>WNFD01001724.1_pt1 | contig 30679 bp, 25 predicted proteins | sample 5400491 | NCBI WGS metagenome assembly WNFD01 (sample SAMN13153343, study PRJNA577476) | soil metagenome | isolation source: 120 cm saprolite under Douglas fir tree site 2 hole 2 replicate 2 | place: USA:California | collected 2015-04-18
CTTCGCCGTTGCGAAGGCTCTGGGCCATCAGGAGGTTAGCGGCCAGAACGATGAAGAGACAAACCAGCCCAAGTCTTGTTTTTGCAAAAGGAGATGTCATTCAGTACCTCACGCGTTTTGAAATTGCTGACTCTGTTGCGTAGACAGAAGAAGCCTCAACACAAATAAAAATTGGACACGGGATTTGCTGCAACGCGATCGAACAATGAAGGGAACTCTTCAACGGGATGAACAAGCTCTTTCTCCCAGAAAGGGCAGAGTTGAAGCAGTCTACAACGAGTTTAAGAATTGGACAATGGAGAAGATTGGGATTTCCCTTAGGGAATTCTATGGCGGCAGCTGACATCCGCTTATCAGCCCGAGAAGGAGCTCCTCAACCCAATTAATATCTGAAAGTGAATTCAGGCAAAATCCACTCAAAGTGAGACAGGCCGCGGCTGGTGGAATATCTTCGTTCAGTGGTATTGTTCGACAACAGTAAGCCCGACCAGGCTGTTCTCCTGAGCACAAAGTTTAAATCGGAAAAGAAAAAAGCCGCGCTCGAAAGCGCGGCTTTTGCTGGTTGGAACCTTTTACTGGCAGGTGCCAAGTTTGAAACTGCTCACGTGTGTGCTCCAGATGAAATCGCCGGTCGAGTTCAAGAACTCATTGGCGTAGTAGAACGTGCAATCATCTGTGGGGTCCACGCTCATGCTGGAATAGTCACCCCAGCGTGAGTGGCCGCTTTGCGAACCGGTGCCTGCCAGCAGGCTGGTTTCGGCTGAAAGCTGGCCGGCCGGATCAGTTGGCGCGCGTGAGGCGAAGCGAATTCCAGGGTTGATGGTGGAGCTGGAAACGCTATAGCCCGCTGCGATGTTCCCCTGTTTATCCTGGGCAATTGATCCCATCCAGCGGAAGGTGCTGTCAGGAGCATAAGTGCCCTGCTGGGAAACGCTCGGGCCGGCGCCCGTATCTCGCAGTTCGTACCAGCGGATTCCTGTTGATGAGCCGGCTGTAACAGAATGGTTCACCAGCAACGACGCGAAAGTGCCGAAGTTGCGATAGGACAGCCGGTACATCACGCGGTCCGCCAGGGAATCCAATTGCTGGGTCACGCCGGCTTGAGGAATACAAGTGCCGCCGTTGCATGCCTTGGAGAATGACGCCACAGGGATGTTGGTGGGACCGGTGACTGTCACCGTGCCTGCGGTGTAGTTTGGCGCCATGCGCCAGACGTTCAGCGAGTTGGTGCCAAAATTAACAAAGTACTCTTGCGTGCCCGCGGGCGGAAGAGCGGTGGTACCGGTTGCGCCCGAAGCGCCATCCAGATCGGCCGGCAGGATGCCGCCGAAACTGGTGGTGGTCTTGAAGCAGATCAGCTTGGCAGCGCCGCCGGCGATCGCCGTTGTGCGGTCCAGAGCGCACATGTCCGCACCCACGAAGCGAGTTCCGTGAGAAAACAGGTTGAAGGTGAAGTAGTAACCGTCAGTCCATACGCCGACCTTGGGATAATCCGGGAAGTTGGTGCTGAACGAATATGCGTAGCGGTTGTATGGGCCAGTGGCGTCCGATGTTTGCGAAACAGCTACACACTGGAAATATGGGCTTGAGGAAACGGCAAATTGCGTGAAAATCCAGCGCTGTGCCTGCTTGTCATACAGCACAATCGGGTCGCCGGAGTTGTCAGTATTGCAGCGGCCGCTCGTGAAGCCGTTCCAGATACTGTTACCAGCGGCGAAGCCGGATGCTGGAAATACTTTCGCATGCGTTGCCTTGTCGTAAACAGCGAATGATGTGTTCACCCACACCACTACCTGGGTTGCACCCACCGATGCGTTCGTGTCTGGTGGTTCACCGCTGATGCTCAGACCCGTGCTGACGCCCGGACCATCGAATCCGCTGAGATTGCTGATGGTGGCTGATGTCTGTATGGGCGATGTCTGCAGCGCCCCATCAGGCCCGCCGTTTGGACGTGCAGGGATTGGCTTCACCATGTGAAGGTTGAAGTTCTCAAACATTGGAGGCATAGCGCCCATTTCGCGCAGCGGTTGAGAGACATCGTGACCTACCGGTTCCAGGACTACTGTTTGAGCGTGCAAACTGAAGGGGAGTGCGAGTACCAGCAGCAGAGATAATGCTGCGAAGCTTCGAAAAGCAGTCATATCGTTTTCCTCTTTTCAGGGAACTTCTGAGATAGCACTTCCACGCCGGCAAAATAAAAAACTGGGGATGCGGAGCTTGAGAGGTGTGCATCGTCCGGTTCCATCCTGCGAAGTGTGTCGTTCTTAACCGACCTTCATCCTTACCCGGAGGCACTTTCCAGTTGCAGCAGTCTACTACGCTCGATGGTGGTTGCGGAGAATAATCGAAGTTCCAATATGGGAACGCAACACATGAAAAATGACGAAGCTGAGCAACCGTGTTTCACGATCCCGCAACTGCGTTTTGCAGTTTGCCAGGGGTACCGATGTTTGCCTCAGCCAGAATGCGCGTTTTTCCGATGCTCGCGTTGTACTCATGAACGCGAAAGATATCTGGAACAGAAGACACCTGCGGAGAAGGAGAAAATTGTCATATCTGGTGTGCGGTTGCGAAATTCTCACGCCGGATTCCGGGAGGCTGGCTCCATTTGCGTTCTACTGGTAAGTAATACGGCAAGTAAGCAAGATCAATGAAACGCGAACCGATTCGGCAGATGACAGGCGACGCGCCGAACGTTCTCGCCGAAATTTCCCGGCCAGCGGTCACAGTGTCAGCTAACTTGATCAGGAAATCCCGAGAAGATGTAAAATGATCGCCAAAAGGCGCTGCTACCGGGCAGCCAGGGAGAATCAGGTTCGCAGCCAACGTTTGTGAGTTACTCCGAAGACTTTAAGCGATTTTTGTGGTCAGAAGTTGGTTGGGGATGATTTAATGTAGCTCAATTCGGGAAACTAAGTATTTCCTAATTTTCATGACAGAGGCAGCACGCACGGATTCTGATTCTGTCTTACAATGACCCCCTAAAATGGATTCAAATCTAAAAAACGACAAGCTTTTAGACCAAATCGGTTGGAAGTTGTTGAATGAACTGCAGATCAACGGACGGCTTTCTTATGCGGAGCTGGGCCGCCGGGTTGGTCTGACCACGCCGGCAGTTGTGGAACGCGTGAAGCGCATGGAAGAGGCGGGAATCATTGTGGGCTACCATGCCGATATTGATCCCATGCGGGTTGGCATGCCGATCACCGCTTTCATTCGCATGTCAGTGGTGGGAGACGTGTTCAGCCGGATCACCTCAGCGGTCAAGAATTTTCCTGAAGTGGTGGAATGCCATCGCGGCACCGGCGCTGACTCCTTCATCATGAAGGTGCATGTGCGTTCGGTGGAGCATCTGGAATCTCTGATTGACCGGCTGACACCTTTCGGTACAACGTCCACGTCCATTGTGCTTTCGTCCCCGGTGGAACGACGCGAAATTCAGAAGCCGGAAGAATTTGAGATCGCATCCTCGGCGCAGGCAGCTCCGAAGAAATAAGTCAAAAATCAGCACTCAGCAATTGGCACTCAGCAATGAGCCTATGCGTGACAGAGTCGCAGGCTATTTTGCACGATCGTATTGCGGTGGCCATTGCATATCATGTCCCAGGGTCCTGGCCGCCTTGAGAGGCCAATAGGGATCGCGAAGAAACTGGCGCGCCAGAAAAACCACATCCGCCTGCGATGAACGGATGATCTGATCGGCTTGTGCCGGGTCCACGATCATCCCCACAGCTCCCGTGAGAACGCCTGCTTCACGGCGAATTTTTTCAGCGAATTCCACCTGATATCCGGGGCCGACAGGAATTTTGGCGCGGGACACGTTGCCGCCTGAAGAACAATCAAAAAGATCAACGCCCTGGGTATTGAGGACCCGCGCCAGCGCAACCGACTCGTCGGGCGTCCATCCGCCTTCGATCCAGTCAGTAGCGGAGATTCGCATGAAGAGCGGATACTTCTCCGGCCAGACGTTCCTGACTGCGTCCACCAGCTCACAGACGAAGCGGATGCGATTTTCGAACGAACCGCCATATTCATCCTTACGATGATTGCTGGCCGGCGAGAGAAATTCATGCAGCAGATAACCATGTGCTCCGTGCAGCTCAATCACTTTGGCGCCGGCTACTTCAGCCCGCTTGGCGGACTCAGCGAAGGCAGCAATGATTCTTTTGATCTCCGGCTTGGTGAGCTCTTTCGGCGTTTGATACCCGTCAGCAAACGGAATGGCAGAGGGAGCGAGAATGGGATTCCAACCACCTTGCTCCGGGGCAAGCGGACGGCCGCCTTTGAAAGGAGCGCTGGTGCTGGATTTGCGTCCCGCGTGGGCCAGTTGCATGCCGGGTACAGAACCCTGCCGGCTGATGAACGAAAAGATCCTGTGCAACGGCTCAATGTGTGCATCACTCCATATGCCGAGATCATCCGGGCTGATTCGTCCTTCCGCCGTGATTGCGGCAGCCTCTGTGAGGACGGCTGCTGCCCGGCCAACTGCCCGCGAGCCCAGGTGAACAAAGTGCCAGTCATTGGCCATGCCGTCAACGCATGAGTACTGGCACATGGGCGAAACAAAAATTCGATTGGTAAACTCAACTTCGCGCAGCCGGAGGGGTTCGAAGAGATTAGCCATAGTTTTCTGATTTATCAATTTTAAGATGCGATTGTAAATGGGAACCAGCTATCGCGGTGCCGGCACAATTTGTATGGCGATGGTGCTGGAAAGAACGAAGAAAACCTTATCTAGGTGATTTTCAACATTGAATTTTTCAGGTAAATTGGTCAAATTGGAGTTGTATGCCAGACACTCAGCCACGCAAAGCAAAAGTCCACGAAGATGATTGGGGAACCGGCGCCCGCGAGGGCTATGAAGACCGCGGTGTTTATCGTGTACAACGGGGCAACCGCCCCGCTCCCGGTTCGCCGCTACTGCGCACGCTGGGTGGAATTTGTATTGTCGGTGGCCTGTGCTGGGCCGCTTATCTCTATACCCAGAGCAGCGATTTCATGTCGGCTTTGCAGACGAACCACGGTCCTGTAGCAATTCTTGGCCTGGGCGTGGTGGCTTCATTGCTGGGGAAATACATTCGCGGTTGATTTGGTCTCAGGGGCTAAAGCGACTGTGGGGATTTTTCGGTTACTGCAGGCATGAACGTCTGCTCCAAACACTCGCACAGCCGAGGGCGCGGCTGTGCCACACGAGCATCGTCGCAACGGAGTGATCAAAGGCAAAATGCATAGATCCCTCGACTGCGTCATCGCATGCGCTCCGACTCCGCTCGGGATGACAATCGGTAAAAAATAATCGCGAGTGATGGTCTAATCCACGACGCCTCGAACTAGCGATCCAGGTAATATCCATCCCGTGCCTGCACCACCAGGTCCTTCTCTTTGCTCTTAAGCCTGACGGCAATCTTGTGATATCCGGCGGCGAGATCTGCGCGGTCCGGTGAGTAGCCCAGGCTGTACTGGCTGCGAAGCTCCTCTTCTATCTGGCTGTAAATTTTCTCGAGCGGCAGTTTTTTGGAGACTTCAAACATTCTGCCGCCGGTTTCTTTGGAAATACGTTCCAGCACTCTCTTTCCATCGGGATGATCTTCATGCGGACTGCCGCCGCGGCGTCCCATGCCGCCGAAACCACCAAAGCCTCCACGACTGCCGTACGCCGATTCATCAGAAAAGAGGATCGAGTAAACGATGGTGTCCGCGCGTTGTGATGCCTCCACCGCGCGTTCCAGCGGAAATTTGCTGCCGGTATCAACGCCATCGGAAAGAATAATGACGGCCTTGCGACCTTGCTGTTTGCTCATCAACTCGTCAGAACCAAGGAAGACGGCGTCATAAAGAAGAGTGCCGGGAACGCGGGGAAATCTACTGCCTCCGCCGCCACCTCTTCCGCCTCCACCACTGCCACCGCCGGGATAGCCTCCGCCACCAGGATAACCTCCGCCACGGCGCCCACCGGGGTAACCACCGCCCGGATAGCCACCGGGATAGCCTCCACCGCCGGGATAGCCGCCGCCGGAAGTGCCGCCGCCACCACCGCCACCATTTCCGCCACCGTTACCTCCGCCACCAGAGGCACTCTGATCATCCATGGAAGGTGTATGCAGCGATTGCAGAGCGGACTCAAGTTTGTTTCGCGACGAAGTGAGATCCTGCAACAATTCCACCTCGCGATCAAAGTGGATGATGAAAGCCTTGTCCTTGTCTTCACGCAGGATGCGGCTGAGAAAGGCATAACTGGCCTGCCGCTCATCATCGAGCACGCGACGCTGGCTCAGGCTGGTATCCACCAGCAGACCCAGCGTGAGAGGAAGGTCGGTTTCACTGGAGAAATAACGAATGCTCTGGGCATGACCGTCTTCTTCCAGCAGGAAATCATCCCTGGTAAGGTTGCGTTTGATCTCGCCATGTTTGTCCCGCACGGTGACCGGCACGTTCACAACTTTTACTTTGACCGAGTAAGTGCCGCCATCCTGCTGTGCGTGGAAGTGGTACGTAAAGAGAAACAATGAGGACACACAGATCGCGAATGAAAGGGAATTGCGCAGACTAGAACGCTTCATGGGATCTCATTTCGTTCTTGTTAACTTGGAGTCTTAAGACCATCTAAGCACGTGAGCGACAGCGCTTTTGTCATGGATATGTAAGAAGAAGGTAAATAGGCTGTAAGTCAGGGACCGCTTGCGATGGAATTTCTTTGCGCGTGGAGCAGACGATCACGGGAAAGGAAGGTTGCGGCACAGCTGAGGCTGTGCCCCTTTAAAGCCAATTTATGAGATGGCTTTCAGTCTTCGCGAATCAGTGGGTGTTACCGGCGTAACGCGATCTTACCTCAAAAAGTTTTTCGAGTTGATCATCATCCAGCGAGCGGGCGCAGCCAAGCTGGCGAGCCGCGAGAGCAATTTTGGCGAAGTGCTCAACCGCTTCCATGCGCAGATAAGCCTTCCGTAAATCGTGGCCGTAGGTGACAACGCCATGATTGGCCATGAGGATTGCGTTATGGTCGGGAATAAACGGGCGTAATGAGTCACTGAGTTCAACGGTGCCGGTGGTTGCGTAGGGCGCCAGCGGAACTTCACCCAGAGTGACAACCACTTCAGAGCAAAGGGGTTCATCCAGAGCCAGTCCCGCGGAAGCAAACGCAGTTGCGGTGCAGGGGTGCGCGTGCACCACGGCGCTAACATCTGGCCGCATGGAATAAATGGTCAGATGCATGGCGATCTCGCTGGTGGGTGAGCAGCAACCGCTTACTCGATTTCCGTCCATGTCCACGATGACCATTTCCTCAGGTCGCATCATGCCTTTGCTCACACCCGTCGGCGTGACCATCACACGATCCTGATCGAGGCGGACAGAGAGATTGCCGTCAGTAGCAGCGACAAAGCCCTGGCTATGCAGCATGCGTCCGAATTCAACCAGATCATGGCGGACCTGATCATCCGGACTGGTGGGGCGTCCAGCGAACGGCAGTTTCACAAAAGGCAGCAGCGTTGCCCCTTCGAGGATCTTTTTTATGAAGCTCATTGCGGACCGCACCTTCCCGTAGCATGGTCTTTCAGGTTCCAGTTCATCTCAGGCGCGAAGACCCCGAAGGCCGGTCGAGGCCCCGGAGCACATCTCGCGAAAGCTCTACTGCACAGAGCCTGCGGCGCGAAAGCTTCGCCTAACAGAGTCTGATGCAGAGCCGTTCGAGAACATCGGAAGCGGAAAGCGCACCCGAATCCAAAGTGCGGGACAGTACTGAAAGAAGTAAAAAGCAAAAAGCCAGCAGAGCGTACGTTATGAGTGCGAAAGTTGCAATGGTTGATTTAGCGGAAATGGCGGCTCCCAGTTCCGGTATCGGCATGAGCAAGACATAAAGGATGCCGTAAATCACCAGAAGCCAGATCGCGCGCTTGACACAGACAGCCACGCGACACATAGTATCCGATTTTTTCGGCGTCAGACAACAGTTAAAGAGAACAGCACAAACGCACTGTGATTTGCATGACTCTTAAAAGCTTGCGACTCCAGCAGAAGTCACGAGTTGTGCCCCTGTTCCGGTACCCAACTCACTGAAGAAAAGATTTGCAAAGACGGGCAGAGTTATTCATGCCGCAAGGCGATCATGGGGTCAACCCTGGTAGCGCGTCGGGCGGGAATGTAAGAAGCCGCCAGGGCGATGGCAAGCATGAGCAAAGCGGCGCAGACCAAAGTCACGGGATCGCTGGGTTTGATCCCATACAGTTGGCTGCCCAGGAGGCGTGTAAGCGCCAGAGACCCGAGCAAGCCACAGGCCGAACCAATCACAGCGAGTTTTGCGGCTTGTTTGATCACCAATCGCAAGACACCCTGCGGTCTGGCGCCCAAAGCAATGCGGACTCCCATCTCATGTGTGCGCTGGCTGACTGAATATGAGATCACGCCATAGATGCCGATCAGGGTAAGCACAAGTCCGACGCCGGCAAAGGCAATGAGCAACCAGGTGTGAAATCTGGGTTCGGAGACCGTGGCGGAGATGACTTCCGTCATTGTTTTCACGTCTGTGAGCGGCAGGTTCTTATCCACGGACCACACACTGTTTTCCATGAGTGGTGTAAGAGTTGCGCTATCAGCCTGACTGCGCGCGACCAGGTAAAGCGATTGCATCGGGTCCTGCAGCAATGACAAATAAATCTCGGGGCCGGCCTGCTGAGAGGGGCGGATGTCACGGGTGTCGGCGACGATTCCCACAATCTTGTATTCACCGTCAGGGCCCGGCCATAGCTTCAAAATCCGTCCGATGGGATCTTTGCCTGCGAAGAAGCGTCGAACCATGGATTGATTGACAACAATGGTTTCTGGGGCGCCCTTGACATCACGGTCAGAGAAGAACCGTCCTGAGAGCAAGCCGATGCCCATGGTTTCGAAAAATCCCGGTGTGATCGATCGGATCTGGATCGTCGTGTTTTTCTCCGCCAGACCAAGCGTGCCGGGATCAAAAGACATCAGAGAAGAGCCTTCCATCAGGCTGGCGTTGCTGATGCCCACGCTACTCAATCCCGGCTGGGCCCGTAAAGCTGTGAGCAGCTTCGAAATGAAGATTCTTTGCGCGCCTTGATCCGGATAATTTATGGGATCAAGTTGCAACTTGGCTGTGAGCAGGTGGTCTGTTCGAAATCCTGTATCCACCCGAAGCTGGCGAACAATGCTTTGGGCCATGAGCGCCGCGCCTGTGAGCAGCACGAGCGCCAACGCAACCTCAGTAACAGCGAGGACATTGCGAAGCGAGAATGGTCCTTTATTCGCGGGCGATTTGGAATTTTCTCTGATGACAAGATTCACGTCTGAACGTGAAACATGCAAGGCAGGCGCCAAGCCGCAAACTATTCCGGTGACGCACGCGATGGTGAATGCGATAGCCAGCATGGCCGGCGAAACAGCAACTTCATCTAACCTGGCGAAATTATGCGGGGCAAACGAGCGGAAAGCACTCACCCCGGCAACCGCTACGGCAAGTCCGCAAAGCCCCCCTCCTGATGACAGAATGACGCTTTCAATCAGAAGTTGACGGAGTAAACGAAGGCGGCTCGCGCCCAGCGCCGCACGCACTGCAATCTCCCGCTGCCGCTGAATACTCCGGGAAAGAATGAGATTGCTTACGTTGGCGCAGGCAATCAGCAAGAGAAAACCCACGGCCGCAAGCAGCATCAGCAGAAGTTTTCGCGAACTTTGGGCAACAGCTTCATCCTGCATCAACTTCACTGAGAAGTGCAGACCCTCAGCTTCTTTTGGATTGTCATGCGCAATCTGCTCGGCAATACCGTTTAGCTCTGCCTGTGCCTGGTCCGGGGAGACGCCGGGACGCAACCGGGCAAACGAACTGTAAAGCCAGTTTTGACGTTTACCTCGCGCCTCCGCCGTCAGGACCAGCGGCTTCCATATTTCAATACCACGAAAATTAGAAGCAGAGGGCAAAACGCCGGCGACCACGTACGGCTTCTGGTCGAGCGAGATGGTCTTGCCTAGGATGGCATGGTCGCCGGCGAATCGCCTTTGCCAAATCCCATGGCTTAACCAAACCACGTTTCCGTTTTTTTCCTGCTCATCTTCACGGATCATTACGCGCCCGAGCATGGGATGCGTGGAGAATACAGAAAAGAAATCGGCGCTTACGGACGCAGATTTCAGCCTTTGCGGAGGTCCATCGCCAGTCAGGGCCGTCTGGCCTGACTGGTAAATTGCAATTAGCTCGAATGATCGCGCCCGTGATTGAATGTCATCCAGATTTGGAATTGACTGGCCCATCTGGAATTCCGGGAACAACGGCGTGACCGTCCAGAGATTCACGAGCCGAGCAGAATCCTTATAAGGAAGAGGGCGCAGAAGAACAGCATTGACCACACTGAAAATCGCGGTGGTGGCGCCGATGCCCAGGGCCAATGTGACAACGGCAACCAGCGTAAACGCGGGAGAGTTTCGCAGGCCGCGTACACCGTAACGGACATCCTGAAGAATGCTTTCCAGAGAAGGGAACCCCCAGCTCTGGCGGCTCTCTTCGCGCTGTTGCGCCAGATTTCCCAGTTGACGGTACGCTGCGGTACGCGCCTGTTCAACGGGCATTCCTTCGCCGGCGTTGTGCAGGGTCTTTAGTTCTGCATGCAGCCGCATCTCTTCCGCAAGATCACGATCAAGGTGGGAACGGCGAACAAGGAACTGCAGCTTTCGCCATGTTCGTCCAATCCATGTCTCTCCGATCCAGGTCCCATCGAACCACGCCATACTTGCTCCTTACGCAGTCTGCATCACGCGCGCGATGGCTTCGATCATTCGGTTGAAGCTTTCTGATTCCACGTCCAGTTGTTTCTTGCCCGCCGGAGTCAGCGTGTAATAGCGGGCCCGGCGATTGTTGTCCGAAGTTCCCCATTCGGCCTTGACCCACCCTTTGACCAGCAGCCGTTGCAGCGCAGGATAGAGTGAGCCTTCTTCCACCTGCAACACATCATCGGAGATCGATTGGATGAATTGGGCAATCCCGTAACCATGCATAGAGCCACGCTTGAGCGTTTGCAGGATCAGCATCTCCAGCGTGCCCGGCAGCAAATCACTTTTACTTGCGTTTCGTACCATAGATTTCCTTCATAGATAATCTATGGAAGATTAGACGTCGGTGGCAGGGCTGTTGTCAACCGGAGAAATGGTTTTTTAAATTAAAAAAGGGAGATGCCATTCAGCATCTCCCCTGATTCCCCAATCGGCTATCGAGGATTTGGTGTTGGCGTTGGAGCAGGTGGTGCACTGGTCGACGGCTGGGTTGCCGGTTGAGTCTGCGGCATGCCCGTGCCTGCCGGTGCAGTGGAGGGCGTAATGGTTGCAGGCGCCGTGGTTGTTGTGGAAGAAGTTCCAGTCACTGGTGTGGTGGAAGAAGTTCCACTCGCTGGCGTTGATGGAACGGTTGATGTTGGCGCACTCACAGTTCCGCTTCCCGAACCCGAGACACCCGGAGTGCCGGGCGCTTGCGTGTTTGCCGGTGAAACGTTAGCTGGCGGCGGAGTGGTGCTGGTTTGACCGGTTGCGCCAACACTGCCTGTACTGCTCATGCCCGGAGTTCCATTTGGTCCCGATACGCCATTCGTGTCCGGCGTAATGCTTCTGCCAATGGCGGTACCACTTACCACCAGCTCAACGCGACGGTTCATCTGCCGTCCGGCAGAGGTGGTGTTTGTGGCTACTGGATTGTTTTCCCCGAACCCTTTCGTGTTCACGTTGCTGGAGGCGATGCCCTGGGAGACCAGGAATTCCCGTACGGCGGCGGCGCGTTTTTCAGAGAGCCCCTGATTGTAGTGTTGCGATCCCGTATTGTCGGTAAAACCGTAAATCTCCAGCCGCAGGTCTGGGTAAGCCAGAATGATACCAGCCACTTTGGCCAGTCTCAGCTTGGCTCCGGGACGAAGCGTGGCTTTATTGAGGTCGAATAAAACGTCTGACATATTCACGATCAGACCGCGGGCGCTGTCACGAGTTTGCAGCACCTGGTTCAACTGCGCCAGAAGCCGCTGACGTTGTTGCTCAGCCTGTTGAACAGCTTGCAGACGCGCCTGGTCGGCCTGTTGTGCCTGCAATCTTGCCTGCTCAGCCTGGGCAGAAAGAGTTTGTTGCTGTTGTTGCGACGCCAGAAGCTGTTGCTGGGCCGCCGCACGATCTTGCGCGGCCTGCTGTGCAGCTTGCTCAGCTTCTAATCTGGCTTGCACCGCGGCCTGGCGTTCCTGGTCGGCTAAAGCCCGCTGTTCAGCCGCTTGTCTGGCGTCTTCCTGAGCAGCTGCTGCGCGAGCTGATTGTTGTTCTGCCTGGGTCTGCGCTGCCTGAATGCGGTCCTGGGACCTTTGCCGCTCCGCGGCGGCAGCTTCCTGCTGCTTCTTCTGAATCGTCAGCAGACGCGCATCTTCCGCGGACTGGGCTGCGGCGCGTGCGACGGCGCCAATCGGCGTGATGCCCTGCTTGCGGCGATAGTAATCCTGGCCCTGGGCGAGAAAGGCTTTCGCTTTGCCCAGCGTGTCTACGGCATATTGATCAGCGCCGGCAGCAGTGGCGATGGCGATCGCGTTTTCAGCTTCCAGCAATTGCAGCGGGACCTTCTTGTCTGCCGTGGTGGCCGGCAACTGCTCAGGCGGGAGATGTTGTGTGTACTGTCCTTTTTCAATCAGGTCAAATTTTGTCGTAATGGGGTGGATACCACCGGCAGTGTCATGGCGAACGATATTTTCCGCCACCACCAGATTGCCTGGACGTGAAACGGCGAAATAAGGCTCCGCTGTGATGATCAGGCCGAAAGCCTGCAAGCCAGATGTTACCTGCACGCGCGAGTTGCCGTCGTCATTCGGGACCATCTCGCCCAGGTTGGTGGCGCGGCCTTCCGGCGTGATCGCCCACAAAACGTAGGTGAGATATTCCGGGCCGAAGGTGCGCGGGGACCGCAGACCATGAACGTTGACGTCAAGGGCGAGCCGGCCCGTGTGTCCGGTGACCTTGGCGTTGCCAGTGACCTTGGGCATCAGCGTGGTGCCTTTGATGTCCACTTGCGTTGTGCCGCCTCGATCACGGTAATCCACCGCTTCGGTGGTGCGTTCCACGACTGTTATGCGATACGTTGGTATCTGGTTGTTGGTCTGGTCAGGCCTGTTCTGGTCATTCGCGTTCTGATTGTCTGGACTTTGATTCGTCGAACTTTGATTCGTCGAATTTTGAGTAGTCGAATCTTGCGTCGATGTAGAGGTCGAACTCTGGTCAGTGGTGCTTGAACTTGTCTGTGAGCCGCTGGTCTGGCTGGTCGTCTGGTTAGGAGAAGTCTGGTTAGAAGAGGGTTGATTTGCCGAATTGTCCGACGAGCTCTGGGTGGAGCTTGAACTCTGGTCCGCTGCTGCTGATGGGGTACTCTGAAGCGCGCTGAGGGAAAAACACATCACTGTGGACAGAAACAATGAGGAGAGTAATCTGATTTTCATTGGGAGCCCCGAAGGTCTATAGGTACTTAGGAGCTTAGATGATCATTGGCACAACAAATGATGCCGAAGCAGGTAAAACCAGCCTGATCGCCAGACGCGAAACTTATAAGCACCAGTTCCTTCTTAACTTTTTCTCGGAGCTACCTGATCTTAAACACCAGATCGGCGTCAAAGCGGTCCGGCTTCCCGTCTTTTACATAGGGATTGAACTTCCATTGCCTGAGCGCCTTCACCGCAGCTTCATAGAGAGCTGGCTTCACTTTCCTCACGTTCATTACCGCCACGGTTCTGCCCTCCTCATTAACACGCACCCGCATGGTAAACGTGGAGCCCCGCGCTGCAGCTTTGGCTGGGACCTTAGGTTCTACCGTATGCTTGGCCAGCTTGCGCGCCTCCGCATTGCTCAACAATGGGATGGGCTGACCCTGCTGGGTGGTGAATGCGAATGCAAATACCGCCTCCATCTGCATGGGAACGCCATTCACGTAAGGTTTAAATTGCCAGTGCTTGAGCTGGTCCTGCAATGCAGATGTGATCTCGGGATTGTCTGAGGTGAGTGGCCATACCTCGCGCACATGTCCGCTGCGGTCAACAGACACATACACGCTGGCCGTGCCGCTGGTCTTGCCTTCGCGCACAGCAGGCCACTTTGGCTCAGGTGTATCGAGGGCGATGGACCGCGCCGTGGTTTCCACTACTTGAGTATTTCGGACCTGATGGTCAGGCGAAGCAGGTGAATCGATCGCGAAAAGAGTTTCGTCAGGAGCCGGTAGAGGCGCAAGTTCGGTGATGGTCGCAACCAGGGTCAGTCCAGGTTGGAGGTCTTCACTGGTGCGATACGGAACCTGCTTATTGCCGAATGCTTTGAAGTTTTCGAAATGAGCTTTGTACCCTGGCGTACTCACAAGCTGAAGAAGACCCCGGCGGTCCTGAAAGCAAAAAGAGAAAGCTGAGCTGATCGGGACTGCGCGGTTGCCGCCCGGGCTGGAAAAATTCACGCATGACGTGGACTTATCTTCCTGCGGCAGCTCCAGATCGGCCGTAATCTGTTTGATCTGTGCCAACATCGGCAAAGGATCAAACATAGCAGTGATCAGGTTGTGCAGCCAGAAAGGATAATAGTCAGAACTGTCTTCTTCAGAAACCTTGTTGCCGTTGACAATCAGCGTTTGCGAAAAATCTGCTGAGTGGATGGTCCGCCGCCACTTGGCGGGCGAAACCCAGTATTCTTCCAGATCAGCTTTGTATTCAGGATGGGTGCCGTTCACGTCCGCAATGGTGGCCTTGAGGTGGAATGGCGAACTGCCCGGCAAAGTCAATTGCGACTGTTGAATCGCTTTTTCCGCAGCCTCACCCAGAGATACTTTCCTTGCTTCCGCACGCCTAGTTTCTTGTGTCTTGGTTTTCTCGTTCTTTGGCCGCGCGGTTGCCTGAGGCAATGCCCCTGCCATACAAGTAAAGGTCATCGCCAGCGCCGTGACTGACGCCATGCGCCGGACAGCAGCGATCGCGACAAAGTTATTTCTTCTGGTTGATTTTTGCACGAGCAATTCTCTCCGCATGATCGTGGAAATGGTCCTAAGTTGGCAAGTGAGAATTTCGCGTTTTACCAGGGCTCGGTTTGTCCTTTGTAATTCAGGAAGCTTCCGTTTTGTTCCGGCGTCAGACCGTCGATCACGCGCAGGATTCCGCTTACGGATTCTTCTGGCGTGATTGAAGCTCCGCGTCCGCCCATGTCCGTCTGCACCCAGCCCGGATTGATGACCACGCAAATAATCCCCGGGTTCCGCAACTGAATGGCAAGCCCGCGCATATACATGTTGAGCGCGGCCTTGCTGACGCTGTAATGCATTGGGGCTCCGAAAGTATTCGCAATCGAACCCAATCCGGACGTCAGACTTACAATGCGTGCCTGTGTTGCTTGTTGAAGCAGCGGCAGCAAGCCCTGGGTCAGGATCACGGGCCCAATGGCATTGGTGCGCAGCGTTTCCACGCCACCCTGCATCGTAAGCTTGCCCAGCCGGTCAGAGCCCTCCGCAGTTCCCGGTCGCCCGATATAAATTCCTGCGTTGTTAATCAGCAGATCAAGAGAGCTGACGAGCGATCCAATGTTCTCCACGGCGCCCTGGATGGACGCCTCATCACTCACGTCAAGCGGAACGATCTCGAGGATGCCGGCGTTGCTGCGCGCAAATTCCTGTAATTCCTGCGCGCCTTCCGGATTGCGCACGGTCGCGATCAGGCACCCTGCGCGCGGCAGCAACTGCTTTACAAATTCCAAGCCAAGGCCGCGTCCGGCGCCGGTTACTACGATGTTCAATCCTTCAGATTTCATCCGTCCCTTTGTGTATTGCTGCTTCAAGTCTTGTACCGCTTCAGGTCTTGTGGCGGTTCAGGATTTCCAGTGCCTGTGCCAGTGCGCTATCGGGAAGACTGTCCACAATTTTGTGGAGTTGGTTGCGGAGAAAAGAACGGGCTTCGCGCGCGCTGAATGTCTGGTTATAGATAATCGAGTCCGGCTGCTGAAGTTGCCCGCCTTCGTGCAGTGATCCTGTATCCACGGGCGCGAAACCGATCTCTTCAATCAGATGCGCCACCACTTCCTTGGCCTGCGCGTCATCCCCGGCCAGATAAATGGCGTGGCGTTCCTGCACGGGAAGTTCTTTGCGGCCGCGCGTTGACAGATGTTCGTAATAAATGGTGTTGAAAGCTTTGACCAGGCGCGCTCCCGGAATACGCTTCAGGACGATTTCACTGGACGTGGATCCGTGAAGATCAAAAAAGCCGCCGGCCAGATCGTAGGGATTCATCGCGTCAATTACGATTTTTCCGCGCAGGCGTTCCGGCGAGGGAAGAGCGTCTTCCCGATGCCAAGGCACCGCCAGCAACACGACTTCGCCGAAAGTGCATGCTTCGTCCACAGATGTTGCCCTGGCTTTTGCTCCCAGCTCCTGGACCAGCGGACGCAAAGACTCCGGCCCACGCGAGTTGCTGATAGCAATGTCATGACCTGCCGCTACAAAGAGCTGCGCAATGGTCGCGCCAATTTTTCCCGCACCTATGATTCCGATCTTCATTTGTTCTTTCTCTCGTGTTCTTTCTCTCGCGCAACCACTCTTTAAATATACCTACTCAGAAATATACCTATGGAGCTTAGTGTCAGGAATTGGTGCAGATGAGTTTGCAAGCGCCAAAGAGTGCGAGAGTTACAGGATCTTTAATCAGTGCAACTGTCTTCATTTGTTCGCCATTCGATATCTGCTGTAGTGCAGAAGTATCTGCCGCAACGATCTTATTCAAATAAGACATGCCGAGTTTTGGCAATTACTTTCCTAAGATCAACTGCTTAGAGGCTCTTTACATTTCTTTATTTGGTGGTTGGCAAAGCTCAAAACCCGCGTATAATTCGGCCAAAGAATTCAGAAATCCAGGAAATACCAGTGAGGGTGACAAGCTGACCAAATCAGCCTTGAACAGCGTGTCACCGCTTTGGGTCCGCCGGGCCGGATAGACTCTCACACTCGTCTGCCCAGAAACAGCTAAAAATCTATGTGCGGAATCCTCGGGTACTCTCATGTATCAAAGCGGCTGCCTTTTGGTGTCCTCGACAGGGGGCTGGAAGCGCTGACCCATCGTGGGCCTGACCATCAGGGGCAGTTCAGCACGGAAGCACTTTCCCTGGGTGCTACACGCCTGCGCATTCTGGATATGGCCGGTGGCGATCAGCCTTTGCTGAGTCCTGATCGGGACGTGGCTGTCGCTTTTAACGGCGAAATCTTCAACCATCATGAAATTCGCTGTGAGCTGGAGCAGCACGGCTACTCCTTTGCCACTACATGTGACACCGAAGTCGTGCTGTCTGCGTTTCTACACTGGGGAATGGAGTGTTTTGCACGCTTGCGCGGGATGTTTGGCCTGGCAATCTGGATTGAGTCCGAACGCCGCCTGATTCTGGCTCGCGACCAGATGGGCATCAAGCCTCTTTACTACTGTGTGCACCAGGGAGAAATATTTTTCGCGTCTGAGCTGAAGTGCATCTTCGCTCATCCGGAAGTGCCACGCCATATCAGCCTGGATGGCCTGAATTGTTATCTCCGCCTTAACTACGTGCCGGCGCCTTATACGCTGGTGGAAGGAATCCGCAAACTTCTTCCCGGCCATTCGCTGGAATGGCAAGACGGCGGATTTACGGAACGGTCGTATCTTCCGGCTGAATCAACCGCTGCAGCGCCGCGCAACATTCGCGAAGCCACGGAAGAGCTGGATGATCTGCTTACCAAGTCGGTGAAAGAACAGCTCGTCTCTGACGTGCCTGTAGGAATCTGGCTCAGCGGCGGACTGGATTCTTCCACCATCCTTCATTACGCGTCGAAGATCAGTCCCGATCCCGTGCGCACTTTCTCCATCACGTTCCACGGGCGGACGTTCGACGAAAGCGAACCGATCAGCCAGATTCAGCGCCACTATGGCAGCGTCCACGAAGAACTGAACCTGGGTGAGGATGCTGATCTGGAAGGCGCCATCCGGCGCATGTCTTATTTCTCTGACGAACCCAGCGCCGACGCCGGCGCGCTACCGGCATGGTTCCTGGCGGAAATGACTGCCCGCAAGGTAACAGTTGTGCTGAGCGGTGAAGGCTCTGACGAACTTTTTGCCGGCTACCTTACTTATCAGGCTGACCGTTACGCTGCCATGGCTCGCAAGGTGCCGCCCGCGTTGCGCCGCGCCGCGCTCTCAGCCGCCAACCTGCTTCCTGTTTCTGACGACAAGATCAGCTTTGAGTACAAACTCAAGCGCTTTCTTCAAGGGTCATTGCTTTCTCCCGAGCAGGCACACATTTTCTGGAATGGAACATTTTCCGAAGCGGAAAAGCGTGAGTTCTTTCGCTATGCCGACTCTACCGCGCTTGATGACATTCTGAGCGGGATGGGAAGCAAGCCAGGTCTAAACCGCTTCCTGAATTTTGATCTCCGCTACTACCTGCCAGATGACATTCTTTATAAAGTCGATCGCATGAGCATGGCGCATTCGCTGGAAGCGCGTCCGCCTTTCCTTGATCCGCGCATCGTTGACTTCGCCGGGCGCCTGCCGGAGAACTTTAAGCTGCATGGATCAAAATCAAAGTTCGTCCTCCGGGAGCTGATGAAAGATAAGCTGCCGGCGAGCATCATGCGGCGTCCGAAGATCGGTTTTGACATTCCCGTGCATGACTGGTTGCGCGGCGTGCTTTGCCCTCTTCTGCTGGACACCATTTCAGAAGATGCAGTGCGGGCCAGCGGCCTGTTTCACTGGAATGGCGTGAAAAAAATTCTGACCGACCACTTGGAGAGACGGGCGAACCTGGGGTATCACTTATGGGGATTGATGATTCTGTTGCTATGGATGAAAGAGTGGAAGATCGCACCGCCGCTCCCAGCGGAAGAGCTGAACAACTCAGAAGCACCGGTGTTCGCGTTCGATCAGGTTGGATCGTTGTAGCTGCCGCCTCTCTCGTTTTTCTGCTCAATGTGCTCAGCCCGCCGCGTCTCATGGATGATGTGGATGCCGTGCAGGCGCAGATTGCCCGCAACATGCTCGAGTCCGGCGATTGGGTTACCGCGCGCCTGGATGGTGTGGCCTATCTGGAAAAAAGCCCTCTGGTTTATTGGGCCATGGCAGTCTCGTATCGCGTCTTTGGCGTGCATGACTGGGCCGCACGTCTTCCCCTCGCGCTCTGCGTTGTGTTGCTGTGTTGGGTCACCTATCGTTTTGGCCGCTGGGCATTTTCTGATTACGCCGGATTGTATGCCGGCCTTGCTCTTGCCACCTGCATTGGCCTCTATCTGTTCACGCGCATCCTGATTCCCGATGCGATGGTCACACTCACGATTACCGGCGCCATCTGGGCCTGGCTGCGCATGCTTGAGGCAGATGAAACACATCCCCGACGCTGGGCGTTCATTATGGGGCTGTGCTTTGGTCTTGGTCTGCTGCTCAAGGGCTTGATCGCCATCGTGTTTCCGATTCTGGCCGGAGTAACCTTCATGGTGGTTACGCGGCAGGCGTTCTCTCTTGCCGCATGGCGCAAGCTCAAGCCGTTGCTGGTAATCGCAGTGGCTATTGTGATTGCCGCACCATGGCATGTTCTGGCGACTCTGCGCAATCAACCATACTTCGCTTTCTCGATGCATAGCGGCCCTGGCGAGTATCGCGGCTTCTTCTGGTTCTATTTCTTCAATGAACATCTTCTGCGCTTTCTGAACCTGCGCTATCCGCGCGACTACAACACTGTTCCTCGCGCTCTGTTCTGGTCTTTCAATCTGATCTGGCTGTTTCCATGGTCGGCGTACCTTCCGGCGGCGGTGAAATTGTCTTATCGCGGGGACACCCGCGCCGCCCGTGCACGTCTGATGGCCCTGTGCTGGGTCGGCGCCGTGATGGTCTTCTTTACTTTCTCCACCACGCAAGAGTATTACTCCATGCCGATCTATCCAGCGCTGGCGTTGCTGATCGGCTCGGCAATTGATTCCGAATCGCGCTGGGTGCGGGCAGGGAAGTGGATAGTACTGGGCGTCTCCGCAACGCTCTGCGTTGTACTCGCCGGAGTTCTGCTTCGCGTGCGAAACATTCCCTCTCCGGGTGATATCTCACAGGCGCTCAGCCAGCACCCCGAGCTTTACACTCTGTCCCTGGGCCACATGGGCGACCTCACTTTGCAATCCTTCGCCTACCTTAAGCTGCCTCTGCTGCTGGCCGTGATTGCCTTTGGTGTGATTGCCGTGTTGCTGTTCGCGTTTCGCAATCAACCTCGACACAATCAACCAAGCCAGGCCGTGCTCGCCATCGCCGCCGGGATGATCATCTTCTTCCAGGCATCGCGCATCGCGCTGGTCCGCTTCGATCCTTATCTCGGATCGCATGCCTTGGCGCTCGCCTTGCAGCAATCGCCGCCGGGACAACTCATTGAAGCTGACGCCTACTATGCCTTCTCATCGGTCTTTTTTTACACAAACCGTAAAGCTCTGTTATTGAACGGACGGACGAATAACCTGGAGTACGGCTCGTATGCCCCGAAAGCGCCACAGATCTTTATTGACGATGCGCGATTCGCGTCACTGTGGAGCAAGCCGGATCGCTACTATCTGCTGACCTACGGCGCTGACATGCCTCACATGGAGCAACTCGTAGGACGCGGGAATCTGATTGTGGTCAAAGAAAATGGCGGGAATTTTCTTTTGACCAATCATCTTTTGAACGACAAGCCGCAGAACTGACGATGACACGTGTGGCACAGCCGCCTCCGGCTGTTTGTTCTGCATCCCGAGTGTTTGTTTTTCTAATCCCGAGCCAAGCGAGGGATCCCTACCGTGCTAAAAACGTTAGCAGGGAGAGATCATCAGCTAGAGACGTGGCATGCCGCTCCTCCAACGCTTGATCATCGACCAGCAAACATTTTCGGTACGGTAGGGATCCCTCGTTACACTCGGGATTAGAAAAACAAACACTCGGGATCAATTACTAAAAACACTCTCAAACCGCCTGCCCTGCGCAGAAGCCCGATGACCACGCCCACTGGAAGTTGAAGCCGCCCAGATGCCCGGTGACGTCAACCACTTCACCAATAAAGAAAAGCCCGGATACTTTTCTGCTCTCCATTGTCTTGGCGGAAAGCTCGTTCGTGTCAACGCCGCCCGCGGTGACTTCGGCTTTCGCGTAGCCTTCGGTTCCGTCGGGCTTCACGGGCCAGCGATGGATGCGCTGCTCGAACTCCTCTAACGCATGTTTGGTCCAGCGTTGTGGCGCGTTCTTCTCGACCCAGCGATCGGCCAAGCGTTGCGGCAGCACCGCCCGCATGGCATCCCTCGCGGCATAGAGGTCACGGCCTGCACTGCTTTCCAGAAGCTCATACATCACCCGCTGTTCCGGTGAGAGATCAATGTTCACAGCATCGCCGCCATCCCAGTAGGAGGAAATCTGCAGGATCGCCGGACCACTCAGCCCTCGGTGGGTGATCAACATCTTCTCGCGAAAGCTCTGCTTGCCGATCGAAGCCACCACGTCAGCCGACAGTCCTGAGAGATCGCTGTACGCTTCGCGATCTTCGACTCCGAAGGTCAGCGGCACCAGCGCAGGCCGCGTCTCCACGATCTTCAAACCAAATTGCCGGGCCAGTTCGTAACCGAAGGCGGTGGCGCCCATCTTCGGAATTGAAAGTCCTCCGGTAGCCACCACCAGCGTTTCAGCGCGAAACTTTTCTTTCGTGGTGTGAACCATGAAGCCGCCGCCGTTTTCTACCGACTCAACGTTCACGTTCGTAAAAATCTCAACTCCCACCGCCCGGCATTCCGCTTCCAGCAGGTTCACGATCTCTAGTGCCGAGTGATCACAGAAAAGCTGGCCCAGAGTTTTTTCGTGGTAGCGGATGTTGTGCTTGCGCACCAGGTCAATAAAGTCAGCGGGCGTGTACCTGGCCAGCGAGGACTTCACGAAATGAGGATTGGCGGAAATGAAGTTTTCAGGACGGCAATGCAGGTTGGTGAAATTGCAGCGTCCGCCGCCGGAGATCAATAAGGACTGCCACACGGCGTCCGCGACGACCGGCTTCCATCGCGCACATGAGTCCGGCCGCGCCGGCGCCCAGGATGATGACGTCGTAATGATGATGAGAAAGATTATCCAATCATCAGATTATCCCAGCTTTGGCGGAATTCGTGTTGCGTGTTCGCCAACCTCGTGTTTGAACCGCAACAAATTTGGGTGGTCGCCACCAACGTGCGAAAAGCTTCCCATCTTCTCTTCGTACGTGCTTCCATATGCCATGTATAAAAGCTTGCGCCATTAAATGTACAATCAGCCCATCACAGCAGGTGCAATGTATGGGTTTATGGGGCGTACTTCTTGAAGTGCTCAAAACGGCGGCCACGCACGCGGCGCCACACATGGCCAAAGGCGCGGTGGATATCGCACGTGAACGCATGGGGTCCAACAATCCTCCACCGCAGGGTCCCAATCCGATTGAAGAGCTGAGCCAGGTCCTTACGTCGTTTGACCAGCGGATCGCCGTGGCCAACCAGCGGGCCGTGGAAGCGGAAGCCCAGATTGTCGCGCTGCAACAGGACTTGGCCAGGAAAGCCGAGAGTGCCCGTATATGGGTGATCGCTCTATTGAGCTGGAATGCGGTGGTCACGCTGGTGGTGATCTATCTTTTGTTGAGCAGGCACTGACGTTGGATTGAAACACTGAGACCCCAAACTTCGCCCGCGAAAAGCACGCAGCCTGTTTACCCTCGTCACCTTAAGCTGTGTAGTTGGGAAACATACTCCCCACGTCAATTAGGATTTCAAAGGATTTACCTCGACTCATCCCAAGCAGCTCGCAGCACACAGGATTTTCAATTACCCGATTACCAAATTTCCCGATTACTCAATCTAAGTATCCCCCCAACCCCTACCGCTCCATCCCAAGGTCTAAAGGACTTAGCTCAAATCATCCCAAGCGACGGTCATTCGCTGAGGACTCTAACAAATTGGGCCGCCCCCCATTCCTGATCAGCGTTTTTCTGCGTCCATCTGCGGCAACAGGAATTTGTTTTTCATATCTGACGCAAATCTTGACGGGTAAGCGCGTGTTTGCGCGCCCACCGTCTCCAAACTTGAAACGATTACCACTTCAGCAACAGCCGCGCGCACCACGGGCCGTTCCTCTCCAGAAATCAATTTTCAAAGAGCTTTCGCACTCCACCCCTGGGGGCTGCCTCACTATGCCTCATGTTGATCGACATTACAACGAATCTAAAGTTTATGGTCACGCACCTTCACGGCGATTTTTGCTTCCCGCGGGTTTATCAGTGTTCATCTGCGTTAATCAGCGGTAAGGTTTACTTAGTGTTCTTCGGGGCAAAGGTCTGCACGCGTTAAAATGTCTCTTCATGCCGTCGCCTGATATCCGTCGTATATGCGTTGTGCTGGTTTCCACGCGCAATCCTCTGAACATTGGCGCTGCTGCGCGTGCCATGAGCAATTTCGGTATTCGCAATCTGCGGCTGGTCAAGCCCTATGAACCTGGTTTTCGCGAAGCGCGCTCAGCGGTTGGGGCCGCTGCAACCTTGCAGAATGCGCAAATATTTTCGAGCGTGGCCGAAGCCGTTGCCGACTGTGCCCTGGTGATCGGCACCACCGGAGGACGCGACCGCCAACTCACCAACTCGCTCCGCCGCCTTCAGGACGCGGCTCCTCTCGTCGAACACGAAACGGCTCGCGGCATGGTCGCCATCGTCTTCGGTTCGGAGAAGCGCGGCCTCTCCAATGATGATCTCAGCTACTGCCATTGGACCATGCACATCCCCACCGCGGAAGATCATGTCTCGATGAACCTTGGCCAGGCAGTGGCGGTCTCGTTGTATGAGATCACGCGAGCGCCCGCCCTGGCCTCGACCCTGACAACGTCGCCGCTTGCATCGTCTTTGCCCTCCAGCGCGCAGGCTTCACACGCGCAGAGTGAGCGTGTGCCAACGCTGGTGTACCAACCGGGACTCCAGTCGAAGGAAAATTCTGGCCCTGCGAATTCAACGCCTGCCACTTCAATGCCTGGAGCCCCGCCGTTCGCAACCTCAGAAGAATCCGAACGCCTGTCTGGTTCGCTCTTGCAGGCACTAAGCATCAGCGGATATGTAAAGCCCGGTACCGACGCCGCAGTAGAAGATCGAGTGCGACGGCTGGTCCGCCGTCTGCGGCTGACCACCGACGATGCCGACCTGATGCAAGGAATGATCAAGCAGATTTTATGGAAACTAAGAACTGGAACCACGCGAGAGTAGGGGCATGAAGACGGTGCGAAACGTTGTTTCACGCGTGGAGATGGCTCTTCGAGATGTAATCAGTCGTAATCCCAGGGAATCGACTAGTCATTGACTAAGAGTTGCCACCGAGCTATAAACCTTCTGCCGGTCGTGTACCGTTGACCAAAGTGAGATTTCACAACATACGCCTGATGTTTGTTGTCGGTCAAAACACAAGGTCCCCAAACGACGCATGAAGAAGTTAACCGGAACGGAGCGAAGCTCATGGGTATTTGCAGATATTGTGGCTTAAGAGCTGGATGGTTCAGCGATGCGCACGACTCTTGCATCGAGAAAGCAAAGAAAGATTTAGAAAGCATAGATGCCTCTATGGCAGATGCGGTCTTGACAGGGAAGACCTATAGCGCTGTATCATCCATGACCGAAAAGTTGATAGGTTCATCTATTCCGGATGACCAGGCACGCTCTGCGCTTCAGTCAGGTTGGAGTAAAGGCGCTGAGCTGCGTTGCAAGAAAGAACCCATTAGCCTTTCTGAATTTTCTGAGATCTCCGATCTTTATAAGGGAGCTGGGTTTAAGGCCGAGGACATGGTCAAGACACCGGGTTTCAGGGCGCTGACACTGAGTTACCTTATTTGGAGTGTCTTGAATGACCAAATTGACCCTTATCAAGGCCCAATAAAATTCAATCTCCAAGCCGGAGAAACTCCCGTCTTCGGCCTTGCAAATGTCCTTCTCAGCGAAAAAAAACCGTTAACACCTATGTCGGCGGCTACAACGGGGCAAGCATAAGAATCGCTTCAGGGCTTTACTACCATTTGGGCACTACGCAGGGACATAGGGTACAGAACACATCATTGCAAGAACTTGATTACGGGGGCTTCCTTATTACGACCCGGTCAATTTACTTTGGGGGAACCGAGCACGGCGTGAATTTCCGCCTGCCCCTCAACAATATCGTCCGATTTCAACCATATTCGGACGGCATTGGGATCTGCAAGAATGGGGGCAGAGAACAGATCTTTGCTCCGCAACAGGTGCCGGACAGCGGTTGGTGGCTGTTTAATCTCTTGCAAGCTTTATCGGCCAAGGAGTCCGGATCAAAGGGGCAGCATGCTTAATGCTTTCGGGCAGTTGTGTTACTCTATCATTCACTCCTAATTACGCCGGGATGGCGGAACTGGCAGACGCAGCGGACTCAAAATCCGCCGGGCTTCGGCCCTTGGGGGTTCGATTCCCCCTCCCGGCACCAACAAAATTAATTAGTTACGGTTTCCCCTGTGCCTTCGGGCAAGCCTTCAGAGTCCCCGTTATGAACTGAACATGAACTAGTCTGGGCTTTTTGGTACTTCTCAAGCCTTCGGGTGGCCTGTTCCATCTGCTTGGTTGCAAGCTTTTCGTAACGGTCAAACATCTTGTCTTCCTGATGCCCTGTAACCTGCTTTGCCCAGTGCTTACCAGTGTGTATTGTGCTGAACAGAAGCCCGTTACTTGGGATGAACTTTGGTTGGACGAAGGTAAGTTCTATTTCCAGTGGGATGGCGCTGGGCCGGGGGCAAGTATGCGTTTCGGAACAACAGGGAAAGATTTTCTTTCAATGCAGGAATGCAACCCGCTGGGCAAGCACGTTGACGCTCAATTCAATTACCGCTATTCCAAAGACCACCAAGCGATTTGCGTCCCGTGCACGTATCGAGACAAGAAGGGCAAAGCCAAAACGAGCGAAGCCCGTTACACCCTCACAGCTTGGTAAGCACCCGATGCCGAGCCACGGCTTCGTCTAGCCGCTGTCAGCAACGGCAGTGGCTTTTTTATTGACCTGCTGGTTTCGCCCTCTTCATCATGAGGAAACCAACCATTTCTAGCAAAGCGGCGGGCGACTCAAGTCCTTGTACAAAGCTATCCACTTGGGCGGCGGTTGTTTCAAACCCCTGAGATACCATTAGAATAGGTAGCTCAGGACGTGACGCTTTGATCTTCGCAGCAACGAGCAATATGCTCGACTCTGGCATCGAATGACACATGATGACGAGATCGAAGGCAAGAGAGCCTTCAAGAAATGCTATTGCCTGTTGGTCAGTTGCCGCTTCAGCTACGTCATAGCCAGCCCGTTGCAAGATCAACGTTCGTGTTTGTTGCAGCACTTCGTAACGGGCAATACTGAGAATAGATTTTAGAACTGCCATCAGTGTTACCTCCGGCTTTAGAAAAGCCGCAAACTTGCGCGGAATCATTCAACAGGAGGAGGCTCTTCAGAATCGTGGGTCTATGCTGAAAATTGTAAATAGGACGGGACGCTTGCAACAGCTTTACTTTGTACTGGCATCCCAATTCCTGCATTTATAAGGAAACTGTAAGGGGATAATATTTCGTTGCTATGTCCGGCATCGGGCAGACTTCGCATTTTTACCGTGGTTAGGGTTGTAGTAATTTTGCGCTGACACTCAGTTCAGTGCTCCAAAGCAGGTTGAAGAAATGCAGCAAACCCCTCCTCGTTTTTGGCACGGGCTTGTTCCTCGCAACGGCCTTCTTGAACAGAACCCCCCACGTCAGAGAGGACGGGAAGACGTGGGGATTGCTTTGGCGAGGACAAGGACTAAAGTTTACCCGATAGAGCTGAAAATCAGCGTCATTGACATGTACGGCAAACGGTTTACGGGAGAGGCAAAATTAGAAACCTGACGAACCCACAGTTAGCAAAACTTGGTTGGCGCGTCGTTTGGCTAAACGGCTTAATCCATAAACTGTCTTTACTACCCCAATCGGCACCCTCAACGGGGTAGTAACACTGACAAGCCCGAATCGACACGGTGTGCATGTAGTGTGCATAAGCCCTGCCAAAACTCCACCAAATCACACCAAGCAGCACCAAGCTCACCAAATGAAAGTGCCTGTAAACTCAGTGTCTACAGGCACCAATCTGAAAGCTTCTGTGTACTCAAAATCCGCCGGGCTTCGGCCCTTGGGGGTTCGATTCCCCCTCCCGGCACCAAACCTCATTCTTGTCGCTTCGCTCCAGACCGCCGGAGAAGTTTTAACAACCAATATTCATCGAGTTCCTGTTGCAGCGGACTCGGCGCGTGGACAGCCTCTCCCTTAACGTCCCCACAGAGGGTCGCTTTCGCTTAAACCGCTCGAATTTTCTGACCTTCCTTCGGCCGCACGGCTTGAATTCTTATCTGTATAAGACTAGAGTGTGAGCTTATGTCTCCCGCTTCGCGCAATTTCTCCGTGATCTTCTTCAAAACCTGCAAATCTCGCTTTTTGTTTCGAGAATCGCGCGTCTCGAAACAAGGCAAAACGGCGACCTTAATTGCTCAACTGATCGGCATGGTCGTTCTAAGCGCATGTACCTTGACGGCTACTGGCCAGGAGTGTGTCGCGCCGAAAGGCCTCCCCGCTGAAGGCGCCTCACCGCGTTCTGAAAGTGCCTCACCGCAGAATGTCGCGCTCACGGTGGACAAGAATACTCCGCTTCAAATTGCTCTCGAGGAGGAAGTCCACGTCAAGAAAGTGGGCCAGCCGATTCGCGGACGAACAGTGCAGCCGATCTTCGCATTTGATCGTCAGGTTGTGCCCGCTGGAACAGAGGTGACAGGCCGCATCGCCAAAATCGAGGATCTCTCAGGAAAAAAGCGGATGATGGGTGTTCTGAACGCAGACTTTACTCCGTCGCGCAAAGTCGAGATTGAGTTTGACGAACTTGTGCTGGGTCAAGATAGGAAAATTCCCCTACACGTAGAGGTTCTGCCGTGGTCGGGTCAGGTGATGCGGCTCGCCAGTGCCAAAGAGGATAAAAAGAAGGGTGCAGCATCCGAAAAGATGGATCAGGCAAAGCAGGAGGCCAGGACGCGTTGGCAACAGGCGATGGCGCAGGTCAAACAACCCGGTAAGGTTCATCGCCTCACCCGGTACGGGATCAGCCAGCTTCCCGCTCGTCCGCAATATCTTAACGCGGGCGCGGTGTATGTTGCGGAATTGCAGCAGCCTCTCGACTTCGGATGCGAGCAGGTGGCGCCTCAACAACTTGCGTCCATTGGAACGACCCTTCCAAATGATAGTTTGATTCATGCCTTATTGGTTACGCCACTCAATTCGGCGACCACGAAGAAAGGTGAGCCGATCGAAGCTGTGCTCTCGCAGCCGCTCTTCGATGGCGACCACTTAATACTTCCGGCCGGGAGCCGTATCAAGGGTTCAGTCCTTCAAGCGCAGCCCGCCCGCCGGTTGCATCACAACGGACAACTTCGCATTGGCTTTCGTGAAATCGTTCCGCCCGATGGTGTGGAACAAAAAATTGTGGCAAGTCTGGAAAGCGTGCAGGCCGGCAAGAATGATCACGTGAAGTTGGATTCGGAAGGCGGCGCAGAGGCTACGACGCCCAGGACGCGGTATCTTTCCACGGGCTTATCCCTGGTATTGGCGACCGCTGCCTTTCATCAACATACTGATGCAGATGACGCTGGAAAATCGCAGAATGGCGTAGCCGGCGGCGCTGGAGGTTTCAAGCTGGTTGGCATTGTGCTTGGAGCAGCCATTAAGTCACAAACATTTGGCATGGCGATGGGCGCCTACGGAGCCAGCCGGTCCGTCTATTCTCACTTCCTTGCCCGCGGCCAAGAAGTCATCTTTCCCAGAAACACAAGCATGGAGATAGGAATTGGAAAGCGCGGCAAGACGCGGAGGCAGAGAATCGCGTGCGGTGAGCGCCTGGCGTCTGTTTGTCGCTGCGTTCCGAACCGCCCGAGATCCTCAACCCTTTTGGAAACGCGGAGCTCCTGCAGCGACGGGCGCGGCGCGTGTTCGGCCTCGCCCTTAACGTTTTTATGCGGTAAAGGCGGTTGAAGCTTCCAACTCCACAAGCAGGAATGCCCACGCCGATGTCGTGAGACCGAGCAGCATTGATAAAATATCCTGTGACCCACCCAAAACTTGCTTTACCCAACGGAACCTTCGGGGCATACCTTTTCGATTGCGACGGCACCATTGTGGATTCCATGCCATTGCACTACGTCGCGTGGTCGAAAGCCCTAGGTGAATTGAACTGTCCTTTTACGGAAGAACGCTTTTATTTGTGGGGCGGCATGCCCATCGTTGAAATTATTGAGCGACTCTCAACTGAATATGGCATTGAGATGCCGGTGAAAAATGTGGCTGTTCGGAAGGAAGAGTTGTATTACGAGCATCTTCCGAATTTAAAAGCTGTCCCTGAAGTGCTGGAACATATCGAAAGGGAGCATGGCCGGATTCCGTTTGCAGTGGTTTCGGGAAGTGAGCGCGAATCGGTGCAGGCATCGCTGGGCGCGACCGGGTTGCTGGAGAAATTCGATACGTTGGTATGTGCTGGAGATTACGTAAATAGTAAGCCCGATCCAGAGCCGTTCCTGCTGGCCGCGGAGCGATTAGGCGTGCCGCCGGAGTGCTGCCTGGTATTTGAAGATACTGAAATGGGCATTGATGCAGCCAAAGCTGCCGGAATGGCCTGGGTGCGCGTTCCTCCTCCATGGCAACGATGACCACCCATCGATGATCATTAGCCACAAATAATTACCAGACCTGTGTTCCGTTGTGCTCTCCTGAACCATGAGCGACGGGCACGGCGCGAATTGGCGGTCATGAGTGACCATAAGGCACCCGGATAATAGGCACTTACATCTGAATGTCTGGGACCATGTCTTGGGCTTCGGGCCGCTCAACCGGCGCTGAAGATGAAAGAGGAGGAACTTGGCAAAGTACAAAAACGGCATTGCCGATCCAACCAGTCTTAGCGTCTTTGACAAACAGAAAGACGTTCAGGTCATCATTGAAACGCCGAAAGGCAGCCGCAACAAATATGCGTGGGACCCTGACCAGCACGTCTTCATTCTGAAGAAAGTGCTACCGGAAGGAATGGTGTTCCCGCACGACTTCGGCTTCATTCCTTCCACAGAAGCTGAGGACGGTGACCCAATTGATGTACTGGTTTTGATGGACCAGCCCGCGTTTGCCGGATGCCTGCTGAAGTGCCGGCTGGTGGGCATCATTGAAGGAGAGCAAACGGAGAAAGGAAAGACCGAGCGCAATGATCGACTGCTGGCCGTGTCCAATACCAGCCATACGCATTCGGCAATTAAATCGATCAAAGACCTCAACAAGACTTTTCTGGACGAAGTGGAAAAGTTCCTGATGAACTATCACGCAAATGATAGTGCCACGTTTAAAGTGCTCGGTTGCAAGGGGCCTGGTGCCGCTCAGAAATGTTTGAAGAAAGCGCTGAAGTAACTCGAACGCCTAAGCTTCGCAACGTTTTCCGGTGGATCTCTGGACTATCGGGTTCTTTCCAGGACCACAATAGTTCGATCGTCCTGTGGTTCCAGACCGGCTGAAAAAGCCAAAACATTATCCAGCACGCGGCGAACTGGTTCAGCCTCGAAGAGGCAACTCTCCACCGCGGAGGTCCCAAATT
>WNFD01001227.1_pt1 | contig 30663 bp, 29 predicted proteins | sample 5400491 | NCBI WGS metagenome assembly WNFD01 (sample SAMN13153343, study PRJNA577476) | soil metagenome | isolation source: 120 cm saprolite under Douglas fir tree site 2 hole 2 replicate 2 | place: USA:California | collected 2015-04-18
GCCACCTCAGCCAGGCGGAGCGGGAAATCGTCCGCGGAGGCGTCCTCCAGCGACCGTACGTCGCCAGGCGGCACCGCCCGAGCCCGGGCCAGGGCCGCGCAGAGGTCGGCCCAGAACCATGCCTTGTCCTCACCCGTCTTCAAGGTGAGCCAGACGACCCGGCGGTACTCGGGCTGTGCCGCCGCCCAGAACGCGCAGGCAACCGTCTTCCCGGCGCCTGCGGGCCCGCACACCAGCGCGACCTGGCGGCGGGCGGCCCGGTCAAGCAGGTCGGTGAGCCGCTGACGGTGCATGAGAGGGAAGCCGAACGGCTGCTCGCCGGGAAACTGTGGCCAGCGGTGCCCCAGTGCCATTCCCGGAGGGGCTCCGCTCCCGGGGGAGACAGGCGGCGGCGGTCGATGACCGGTGACCCGGACGATGCTCAGGCGATGTGGCCGAGTATCGAGCAGGGTCACTGTCCGGGGCCTCTGATCTGCCCGCAAGACGCTGGCTAGACGCTGCCGGTTCCGCCGCCGCACGTGCTCATCAGGTCGGCCATGGCGTCCTCCTTGTGCCGGTGATCAACGTGCCGGTGATCAATCCGGCCAAGTCCACAGGACGTACGCCCGTCACGCGCCACCCCCAGCGGGTGACGCCGAATGCCGGGCCTCGGCTGGCCGACCCGTGGAGGAATGAGGCTGGGATGGCTGAGTTTACGTTCTGGCGCGTTTTGGTTTCTTGACCTTTGGCGGCAGCAACCTGACCTGGGACAGGGCCCTGTCCACCCAGTGGGCGGCGAGGTCCGGCGCCGCGCGCCAGTCCGCGGGCAGGCTCGTGTACCCCCCCATCGGGCGTTCGGCGGGGCCGAAGGGCCCCGACCCGTTTATGGCCGCCAGTTCCTCGCGGGCGGCGTCGTCGAGCCGGACGCCCACGGCCGACCCGAAGAGCCCGGCGAACATGTTCCCACCCACGAACGCGCCGAGGTTGCCGAACATCGGCTTGATCTCGACCGCCGGGTCGTCCGGGATCAGGGACTGGAAGAACTGCTTGTCTTCCGCGCTGGGCTTGGGGATCTCCATGGGCGTCCGCTCCTGCCCGGGTTAGGCGGCCTGCGGCGCGGGCCGGAGGATGCTGAACGTGGCCCCCTGCGGGTCACGTATCACTGCCATGCGGCCGACCGGGATGTCGAACGGCTCAACCAGGATCGAGCCGCCCAGCTCGGTGGCCTTCGCCACGGCGGCGTCGGCGTCCGCGACGGCGAAGTACACGTGCCAGTGGTTCGGCGTGCCCGGCATTTGCGGCGGGGTGCTGCCACCGACCTGCTGGCCCGCGGCCTCGAACATGGTGTACTCGCCCTCGCCCATGTCCATCACCGAGGTGGTCAGGCCGAGCACCTGCTCGTAGAACGCAACGGCCGACGGGTCGGTGGTGATCAGCTCGTTCCAGGTGACAGTTCCCGGCTCATTCACCAGCGAGGCGCCGATGTGCTGACCGGCCTGCCAGAACGCTACGGCCGCGCCACTCGGGTCCAGGACGAAGGCCATCCGCCCGGCGTTGGGAATGTCGAAGGGCGCCATCGCGACCTGGCCGCCGGCCGCTTCCACTTTGCTGACCGCGTCATCGACCGAGTCCACGGCGAGGTAGGTGTTCCACATCGGCGGGGCGCCGGCGGCGGCCAGTTCCGGTGATTGCGGGGCGATCGCGGCGACGTTCTCCTCACCGAGCTTGGCCATGGAGTACACCGCGCCTTCCGGCATCGGCTGGTCGTCGTAGGTCCAGCCGAACAGGCCGGCGTAGAAGCCCTTCGCGGCGGCCTGGTCGGTGGTCTGCAGGTCCACCCAGTTCGGTGTCCCCTGGACATAAGAAGTGCGTGTCGGCATGACTTTCCCCTCTATGCGATGTGATGCGGTCTATGTGGCTATACGGGGTGATGCATCGGTATGCGGTGATGCATCGCTATGCGGCGCGGCCGGTGAAGGCGATCAGGCGGTCCAGGACGTGGACGTCAGGGCCCGCCTCGACGGGGTCGGCGAAGCTGCCGCCGCCCCGGACTTCTGGGGTGATGACCGTCCGCGCCACGTCGAGAACATGCCCGGTGAGTTCGTCGGACACACTGATCTGCTGGCCGGTGGCCTGGGCGTAGTCCCACGCGTGGACCAGGAATTCGATCGAGAGAATACCGAGGGGGAGCGTGGCGGGCACCTCGTTCGGCCCAAGCTTGACGGTGCCGTCGAAGCCGCGGCCGTTCCATGCTTCCAGGGCAGGCTGGGCCGCCGCCGCGACTCGGTCCTCCAGGGTGGTTCCTGTGGCCTGGGGGAACTCGGCACCCGCCGCGCCGCCCAGGCTGGTGACCGATCCGATCAGGTGATCGGTCAGCTGGGTGATATCGAACTCGGGGCAGATCGTGGCGTGGTGGTAGTCGGCCTCCGCGATCCCCCGGAGGGCGAGCTGGCAGACCGCCAGGGCCGCCTCGGCGGCCTTGATGGGGTCGAGTTCCTGCGGCGCGGCGGCCCACTCGTCGGCCCCGGCATCACCGTTGGTGCCCGCCTCGACGAGCCGGCCGAGGTAGTGGGACCAGCCGTCGGCGTGGCTGGCGGCCTGCTCGTCGGTCAATCCCTCGTGAACCAGCCGGACAAGCGTCCCGCCCGCCGCGGGCTCCAGGGTGATGGTCACGGTGGACGCGCCCGGCGGCAGGTCGGCCGCGCCTTCCCAGCCCCAGGTGAAGACCACCCGCCGGCCCGGCTCCACCTCGGTGAACCGGCCGCGAGCCGCGTGGCCCGGGATGATGGTCCACCGGTATTCACCGCCCGCCCGCAGATCGACCCGCGCGGTGATGGCCTGCCAGCGGCGCAGCCGGTCAGGCTCGGTGATCAAGGCGAAGGTCTCGTCGGCGCTGAGCGGCACGATAACGGACTTCTCGTAAGGCATCACTGGACTCCTTCGGCACCGGATGCATGGGTGATGTGGAGCGCATCGCGAACCAGCTGGTCAAGCTCGTGCGTCCAGAACGAATCGAGTTCGGCACGCAGGGCCGCCATCCCCTCGGGCTTCAGGCGGTAGCGCTGGAACCTTCCTTCGCGTCTGCTCTCGACCAGCCCGGCCCCGGCGAGCACGCCAAGATGTTGCGAGATCGCCGACCGGCTCACCGTGAAGTGGCTGGCCAGGACGGTCACCGTCTGTTCGCCATACCCCAGCAGCTGCAACAGGCGGCGACGATTCGGTTCGGCTACCGCAGCCACCAGGTCAAGCATGTCGACACGTTAGTCGTCACTAACGTGTTGGGCAAGCCGGCTCGGATGGCCGTCTCTGGCCCGCCTTGGCGTCGCGCTAGCGGCGCCTTAGCGGTAGTCGGGGTTGTCGAAGTCGAACCGGCAGCCGGCATCCCACTCGGAGCGCTGGTTTCCGTAGGCCGGGATTCCGCCGGCGTCTTTGAGGATGCGGGCCAGGTGCAGCAGGTTCCAGGTCATGAACGTGGTGTTGCGGTTGGTGAAGTCGTTGTCCGGCCCGCCGGACCCGGGGTCGAGGTAGGACGGCCCTGGCCCGGCTTCCCCGATCCAGCCGGCGTCGGCCTGCGGCGGGATCGTGTAGCCGAGGTGCTGGAGGCTGTAGAGGATGTTCATCGCGCAGTGCTTGACGCCGTCTTCGTTGCCCGTGATCAGGCAGCCGCCGACCCGGCCGTAGTAGGCGTACTGGCCGGCGTCGTTGAGCAGGTGCGAGCACGCGTAGAGCCGCTCGATCACCTGTTTCATCACGGAACTGTTGTCGCCGAGCCAGATCGGACCCGCGAGCACCAGGATGTCGGCGGCGAGCACCTGCTGATAGATGCCCGGCCAGTCATCAGCCGGCCAGCCGTGCTCGGTCATATCCGGCCAGACGCCGGTGGCGATGTCGTGGTCGACCGCCCGCAGCGTGTCGACGGTGACGCCGTTGTTTTCCATGATCGCGCGGCTGCGGTCGATGAGCCCCTGCGTGTGGCTGCGCTCGGGGGACCGCTTGAGGGTGCAGTTGATCACTAGCGCGCGCAGGTCGTCGAACCGCCACGGCAGGCTGGTGCTGGGATCTGTCATCGGGCCAGGATGTCACCTCGTCGGGGATGCCAGAATGGAAGCCGGCAGCCAGCTCACCTGCTCTCCGGGAGCGTCCCGACGTGGAAATCAAGGAACTCGGCCATCTGGTCCTGTATGTCCGCAACCTCGAGCGTTCCGCGTCGTTCTACCGTGACGTGCCTGGGGTCGACTGGCGTAGCGATCCGTCGCTGGTGGCAGCCCCCATCCGGCCGCTCAAACTCTGAATCGCCGCCGCGTGCCGGTGACCGACGTGCCCAGTGATGACGTGAACGAGGTACGGATGCCGTTGGTGCCCCTGGCGCCCGGCGGGCCGGTGGTCTCGCGGATCGGCCTGGGCCTCGCGGCGCTTGGCCGCCCCGCGTACATCACCAGCGGCCGGCAGGACGATCTGCCGGACCGCAGCGTGGCCGGCCTGCGGGCCCGCACGTTCTCGATGCTGGACGCCGCCTACGACTCCGGGATCAGGTATTTCGACGCGGCCCGGTCCTATGGCCGGGCTGAGGAGTTCCTCGGCGGCTGGCTGGCCGGCCGGGATCACGCCGACGCGGTGTGCGGGTCCAAGTGGGGGTACCGCTACACCGGCGGCTGGCGGCTGGATGCCGATCGGCAGGAAGTCAAAGAGCATTCGCTGGCCATGTTCACAACTCAGCTCGCACAGACCAGGGCCGCGCTCGGCGGCCGGCTGGCGCTGTATCAGGTGCACTCGCTGACGGCTGATTCCGGGCTGCTCGACGACCGCGCGCTGCTGGCCGCGCTCGGCCGGCTGCGCGCCGAGGGCGTGCTCATCGGCCTGACGACCAGCGGGCCTGGTCAGGGGGACGTCCTCAGGCGGGCGCTGCAGGCCACCGTCGACGGGCAGCCGCTGTTCGCCGCCGCGCAGGTGACCTGGAATCTCCTTGAGCCGTCGGTCGCTCCCGCCGCGGCGGAGGCCGCCGCCGCCGGATGGACGATCCTGATCAAAGAGGCCCTCGCCAACGGGCGGCTGGCTCCCGGCGGCGCGGCCGCGCCGCCGGCCCCGGTGGCCGCACTCGCGGGCGCCCGGAACGTCACGGCGGACGCCATCGCGATCGCCGCCGCGCTCGCCAACCCGTGGGCCAGCGTCGTGCTGTCCGGGGCGGTCACCCCCCGGCAGCTCCAGGCCAATCTTGCCGCGCTGGCCGTCGGCGACCTCCCGGACCTGGACCTCGCCGAGCCGGCCGGCGCCTACTGGGCCAGCCGGGCCGCCCGGCCCTGGCACTGACCGGTCCGGTCCTCAGCACTCAGCATCTGCCCGGCCCTTAGCACGGTGAATGTGCCATTGCATGGGCGGCAACCCCGGCAACGCCACATTCACCGGATCTCACTCGGCGACTGCGCGGAGGTTTCGGCCCGGTGCCCGGCGTGTCCTCTCAGCCTCCGATCAGCCTCCGACCCGGGTGGCCTCGGCCAGGATGTCTATCATGGTGTTGACTGCCTTTTCTGCGTCCGGGCCGGCGGCGCGCACGGTGACCTGCTGCCCGCTGGTCGCGCCGAGCCCCATGACGGCGAGCACGCTCCTGGCGTCGGCCCGGCTCGCGCCCACGGTCAGCTCGACGGCGGATTCGAAGGTCGCGGCCGCCACGGCGAGCGACCCGGCGGGCCGGGCATGGAGGTCGCCAGCCAGAGTGACCGTGACCGTGACCTCACAGCTTTCTGGCATGACGTGCCTCCTCGGCCGCGCTCAGCACCGCCTTGACGTCCCCGCCGGCGGCGGCGGTGACGGTGGCCGCGACCGCGCCCTCCACGAACGGGGCATCCGCGACTGCGATCGGCTCGGGGAGATCCTCGGATTCGGCGAGCAGCGCGCGGACCGTGAGCACCGAGCTGCCCAGGTCGGGCAGGATCACCACGCCGGCCCCGGCATCGGCGAGCGCGAGCGCGCGCTGGACCTTGGCGATGCTGGTCCCAATGCGGCCGTCGTCCGTGCCGCCGGCGGTGGCGATGGCCACAGTTCCACCACCGATCTGCCCGGCGAGCTCGGCGGTTCCCTCGGCCAGCGCGGCGCTGTGCGAGACGAGGACGATCCCTACCTTCGCTTCGTCACTCATGCTCTATCCTGAATAGTGTTCGACGATACCGAAAGGAACCCATGATCCAGTCTGTGGAGCGCGCGGCCGCGATTCTCGGTGCCCTCGGCTCCGGAACGCCGCGCCTGGGCGTGACTGAGATTGCCGAGCGGGTCGGGCTGGCCAAGCCGACCGTCCATGGGCTGCTGCGCACGCTGGAGAAGCACGATCTCGTGGCCCAGGATCCGGACACCGGCAAATACAGCCTGGGCCCGGGTGTCCTCCAGCTCGGCAACGCTTACCTGGACGGCTCCGAGCTGCGCGCGCGATCGCTGCTGTGGGCGGAGGCGCTGGCCCAGCGCGCGAACGAGGCGGTCTGGGTTGCGACCCTGTCCGGCTCGCGGGTGATCGTGCTGCATCACGTGTTCCGGCCCGACAACACGGTGCAGATCCTTGAGGTGGGAGCCGCCATCCCGTGGCATGCCTGCGCGCTCGGGCACGCGATCGTGGCGAACCTGCCCGCGGCGGCGGGCGCGCGCGCGATGGCCGGCGACCTTGCCCCGCTGACCGGCCGGACCAAGACGACGAGGGCGGCGCTGGGCCGGGCGCTGGCCCAGGTCCGCAGGCAGGGCTACGCGGTAGAGGACCAGGAGGCCACGGTGGGTGATGCCGGGGTGGCGGCGCCCATCGTGAACCGGGAGGGCGGCGTCGCCGGGTCGATCGGAGTGGTCGGGCCGGCTGAGCGGCTGCTGGAGCCGAAGGCACGGGAGGAACTCGCGCGCGCCGTCGTCGAGTCCGCCCGCTCCGTGTCGAGGGATCTTGGCGCGGGCCGCGGCGGCACTGTGCTGACCGCGCTCAGCTGAGGTCATAGCGGCGGCACCAGCTTCCAGACCTCGTCTGCGGTTGAGGCCCGCAGCGCCGTGGCGGCCAGCGCCGCACACGCGGCCGTGTCCAGCTCCGCTACCCAGGACCGGACCCGCTGGACGCGCGCGGCCGGGACGCTGACGGTGTCCACGCCGAGGCCGACCAGCAGCGGCAGCACCAGCGGGTCGGCGGCCGAGTCGCCGCACACCGAGACCGGGATGCCGGCCCGCCGCCCCGCGTCGGCGACGCATGAGATCAGGGCGAGCACCCGCGGGTGCGCTGCGAGGGCTGGCGTCGCCGCCGGATCACGCCGGCCGAGCCCCAGCACCTGACCGGTCAAGTCGTTGGTCCCGACCGAGAAAAAGTCGACCGCAGTCGCGAATGTCCCGGCCGCGGCGGCCGTGGCCTGCAGCTCCACCATGATCCCGAGTCGCGGCAGGTCCGTGCCGAGATCCTCGGCGGCCCGCGTGAGGACGTCACGCACCCGGCGCACCTCATCGAGCGAGCTGACCATGGGAATCAGGATCGAGAGCCTGGTGTGGCCGCCGGTCTCCAGCAGGGCCTGCAGCTGATCGGGCAGGGCGGTGCGGTGCGCGAGCAGTGCGGCCAGGCCAGCCGCCGCACCGGAGGCGGCGCCGACGGCGGTGTCGACGGCGGTGCCGCCGGCCGACGCGGCGGCCGCGGGCCCAGCGCCCCCGGACGTGGCCTCGATGGAGATGGCGCCGCCGGGCCGCCGTCCGCCGCCGAGGAACGGCGGGATCTTGTCCCCGGAAAAATCGAGCAGCCGGACCGTGGCCGGTTTGCCCGCCAGCAGGTCAAGTATCGGCGCCAGCTGTGCCCGGTGCTCGGCCAGCGTCGGCCAGGCCAGCGCGCCGGTGTAGGGGATCTCGGTGCGGAGCAGGCCGACACCCTCGGCGCCGGCGGCCAGCCCCCGCCGGGTCTCGGCCGCCGAGGCGACGTTGCACAGGACGGTGATCTCGCGCCCATCGGCCGTGCGGGCCGGTCCGAAAGCCTGAGCCTGCCGCTGGCCCGCGCCGTTTCCGGACGCGGCGGCGAGTTCCGCCACGGCCGGACCGACGATCAGCTCCGCGGCGTCAGCGTCGAGGATGGCCTGCTGGCCGGCAGGTACCGCGAGGACCGCCGCGTCGACGCCAGTTACCATCGGTATGCCGAGGCCGCGCGCGATGATCGCCGCGTGGGAACTCGCGCCGCCGCCTACCGACACCGCGCCCACGAGCCCCGCCTCGGCGAACTCGACCAGCTCGGCCGGGCTCACCTCGCGGCGCACCAGGATGAAGTCCCCGGCCGGCCGCGGCGCCGCGCCGGCGCTGCTGAGGTGATCAAGGACCGCGTCCGCGACCTGGCGGACATCGCCGGCCCGCTCGGCCAGCTCAGGGGCGGGCAGGGCCTCGATCACCGCGGCCTGCGCCTCCACGGCCTGCCGGACCGCCGCGGCGGCGTCGCTGCCGCCGCGGACCGCCGCCGCGGCGGGGCCGGCGAGGGCCGGGTCGGCCGCGATCAGCGCGCCGATGTCGATGATGGCCGCTTCCTCGGTGCGGCCGGCCCTGCGCAGCCGCCCGGCGAGTGCGGACCGGGCCGCCGCCACCGCGGCGAACGCGCCGGCGACCTCGTCGGGTGTGGCGCTGGCCGCCGGGTCCACATCCGCGATATGCAGCCTGCCGGTGGCCATGCCCTCGGAGACCGGCAGTCCCGTGAACCGCATGGACGGGCTCATCCCGGCTGCCGCAGCGCGACGTCGTGCAGCGCCCGCAGAATGAGCGCGGTCGACGCGGCGCCCGGATCCTCATGCCCGACGCTGCGCGGACCGAGATAGCTGGCCCGGCCCTTGAGCGCGTGCATCGAAATCGTGGCCTGGGCTCCGGCGTCGGCCGCGTCGGCGAGTGCGGCGAGGGCGTCGGCCGGCGACGCCCCCTCCGCGACAGCCTTGCTGAGCGCGCTCGCCGCCGGGGCCAGCGCGTCCACCATGGTCTTCTCGCCTTCGCGCGCCGCGCCGAGTCTCTGGACTCCGGACAGTGCCGCTTCCAGCGCGCCCGCCAGGGCCCCCAGATCCACCTCGGGCACGTCCCCCAGCGTCTTGCCTGCCTGCCGGAACGCGGTCCCGTACAGCGGGCCGGACGCGCCGCCCACCTTCGAGATCAGCGTCGAGCCGGTGAGCACCAGCACCGAGCCAGGAGTCGGCGTCGCGGCCTGCGCGAGCGCCGCCTCGACGGCGTCGAAGCCGCGGGCCAGGTTAATGCCATGATCGGCATCGCCGATCGCGGCATCGAGCTGGGTGAGGTGATCGCGCTGGGTTTCCACGACCGCTGCTATTTCCGCGATCCAGGCGCGGAAGAATCCGGCGTCCATGTGCGCTCCCTTGCGGTTTCCGGTGATGCTGTGAAGCTCTACCGTCCCCACCGCAGGGCGGGCGTGTCCACTGGTGCGTCCCAGAGACCGGTCAGGCTGTCGGTAAGCCTGCACACGGTCACCGAGAATCCCTGCATCTCCAGGCTGGTGATGTAGTTGCCCACCAGGTTCCTGGTGATCCGGGCGCCCTGGCCGGCCAGGTAGCGGTGCACCTCGTTGTAGACGAGGTACAGCTCGATCAGCGGAGTCCCGCCCATGCCGTTGACCATCACGAGGAGATCGCCGGTCAGCGGCACGTCGGAGTCAATCGCGTCCAGGGCCGCTGCCGTGATGTCGCGGGCCGTCGAAAGGGGGGCCCGGGTGCGGCCGGGCTCGCCGTGGATGCCGATGCCAAGCTCGATCTCCTGCTCGCCGAGCTCGAACGTGGGCTTGCCGACCGCGGGGACGGTGCATGAGGTCAGCGCGACGCCGAAGGACCTGCTGCGCTCGTTGACCTCCGCGGCCACCGCCGCGACCTCGCTCAGCGCGGCCCCGCGCTCCGCCAGCGCCCCGGCGATCTTCTCCACGAAGACGGTCGCCCCGGTGCCGCGGCGCCCCGCGGTGTAGAGCGAGTCCTGCACGGCCACATCGTCGTTGATCACGACGGGGGCGACCTCGATGCCCTCGTCTTCCGCCAGTTCGGCGGCCATCCGGAAGTTGAGCACGTCCCCGGTGTAGTTCTTCACCACGTGCAGCACGCCGGCGCCGCCGTTGACCGCCCTGGTGGCCGCGAGCATCTGGTCCGGGACGGGCGAGGTGAACACCTCGCCCGCGCATGCCGCGTCCAGCATGCCGTAGCCGACGAAGCCGCCGTGCAGCGGCTCATGGCCGGATCCGCCGCCCGACACCAGGCCCACCTTGCCCGGTGCTGGGGCACCGGCCCTGGTGATGATCTTGTTATCGAGGTCCACCGCGAGTGAGGGATGCGCGGCCGCCATGCCTGCCAGCGCGTCGGTCACCACGTCCTCGGGGGCGTTGATGAGCTTCTTCATGACGTGCCTTCCCGGATCCTGTCGGTGCTGGGGCTCGGGTCGGTCGGGGCGAGGCTCGTCATCGCGGCGGCCGAGCGTGTGCGCGAGAGCGCGACGTAGCCGAGGGCGCCGAGCACGCCGCCCGCGAACTCTCCGATGAGGTAGGCGGGTGCCTGCGACCATGACACGGTGCCGCCGAATACGTTCTGCCAGACCATCGCACCCAGGTAGCGGGCCGGGTTGATGGCCGCTCCGGTGGCCGGCCCGAGGATGATGATGATCGCGAAGACCGCGGAGCCGATCGCCATCGGCGCCCAGCCGGGGACGGCGCGATGATCAATGACGCCGAAGATGACGAAGACGAGGATGGCTGTTCCGATCCCTTCGATCAGGGTCGCCCGGCCGAATCCCATGCTGGCGGAGTTGTAGCTGGTGACGCCGCCGCCCGCGGCCACCGCCGCGGTCTTGCCCAGGGTGACGAAGTACGCCAGGGCACCGAGCAGCGCGCCGACGACCTGCGCCGCCAGATAGCCGGGTACCTCGCGCCAGGGGAACTTGCCGGCGGCCGCGAGGGATACGGTGACCGCCGGGTTGATGTGGCCGCCGGAGATGTGCCCGATCGCGTAGACGACGCCAACGATGATGAACATGAAGGCGAACGAGATCATCCCGAGCTGGGCCATCGAGAACGGGACCTTGGTGCCCGCCGAGATCACTCCGGTCGCGGCCGCCGAGCCAGCCCCGATGTAGACGAGGCAGCCCGTACCGATCACCTCCGCAAGCAGCTTCTGCGGGGTTGTGGGCGTTGTTGCTGCTGCCATGGGGTTCGCCCGCCGGCTGCCTCGCGAGGCGGTAGGCGGCGGACTCCTCACCTCCTCCTCGAGACGAGCTAAGATCCTGAATACTGTTCGGCATCGTGGAACAGCATTTCAACGGACCATAAGTCCGTGGCGCCCGCCCGTCAAGAGGGCACGGAGGTTCTGCTGATCTGCGGCCCGCCCGCCCGTGCCGCGGCTGACCGCGTCCGTCAGCCCTTGACCGCGCCCGCGAAACCGCCGACGAGATGCCGCTCGGCCAGGACGAAACAGCCCAATGCGGGCACCATCGACAGCGCCGTGAACGCCAGGATCTTCGCCGTGTCCTGCGCGTATTGCGTCTGGAAGTTGGCCACGGCCAGTGGCAGGGTGAAGTGCTGCGTGCTGGTGAATACGAGCAGCGGCAGCAGGTACGTGTTCCAGCTGATGACGAAGGCCAGGACCGAGACCGTGGCCAGCGCGGGCCGGCACAACGGCAGCAGGATCCGCCAGAAGAACTTGATCCGGGTGGCGCCATCCACCACCGCGGCGTCCTCGATCTCGCCAGAGATCGCGCGCATGAACGGCCGCAGGATCACGATGGTGATGGGCAGCTGAAACGCGGCCTCGGGGGGCGCCACGCCCAGCAGGTTGTCGAGCAGGCCGATCTTCTGCAGCAGGAGGTAGAGCGGCAGCGACGCCGCGTTGATGGGAAACAGCAACCCGACCGCGAACAACAGGAAGATTCCCTCACGCCCCCGGAACGAATAGCGGGAGAGCGCGAAGGCGGCCATCGATCCCAGCCCGACCACCAATCCGGTCGCGATCACCGCGACCACCGCGCTGTTGCCGAGGGGCTGCCAGAATGCCGACGAGGTGAGCAGGGAGCGGTAGTTCGCCCAGACCCACGGGTGCGGCAGCCCGGTGGCGGACGCGTTGATCTGCGCGTTGGACCGGAAGCCATCCAGGATCACGAAAAGCAGCGGGATGACGGTGATGCCCACGATGAGCAGGGCTACCAGGTAGGTGAACGGCGTCATCAGCGAGATTCGGCGGCGGCGCGGATACCCGGTCGGGCCGGGCCGTATCGCTGGCGCCTCCAGGGTCGCGGACACGTCGGTCACCCCACGGCTCGGGTCAGGGCGCCGCGGGTGTCACGGCGCAGCACGAATTGCTGGTACACCAGCGCGAACACGAAACAGATGACGAACATGATGACCGCCACGGCGCTGCCGTAGCCGAACTCGTTACTCCGGAAGCCGTTCTGGATCAGGTACGTCGCCATCGTGCTCGACGCGCCGGCCGGCCCGCCCGCAGTCATGATCCACACCACGTCGAATACCTGGAGGGAGCCGATGATGGACAGGAAGATCAAGATCCGTATCGTCGGGCCGAGCAAGGGCAGCGTGATCCGCCGCGTCGTCTGCCATCCGGACGCCCCGTCCAGGGCCGCCGCCTCGCTCAGCTCGGCCGGGATCCCTTGCAGGCCGGCCACCAGCAAGATGATCCCGAAGCCGATGAACTGCCAGGTGAGGACCACGAACATCGTGTACAGGACGATGTGCAGGTTGGCCAGCCACAACTGGACGAGGCCGCCGAGGCCGACCGCCTTCATCAGCTGGTCCACGAAGCCGCCGGGCTGGAGCATCAGCAGCCACATGACCCCGGTTATCGCCTGGGACAGCACATAGGGCGCGAAGACCAGCAAGCGCAGCGCGGACCGCCCGCGTATCCGGCGGTTCAGCAGCAGCGCTATCGCGATGCTGATCGGGAGCTGGATGACGATCGACAGCACGGCAATGATCACGTTATGCAGGATCGCCTGCTGGAAAGCGGGGTCGGTCAGCGCGAGCTTGTAGTTCCCCAGGCCCGCGAAGCTGGTCAGCGGGCCGAAACCGGTCCATTTGTAGAGGCCGTAGTAGGCCGCGATGCCGATCGGCAGCAGCACGAACCCGGTGAAGAGCAGCAACGCCGGGGTCAGCAGGACCGCCAGCTCAAGCTTCCGGCGCAGCCTCGGTGTCCGCCGGGTCGGCCGGATGACGGGCGTCGCGGCCACGGCGGAGGAGTCCGCTGCGGCCGCGACGCTTCTCGTGTCGCTCATTACTGCGTCTTGGCTGCCTGGTTCACGGTCGAGATGATTGATTGCGGAGTTGCCTGACCAGCGAAGAAGTTCGCGATCGCGGTGTCAAGCGTCTGGCCGACGTTGGTCGGCATGGCGATGTCGAAGTAGACCTGGATGAAGGGCGCCGCCTGGTTGTACTGCTGAACCGACTGCATGGCGGGCAGGGTCAGCGCCGAGGCTGCGGCGGGGTTGGCCGGCAGGCCGACGTTGGCCGCGACCACCTTGGCCTGCACCGCGGGGGTGTCCAGGTACTTCAGGAAGTCAGCGCAGGCCGGCTCCGCTGCCCCGGTGGTGCAGGAGTAGCCGTCGCCCCCGCCCAGCGCGGTGGTGGGCGAGCCGGCGCCGCCGGGGACGGAGGGGAACGGGAACCAGCCGAGCTGTGAGTTGAGGTTCTTGTCAGTGGTGAGGGGGGTCATTGTTCCGGGATCCCAGTCCCCCTGCAGTTCCATCGCGGCCTTGCCGTTCGCGACCATGCCGACCGAGCTACCCGGGCCCACCTGGGCGGCGGTGCCCAGGAAGCCCGTCTGGAACGGGTTGGTGCTCATAAACGACTTGAGGTCTGTGCCTGCCTTCACGAAGCACGGGGCGCTCAGGTTGTCCGCCTTGATCGCCGCCTTCAGCGTATCGGTGGCACACTCGCGGACGGCGAAGTACTCCCACCAGAACGCGTCCGGCCACTTGTCCTTGCTGCCCACCGCGATGGGCGCGATGTGCGCCGCCTTCAGCTTCGCGACATCGGCGTTGAGCTCCGTCATGGTGGTCGGCGGGCTGGCGATGCCGGCCTTGGTGAACAGGTCCTTGCGGTACCAGAAGCCCACCGTGTGCAGGTCGTACGGGACGCCGTACTGCTTGCCGTTCACCTGCCAGGCGTTGGCCGCGACTCCGAGCTGGCTGATCCAGCTTGAGGTGTACGGGGTAAGGTCAGTGAGCTTGCCCGACGGGACCTGGGTCGCCTCCTGGCCGGAGCCCCACTGCTGGTAGATGTCAGGTGGGTTGTTCCCGGCCAGCGCGGCCGGGACCTTGGTCGGGAAGGCCTCGTTCTGGATCGGCACGGACTGGATGGTCACGTTCGGGTGTGCGGCGTGATAGGCGGCGGCCGCCTGCGTCCAGACGGTTTTGAGGTATCCGGTGGTGGCGTTGTTCCACCAGGTGAGGGTCACGTGCTTGTTCCCGGTTGAGGTTGAGGTCGCGCTGCTGCCGCTGCTGCTGCATGCGGCGAGGGTGAGCGCTGCTGTCGCCGCCAGAGTGATGGCGGCATGCTTCCGGATGCTGCGCATGGTGGTCTCCTGAGGATGTCGCCCCGAGCACCGTCGCCCGAGCGCCGGGGCCGCCGTGGTCAGCCCACTTGCCGCAGAGTTTTGCGCGTCATATCCCGGATGTCAATCGTTGTCGATAACGTTTTATACGCTATCCTCCTCCCAGTGGAACTAAGCTCCCGCGTCACCATCCGCGACGTCGCCGCCCGCGCTGGCGTCTCCGTCGCGACGGTCTCGAAGGTCATCAACCGGCGCTACGGCGTGGCGGCCGGCACGTCTGCGCGTGTCCAGGCCGTCATCGATGACCTGGGTTATGAGGCCAGCCTCGTCGCGCAGAGCCTGCGCAACCACCGCACCAATGTGATCGGGATACTCGTCGCCGACCTTGAACCGTTCAGCACCGAACTGCTCAAGGGCGCCGCGGACGCGATCCGCGGCTCCGGTTTCGAGCTCGTCGTCTACTCCGCCGGCGGGCACGCCGGCGACCACGTGGGCTGGGAGCGCCGGTACCTGTCCCGGCTGAGCGGCACGCTGATCGACGGGGCCATCCTCGTCACCCCCACCGTCGTGGACGTCAACTATGGCGCGCCGATCGTCGCCATCGACCCGCACACCGGCCAGTCCGGGCTGCCCACAATCGACTCCGACAACCTGCGCGGCGGCCAGCTCGCGACAGAGCACCTGCTCGGGCTCGGGCACCGCCGGATCGCCATGCTGACCGGTCGGCCCGACCTGCAGTCGGCACAGCTCCGCGAGCAGGGCTACCGCGAGGCGCTCAGCGCCGCCGGCGTGCCCGCCGACGAGAACCTGATCCTCGTCGGCGACTACGACCCGCAGGTATCCATCGAACGGGCGCGGCACCTGCTGCGGGCACCTGACCCGCCCACCGCCGTCTTCGCCGCCAACGACATGTCAGCGATCGCGACGATCGAGGCCGCGACGGAACTCGGCCTGCGCGTGCCGGCTGACCTGTCGGTCGTGGGCTTTGACAACATCCCCGAATCCGCGCTCTGCACCCCCCCGCTCACCACCATCAACCAGCCCATCCGGCGGATGGGCGAACAGTCCATCCAGCTCCTCCTGCGGCTCATGCGGGGAGATCACGTCGAGGCCACCCACCTCACCCTCGCGACCGACCTGGTCGTACGGCAGTCGACGCAAGCCGTGTGAATCGCGCATCGGCCAACTTCGCCGATTTCGACTGGTTCGAGTACTACGGCCGCGGCTACGCGGCCTGATGCGACGACGCGGCCTGAGGCAGCTACACAACCTTTGGAAGCGCTGCGCCCCAGGCCGGGGGGGAAGCCCGGGGCGCAGCGCGGTCAGGTGGCCTTCTGGCCAGGTCGCGTGTTGTCAGGTCGTGTCGATGTCGCCTGGGCTTCGTCGCCTGGGCTTCGTCGCCCGGGCGGCTGAGCCGGCGTGGTCGAGCTGGCTTGCCGCAGAGTTTCGCGCGTCACATGGGCGATGTCAATCGTTGTCGATAACGTTTTATACGGCTATCCTCGCCCTGGTGGAACCAAGGCCGATGACGGATGGACTCAGGTGACAATCGAGCGCAGTGTTTCCACGGAGATCTGGCGGGACCCGGCCGCCGCGGCGGCCGAGCGGGTGCGTGACCTGATCGCGCGGATGACCATCCGAGAGAAGGTCGCCCAGCTTTACGGCGTATGGGTAGGCATCGATGCCGTGGACGGTGACGTCGCGCCGCACCAGCATGACGTCGTCTCGGCGCCCGCCGACTGGGGCACGCTGATTGGTGACGGCATCGGGCAGCTCACCCGTGCCTTCGGCACCGCTCCGGTCGATCCGGTCGAAGGCGCGCGGGCCGTGGCGCGCAGCCAGCGCCAGATCGTGGCCACAGGGCGCCTCGGCATTCCGGCGATGGTGCACGAGGAGTGCCTGACCGGGCTGGCGGCCTGGCAGGCCCCGGCCTACCCGTCGCCGCTGTGCTGGGGAGCGAGCTTCGATCCCGATCTTGTCCAGCGGATGAGCGCGCAGATCGGCCGCACGCTGCGCCGCCTCGGCGTGCACCAGGGCCTGGCACCGGTCCTGGATGTGGTGCGGGATCTGCGCTGGGGCCGGGTCGAGGAGGCGATCGGCGAAGATCCCTACCTGGTCGGAGTGATCGGCAGTGCATACGTGCGCGGGCTTGAGTCAGCGGGCGTGGTGTCGACGCTGAAGCACTTCGTCGGCTACTCCGCCTCGCGGGCCGGGCGGAACATGGCGCCCGTCTCGATCGGCCCGCGCGAGCTCGCCGACGTGCTGCTGCCGCCGTTCGAAATGGCGCTGCGCGCGGGTGCCCGGTCGGTGATGAATTCCTACAACGACCTCGATGGCGTGCCGGTGGCGGCGGACGCCGCGTTGCTGACCACATTGCTCCGTGGCACGTACGGCTTCACCGGGACGGTCGTCTCCGATTACTTCGCGGTGTCTTTCCTGCAGACCATGCACGGTGCGGCCGCCAGCCGTGGCGAGGCCGCGGGCCTGGCGCTGCAAGCGGGCATCGACGTGGAACTGCCGACCGCGGACTGTTACCGCGAGCCGCTGATTGATGGCATCGAGTCCGGGAGCGTCGATGCCGCGCTGGTCGATCGCGCCGTCGAGCGGGTTCTCACGCAGAAATGCGAGCTCGGCCTGCTAGACGCCGGCTGGTCCACGGAACCGCAGGTCGCCGACGGTGAGCGCCTTGACGACGAGGAGTCGCGCTCGCTGGCCCGGCTCGTGGCGCAGCGCTCGGTCGTCTTGCTGCGCAATGACGGGATCCTGCCGCTGGCCGCTGGCCGCCGGGTCGCCGTCGTCGGGCCACGGGCGCATGAGGCCAGCGCCATGCTCGGCTGCTACTCGTTCCCCGTGCACGTCGGCGTGCACTACCCGGACGTCCCGATGGGGATCGACGTGCCAACCATGCTGGACGCGCTGTGCGCCGACCCAGCCGAGTACGCCGTCAGCTACGCACAGGGCTGCCCAGTGCTGGGCGGCGATGACGTCGGCATCGCCGTCGCGGTGCATGCCGCGCGCAACGCCGAGGTCTGTGTCGCCGTGCTCGGCGACCGCTCCGGCCTCTTCGGCGCCGGGACGTCCGGGGAGGGCTGCGATGCGCCCGACCTGCGGCTGCCCGGCCGGCAGGAGGAACTGCTCGAGGCGCTGCTGGCCACGGACACGCCGGTGGTCCTCGTGCTGCTGGCCGGCCGGCCGTACGAGCTCTCCCGCCAGGTGGACCGGCTCGCCGCCGTGGTCTGCGGGTTCTTCCCCGGCGAGGAGGGTGCCGCCGCCCTGGCGGACGTCCTCAGCGGCCGGGTCAACCCGTCAGGAAGGCTTCCGGTCAGCTTCCCCGCCGGCGGCGCGAATCAGCCGGCCAGCTACCTTGCACCATGCCTGGGCCAGCGCGGCACGGTCAGCAGCGTCGATCCGACGCCGGTCTTTCCCTTTGGCCACGGGCTTTCCTACGCCCCAGCCACCTGGATTGACATAACGAAACGTTCTCCCGAACTGTGGCCCACCGATGGCACCTGCCAGCTGGCAGTCACCCTGCGCAACGAGGCAGCGATTCCCACGACCGAGGTTATCCAGGTGTACCTGCACGACCCGGTGGCCGAGGTGGCCCGCCCGGTGGCGCAACTGATCGCCGCCACCCGGGTGGAGCTGCCACCGGGGGAGCAGCGGACTGCCGTCATCGACCTGCACGCCGACCTCACCTGCTACACCGGGCGATCGGGCCGCCGCCAGGTCGACCCGGGCGAGGTGGAGCTGCGGATCGGGGCGTCGAGCACTGACATCCGGTCGGTGCTCCGGTGCACGCTCACCGGGCCGCGCCGGGAAGTCGGCTTCGACCGGGTCCTGGAGCCGGTGATCACGCTGCTCCCGACGACTGAGCGATGATCACCGGCCGCCCCGCTGCCCCGCGGCTTGACGGCCGACCCGCAACCCCCACCGGGTGTCCCGTGACAGATAAGTCGGCCCACCACCCTTGCTCTGACCTGGGCGGGCCAACTCGGATGGCAGGCGAGAGGTTGATCGTTTGCCATCCAAGCTGGCCCAGCCAGACGAAACCTGCGCCTGTGCCCTCAACCGGGCCCGACCTCAGCGCCACAGTCGGCCCTACGAGCTGGAGAAATGCCCTGACTGGGCCAAGTAGTTGGCGCGGCGGAGGCAACGGGCCGGTTTGGATGGCAACGGGCCGAGATATCTGGCAGCGGACAACGGAGCTGTCAGCCGCCGGGGACGCCGCGCTCGATGCAGAACTCGTTGCCCTCGGGGTCGGCCAGCACTACCCAGCCCTTCCCGTCGGGGCGCCGGTGGTCGTCGACGAGGGTGGCGCCGAGAGCGATGACCCGCTCTACTTCCGCATCCCGGGCCTGAGGAGTCGGATTATCAGGCGTCAGGTCGAGATGGACGCGGTTCTTGACCTGCTTGGCTTCCGGCACGCGCATGAAAAGCAGGTTGGCGGATCCGTCTGGGGCGACAAGCAGGCCCTCTGGATCGTCAGGGTGGTTGGTGTTGTCTGGGTCCTCACGGAACCCCGTAACCTGCGACCAGAACCCGGCCAGCAGGTAGGGGTCGCGACAGTCGAAAGTGATGGTCCTGATCCGGACGGTCATGCGATGGCTCCCTGTTCACGAGATGCCGTCCGCGCCCGGAGCCTTGGTCACCCGGTCGCGGAGGCGCGAAATCCGGTTGTCATGATCGAACGCCTCCTTCCTCCAGAGCCGCCAATTTTGGCTGGCCACAGACTGTCACACCGGGCGCACCATAGCCAGGGATTTACCCGTCGGCCGCCTCCGTAGCAGGCGGCGGATGCCTGGTTCGCCCTGCAGGCCATCCCACAGATGCGGTTCGAGGTTCAGTCCTGCACGTAATGCGAAGCGTGGTAGAACCTTCACCGAGCCATCTGTCGCGGATTGGTTAGTAAAGCGGCCTTCGTCTAGCAATCCCCAAGACTGCCTGCGATCATGTCGCTTCGAGGGGTTAGTCTGCAGTTGGCTCTTGAGGTACAGGGCAAGGGATGGGTCATGCCGGGTTGGGTTGCGAGCGTTGCCTTGACCGCCCTCTTGTCCATGGTCTCCTCGTGGGCTTTCCTGGTGGTCCGCTGCCGGGGATTAGGACGGCCTTTTGGCCCTACCAGCAAGTGGTGGGCGTTCGCGGTTGTCATCATCACCGGCGCCATCGCCACCGGTCTGGGTGTGGCCGTCGCTGCCGCAGGTCATCACCTCCGCGCGGCTTATATTGGGCTGATCGTGCCAAGCGGACTATGGCTCGGGAAGGTCGCGGAGCAGCGGCACAGCCGACTGCGGGGCAGGTGGCGGCCGGAAGCAGAAAAGCTGGCTGGCTGGCTCACGTTCTTCGTCCGCCGGATGGATGACCGGATAGGCGACGACCTGGAAGTGTGGTGCGACGAGAGGCTGCGCGCCGCTTGCGGGAGCCCGGCGGTACTCGGGCAAGCCACGATCTACTACCACGAGCGGATAGTCGCCAGGTGGCCCAAAGGCGATCGGCGGCGTCAGGCGCTTGATCGCGCGAAGGATTCGATCCTGCACAAGGTCGGGGTGGTACAGGGGATCAACCTGGGCACCACCCAGCTGGAAGCGCGGCTGAAAGCCCACCCATCCACCAGGGCCTTGGTGGGCAAGTACACACGCAAGGAACTCGAGGGCAGGCTGCTGGACTCGGCAGAAAACGAACTTCGCGTCATGCTGGCGGATGAGTACCGCCGAGGGCGCGGCAAGCTCCTGATTTATGGGCTACTCGCCCCGGGCACCCTGCGGTCCAGGGCGGGTTCCGCCCCTGGCTGACCACGCGCTGGCGAGTTCCTCCGGCCTGCTGACCGTCAGATCAGCGGCGAACGTGCTGCAGGTCAGCGGCGGATGTCATGGGATGTTGCTGGTCCGCCGAGACTTCCATGGGGGGGCGTTCACCGGTGCCGCTGCTGTCCTCGCGGTGCAGTTGCACCTCGAACTGCGCATCAACCGCGGCGGCGAGGCTGGCCAGCGTGCGCAGGGTTATATTCTCCCCGCCCGACAGGACCTGGCTCACCCGGCCCGGGGAGACCCCCATGCGGCTAGCAAGGTCGGCCCGCGACAGGCCCAGGATCCGCATCTTCCAGGTGATCTCGTCCGTCACCTGCATCGTGAGGCGGGTAAGCTCTTCTTCGACCCGGTCTTCACTGGCCGCCTGCTCGGAGAGGGTATGCCGGCGCAGATCTAGGGATCGTCTCATCGGGTTGTCCCTCTCCCAGGCGGTTTAGTCATAGCTAAAGCTTAAGGCATGACTAAAGCTAGTAGCCCCGAAGTTAGGAAACAATGGCTCATACTGGCCGCAGACGTCTGGATGCAAGGCTGTAATCATCGCCTCGGCCAGGGTCGGCGGACGGGCGGGCGGAGCCCGCGCCTCGTGTGAGCCGGGGAACCGCAGCCGGGCCGTGTGCAGTGCGGCGGAGCCCGCGCCTCCTGTGAGCCGGGAGAACGCCAGCCAATCGGTGCGTGCGCAGTGCCGGTGGCGCCCCCGGCCTGTCCTAGCCGGAGGAGGCGGACCAGGAAGAAACCGGTCTGGGCGGCGGTTGGCGACTATGTGATCAACGTGCCTTTGTCCGTTCTGGATCTTTCCCCTGTCGCTGCTGGCACGACCTCGGGCCAGGCGCTGCGCCAGACGACCGAGCTGGCCCAGCGCACCGAGGAGCTTGGGTACCGTCGCTTCTGGGTGGCCGAGCACCACAACATGCCGGCGATTGCCAGCTCGGCGCCGGCTGTCCTTATCGCGCACCTGGCGGCGGCTACCTCCACGATCCGGGTTGGCTCCGGCGGGGTGATGCTGCCTAACCACGCCCCGCTGGTGGTGGCGGAGCAGTTCGGCACGCTGGAGGCACTGCATCCGGGCCGGATCGATCTGGGCATTGGCCGCGCACCGGGGACTGACCAGCGCACGGCGCTTGCGCTGCGCCGCACGATGGAAGGCCTGTCGGCGGAGGCCTTCCCGGAGGAGCTCGGTGACCTGATCGGGCTGTTCATGGGTGAGGACCCGCGTGCGCCGATCACCGCGACTCCCGGCCGCGGTGACATGCCGGCGATATGGCTCCTTGGCTCCAGCGGGTTCAGTGCGCAGCTGGCCGGCCTGCTCGGGCTGCCGTTTTCGTTCGCGCATCATTTCAGCGCCGCTAACACCGTGCCCGCACTGGCGTTGTACAGGCAGTATTTCCGGCCATCGCGCTGGCTGGAGCGCCCGCAGGCGATGGTGGCGGTGAGCGCGGTCTGCGCGGATACCGACGAGCGGGCCCAGTGGCTGGCCGGCCCCGCCGCGCTGTCGTTCCTGCGGATGCGAACCGGCGCGCCGCAGCCGCTGGCCACCCCGGAGGAAGCGGCCGCCTACCAGTACTCGGCGGCGGAGCGGGAACTGGCCTGGGGGCGCTTCGCTGATCAGGCGATCGGCTCCCCGGAAACCGTTCGCCGGCAACTGGCTGGGCTGCTTGAGCGCACCGGCGCCGATGAGCTGATGCTCACCACGATGGTGTACGACATCGGGGACCGGATCCGTTCCTTCGAGCTGATCGCAGAGAAGGTCGCGGGCGGCCTGTAGTGGCCCCTAGATGGCTGTTGACCTGGGCGCCCATCGCGGGCCGGCCGACCAGGACTATCGTTGCGGGGGAGAGGGGAGCAGCGATGTCAGAGCCGATGCACCTCAACAATCATCACCGCAAGACGCTGCGCCAGCTGCTCCGGCATCCCGCGAGCCACAACATCGAGTGGCATGCTGTGGTCTCGTTGCTGGAGGCGGTCGGCTCGGTCGTGGAGCACCGCGATGGCACGGTTGTCGTGACCATCGGGTCCGCGACCGAATACTTCGACCGTCCCGCGCATAAGGACATCGACACCCAGACGGTGGTCGACCTGCGCCGGATGCTGAGCGAGGCTGGTTACGGAGCCGAGGTCGGCGGGGCGGGCGCCGGCCGGACGGATTGAGCTAGCGGCCAGCCGTAGCGTCGGCCGCCGGGATCCTCATGGGCCGGCCCGGGCCTCCTCGATGGTGAGTTCCGCCGCGGGGTCGGCCTCCAGGCGGTCATCGGGGATCGGCAGCCCGCTGCGGACGGAACGCCCGAAAGTCCCCTCATCCAGCCGGTGCTCGGCGCGGTCGAGGGCGGCCAGCCGATCGCGCAGGCTGGACGCGACGGCATCGTCCATGCCCTGGGCGGTCAGTGGCTGCGCGGGATCGGCGATGTCTCCCGTCTCGGCTTCCGCGGCCCGGTCTTGCTGCCCGGCCGCCTCGGTGTCCCTGAGGAGGCTTTGCACCTCGGCTCGCTCGGCACGAATCCGGGCCCGTGCCCGGTCCTCGTCCATCTGCTTCTCCCCTGTGCGTTCGGTCCTGTGCGTTCGGTCGCCTCACCAGCACAGTCACCCTACGCGTGCAGTGAGGTCGGCCGTCAGGTGATGGGCCCGAAACGGATGTCGCGGCCCTGGGGGCCCGGCGCCGCGAACTCCAGCAGGCGCTCGGCCTCGCGGGTGATGGCCTCGCGGTCGCGCGTGCGGATGGGCTCAAACGGCTCGGCGGTCAGCACCGTGACGCCACGGGACCTGGTGATCCGCCACATTCCGGCCGCGAAACCATCGACGAGGACAATTCCTGGAAAGATTCCGTTACGGGTAAATATTCGCTTGCGGTTTTGCTCGCCGATGATGCGGGTCCGGTCGACGTGAGACAAGATCAGGTTGTCGAACTCGGCGACCAGGCGCACCGGCGCAGGGCTCTCCGGGCCGGGCCGTGGCGACTCGGGCAGGTCGAACAGCTCGGTTCCGTGCTCGTCGCGGAAGGTGCGCAGACCAGGCCGGAGCCGGTCGGCGACCTCCTGCAGCCGGGTCAGCCCGGACCAGGCCTGCATATCCCGCACACTGGCCGGCCCGAACGCGGCCAGGTAGCGCGTCACCAGGGTGTCCAGCGACGCGTTCACGTCAAGGGGGCGGCCGAGCCAGGCCTCGGCGGGCGTGTGCAGGGCCTGCCCGGCAGCACCCCAGATGGCGCGCGGGGGCACCTGGACGAGCGGCACCAGGCTGCGCACGCCCTGGGCCAGGGCGGTGGGGGGGTGGCCGGGCCACCGCTCCGACAGCACGGCGCCGAGCTCGCTGAACGTCCTGGGCTTCTCTTCCGCGAGTGCTCGCCCGGCGGCGGCGAGCGCCGTGGTGTCAATGCCGGCGAGTTGCTTGCCGAACACGGCCTTCAGGGCGCGGTCCAGGACAGGCTGGATGAGCGGGCGCAGCATCAGGCAATCGCGGGCGGAGACCAGGTGGATGGTTCCGCGCATCAGCGCAATGCGCACGACCTGCCGGTCCTGGATCAGCGCGGCCAGGTCATCCGGGCGGAAACCTTCCAGCCGCGACCACAGGCCGTAGTACGGCGGGAATGGCGCCTGGGCCTGCAGGCCGGCCAGGTGCTCGATCGTCTCGATGACCCGCCCGGCTCGTGCGGCCTCGGCCTCGGTCTTGGTCTTTTCCCCGGTCTCGGCTTCAGCCTCGGTCTCAGCCTTGGCCCCGGTCTCAGTCTTGGTCCTGGCCCCGGTCTCGGTCTTGGTCTTGGCCCCGGTCTCGGCTTCAGTCTTGGTCTTGGCCCCGGTCTCGGTCTTGGCCCCAGCCGGCAGCGGCGACCGGCGGAGCAGCAGTTGCCGGTCGAGCAGGGCGCGGTTCAGCGCCTGCCGGCTCAGGACGTCGGATGACATCGGGTTCCCTTCTGGCCATGGTTACCGCTGGCGCCTGCGGGCAGCGGTGAGGATAGCCGGTGCTACCGGCCGCCGGCCGCCGGCAGCGCGCGATGGAGCGCGCTGCCCGGCGGCCCGCAGCTCAGGCAGCGGATGCGTCCAGCACCAGTTCCGGGGCCTGCACCAGTTCCGGGGCCTGCACCAGTTCCGGGGCCTGCACCAGTTCCGGGTCAGTCACCGTGGCGCCGCCCATCTCCCGCGCCCTCGTGGGGAGCCAGAACGCGATCGCGAAGGCCAGCGCCAGCAGGCCGACGGTGACCAGCGCCGTCCATTCGGCCGGGGCGACGAAGGACTGGGCGTGGTAGGCCTTCGTGCCAAGCAGCGCGAAGAAGACCCCGCCAATCCCGGCCACGCCCAGCGCCATGCCGAGCGCGTTGACCGTCTGCAGCACACCGGAGGCCGAGCCCATTTCGCGTGGCTCGACGCCAGCCATGACGATATCGAACAGCGGCACGAAGACCATCCCCATGCCGATCCCGCCGACGATCATGGGCACCAGCAGGTCCACGGTGCCGACCCCGGCGCCGGCACCGCGCAGGACCGCGTAGAGCACCAGCAGGCCGGCTGCCTCGACCACGAGGCCGGCGAGCAGGATCCGGCGGCCGAGCGCGCGCATCGCCATACCGCCGATCGCGGAGCCAACGAACGCACCCGCCGCCCATGGCGCCGTGGTGATCGCCGAGTGCCAGGGCGAGAAGCCGAGCCCGGCCTGCAGGAAGACGTTGAAGATCAGCACGATTCCGCCCATCGACCCCACGAACACCACTGAGAACAGCACGCCCGAGGAGAAGCCGCGGTTGCGGAAGATGCCCGGCTCGACCAGGGGCGTGGCGCCTGCACGCCGGCGGTGCACCTGATACCAGGCGAAGCCGGCCAGGACCGGTGCCGAGGCTGCGAGCAGGCCGGTGATCCACAGCGGCCAGCCCAGCTCATGCCCCTGTGCGAGCGGGAACACCAGCAGGAACATCCCCGCGCCGGCCAGGGCGGTCCCAGGAAGGTCCAGCCGCGCCCGGCGCGGTCCGGCAGCTTCGGCCGGCAGCAGCCGCGCGCCCGCCAGCAGGGCCGCGATTCCGGCGGGGACGTTCACGAGGAAGATCATTCGCCAGCCCGTGCCCAGGACGTTCAGGCTGATCAGGCCGCCCGAGACGATGGGCCCCAGCATCGCGGACAGGCCCATGACGGGGCCGTAGACCCCGAAGGCCTTCCCCATCTCCTCGGCGGCGAACAGGTCACGGATGAGGCCGAACACCTGGGGCAGCATCAGGGCGCCCATGGCTCCCTGGGCGGCCCGCGCGGCGATCAGTTCGCCCGGGTTGGCCGCCGCGGCGCACGCCGCGGAGGCGACGACGAACCCGGCGATGCCGGTCAGCAGCATCCGCCTGCGCCCGAAGAGGTCCCCCAGCCGTCCCCCGGTGAGCAGGCCGACTGCCATAGCCAGCGTGTAGGCGGCGGTGATCCATTCGATGACGGCGTAGGAGCCGCCCAGGTCGTGCCTGATCGCGGGGGCCGCGACCTGGGCGATCGTGGAATCCATCAGGTCCATCACGGCGGCCGTGACGACGACGGCGAACGCCAGCCAGCGCCAGCGGCGCCCGGTGGGCGGAGCGGATGAGGATGACTGCACGGCGAGCCTCCCAGGCGGAATCGGTGTCGTCAGGACGAACCCGGTGCGGAATCGGTGTCGTTGGAATTCTCATCGCCCTGAGTCTCGGCCGAGGCTGGTGCGCCCGGTCACAACGACGGTTGATGCGTTTTGCCGTCGTTCCAACGACGGTTGATGCGTTTTGCAGTTGTTGTTGCGGCAGCAGGGCAAGGCCGCCAGCGCGGGCCGTCTATAGCGCGCGAGCACCCGGGCTCACGGTCTTCAGTGGTCCGGCTTCAGTGATTCGAGCAGCCAACCTGGGCGGCGTATTTCGCGAACGGGAGCCGGTACAGCCGCGCGGCGTCGGGGTTGCTGAGCAGCAGATCGAACAGCCATCGCCGACCGGTGTAGAACCAGTAGTCGGTCAGTTGCTGGCCGCCGATTTCGTAGTGGACGAGCCATGCCCCGCCCGGGCCCGGGGTGGCGTTCTCGACCAGCGCGGTTACCTCCGGAGCCGGGCACTCGACGTGCCGCCGGATGTATTCGGCCCGCGAGATGACGGCCTGGCTGCGGGAGTCCCAGCGGTCGTAGGCCGGGCCGTCGTTGTTGTGGTCGTAGTTGTCGTTGAAAACCTGGGCGATGCGGACGAGAGCCGCCGCGGTCTTAGGGTCCGGGCCCGGCCGGCTGCTGGCTGGCGTGAGGTGTGGGCTTGGCCGGCTGCTGCCCGGGGCGGTTGGCGTGGCTGTGGCCGTCGGCGTGGCTGTGGCCGCCGGAGCTTGGTGCGACGGTGAGGAGCACGCGCCCAGGGCCATGACCAGGAACAACAACACGGCGCCGCGGCGACGCATCCGGTGCCTCCCTGGTGGATCCATCAGGCACCGCCATGATTCGGCGCTCGGGTGATGCCCATGGGGCTACTTGCCCGGATGAGCATGCCAGAGGAGCAATCCCACGTCAGGACTCGGGGCCGCCGAACGTGCCGCTAGTGCCGAGATGATCTAGCCAAGGGGTGACCGGCACACCTTCATGATTGCGGTGGATCACTGGTCGCGGGCGACCACCTATCAACCGCGATCATGAAACACGGAGTCCCTGTCCGATTGTGGCCTCTCTGCGGAAAGCGTCCGGGGACTTTAGTGGTCCAGGTCGAAGGGGCGGAGGTAGGGCGTGGGGTGGTAGCGGACGAAGGCCGGCGCCGTTGGGACGACCTGCTTGTCGGCCAAGAAGATGTTGTATCCGGGGCCGAGCGCCGCTGCCTGGCTGTTCAGGTCTTCCGGGTCAAGCGCCGAGCCGTCCCAGCGCCCCGTGTCGAGGCGGTTCAGCAGCACCCGGGCGGCCGTGATCGTCTCGGCCGGGGTGAACGTGCAGTGGCCGGCCCGGTGGACGAAGATCTGCCGCAGCAGCCGCTCGTCGCCCGCCCTGTCCACGACGCTTCGATAGGCCTGCTCGTTCTGCGGGACCACCAGGCCGTCGCCCGTGGTGTGCATGGTCAGCACCGGCACCGGCAGCCTGCCGTCGAACGCGATGTTGTGCTCCATGTAGCGCACGGCGGAGGGATCGGCGCTGATCCGGCTGGCATGGTTGAGCGTTTCGAGGTCCCCGCGCAGGCTCAGTCCTGCCGCCTTGTACAGCGCCACGACTTCGCGGAGGTCAGCGGACTTCGCCAGGTCGCTGAAGTAGTTGACGCCGGTGTTCCAGGAAGGGTTCCCGCCGGCCCGGGCCTCAAGCTCGGCACGGAGCGCGAAGACGAACGGGAAGTCCACCTGCGACTGCCACTGGTACTGGTTTGCCTCCTGGCCGGCGAAGTCATTGCTCGCGGGTTCCGGGGACAGCGGGGTGAACCAGCCCGGCGTGTCGCCGAGCGCCGCGGCGAGGGCGAGCCGCGCCCGGCCCTGCGGGGTCTGCTGCGCGCCAGCCGCGGCGGTCTCGGCGGCGGTCAGGTTGCCGCCCGGGTTGGTGATGTTGACGAGCCTGAGCGACGGATCGTTCGGGTCGATCAGCTGCTTGAACGCGAACGCGGCGTCCAGGGCGGTGTTCCAGGTGGCCACCCCGCCGGAGAGCACGCCGCACATCGGCAGCGCGGCGCTGAACCGGTCCGGGTACTGCTGGATCAGGCCGGCCGTGATGATGCCGCCGAGCGAGTGGCCCCACGCGATCGTCTGCGTCGGCGTCCCGAAGGTTGCGTCGAAGACGTCCAGCGTGGCGATCTGGTCGGGCAGCGCCTGCTGGATTGCCCAGCCGGTCGTCGCGTACGACGACCCCGCCAGCGCGAACCCATGGCTGAGCAGCCAGGCGCCGGTGACCGGGTCGCCGACGTCCTGGGCCGGGTTCGGGGAGCCCGGCGTCACGTAGCCGTGGCTGTAGAGGAACAGGGTGCCGTTCCAGGCGCCCGCCGGGCACTGGATCTCGTAGGTCGCCTTGTCCGGCAACGAGGCAGTCACCGCGGCCGAGCCGCTGCACGTCTGAGTCGAGGCGAACGCCGGCGCCGCCGACGTCAGTCCCGTGGTCAGCAGGGCCGCGGAAAGCGCGGTTCCGGCAATTCTCTTCGTCCTCTTCACGACCACGCTCCATTGCGCTATGTCGTCATGACCTAGAACTCTTCAGAGGACTGTAGTCCACGGCGTATTGGTTGCGATAGCACCTCGTTCGCCCGCTATGCGCCCCGGGAAGGGCCGGCCCGCCCGCCCCCCTGGCGCCATTTGCCCAGGGGCAGCGGGTCGGTGGAGCCGTCAGGGCGCGCTGGTCACCAGTGGGTTGGCCCGGTGCTGGGCGTGGGCGTGCTGGTGCTGGGCGTGGGCGCGCTGGTCGGGCCGGGCGTGGGCGCGCTGGTGGTGCCCGGTGTCGGCGTCGGTGCCGTGGTCATGGCGGGCGTCGGCGTCATCGTTACGCCGGGCGCCGGCGTGACGTTGGCCCCGGTCACCTGGCCCGCCGGCGGGATCTGGATCTGCACCGGCTGGTTGATCGAGACGATGACCAGGACGATCTCGATCCGGGTGTTCCTCCCGAACTCGACCAGGGTCATCTTGCGCACCTGGTGCCGCGCGTCCACCCAGACCGTGAATGCGGTCGAGGTGATGCCGCTCGACATCATGCCGGACTGGACGCCCGCGCGCAGGCCCGGGGCTAGCTGGCTGAGGCCGGCCGCGAGGCTGTAACTCCCGCTGTACTGGGTGGTCGGAACCCCGTTGATCGTCGAGCTGCCAGCCTCCCGCACATTGGTCGCGGCGGGGAACATCTGGGTCTGCGCCAACGGGTTGCTGCCCCGCATCTGCTGGATCATCGAGGCCAGGCCGGCGTTCGAACTGTTCGTCAGGCCGGAGTAAGGGACCGCGACCCATGGCCGGCCTGCGGTCCCGGTCAGGGCGCCGATCTTCAGGTAGGCCGTGTTGCCGGCCAGGATCGCTTCCAGGCCAGCACGTGCTCCCCTGGGCGTTGCGGGCCAGGGTCGCGATGGCGCTCGCCGCCGATGCACGCTGGGTGTTGCCGGAGGATGCGGTAGCGGTCCCGGCGGACGGCGTGCCGCTCGGCGAGCCGCTGCTCAGGATGCCAGGCTTACACCCGGCGATAGTGACCGCCGCCGCGCAGGCCAGGACCGCGACGAGAGGCCTGGCGGCCCGGGCCTGGAGGCCGGCGCGAGCGGCCTGAGCTGGCCCGGCCGGCGTAGCCCGCCTATGGGGAGTGCCCGGCCGGCTGCCCATCAGATGTGAGAGCACTATTCGGTCCTCCTTGGGTTGGCGATTGCCGTCTATGACACGCAGTAACGCGCAGTCCTCCGCCATTCGTTGGTGACGCTACGTGCCGGGACCGGACCGCGCAGGCCGCGTAAGCCCCATGTAAGGTGCCGCGAGCCATCCGTAAGCCCGGCGTAATGTCCGGCCGGGCGGGCGGAGATGGCTCAGAGCGGTCAGCTGGAGCTGATCCTGGTGATGACCCACAGCTGAGCCGTTCCGGCGGTCGCCGGTCGCGTGCCGGAGATCGTCACCACCTTTTTGGTGCCAGGTTCGGTCACCGCGAAGGTGTCCGGCGCGGTCTGGCGGATGGCCGGCTCCGTTGCCCAGCGCCCGCTGGCCCAGGCCTGGACCACTATCAGGGGACTCGACAGCCACGGCTGGTGGCCCTCGTTGAAGGCCATCTGCGCAGACCAGAACTGCTGCCAGCTGGTGATGTCCCAGATTCCCGGGAACCGCGGCAGCGCCCCGTGGGCCACGTCGACGACCACGCGGTCAGGCTGGGTGAGGGTGCGGACATGGAAACCTGTCCGGCTGCTCAGCCCGGCACCGAAGCTCAGATAGCCCTCGAAGTCACCGGCCGTCCTGAGTTGCAGCAGCGTTGGGTAATCGGGGCTGATGACGTCCGGGCCGCGATAGCTCTGATACCCACTCGCCGGGAAGAAGACGATCCGCAGGAACGTCCGGCCTGGAAGCGGCACCTGGTCCCCCTTGGGGTCCGTCCCGACCTGGTTGGTGTACTGGATTCGATAACCGGGAATTTCCCCGCTGAACCGGAACACGATGCGGTCGAAGGCCGGATGCCGGCCAACCGAGATCCCCGTCAGGTTGCCCGCCCCGGCAGGCGCTGTCGCGCTGAGCGGCCTGGTGCTCACATCGCCGCCGGATGCGGTGGGCGCCGTGGCGGTAGCCGGGGTTCTGGCCACAGTGCTTGCCGCGGCCGGGTCGCTGGCGCGTGGTCGCGGGCTGGCGGCGGCCGCGCCCGGTGCGGAGGCTGTGGCGGAACAGGCGGAGACCAGGGCCGCCGCGCATATCGCGGCGGCGACCGCGGTCAAGCCACGCAGCGCGGGCCGCGGCGGGTGCGGAAGTCGGAGTGTGCAGCGGGTGGCCGGCCGGAGCTGGCGGCGGGCTCGCGTC
>WNFD01000834.1_pt1 | contig 30661 bp, 30 predicted proteins | sample 5400491 | NCBI WGS metagenome assembly WNFD01 (sample SAMN13153343, study PRJNA577476) | soil metagenome | isolation source: 120 cm saprolite under Douglas fir tree site 2 hole 2 replicate 2 | place: USA:California | collected 2015-04-18
ACCGCACCGCGGGCAAAGACCTGGCGCGTGGTCGCGCGGTGAACGAGCTCGAGGCGTTCGCCATTGGCGGTGAAGCTGACCGTGTGCTCGCCGGCGACGTCGCCGCCGCGCAGCGTGGCGAAACCGATATCGCCGCGCCGGCGCGCCCCGGTGCGGCCGTCGCGCACGCGTTGCGCGACGCTCTCGAGATCGACGCCGCGCCCGGCAGCGGCGGCGGCGCCGAGCGCCAGCGCGGTGCCTGACGGTGCGTCGATCTTGTCGCGGTGATGCATCTCTAAAATCTCGATGTCGTAATCCGGACCGAGGCGGCGTGCGACGTCCTCGACGAGCTCAATGAACAGGGTTACCGCGAGGCTCATATTGGGTGCCCACATGATCGGCGCACTGCGCGCCGCCTGCTTGACCGCGTGGGTTTGCGCCACGTCGAGGCCGGTAGTGCCGATGACCAGCGCGCGGCCGAGCGAAGCGGCGAGGGCGGCATGGGCGACGCTCGCCGCCGGCACGGTAAAGTCGATCACGACATCGGAGGCGGCGAAGAGCGCGGCGCGATCGCTGCCGACGCTGAGTCCGAGCGGTCCGAGCCCCGCCAATTCGCCGACGTCGCGGCCAAGCGCAGTGCTGCCGAGCGCCTCGGCGCCGCCGGCGACCGTGCAACCCTCGGCGGCGGCGATCTCGCCGACCAGCATGCGGCCCATCCGCCCGCCGCAACCGAGAACACCAATTCGGATTCCCACCATCTACCCGTCTCCCGCTTCGTTACCGTGACGGTAAGCGGAGCGGACCGATGAGACAAGAGGCGATCACCTTTTGGCACTGCGGTAACGGGCGAGAACGGCGGCCCCGTCGGCGCCGATTTTCATAGCCCAGTCGTCGACGACAGCTGCGCCGGCGCGGCGCAGCCGCGCCGCCAAAGCCGGATCGATCGTGCTGGTGATGGTGACGCCGTTCGCCCGCATGCGCTCGTAATTCGCCGTGACCCTACCGCGCATCGCCTGCCATTGCCGATTCTCGGTCTCGGCCGCCGCGGCGCCGACCGCCGCTTGCAAATCGGGCGGCAAGCCGTCCCAAGCGGCAAGGCCGATCGTCGCGAAGCTGAGCGGCATAGCGTAGTTGATTTCGGTGAAGTGCGGCAGCAGTTCCCAGAGCTTGGCGCCGGCGCCGCCATCACCCGAAGACAGCACCGCGTCGAGCTCGCCAGCGCGCAGTCGCGGCAGCGCGTCGGCGAAGGAAATCATCGCCGGGGCGGCCCCGAGATGGCGAAAGATCTCCGTCGCGGTGACGTCGAAGGTACGGATACGCAGGCCGCGCAGCGCCGCTTCGTCGGCAATCGTGCGCCTCGCCCAGATGCCGCTCGGCGGCCACAGCGAGGCGAAAAGGAGTTTCTGCGCGTGGCGTATCAGCACCGCCTCATAGGCCGGCCGCGCCGCGTCATAGAGCTGGCGCGCCTCCTCGAGGCTGGCGGTGAGGAAGGGCAGCGAGGGCAAGAGGAAAAGCGGCTCGGCCTCGCCGAGCGCGCCGGCAAACATGTCGCCGAGCGGCACGGCGCCGGATGCCACGGCCTCGAGCGTCTGCTTGGAGCGATAGCCGAGCGCGGCATCGAATTTCGGCACGACGACGATGCGTCCCGCGCTCTTGTCGCGCACCAGCGCGGCGAAGGCGCTATCGCCCTCGCCGGGGATCGAGGAGGCCGGATATTCCTCGCTGAGGTTCCAGACGAGGGGCTGGGCAACGGCCGGTGCCGCAACGAGAACGAGGATAATCAGCGAACGCCCGATGAGTCCCATGGCTGCTCCGATTGTCGAGGCTCGCGGGTGAAACTAACGATTGGGCGGCGGCTTTGCCAACCGCCATGCGGGCGGCGCGGCACTTTCCGCCTCTGCCGATTTCCTCTACACAGGCCGGCGATGGCCCTCCTGCGCTCGGTCGCCACGGTCGGCGGCTACACCCTGATCAGTCGCGTGCTTGGCTTCGTTCGCGAGATGCTGACTGCTGCCTTCCTCGGCGCGAGTCCGGTCTCGGATGCGTTCTTCGTCGCGCTGCGCCTGCCCAACATGTTCCGCAGCCTGTTCGCGGAGGGCGCGTTCAGCGCCGCCTTCGTGCCGATCTTCGCCGGCATGATCGCCAAGGAGGGTCGCGCCGCCGCGCTCACCTTTGCCGAGGAGGTGCTCGCCGCGCTGCTCACCGCGCTTTGCCTCTTCCTGCTCGTCGGCGAGATGGCTACGCCGTTCATCCTGCGGGTGATTGCCCCGGGTTTTGCCGCCGAGCCGGCGAAGTTCGCCCTCGCGGTCGAGCTGACCCGCATCATGTTTCCCTATCTCGTCTACATTTCGCTGGTCTCGTTCCTCGGCGGGATGCTCAATTCGGTCGAGCGATTCGCCGCCACTGCGGCGACCCCGGCGCTGCTCAATCTCTTTCTCATCGCGGCCCTCGTCTTCGTGCGACCGGTCACCGGCCAGGCGCTCGCCTGGGCGGTCACCGCCTCGGGGCTGGCGCAATTCCTCTGGCTGACGGCGTCGTGCCAGCGTGCCGGGCTATCGCTCTCGCTGCCGCGGCCGCGGCTACCGCCGGCGGTCCGCCGGCTGCTCCGCGTCATGCTGCCGGGCGTCTTCGGATCGGGTGTCGTCCAGATCAACCTCCTGGTCTCGACGGCGATCGCTTCGCTGTTGCCGACCGGTGCGGTCTCGTATCTCAGCTATGCCGACCGTCTAAACCAGCTGCCGCTGGCGCTCGTCGGCATCGCCGTCGGGACCGCGATCCTGCCGCCGCTGTCGCGTCAGGTGCGCACCGGCGATAGCGACGGCGCCTCTCATACGCAGAACCGCGGCCTCGAGCTTGCACTGCTGCTCACCCTGCCGGCGGCGATCGCGTTGGCGGTCGCGGCGCACCCGATCCTCGCCGCGGTCTACCAGCACGGTGCCTTCGGCGCGGCGCAGACCGACGCCACGGCGCCGGCGCTCGCCGCCTACGCCATCGGCCTGCCCGCCTTCGTGCTGATCAAGGTCATGGCGCCGGGGTTCTTTGCCCGCCACGACACCGCGACCCCGGTCAAGATCGCCGCCGTCACCGTGGCGGTGAACATCGTTCTCACCGTCTGCCTCGGCCTCGTTCTGCCCCTTGCCCATATCGGCGTCGCGCTCGCTACCTCGATCGCCGGCTGGGTCAATGCGCTTTCGCTTCTCACCATGCTGCGCCGACGCGGCTATTTCATGCTCGATCGGCAGGCGCGGCGAAGCCTGCCGCGAATTCTCCTGGCGGCGCTCGGCATGGGGCTGCTGCTCATGCTGCTCGAGCGGCTTCTGGCGCCGCTGCTGGCCGGTGGCCTCGCGGCGCAGCTTGTGGCGGTCGCCATTCTCGTCGGCGGCGGGCTCGCCGGCTTCGCCGGCCTCGCCCTCGCCTTCGGCGTCGTCGAGTGGCGGGATGTGAAACGCCGCCTGCGCCGCCAAGCGGTGTGACCAGCTACGCTGGCACGGACCAGATCGGCGGGGCCGACGGGGACCTGACCAGCGGACTTGACCAGCCGCGGCGCGAGCGGCGATAACACCGCCCCGCCACAAGCGTACTCCGCCACAGCCTCATGAATCGCATCTTCTCGGGCATCCAGCCGACCGGTAATCTGCACCTCGGCAACTATCTCGGCGCCATCCGCAACTGGGTGGCGCTGCAGCACGAATTCGACTGCATCTTCTGTATCGTCGACCTGCACGCCTTGACCCAGCCCCAGGATCCGGCGCAGCTGCATGCCCAGACCCGCGAGGTGACGGCCGCCTACATCGCCTCCGGCATCGATCCTGAGAACTGCATCATCTTCAACCAGAGCACGGTTTCCGGTCATGCCGAGCTCGCCTGGCTGCTCGCCTGCCTGACGCCGCTCGGCTGGCTTAACCGGATGACGCAATTCAAGGAGAAGGCCGGCAAGCAGCGCGACAATGCTGGGCTCGGCCTCTACGCCTACCCCGTGCTGATGGCCGCCGACATCCTGCTCTACAAGGGCACCCATGTGCCGGTCGGCGAAGATCAGAAGCAGCATCTGGAGCTCGCGCGCGACCTTGCCGGCGCCTTCAACCGGCGCTACGGCGTCGAGTATTTCCCGCTGCCCGAGCCGCAGATCTTCGGCGCCGCGACGCGTGTCATGAGCCTGCGCGACGGTAGCAAGAAGATGTCGAAATCGGAAAGCTCGGATTATTCGCGCATCAACATGACCGACGACGCCGACACGGTTGCGCTCAAGATCCAGAAGGCGAAGACCGATCCCGCGCCGCTGCCCGACAGCGAGGCGGGACTCGCCGACCGCCCGGAGGCAGCCAATCTGCTCGGCATTTATGCCGCGCTGACCGATACCTCGCTCGCTGTCGCGGTCGCCCGCTTCGCCGGCCAGAATTTCTCAGCGTTCAAGAAGGAGCTCGCCGAAATCGCCGTCGGCGTGCTCGGCCGGATCGGCGGCGAGATGCGGCGGCTGATGGCCGATCCGGGCTATATCGACGGCGTCCTGCGACGCGGCGGCGATCGCGCGCGGGCGCTCGCCGAGCCGCACCTGCGCGAGGTCCAGGACATCGTTGGGCTGCTGCGCCCCTGAGCCATCCTGTCGGGGGCGGATTTTTCCCGCATTTCCGCGGAAATTGGCTTTGCCCTCGCGAATCGCTTCTGTAAGGTAGACCAGGGGCGAGCGGCGGCCGGATCCACGCGATTCGCGTCATCGTGGCCCAATCAACCGGTCAGCGCAACACGCGCCAAGATAATCCTCAACTGCCGGGCGCAATGGAAATCTACCTACCGATTGCCGAGATCTCGCTGGATGTTTTCGTCCTGCTGGCTCTGGGCGGCGCGGTCGGGTTTCTCTCCGGCGTGTTCGGCGTCGGCGGCGGCTTTCTGCTCACCCCCTTTCTCATCTTCATCGGCGTGCCGCCCGCGGTTGCCGTCGCTTCCTCGGCCAATCAGCTCGTCGGCGCCTCGGTGTCCGGCGTGCTCGGGCATTGGCGGCGCGGTAATGTCGACTTCAAGATGGGCGGCATCCTCCTGGCCGGCGGCTTTATCGGCTCGCTGCTCGGGGTCTGGCTATTCGGCCTGCTTCGCCGCATCGGCCAGGTCGAGCTGGTGATCAATCTCAGCTATGTGCTGCTGCTCGGCACGCTCGGCGCCCTGATGCTGATCGAGGGCACGCGCGCACTGTTGCGGCGTCGCCGGGCAGGGGCGCCGCGCCGCAAGCTGCACCAACATACCTGGGTCCACGGCTTGCCGCTCAAGATGCGCTTTCGTCGCTCGAAGCTCTATATCAGCGCTCTGCTGCCCCTTGTGCTCGGCTTTCTCATCGGCATCCTTTCTGCCATCATGGGCATCGGCGGCGGCTTCGTGATGGTGCCGGCGATGATCTACCTGCTCGGCATGCCGACATCGATCGTCCCCGGGACCTCGCTTTTTCAGATCATCTTCGTCGCCGCGACGGTGACGGTGCTGCAGGCGATCAACAATCGCACCGTCGATGCGGTTCTCGCCCTCGTGCTGCTGGTCGGCGGCGTGCTCGGCGCCCAGCTCGGCATCCGCATGGGCTCCCGTCTGCGCGGCGATCAGTTGCGCATCATGCTCGCCGTGCTGGTGCTTGGCGTCGCCCTCAAGCTCGCCGTCGACACGACGGCGACGCCCGACCAGCTCTATTCTGCCGCGGTGGTGCTGTGAGCTGCCAGACTGCGAGTTGGCGGTTTCGCCAGGTCCTCGTCGTCCTTGGCCTCGCCCTCCTCGTCGGGATGCTCGACGATCCGACGGCAAACGGCGAGCCGCTGGTTGCCGATTTGACCAGCCACCTCATCGGCATCACCGGCGCTTTCGCCGGCACCAGTGTCGTGCTGTTCGGTGCGACCGACGGGCCGGGTGATGTCGTCGTCGTCGTGCGCGGGCCCGAGCACGACATTGCCGTCCGGCGCAAGCGGCGGGTCGCCGGCGTGTGGGTCAACGCCAAGGAGGAGGTCTTCGCCGGCGTGCCGAGCTTCTACAGCATCGCCAGCAGCCGACCGCTCGACGCGATCACCACGCCGGCGGTTCAGAGCTTCCACGAGCTCGGACTCGACTACCTGCATCTTCGACTGGATCGCGGCCCCCTGCGCGACGAGGACACGCCGTTCCGCGACGCCCTGATCCAGACCCAGCAGCGGGACAACGTCTTCGGCGAGACCGTCGGCAAGGTCGATTTTCTCGGTGACCGGCTGTTCCGCACGACCCTGGTTTTCCCGTCCAACGTGCCGACTGGCACCTATCTCGTTCAGGTGTTCCTCATCCGCAATCGGGGGGTGGTGAGCGGCCAGACGACACCGCTGGTCATCTCCAAGATCGGCATCGACGCCGAGATCGTCGATTTCGCCGAGCGCCGAGCCGCCATCTACGGCTTGGTTGCGGTGGCGACGGCGATGATGGCAGGATGGCTGGCGAGCATTCCCTTCCGCAACGCCTGACGGCGAAAGCTGATCGCGACAACATGAGCGCGCCGACCGAACCAGATGCCAAGAGCGCGGGATTCGCCCCGCCCGAGCGCGTTTTCCTGGTCGTCGTCGATGAGAGCGAGGAGCTCAAGGTGGCGCTGCGCTACGCCGCTCGGCGGGCTCAGCACACCGGCGGCCGCGTCGCCCTGCTCTATGTCATCGAGCCGAGCGACCTTCAGCAATGGGCCGCCGTCGAGACGCTGATGCGCGAGGAGCAGCGTGAGCAGGCCGAGGCGCTGCTGCAGAAACTATCGGCCGAGGTCGCCGAATTGTCGGGCTCGATGCCGATAATCTTCATCCGCGAGGGAAGGCGGCGCGATGAGCTCCTCGCCCTCATCGACGAGGAGCCGAGCATCTCGATCCTCGTCCTGGCGGCGAGCGCGGGACCGGAAGGGCCGGGCCCGCTGATCACCGCACTGACCGGCAAGGCGTTGACCAAGCTGCGCGTGCCGATCACCATCGTGCCAGGCAGCCTCAACGAGAAGCAACTCGATGCGCTGACCTAACGCGGCTGCTGATAGGTGGCGCGGTCAGCCCGTAACGCACCGCGCGAGGCCGCTTCTGGTCCTCGACGATTGGGCGTAGGCCGAGCTTCTCGGCGACGCGGCGTGAAGCCGAATTTGCCCGATCGATATCGGCGATGACGCGGTCGAGCCCCACCGTCTCGAAGCCGTGCCGCAGCACCGGGGCAGCGGCCTCGGTCCCATAGCCCTTGCCCCAGGCGGCGCGGGTGAGGCGCCAGCCGATCTCGATCTCGGGGCCGACAAGATCGAGCGGGGTGAGCAGGATCCAGCCGAGAAATGCCGGACGATCGCCGCCCTCGAACACGGACCAGTAGCCGAGCCCTGGCGGATAGCGATGTGCGATCCTGGCCATGACGAAGGCGGTGTGGCTGGCTGCGTCCGACCACGGCACTTCGATGAAGCGAATGACGAGGGGGTCGTCATCCATGGCGATCGAGGCGGCAAGGTCCCGCATGGTGCGGGGCCGCAGGATCAGCCGTTCGGTGGCGAAGATCGGTAGCATTTCGTCACTCCTCACGCCTCTTTCGGCGGCGAGTCTCGGCAATACCCATAGAAACGAAAGGGTTGAAAAACCGTCCGCTTCTCCCAAGGTAGCTGGTTAGATGAGTTGGCTGCGCGCCCAGAAATTCCGCGCCAGCAATCCCGGAGAAATTTCGATGTTCATCCAGACCGAGCTGACCCCGAATCCAGCGACGCTCAAATTTCTCCCCGGGCGCGCCGTTATCGGCAGTGGCACGGCCAATTTCACCGATCCGACGGTCGCCGCCGCGCGCTCGCCATTGGCCGAGCGGCTGTTCGCGGTCGGCGGCGTCACCGGGGTTTTTCTCGGCAGCGATTTCGTCACGGTGTCGAAGGACGAGGAGAGCGACTGGTATCAGCTGAAACCCGCCATTCTCGGCGTCATCATGGAGCATTTCACCGCCGGGCGGCCAGTCCTGCTCGACGCCGAGGGCGTTGCCGAGAAGGGCGACGAGAGCGGCGAGGCGGACACCGAGATTGTCAGCCAAATCAAGGAGCTGCTTGAGACCCGGGTGCGGCCGGCCGTCGCCCAGGATGGCGGCGACATCATCTTCCACGACTTCGCCGACGGGATTGTCTACCTCCATATGCAGGGCTCGTGCTCGGGCTGCCCGAGCTCGACGGCGACGCTCAAGGCCGGTATCGAGAACATGCTGCGCCACTACATTCCCGAGGTGCAGGAAGTTCGCGCCATCTGAGCAGATCGTTAGTGGTCAATCGTCGAATGAAGGGCGCCGCCGCTTGCGGCGCCCTTTCCATGCAGTCGTGTCGCGTGAGGGGACGATGAGCAAGATTCTCGACGACGCATCGCTCGATGCCCTGTTCCGTAACGCGCGCACGCACAACGCTTGGCAGGACAAGCCGGTCAGCGATGCGCTGCTCCAAGCGGTTTGGGAGCTTGTCAAGATGGCACCGACGAGCGCCAATTGCAGCCCGCTGCGCGTGCTTTTCGTTCGATCGGCGGAGGCCAAGGCGAAACTGCTGCCGATGCTTCTCGAAAGCAATCGTGCCAAGACGTTGGTGGCGCCGGTGACGGCGATCTTCGGCTACGACCTCGACTTCCACGAAAAGCTGCCGTTTCTTTTTCCCCATACCGATGCCCGCGCGTGGTTCACCGGCAATCCGGCGCTGATCGAGGCGACTGCCTTTCGCAACGGCACCCTACAATCCGCCTATTTCATCATGGCAGCGCGCGCCCTCGGCCTCGATTGCGGGCCGATGTCGGGATTCGACAACGCGGCGGTGGACGCCGCGTTCTTTCCTGCCGATGTTTTTGGCGGCAAGGTCAAGTCGAATTTCCTGTGCAATCTCGGCTATGGCAATCCTGCCTCCCTGCTGCCGCGTCACCCCCGCTTCGCCTTCGACGAGGCTTGCAAGATCATTTGATCGGACGCATCACATCATCGGCCGCGGCAGCACGCTGTCGCTGAGCACGGGATACCGATTGCGCGCGTCGAAGAGCTGATAGTGCCACCACTCCCTGCCATAGAAATCCCAGCCGGCAGCGCTCATCAGCCCGAGCAGGCTGAGGCGGTTGCGTTGTGCCGCCGGCATGATCTCGAGATTGCCGTGATGCGAGAGCGGCGTGAAGGCATCGAAGGACGTTCCCATGTCGAGCGCCGCGCCGCTGCGATCGATCAGCGTCAAGTCGAGCGCAACGCCGCGCGAATGCGGCGAGCCGCGCCGGGGATCGGCGAGGAATTCCGGATCGGGACGGGCGTTCCACAGGAGCCACTGCGCCTCACTTGGACGGAAGGCGTCGAAGATCCGCAGGCGCCAGCCAAGCGGTCGCGCGAGCTCGACGGCGTGGCGCAGCTTCACCTCGGCGTCGCGGTGCAGATAGCAGGCAGCGCGGGCGTAGACGGGTCGCCCCGTCAGGTTGCGGTCGCTGGCATAGGCGATGTCGAGCTCGACATCGTGCGTCTGGGGGGTGATTTCGACGAGCATCGAGATTTCGCGGGAGAGGGCGGGGCAGGTCTTCTGGCACGCCTACCTAGCATGACGCGGCAATCGAGCGAAGCCCCCGCCCCGGCATCCGCTGTGCGACGATGATCGTCCTCGCGCTCGACAGTTCGGCGGCCGCCTGCTCGGTGGCGATAAGAGACGATGCCGGGACGCTCCTCGCCCACCGGCGCAAGGCGATGATGCGCGGCCATGCCGAGTTGCTCATGCCGATGGTGCGCGAGACGATGGCCGAGGCCGGCGTCGATTTTACCGCGCTCGCTCTGATCGCCGCGACCACCGGACCAGGCAGCTTCACTGGCATCCGCGTAGGCCTCTCCGCCTCGCGCGGCCTCGCTCTAGCGAGCGGCTTGCCTGTGCTCGGCGTTACTGCCTTCGATGCCATTGCGGCGGCAGTTCCACCGCGCGAATGGGCGGGGCGGACACTGATGGTGGCGATTGACAGTCGGCGCGGCGATTTCTTCGTCCAGCTCTTCGCCGGCGACGGGACGCCCCTCGCCGCGCCGGCCGCGGTGACGTCGGATCGGCTGGCGGAGATTGTACCCGCGGGTGCGCTATTGTTGGCGGGTGACGGGGCGCGGCGTGCCGAAGCGGTGCTCGCGGCGGTGGGGTGTCCGGCAATTCTCAGCGGTGCTGTCGGCGCCCCGGATGCCGCGCATGTCGCTACCGTGGCGGTGGCACGCTGGCGGCTAGGCGAGCGGCCGATGCCGCCGCTCCCGCTCTACCTGCGAGCGCCTGACGTGACGCTGGCGCCGGTGCGACGATGAGTGAATTGCGCGCGATCGCGCCGACCGACGCCGCCGTGCTCGCCGCCCTCCACCAAGAATGCTTTCCCGACGATCCCTGGGGGCCGGCGGCGGTCAGCGAGGTCTTGGCGATGCCCGGCGCGTTCGGCTTCCTGGCGGTCGACGCGGCGGGGCCGAGCGGATTTCTCATTGCGCTCGCCGTTGCCGGGGAGTGCGAGATACTTGCTCTCGGCGTGCGCACCCGGGCCCGACGGCGAGGCGTCGCCGCTGCCCTGCTTGGGCGTCTCCTCGTCGCTATCGCCGGTACTTGCCCGGTCGTCCTTCTCGAGGTCGCCGAGGACAATGCGTCGGCGCTCGCCCTCTATCGGCGGGCAGGTTTCTTCCTCGTTGGCCGGCGGCCTGCATACTATCGGCGGACGGGTGGTGCCATGGTCGCCGCGTTGAAACTGCGGCGCAGCGCGGCGCATACGGCCGTTTCATAATGAAGAAGAGCCGGATGTGATCACTTTCGAGGGGACACCTGCTTTTGTCGTTACTAATGTATTGCTTTGGTCGTGAAAGATAATTATATCGAGCCACAGTGATAGATTAGAGGAAGAGCCGGCAATGACTGAAAGTGCCAACGCGGGCGATATTTTGGCCTTGACGACGGAAATCGTCGCCGCCCATGTGTCCAACAATACGGTGTCCGTCTCAGACCTGCCGCACCTGATCAACCAGGTCTACCAGTCGCTCTCGACGATCGGCAGTGGCGCGACACCGGTTACCGAGCGGCCGCAGCCTGCCGTCAGCGTGAAGAAGTCGATAACCCCGGACTACATCATCTGTCTGGAGGACGGCAAGAAGCTGAAGATGCTGAAGCGGCATCTCAAGACGGCGTACAACATGACGCCGGAGGACTACCGCGAGCGCTGGAGCCTGGCGGCCGATTATCCGATGGTCGCGCCAAACTACGCCAAGCAGCGGAGCCGTCTTGCCAAGGAGATCGGCCTCGGTACACGCGCCCGCAAGGCGGGCGCGGCCTAGTAGCGACTTTCGTAGAAAGTCGCTACATCTGTCCTTGCGCATGTACCTGCCAGCTTGCGCAGACCTATAGTGTCGTGACTCGGTTTTCAGCGATGAACCGTACTGGCCTCAGGCAGGCAGGTGTCCGGAAAGGCCGAATCGCCCGGCAGATGGCCGGCGCCGCCAACGGGGTAGGCTCGTACCGTCCTTTCGGCTATAATTAACGCTCGCGAGTCCCTCGCTGACATGGTCCATGAGATGGTTTCTCGCTTGGAGCAACTGTGCATCGACAGGAAGCTGAAAATGACCGAGCAGCGCCGGGTTGTCGCGCGCGTGCTGTCCGATGCGGTTGACCATCCGGATGTCGAGCAGGTCTATCGCCGGGCGGTCGAGATCGATCCTCACATCAGCATCGCCACCGTCTATCGCACCGTTCGCCTGTTCGAAGAGGCAAACATCCTGGCGCGGCGCGATTTCGGCGATGGCCGCGCGCGGTATGAGGAGATGCCGACCGACCACCATGATCATTTGATCGATGTGCAATCCGGGCGCGTGATCGAGTTTCGCAACGAGGAAATCGAGAAGCTGCAGCGCTTTGTGGCCAACGAACTCGGCTATAAGCTGATCGACCACCGTCTGGAGTTGTTTGCCGTTCCGCTTGAGCCGGGCAAGCGCGGCGCGCCGTGACGGCGAGCGCCACGATCATCGCCGGCACCGGCAGTCACCCGTCCGATCCCTACCCCCCGGGCGACCGCCTCACCGGCAGGCACGCCGATCAGGCCTGGGTGGCCTGAACGCCATGCGTTCCTTTCTCTTGCGGCTCGTCCGCATCTCCCTCTATTTGGGTCTGACCTTGTCGCTGATGGGCGTCCAGGCGTTGCTGCTTGCGTTAAAGTCGCCGCTTGCCGCCGCTCTGCCGCGGCTCTATCACCGCCTGTGCTGCCGTATCCTCGGCTTCCGCATCGACGCCAAAGGCGCGCCGCCCAATCGCCATCCGATCCTCTTCGTCGTCAATCACGTCTCCTATACGGACATCACCATCCTCGGGGCCCTGATCAATGGCTCCTTCGTTGCCAAGTCGGAAGTCGCGAATTGGCCGCTCTTCGGCACATTGGCAAAGCTGCAACGGACCGTCTTCGTCGAGCGTCGCGGGCACCGTGCGGCGAGCCAACGTAGTGCGATTGCAAGTCGTCTCGCCGCCGGCGACGACCTCGTCCTCTTTCCCGAAGGGACGAGCAGCGACGGCAACCGCGTGCTGCCCTTCAAGAGCGCGTTGCTCAGCGCAGCGGAAAACGCCGCCGGCGACGCGCCGATCACGGTTCAGCCGGTGTCGCTCGCCTATGTTCGGCTCAACGGCATGCCGATCGGCCGCCTCTACAGGCCGTTCTTCGCTTGGTATGGCGATATGGAGATGGCGCCCCATCTGTGGACGCTGCTTGGCCTCGGCATCGTTACCGTCAGCGTCGAGTTCCATGCGCCGATGCTCGCCAGCGTCTTTCCTTCGCGCAAGGCGCTCGCGGCCCATTGCTACGCCACCATAGCCGAAGGCGTCGCGACGGCGCTGTCGGGGCGCGAGCGCCGCGCCGCGGGGTCTGGCGACGCGGCGCTCGCGCCACAGCCTGCAGCGGCATCGTCGGACGCCATCGCCGGCGCGCAGGCGTGAGCATGGCAGAAGCGGAGAGACGCGGCGTGGATAAGGGCCTTTACATCAAGACGTACGGCTGCCAGATGAATGTCTATGATTCGACGCGGATGGCCGATCTCTTGGCGCCGCTCGGGTACCGGCTGGTCGATGCCGCAGACGACGCCGACATGGTTATCCTCAACACCTGCCATATTCGCGAGAAGGCCGCGGAGAAGGTCTACTCGGAACTCGGCCGGCTGCGTGCGCGCAAGCTCGACAGCAGCCGACGCGGCGAGCGGCTGGTGCTGGCAGTGGGCGGCTGCGTCGCGCAAGCCGAGGGCGCCGAAATCCTTCGCCGCGCGCCGCATGTCGACATCGTCTTCGGCCCGCAAACCTATCACCGGTTGCCCGAAATGGTGACACGCGCGCTGGCATTGCCGGCAGACGTCGCTGGGCGCGGCGTGCTCGACACCGAATTTCCGACGGAGGAGAAATTCGACTTCCTGCCCGAAACCGCCTCACCGCCGGGCATCGCCGCCATCCTGACGGTACAAGAAGGCTGCGATAAATTCTGCAGCTTCTGCGTCGTACCCTATACGCGCGGCGCTGAATATTCGCGAGCGGCAGGCGATATCCTCGCCGAAGCGCGCCGTCTGGTCGCCGCCGGCGCGCGCGAGATCACCTTGCTGGGCCAGAACGTCAATGCCTATCACGGCACCGCCCCCGACGACGGCAAGAATTGGGGTTTGGGGCAGCTCATTCGCGCCCTCGCCGAAATCGCCGGGCTCGAGCGCATCCGCTATACGACATCTCATCCCGGCGATGTCGACGAGGCGCTGATCGCAGCGCATCGCGACGTTCCGCAGCTCATGCCGTTCCTGCATCTGCCGGTGCAATCGGGATCAGACCGCGTGCTGGCGGCGATGAACCGCAGGCACTCTGTCGACCATTATCGCCGCCTCATCGAGCGCTTTAGCGCGGCGCGTTCCGACATGGCGTTCTCCTCGGACTTTATCGTCGGCCATCCCGGCGAGGAGGAGGCGGATTTCGCGGCGACGCTCGCCCTCGTCGAGGCGGTCGGTTACGCGCAGGCTTTCTCTTTCAAATACAGCGCCCGGCCGGGCACTCCAGCGGCGCTCGCGCCGCAAATCCCGGACGAGGTCAAGACGGAGCGGCTTGCCGTGCTGCAGGAACTGCTGTGGGCGCAGCAACGCCGCTTCAACGAAGCGTGCCGCGGCCGCATGATGCCTGTCCTCTTCGACCGTCCCGGCCGTCACCCCGGGCAACTGATCGGCCGCAGCCCCTATCTGCAATCCGTCCATGTCGTGGCGGCACCCTGCCATCTCGGTGCTCTGCTCCCCGTCCGCATCGTCGGTGCCAGGCAGAACAGCATCGCCGGCGTGCTGACAGGTGCGGCAGCCGCAGTGGCGATGGCGGCGGAGGCGTCCGCGTGACGGCGGTGACTTCCTCGCGCGAGGCGGCACCGGCGGGGCAAGGCAGGGTGACGATGCAATTCGACGACAACCGGTTGTTGCCGTTGCTGTTCGGCGAGCGCGATCGGCATCTCGACCGCATCGAGCGGCAGCTCGGCGTCTCGGTCGTGTCGCGCGGCAACCGCCTGGCGATTGCCGGGCCCGAGGCCGCCACCGATATCGCGCGGGCGGCGCTAGTCGCTCTCTACGATCGTTTGAAACGCGGCCTGGAGGTCGACGCTGCCTCGGTCGATGGGGCGTTGCGCCTCGCTAACGGCGCGCCAGCTGGCGGTGCAGCACCGCTGTGGGACGATGCGACGGCGATCCGCACGCGCAAGCGCCGCATCACCGCCCGCTCGCCGATGCAGGCCGCCTACATCCGCGCGTTGCGCGAGCGCGAGATGGTTTTCGGGCTCGGACCGGCGGGTACCGGCAAGACCTATCTCGCGGTCGCCGCCGCGGTCGATAACCTGATGAGCGGTGCGGTCGCGCGTATCGTCCTGTCGCGCCCAGCCGTCGAGGCCGGCGAGCGCCTCGGCTTTCTGCCCGGCGATCTGCGCGAGAAGGTCGACCCCTACCTGCGCCCGCTCTACGACGCGTTGCATGACATGCTGCCGGCCGAACAGATCGAGAAGCGGCTGACCGGCGGCGAAATCGAGATCGCTCCGCTTGCCTTCATGCGCGGTCGCACGCTCGCCAACGCGCATGTCATCCTCGACGAGGCGCAGAACACGACACCGGTGCAAATGAAAATGTTTCTCACGCGGCTCGGCGAGCATGCGCGCATGACGGTGACCGGCGATCTCTCGCAGGTCGACCTGCCGCGGGGAACCCGCTCGGGGCTGCGCGATGCCCTGGAGACGCTGCGCGAGGTCGAGGAGATCGCAATCGTCGAATTCACCGAGGCCGACGTCGTGCGCCATCCTCTCGTCGCGCGCATCGTCGGCGCTTATGATACGCGGGACCGCCTGCGGGCGGCGTCCGATGATCCATCTTGAAAGGAAGGGCCGTGACGTGGAACGTCGCGGCCGTGCCGAAATGACCGCCAAAGCGACCGATAGCCGCATCGCCATCGATATTGCCGAGCCCTGCGCCGCGTGGCGGGCGGCGCTGCCGCGGCGCCGCGTGATCTGCAGGGCCGCCGCACGCGCGGCGCTCGCCGCGGCGTGTGACCGCTGGCTCGCGGATTCCGCCGCTGCTGAGCTCAGCATCGTGCTCGGCGACGATACCCTGCTGCGGCGGCTTAACCGGCAGTGGCGCGGCAAGGATCGGCCGACCAACGTGCTCTCTTTTCCGGCGCACGATGAGGGGCCGCGTGCCGCAGCGCCGCAATCGGATGCTCCGTTGCCGCTCGGCGACGTCGTCCTCGCCTTCGGCACGATCGCCGACGAGGCTGTGGCGCAAGGCAAGACGCTCGCCGACCATCTCGCTCACCTCGTGGTCCACGGCGTGCTTCATCTCCTCGGTCTCGACCACGAGGCGGCGGCGGCGGCGGCACGGATGGAAGCGCTGGAGGTCGCGGTGCTGGCCGGAATTGGCGTTGCCGATCCCTATGTGGCAACCGCTCGACCGAAGCAGGCTCGGCATGGCTGAGCCGACGACAGGTATGCCGCCGCCGGCAGAGGCCGGTGATAGCGAGCGACCGCGGATCGAGCAATCCGGAACCGAGCGGCCGTTCCAGGGACTGCGCAATTGGCTGCGTCAGCTCACCCGGTCGCGCGAGGAAACCGGCGGCGAAACCCTCGCCGAGATGATCGAGGAGCGGGAAGACGTCGCCGAACCGATCGATCCGCAGGAAAAAACGCTGATCGGCAACATCCTCAAGCTGCACGAGCTCAATACTGCCGACGTCATGGTTCAGCGCGTCGACATCGTCGCCCTCGACATCGATACCGACTTTGCCGACGTGGTGAAACTGTTCGTCGAACAGGGCCATTCGCGGATGCCGGTCTACCGGCAGACGCTCGACGACGTGGTCGGCTTCGTGCACGTCAAGGACATCCTTGGCTCCCTGGTTGAGGGGCGCCCGGTTCAGCTCACGAAACTGGTGCGCAAGGTGCTCGTCGTTGCGCCATCGATGCCGGTGCTCGATCTTTTGCTGCAGATGCGTCTTTCGCGCCTTCACATGGCCATGGTCGTCGACGAGTTCGGGGGCATCGATGGTCTCGTCACGATCGAGGACCTGATCGAGGAAATCGTCGGCGAGATCGAGGACGAGCACGACGACGCGGCGAGGCCGCAGCTCGTCCAGCGCCCGGATGGCAGCGTGGTTGCCGACGCGCGCACGCCGATCGAGGCGTTCGAGGCGCGGTTCGGTGTGCGCCTGCGGGATGTCGACGCGGAGGAGGATATCGACACGCTCGGCGGCCTTGTTTTCATGCTGGCCGGCCGCGTGCCGAACCGCGGCGAGATCATTACCCACCCGGACGGCGTCGCCTTCGAGGTCCTCGATGCCGATCCGCGTCGGGTCAAGCGACTGCGTATTCGGGGCTTGCCGCGGGGCGAGCTGTCCGGTCCTGCTGCGGCAACGCCCGAAGGCACCGCGATCTCCGAGGTGAAGCGGGGCGATGATGATTGAGGCACCGTCGAGCGTCGACTTCAAGGCCGCATCCGCGCTCGATCCGGTGCAGCGTTTTGCCACCTGGGCGAGCGCGCTGACGGGCTGGCGTCGTCATGCTATCGCGGCGCTGCTCGGCGTCTTCGCAGCGGCTGCGCTGCCGCCGGTCGACCTTGTGCCGCTCCTCGCAGTCGCCTTCAGCGGGCTCATCTGGCTCGCCGCCGGCGTCACCGGACGGCGTGACGCCTTTATCCTGGGCTGGACTTTCGGCCTCGGCTTCTTTCTCGCCGGATTCTACTGGATCGCCCTGGCCCTCCTCGTCGATATCGCGACCTATTGGTGGCTGCTCCCGCTGGCGCTGATCGCATTGCCGGTCTTCTTTGGAATATTCAGCGGCGCGGCGCTGGTCGCCTATGACTGGCTGGCGCCGCGGGGCGTCGGGCGCGCCTGCGCCCTTGCGATTGCCTGGGTCGCCACGGAATGGCTGCGTGGCCATATCCTCACCGGATTTCCCTGGAACCTCGTCGGCTACGCGTGGTCAGGCGGATTTCCCGGCGCCGGAGTGGTGCTGCAGACGACGTCGGCGATCGGCATCTACGGTCTCAGCCTCCTCACCGTGATCGTCGCCGGCTTGCCGGCGTCGCTCGGCGATCCGGCTTTCGGCACGGTGCGCCCGTGGCACCGCTTCGTTCCGGTTGCCATGGCGCTGGTCCTGCTTGCCGGGCTTGCCGGTGCCGGTGCCGTCCGCCTTGCCGGCGCGACTACCGCGACCGTACCCGATATCCGTCTGCGCATCGTGCAGCCGTCGATCCCGCAAACCTTGAAGTGGGACCCGCAGGAGCGAGAGGCCAATTTCCGGCGCCTCCTCAGCCTATCGGCAGGACCGGATAGCGACCGTATCACCGACGTCATTTGGCCGGAGGCGGCGGCGACTTATTTTCTCAATCGTGAGCCGACGCGCCGCGCCGCGATCGCGGCGGTCGTACCACGTGGCGGACTTCTTCTCACCGGCGCGCTGCGCACCGACTCTGAGCCGGCTCGCGCGGAACATGCCTGGAACAGCCTGGTGGCGCTCGACGATGCTGGCGCGATCCGCGGCAGTTACGACAAGTTCCATCTCGTGCCCTTTGGCGAATACGTGCCGCTGCGCAACCTCATCCCGATCCCGGCGATCGCCAATGACGGACTCGATTTTTCCGCCGGTCCGGGGCCGCATACGCTCGACCTGCCGGGTCTGCCACCGGTTGGCCCGCTAATCTGCTACGAGGCGATCTTTCCCGGCGCCGTTACCGATCCGCTACAGCGTCCGGCATGGCTGCTCAACGTCACCAACGATGCCTGGTACGGCTTCAGCTCGGGACCGTTCCAGCATTTCGCCATCGCCCGGGTGCGTGCGATCGAAGAAGGGTTGCCGCTCGTGCGGGCCGCCAATAACGGCATCTCCGCGGTGGTCGATGCCTATGGCCGCATCGTCGGACGTCTCGGGCTCGACGATGTCGGGGTCATCGACGCTGGCTTGCCGATCGGCCTCGCCGAGCCGCCGCTTTACGGCCGCGCCGGTGATTGGATGTTACTGGTCGTAATGCTCGGCGCCAGCCTCCCGCTGCTGCACCGACGGTACCGCTAGAGGCGCCAGTCGCGAGACGCAGTCGCATGGAATGCAGGGGATCTATTTGGCCAGTGCTGCCGGCCACTCGTCGAAGGTTGACCATCCAACAAACGTATGAATATTTAGCGGCAGTCTGATTGCAAGCGTTGCGAGTATCAATGGCGGAAAAAATCAAGATTGGGCGGCGACAGAAATCCGACAAGCCGAATCCCACCGATATCCATGTCGGCGCCCGTGTGCGCTTACGTCGCACCCTCCTCGGCATGAGCCAGGAAAAACTGGGGGACGCGATCGGACTTACGTTCCAGCAGGTGCAGAAATACGAGCGCGGCGCCAATCGAGTCGGCGCCAGCAGGCTGTATGATCTCAGCCGCGTGCTCGATGTCCCGGTGTCCTTCTTCTTCGAGGATATGGTGGAAGTCAGCGAGCCGCAGCCACATATCGGCGGGTTCGCCGAGGCGGCCGACGGTTACGAGGCCGATCCGCTGCTGAAGCGGGAAACGCTCGAACTCGTCCGTGCTTACTACAAAATCGCAGACCCGCATATCAGGCGGCGACTTTTCGATCTCGCCAAGGCATTGGCCAAATCGGCGGAGCCGGCCTGAGACGGCATCTCTTCGCCTGTAGCGCGCGTGAAATCGCTTGACGGCAATGGCACGCGCTTGCCACAACTCGTGGCTAAAGTGGCTCCGCTCGGGCGCATTGGACGGCCAGGCGAAATATAGTGCGCATTAGTAGAAAAGGCCGAATTTCGAGCGGCCGTTTGAACAAACCCGGACAAGTAGCGAAAGGATCGATTGTGGCCAAGCGCGACTATGTATTTGCCAGTGAATCCGTGAGCGAGGGGCACCCGGATAAGGTGTGCGATCGGATTTCCGATGCCGTGGTCGATACGTTTCTCGCTGCCGATCCACAATCGCGCTGCGGCGTCGAGACTTTGGCGACGACCAATCGTGTCGTGCTCGCCGGCGAGGTCCGTGGTCCCGGTGATATCGGCCGTGACCGGCTCATCGAAGTCGCGCGCCAGGCGATCAAAGAGATCGGCTACGAGCAGGAAGGCTTCCACTGGAACATGGCCGACATCGCCTGCTACGTCCACGAGCAGTCGGCCGACATCGCACAGGGCGTCGACGCCGCCGGCAACAAGGACGAGGGCGCCGGCGACCAGGGCATCATGTTTGGCTATGCCTGCCGCGAAACACCGGAACTGATGCCGGCCCCGATCTTCTACGCTCACGCCATCCTCAAGGCGCTCTCCGACGACCGTCACGCCGGCAAGGCGCCGCTCCTCGGTCCCGACGCCAAGAGCCAGATCAGCCTGCGCTACGTCGACGGCAAGCCAGTTGGCGCCACCTCGGTGGTGGTCTCGACGCAGCACAGCGCGAAGATCGAGCAGCAGGAGGTTCGCGAGATCATCCGCCCCTATGTCCTCAAGACGCTACCCGAGGGCTGGATCTGCGACGAGGACCATTTCTACGTCAACCCGACCGGGCGTTTCGTCGTCGGCGGCCCGGACGGCGATGCCGGTCTGACCGGCCGTAAGATCATCGTCGACACCTATGGCGGCGCTGCACCGCATGGCGGCGGCGCCTTCTCAGGCAAGGACCCGACCAAGGTTGACCGCTCGGCCGCCTATGCGGCGCGCTATCTTGCCAAGAACGTGGTCGGCGCTGGCCTCGCCGAGCGCTGCACCATCCAGCTTTCCTACGCTATCGGCGTGTCGAAGCCGCTTTCGGTCTATGTCGACACCGATGGAACCAGTCAGGTCGACGAAGACAAGCTTTCGGCCACTCTGCAGGAGATGCTCGATCTCTCGCCGCGCGGCATCCGCACCCATCTCGGGCTCAACAAGCCGATCTATGCGCGGACCTCCGCCTACGGTCATTTCGGCCGCAAGCCCGAGGCGGATGGCGGGTTTTCGTGGGAGCGGCTCGACCTCGTCGATGCGTTGAGACGCGCCTTCTGAGGCGCGCCGCGACGCCATGACGGCGCGGCCGCCCGATCGGCCGCCGGCGCAAAGACGCGTGCTCTACGGTCGGCGCCGCGGGCGGCCGCTCCATCGCCGCCAGCAGGTTCTGTTCGACACGTTGCTGCCGCGTCTTGCCGTGACGCTGCCGACAGTCGGCGAGCTCGATCCTGTCGACCTATTCAGCCCGCCGGTCGAAGACGTGTGGCTTGAAATCGGCTTCGGCGGCGGCGAGCATCTCGCGGCGCAGGCCGCCGGTCATCGCTCTGTCGGCCTGATCGGCTGCGAGGTCTTCGAGAATGGCATCGCCAAGCTCCTCGCCGAGGTCGAGCGCGAGGCGCTGGCCAATGTGCGCATCCTCGCCGACGATGCGCGACTGCTGATCGCGGCCTTGACGCCGGCTTCGATCGGACGGGTTTTCATCCTCTTTCCCGATCCCTGGCCGAAACAGCGCCATCACAAGCGCCGCATTGTCGACCCGACAACGCTCGACCGCCTTGCCGCCATCATGAAGGACGGTGCCGAGCTGCGCATCGCCACCGACGATCTTGCCTATCTCGGCTGGATGCTGGCGCGCGTCCCCGTCCATCCCGCCTTCGCCTGGCTCGCCGAGCGACCGGCCGACTGGCGCACCAGGCCTGCCGACTGGCCGGCGACGCGTTATGAGGCCAAGGCGATCGCGGCGGGACGGCGGCCTTGTTTCCTCCGCCTGCGCCGCCGGGCGCGCTAGATGGATGCCGCAGCTCGCGGTGCGATGCATCTTGCAGGCGGGCCGGAATTCACTATATTGCGGCAAAAGTCCCATACGGTCCGCCTGCGGATCGACTGAAAAACCCGGTGGGCCAAGGCCCACCTTTTTATTTTGGCGCGACCGGTTCCCTCTGGCGCGCCGCGGAAGGCAGAATTGTTCGAGACGCGACCGATCACGGCCCTGATTGCGCCTTCCCTCGAGGCGATGGGTTACCGGCTTGTCCGCGTCGCCTTCACGGGCGGCCGGCGGCCGACGCTGCAGATCATGGCCGAGCGGCGCGACGAGGTGGCGATGAGCGTCGATGACTGCGCCGATATCAGTCGCACGGTGTCGGCGCTGCTCGATGTTGCCGACCCGATTCCGGTCGCCTATGCGCTCGAGGTGAGCTCGCCGGGCATCGACCGACCGCTGGTCGAGCGCGCCGATTTCGTCCGCTACGCCGGTCATCAAGCGAAGGTCGAGATGCGCGAAATGATCGACGGGCGTAAGCGCTTTCGCGGCCGCCTGCTCGGCGCCGACGAGACTATCGTGCGCATCGCCGTCGATGATCGCGAGGTGGCGTTGCCGCTCGCCGAAATCGTGCGCGCGAAGCTCGTGCTGACCGACGAACTGCTTGCCGCGGCCCAACAGCAACAAGCTGCGGGCCGCGCGGGCTCACAACGCATTCAAGAGACTGCCTGATTGGAAGCCGACTGACATGGAAAACGTTGCCACCTACTCACCCTCGGATCTCCTGCAAGTCGCCGACGTGGTCGCCCGCGACAAGGGGATCGATCGCGACGAGGTACTCCAGGCGATGGAGCAGGCGATCCAGAAGGCGGGCCGCTCGAAATATGGCCAGGAATACGACATCCGTTCCGAGATCGACCGTAAGTCGGGGCAAATCCGCCTGTTGCGTTTTCGCGAAGTTGCCGATCCCGTCGAGAACGAGGCGACGCAGATTCCGCTCGCCGATGCGCGCCGCTTCAACCCCGATGCCGAAATCGGCGACTTCATCACCGACCCGCTGCCACCGATCGATTTCGGTCGCATCGCCGCGCAGACCGCCAAGCAGGTCATCGTCCAGAAGGTGCGCGACGCCGAACGGGCGCGCCAGTTCAAGGAATTCAAGGATCGCGTCGGCGAGATCGTCAACGGCCTTGCTAAGCGCGTCGAGTTCGGCAACGTCATCGTCGATCTCGGGAGAGCCGAGGCGATCCTGCGCCGCGACGAGCTGTTGCCGCGCGAAAGCTTCCGTCAGGGCGAGCGTGTGCGCGCCTATATCTACGACGTTCGGCAGGAGGCGCGCGGCCCGCAGATCTTCTTGTCGCGTACGCACCCGCAATTCATGGCCAAGCTGTTCGCCCAGGAAGTGCCGGAGATCTACGACGGCATCATCGAGATCCGCGCCGTGGCGCGCGATCCCGGTAGCCGGGCGAAGATCGCCGTGCTGTCGAATGACAGCGGCATTGACCCGGTCGGCGCCTGCGTCGGCATGCGCGGCAGCCGCGTCCAGGCGGTCGTCGCCGAGCTCCAAGGCGAGAAGATCGACATCATCCCGTGGTCGTCCGATCCCGCCACTTTCGTCGTCAATGCGCTGGCGCCGGCCGAAGTCGCCAAGGTGGTGATGGACGAGGAGCAGCGGCGCATCGAGGTCGTCGTGCCCGACGATCAGCTCAGCCTCGCGATCGGCCGCCGCGGCCAGAATGTCCGCCTCGCCTCGCAGCTGACGGGCTGGGACATCGACATCCTCACCGAGGCCGAAGAATCGGAGCGCCGCACCGAAGAATTCCGCACGCGCAGTCAACTTTTCATCGAAGCGCTCGACATCGACGATGTCATCGCTCATCTCTTGGTGACCGAAGGGTTCACCTCGGTCGAGGAGATCGCCTTCGTGCCGCTGGCCGATCTCGCCGGCATCGAAGGATTCGACGAGGACGTCGCTGGCGAGTTGCAGGAGCGCGCCAAGGTCTTCGTCGAGCGCAAGAACCAGGAGCTCGAGGCGCGGCGCCTGGAACTCGGCGTTACCGAGGAGCTGGCAGCGCTCGCCGGCATGACGCCGGCGATGCTCGTGGCGCTCGGTGACAAGGGCATCAAGACACTCGATGATCTCGCCGATCTCGCGAGTGACGAGCTGATTGAAATCGTCCAGCCGATCGCCAAGCTGTCGCAGGACGAGGCTAATGCGATCATCATGGCGGCGCGGGCGCACTGGTTCGCCGATGAGGAAACGGCGGCCGCTGCGGCGCCGCCGGCAGAGGAGTAGAAGGTCACGTCGGCGCCCGGAACTGTTGCGCCACCCGATGCGGAGGCGGCAGCCGAGCCGAGCGAGAGCGAGCGGCGATGCCTGGTTACGGGGGCGGTGCGCGCCAAGGCCGCGCTGGTCCGCTTCGTCGTGGCACCGGACGGCACGCTGGTTCCCGATGTCGCCGCCAGGCTGCCGGGTCGCGGTTTGTGGTTGACGGCCCGGCGCGATATAGTGGAGGCGGCAATGGCCAAGCGCCTGTTCGGGCGGGCGGCACGGAAGCCGGTCACGGTATCGGCCGACCTCGCGGACCGGGTCGAGCTGCTGCTTCGCCAGCGCTGCGCCGACCTGATCGGGCTGGCGCGGCGGAGCGGTAAGGCGGTCGCCGGCTACGAGAAGGTTCGCTCGGCGCTGCGCGACGGCGACGCGGCGATATTGCTGGCGGCGGCCGATGGCGGCGAGGGTGGTCGGGAGAAGGTGCGCTCCGCCGGCCCGGATCTGCCGCTGGTCGACGTGCTGACCGCCGCCGAGCTCGGCGCGGCTTTTGGCCGGGACCACGTGGTTCACGCGGTGGTCGGGCCGGGACGGCTCGCCGCGGCGTTGTTGGTAGAGGCAGCACGGTTGGTCGGCTTTCGAGCGCCGCCGGGCGAGGTTGAAATTGGGCGGGGACGGCAGCAGCGCCGTCGCCGCGACGCGAAATGATGGTACCGGATCGATATGACGGATAAGAACGAACAGGAACAGAAGCGGCCGCTCACCCTGGCGCGACCAGGCGGGCGGCTCGAGTTGCGCAAGCCCTTGGAGACCGGCCAGGTCCGCCAAAGCTTCCCGCATGGCCGCTCGAAGACTGTCGTGGTCGAGGTCAGGCCGAAGAAGCGGGCAGTCGTGCCCGGCTCCGGCGAGGGTGCTGAGGCGCCGTCCGCCAGCGGTAAGGAGAGCGCCGCCGCTAGCTCCACGCCGGCGGCCGCGCCAGGCGTCCGCCGCCCTGTCATCATGCCGCGGACCTTGACGGCCGAAGAGGTCGCCGTGCGCGCCCGGGCGGTGCAGGGCGCCAAGCAGGCCGACGAGCAGGCGCGCCGCCAGGCTGTCGTCGATGTCGGGCGGCAGCGCGAGGAAGAGCAGGCTCGTGCCGCCGAGGAGGCAAAGCGTAGGGCCGAGGAAGAGCTTCGCCTCAAGGCCGAGGAAGAGGCCAAGCGCAAGAGCGAGGACGAAGCCCGGCGCAAGACGGAGGACGAATCGCGTCGCGAAATGGCCGAGCGCGCCGGCAAGGCCGCCGCCGCCAAGGTTGCCGCGCTGACCGCTGCCGGCAAGGTCAAGCCGACCGGCGAGGAGGAGCCCGAGGAGGAGGCGCCGCTCAAGCGCGGCCTGCGGCCCGACATCAAGAAGCCGGCGACGCTGGTGCGCCGCGAGGAGCCGCGTCGGCGCGGCAAGATAACGGTGACCCGGGCACTCGATTCGGACGCCGACGAGCGCATGCGGAGTCTTGCCTCGGTGCGCCGTGCCCGCGAGAAACTGCGCCAGCAGCAAGTCGCCGCCGAGCCCACCAAGATCGTTCGCGACGTCGTCATTCCCGAGACGATCACCGTGCAGGAACTCGCCAACCGCATGGCGGAACGCAGCGCCGACGTCATCAAGGCGCTGATGCGGATGGATGTCATGGCGACGATCAATCAGGTGATCGACGCCGACACGGCGGAGCTGATCGTCAACGAGTTCGGTCACAAGCTGAAGCGCGTTGCCGAGGCCGACGTCGAGATCGGCCTTAAGGGCGAGGTCGATGTCGAGGGCAACCTCAAGCCGCGTCCGCCCGTCGTCACCATCATGGGCCATGTCGATCACGGCAAGACATCGCTGCTCGACGCGCTGCGCCACACCGATGTCGCGGCCGGCGAAGCCGGCGGCATCACCCAGCATATCGGCGCCTATCAGGTCGAGCTGAAGGGCGGCCACCGTATCACCTTCATCGATACGCCGGGCCATCAGGCCTTCACGGCGATGCGCGCGCGCGGCGCCAACGTCACTGATATCGTCGTCCTCGTCGTCGCCGGTGATGACGGCATCAAGGAGCAGACGATCGAGGCGATTCGACATGCCAAGGCGGCGCAGGTTCCGATCATCGTCGCCATCAACAAGATGGACAAGAACGACGCCGATGCCGACCGCGTGCGCCAGGAGCTGCTGCAGCACGAGCTCGTCGTCGAAAAGCTCGGCGGCGACATTCTCGATGTCGAGGTTTCGGCGACCAAGAAGACGAACCTCGACAAGCTCGAGGAAGCCATCCTGCTGCAGGCCGAAATTCTCGATCTCAAGGCCAACCCAGATCGTCCCTCCGAGGGCGTCGTCATCGAGGCCAAGCTCGAGCGCGGGCGTGGCGCCGTCGCCACGGTGCTGATTCAGCGCGGCACGCTGCGGGTCGGCGACATCTTCGTCAGCGGCAACGAATGGGGCCGCGTGCGGGCGATCATCGACGAGCGCGGCAACAATCTTAAGGAGGCCGGGCCGGCAATGCCGGTCGAGGTGCTCGGCCTCAACGGCGCGCCGCTCGCCGGCGACGACTTTGCGGTCGTCGACAGCGAAAGCCGCGCGCGCGACGTCACCTCGTTCCGCCAGCGTCGCCGCCGCGATCAAACCGCCGCAGCCGGCGCGCGCGGCACGCTCGAGCAGATGTTCTCGCAGATTACGGCCGGCGTCGCGAAGGAGTTTCCGGTCGTCGTCAAGTCGGACGTCCAGGGCTCGCTCGAGGCGATCGTCGCCTCGCTCGCCAAGCTGTCGACTGGCGAGGTCGCCATCCGCGTTCTCCACTCGGCCGTCGGCGGCATCAACGAAAGCGACGTCATTCTCGCCAAGGCGTCGAATGCGCTCATCATCGGCTTCAACGTGCGCGCCAATCCGCAGGCGCGCGACCTCGCGCGGCGCGACGGCGTCGAGATCCGCTACTACTCGATCATCTACAACGTGATCGACGACATGAAGGCAGCGCTCTCCGGCATGCTGTCGCCGACATTGCGGGAGCGGTTCCTCGGCAACGCCGCTATCCGCGAGGTCTTCACCATCACAAAGGTCGGCAAGGTTGCCGGCTGCATGGTGACCGAAGGCACCGTGAAGCGCGGCGCCAAGGTCCGCCTCCTGCGTGACAACGTCGTCATTCACGAGGGCAGCCTGAAGACCCTGAAGCGCTTCAAGGACGAAGTCCGCGAAGTCAAGGAAGGCTACGAGTGCGGTATGGCCTTCGAGAACTACCAGGACATCCAGGCCGGGGATGTCATCGAATGCTTCGAGGTCGAGGAGGTGGCGCGCGCGCTCGCCTAGAGTCGCGCGCTTTCCCCCAATCGATCCCGGGCAATTGGTTCCTGGGCCGCCGAGCGGCGATCAGGCGAGTGTGATGACAAAGAAGATCAGCAGAGGCAGGGCGGGGCGCAGCCCGACCCAGCGTCAGCTCCGCGTCGGCGAGGAGTTGCGGCATCTACTGGCCGGCATCCTCGCCCGGCACGAGCTGCGCGATCCGGCGCTGCACAATGCGACGATCACCGTGACCGAGGTGCGGATCAGCCCCGATCTCAAGAATGCGACGGCGTTCGTCATGCCGCTCGGCGGCGCGCACGTCCCCGAAGTGCTGGCTGCCCTGCAGCGCGGTGCCGGTTTCGTGCGCGGCCTGATCGCGCGCGGGATCGATCTGCGCCATGTGCCTGCGCTGCGCTTCGAACTCGACACCACCTTCGACCATGCCAGCCGCATCGAGGCCCTGCTTCATCGACCCGACGTCGAGCGCGATATCGAGCGCGCGAGGGAACGAGCGGATGAACGGGATGGCGACGCGCAGGATCCCGGCGGCGACCAGAGCGGCAATGGGGCGTAGGCGCGGGGGCCGCCCGATCAACGGCTGGGTCATCCTCGACAAGCCGCTCGGCCTCAGCTCGAGCCAGGCGGTCGGCGCCGTCCGGCGGATCACCGGGGCGGCCAAGGCAGGCCACGGCGGCACCCTCGACCCATTGGCGACGGGGGTGTTGCCGATCGCGCTCGGCGAGGCGACCAAGACCGTCGCCTGGGCGATGGCCGGCCTCAAGATCTATCGGTTTTGTCTGCGCTGGGGCGAGGCGAGAACGACCGACGACGCCGAGGGCGCCGTGACGGCGACGAGCGCGACGCGCCCCGATGCCGCGGCGATTGTCGCCATTCTGCCGCGCTTCACTGGGACGATTCTCCAGGCCCCTCCGGCTTATTCAGCAATCAAAGTCGGCGGGCAGCGCGCCTACAAGCTGGCACGTGCCGGCGCCAAGGTGGCGCCACCGCCGCGGCTAGTCGAAATCGTCGCGCTGCGTCTGGTCGGCCAGCCAGACGCCGACCATGCCGAATTGGAGATGGTGACCGGCAAGGGCGCCTATGTCCGCGCGCTCGGCCGCGATCTCGCTCTCGCCCTCGGCACGCTCGCTTACGTCAGCGCGTTGCGCCGCTTGGCAGTAGGGCCCTTTACTCTGGAACGGGCGATTTCGCTGGATAATCTGGCGGCGTTGGATCATAGTGCCGCCGCTTTCGGGCACCTGCTTCCGATCGAGACCGCGCTGGACGACATCCCGGCACTGGCCCTGACGGAAGCCGAAGCTCACCGCCTGCGCCATGGCCAATCGGTTGTTCCGCTCCTCGCGGCCGACCGGGCGCTTATCGATGAACTCGGCACCGGCGCAATGGTCCGCGCCACCACCGGCCAAGCGCTGGTGGCCCTCGCCGAAATCGTGGCGGGCGGGTTGCGACCGGTGCGTGTCATCAACCCTTAGACTTGGAGAGACCGATGTCGATTACTGCTGATCGCAAGCAGGAGCTGATTCGCGAATACGCGACCAAGACCGACGATACAGGGTCGCCCGAGGTTCAGGTCGCCATCCTGAGCGAACGGATCAAGAACCTGACCGAGCATCTCGGCACGCACAAGAAGGATTTCCACTCGCGTCGTGGATTGCTCGTCATGGTCGGGCAGCGCCGTAGCCTGCTCGACTATCTGAAGCGCAAGAATGCCGCCCGCTACGAGGGGCTGATCGGGCGGCTGGGGTTGCGCCGCTGAATTCGCGGCGCCTTCACCGGGCGTTGGATGGCAACGCCCGAGGAATGTATTGCGGTGACATCGCATGTGCCCGGGCGCCCGGCTTGCCGGCGCGCCATAGCCGTTTCATGCGGTGTCAGATAACGCGGCCGAGCCGGCGCCATGGGGCGCCGCGGCCGCATCGGTGCGACGGCGCGGCCCGAGGGCGCGCCGCCCCGATGACGATCTGAGGAAGGAAGATAAGAAATGTTCGAGATATTCCGCAAGGAAGTGATGTGGGGCGGCCGCCGCCTCGTCTTGGAGACGGGAAAAATTGCCCGCCAAGCCGATGGCGCCGTGATGGCGACATATGGCGAGACAACGGTGCTGTGCACCGCGGTGGCGAGCCGCTCGGCGAAGCCGGGGCAGGATTTTTTCCCGCTCACCGTCAATTATCAGGAGAAAACCTTCGCCGCCGGCAAGATTCCGGGCGGCTTCTTCAAGCGCGAGGGCAGGCCGTCGGAAAAGGAGACGCTGGTTTCGCGGCTCATCGACCGGCCGATTCGACCGCTCTTCGCGCCCGGCTTTCTCAACGAGACGCAAGTCATCTGCACGGTGCTGAGCCACGATCTCGAGAACGATCCCGACATCGTGGCGCTGGTCGGCGCCTCGGCGGCGCTGACGCTCTCGGGTATCCCGTTCTTCGGCCCGATCGCCGGTGCACGTGTCGGCTATATCGACGGCCAGTACGTCCTCAACCCGAAGATCGAGGATCTGCCGAAATCGTCGCTCGACCTCGTCGTCGCCGGCACCGGCGAGGGCGTGCTGATGGTCGAATCGGAGGCCAAGGAACTCTCCGAGGAAGTCATGCTTGGTGCCGTGATGTTCGGCCATAAGAGCTTCCAGCCGGTCATCCAGGCGATTATCGACCTCGCCGAGGTAGCCGCAAAGGACCCGTGGCAACTGCCGACCAAGTCCGAGAAATACGACGCTATCAAGGAACAGCTCAAGGCCGGCTGGCGGGACGAAATCGGCGGCGCCTACGCCGAGATCTCCAAGCAGGCGCGCAGCAACAAGCTGGAGGCCGCGAAGAAGCGTCTCGGCGAGACCTTCGTCGATCCGGAGGACAATGCGCTCGCGCTCAAGCTGTTCAAGGATCTCGAGAAGGATATCGTGCGCGGCGCCATCCTGAAGACGGGACAGCGCATCGACGGTCGCGACACCAAGACGGTGCGGCAGATCGTCAGCGAGGTCGGCGTGCTGCCGCGCGCGCATGGCTCGGCACTATTCACCCGCGGCGAGACGCAGGGCCTGGTGGTGACGACGCTCGGCACCGGCCAGGACGAGCAGATCATCGACGCCCTCGACGGCGAATTTCGCTCGAATTTCATGCTGCACTACAACTTTCCGCCCTATTCGACCGGCGAGGCGAAGCGGATGGGCTCACCGGGACGCCGCGAAATCGGCCACGGTAAGCTCGCCTGGCGGGCGGTACGGCCGCTGCTGCCGGCGAAGGAGAGCTTCCCCTACACCATCCGCGTCGTCTCCGAGATCACCGAATCGAACGGCTCATCGTCGATGGCCACGGTGTGCGGCGCCTCGCTCTCGCTGATGGATGCCGGCGTGCCGCTGAAGGCGCCGGTTGCCGGCATTGCCATGGGGCTGATCAAGGAAAGCGACGGTTTCGCCGTGCTCTCCGACATTCTCGGCGATGAAGATCATCTCGGCGACATGGATTTCAAGGTCGCCGGCACGGGCGGCGGCGTCACCGCGCTCCAGATGGACATCAAGATCACCTCGATAACCGAGGAGATCATGAAGATCGCGCTTGGCCAGGCCAAGGACGGGCGTCTGCATATTCTCGGCGAGATGGCCAAGGCGCTGACCGGGGCGCGCGAGGGCGTCAGCTCGAACGCGCCGCGCATCACGACCATCAGCATTCCGAAGGACAAGATCCGCGAGGTGATCGGCTCCGGCGGCAAGGTGATCCGCGAGATCTGCGAGACCACCGGCGCCAAGATCGACATCGAGGATGACGGCACGATCAAGGTCGCGGCGGTCGACGAAACCGCATCGAAGGCGGCGATCGACTGGATCCGTGGCATCGTCGCCGAGCCCGAGCTCGGCGTCATCTACAACGGCAAGGTCGTGAAGGTCGTCGATTTCGGTGCCTTCGTGAACTTCCTCGGTGCCAAGGACGGTCTCGTCCATATCAGCGAGC
>WNFD01000837.1_pt1 | contig 30617 bp, 30 predicted proteins | sample 5400491 | NCBI WGS metagenome assembly WNFD01 (sample SAMN13153343, study PRJNA577476) | soil metagenome | isolation source: 120 cm saprolite under Douglas fir tree site 2 hole 2 replicate 2 | place: USA:California | collected 2015-04-18
TTGGTGACGCGCCCATCTTCAATGAGGACGACCGCCCCGCGGGTCACCTCACCGGTGGCTGGATCCAGGAGGGCGTCGCCGAAAACGGCGCGGATCACCAGCCGATGTTAAAGCGCAAGCCCGGATCCGCGAGTGCACGCACTCGCGTGCCACTGAGTCGCGCGAAACACGCGAGAGCACGCACTCGCGCATTGGCGGGGCCCCCTTGGAGCCGCGCAGGTGCTGGGGTGGGCCCGGGTGGCCTCGATCCACCGACCAGCCGATTATGAGTCGGCCGCTCTGACCAGTCTGAGCTACGGGCCCTGAGGGCTGAGTCTATCCAGACCGCTCGGCACGTTTGGCCCGTACCGATGCGTGGAATTTCCATGGATACGTTGATGTTCACGGCTGGGGAGGTAAGTCAATAGATGGTTGCGCTGGGATTGTTGATCCTTCGTCTCGTCATTGGTGTGATCATGGCCGCGCACGGCGCCCAGAAGCTCTTCGGTTGGTTCGGTGGGCCCGGCATGACCGGCTGGACGGGCGCCATGAACCTGATGCGGATTCGCCCCGCCACTCCGTGGGCCTGGATGTCCGCGCTGGCTGAGTTCGCCGGCGGGATCGGGCTCGCTCTCGGCCTCCTCTTCCCTCTTCCGAACGCCGCCATCGCCGCATCCATGCTGGTGGCCATCGCCCTCGTTCACCTGCCCAAAGGCTTCTTCGCCGCCAGGGGCGGCTACGAGTTCAACCTCGCGATCATCGGCGCGGTCGCCGCGCTCGCCCTGACCGGTCCGGGCGCCTACTCGCTCGACGGCGCGCTTGGCATCCACCTGGCGGAGCCCGTCTCGGTGATCGTGGTCACCGTCTTGGTCGTTGCGGGGGTTGCGTTCGCGCTCGTCACGCGCGCGCCTCAGCCCGCGGCCGAGACCAAGCCCCAGGCCACCTAAGCGAGGGCGGGCAGACCGAACGGATCAGGCGGGGCCGATCACCTCGACCTCGTTCCCGTCCGGGTCGTCGACGTAAAACGTGCGCACGTTCTTCAGCACCGGATGCACACCGTGCCGGACCTCGACGCCAATCTCGATGAACCGGGTCTCCAGCGCGTCGTACTCGTGACGGCTCACCCGAAACGCCAGGTGGTGGAGCGTCCTTTTCTCCCTCTCTCGGTGCGTCGGAAAGTAGCTGTCCGGATGGGGGTGCGGGATGAGCACGATCATCTCCGGGATGCCGCCCGCCTCCGCGACTTTCAGAAACTTGTTCGGCAGCTGGGGCGGCGAGATGAGCTCGAGCCCGAACTGGTCGCGATAGAACTGGAGGGACGCCTCCATGTCGGCGACCCACAGCACGACCTCGGCGAGTCCTTCGACTCGGCTCATGCAGCCACCCCCGTGACCATCGCCGCGAGGTTGGTCTCGCGCACGCGCGGAGGGACCGAGCAGCCCGGCGCGATGAGCAATCCGCGCCCGCCGGTCTCCTCGATCGCCCTTCGCGCCTCGGCCTCGATCTTCGGCGGCGGGCCGTAGACGAGGGTCGCGCGCTGGCTCAGCCCGCCCATCACGGCCCGCCCAGCCATCTCGCGGCCTTCGGCGAGCGAGGGGTTGCCCTGGTTGTGGATCGACCAGCTGACTGCGTGTGAACGCAGGTCGCGCGCCAGCCCGAAGTTGAGGTTCGAGCCGCAGAGGTGGAGCACGTTGAACCATGCCGTCTCCGGCATTCGATCGAGCACCGCCAGGTCGTAAGGCAAGACCAGATCTCGATAGAGATCCTCGCTCATCACCTTGCGTCCCGCGTAACCGGAGATCGCGTAGAAGACCCCCGCCGCGCCCGCTTCGACCGATCGCTTGCCGAAATCGACCAGCGCGTCCGCGATCCGCTCCAGCGCGGGCCCGACGAGCTCCGGACGATTGCGCAGCTCGCGCACGACGCGCGACTGCGACTTGCCGACGAGATATCCGCCGACGGTGATCGGGCTGAACACAGTCTGGATCACTGGGACGTCGGGACCCAGCTCGCGCGCGACCATTCCGATCGAGGCGACCTGGTCGTCGAGCGCCTTCGGCTCGACCAGCCGCACCGACGTCCACGAATCGAGATCCGGCACGGCGGGCTTGATCAGGATCGGTCCACGGAGACGATGCCCCGATGGGTGATAGACGGAGCCGAATGCTTCGGCGAAGCAGCTCGCGCGCGGTTGAAACTTGATGAAGTCCCATCCGTACCGCCGCGCCCGCTCCACCGTGACCGCGGCGAGAGCCTGAGGCGACCACTCCTCGCGGTAGGTGTGGCCCCACGCCCCGACGGGAGGGCGGTCGGCCACGTCCATCTTCAGCGCCGCAGCCACGCGGTCTCGGCCCGTCACGAGTTCGAGTTTAAGCTGAGGCTCGTGATCGACATCGCGGGCGAGGCGGCGCGGCTGCGCGACGCCGCCGAAACGAAGCCTCTTCGCCTCCCCGTCAACCGCCGCGTCGACGAGTCCCACCACGTCGTCACGCCCGACGGCCTGTCGGTCTGGTACACGATCCAGGTCTCGCCGCACAGCCGCATCCAGGAGGCGATCTTCGAGCGCGAGGACCGCATGCCCACCGATGAGGAATGCCGGCGCTGGCTCGACCTGCTGGTCGTGGGCGCGGAGGCGATGGAAGCGCCCGGCCTGCCGGGAGCGATGACCAGGCGGTTCGAGGCTTTCGAGCACAACCCCGACCGCGAGGCGCCGATCGCGTAGTGGGACTCCCAGCCGGCGTCGCCGAGGAGCTGCGCCGCATCGTCGGGCGCGAAGCGGTGATCGACGCGCCAAACGACCTTCGGATCTTCGAGCGCGACGGTTCGATCGAGGGCGCGATGCCGGACGCGGTCGTGCTCGCATCGGCGACCGAGCACGTGGCGAGCGTGATCAAGGTGGCGGCCACGCACCACATCCCGGTCGTCCCGCGCGGCGCAGGCACCGGGCTTTCGGGCGGGGCGGTGACGATCCGGGGCGGCATCGCGCTGCAGGTCACGCGGATGCGCCATATCCTCGAGATCGACCCGGTGGCGCAGACCGCCCTGGTCGAGCCGGGCGTCGTCAACCAGGAGCTCTCGCTGGTGGCCGCTCAGCACGGCCTTTTCTACGCGCCCGATCCGTCCAGCCAGAAGGCCTGCACCATCGGCGGGAACGCGGCCGAAAATTCCGGCGGGCCGCACTGCCTTTACTACGGCGTCACCACCAACCACGTGCTCGGCATGGAGGTCGTGCTCGCGGACGGCAGCGTGCACTGGGTCGGCGGTGATGTGCCCGACCGGGTCGGCCTCGACCTGTGCGGCGTGCTCGTCGGCTCGGAGGGCACGCTGTGCGCGATCACCAAGATCAAGGTGAGGCTCCTGCGCATCCCGCCGAGCGTCGCCACCCTGCTGGCCGCGTTCCCGTCGATCGAAACGGCGAGCCAGGCCGTGTCCGCGGTCATCGGCGACGGCATCGTGCCGTCGGCGCTCGAGATGATGGACCGCGTGACCGTCGGCGCGGTCGAGGCACACTACCGCGCCGGCTATCCGACCGACGCGGGCGCGGTCCTGCTGGTCGAGGTCGACGGGATTCCGGAGTCAACCCGCGAGCTCATGGTCGCGATCACCGACATCCTCACCGCAAATCACGGCTACGCGCTCCGCGAGGCGCAGACCCCCGCCGAGCGCGACCTGCTGTGGGCCGGGCGCAAGGGCGCGATCGGCGCCCTGGGGCGGATCAAACCGAACTACTACCTCCACGACGGAGTCGTGCCGCGATCGCGCCTGCCGCAGGTCCTCTCGGCGGTGGGCGAGATCGGCGAGCACTACAGGCTGCCCGTGGCCAACGTCTTCCACGCCGGCGACGGAAACCTTCATCCCAACATCCTCTTCGACATGCGCGACCGCCAGGTCATGCACCAGGTCGAGGCGGCGGGCGAAGAGATGCTGCATGCCGTCGTGGAGATGGGCGGAACGCTTTCGGGCGAGCACGGCATCGGCCTCGAGAAGAACCAGTTCATGCCGTGGATCTTCAGCGAGGACGACCTCGACGCGATGCACCGGGTGAAGGAAGTATTCGACGCGGACGGAATTCTCAACCCTGGCAAGGTGTTCCCCGACCCTTCGCGCAAGATGGTTCAGCTCGCGGGCCGGACCGGCCTCGCGGTCGAGGCGAAATGGTGGTGACCAATCCGATAGTGGAGAAGCCGGCCACGGCCGAGGAGCTGGCTCGCCGCCTGCATGAGGCTGCCGAATCGAAGCTCGCCGTGGCGCCTGTCGGCGGTGGAAAGGCCGCCGGGATGGGCAATGTCCTCGAACGCCGCGATGTGCTCCTGCAGACCACGCGGCTCGACCGCGTCATCGAGCACTCGCAGGCCGACATGGTGGTCAGCGTCGAGGCCGGCATCACGCTCGAAGCGCTGCAGGCGGAGCTCGCAAAAGCGGGTCAGTTTCTGCCTCTCGACCCGTTCAACTCGCCCGGCCACACCATCGGCGGGCTGCTCGCGACAGGTTGGACCGGGCCGCTGCGCCTGCGTTACGGCTCGCCGCGTGATTTCCTCATTGGCATCCGCGTCGCGCTCCCCGACGGGAAGCTGGCGACCGGTGGCGGCCGCGTGGTGAAGAACGTCAGCGGCTACGACATGATGAAGCTGCACTATGGCGCGCTCGGGTCGCTCGGTGTGATCGTCGCGGCGTCGTTCAAGGTCTTCCCGCGGCCGCTGCAGGATGTGACGCTCTCCGACGATGGCGGCTGGGCCGCCGCGGAACGAGCCCTTTCTACACCGCTCGCCCCCACGGCGCTCGAATTGTTCTCTGACGACCGAGTCCTCGCGCGCTACTCGGGCAGCCCGGCCGCGGTCAAACGGGTGACGGACGCGCTGGGCTGGAATCGCGAAGACGCGGCGGTGTGGGATAAGCACTCGCGCCGTGCGCCCGAGCGCTGGGCGCGAATCGCCGTGCCGCTGTCGGAGCTGCGCCGGATCGTCGACGCGCTTCCGGAGGGCGCGGAGTGGTGGGCCTCGCCCGGCGTCGGGGTCGCGCACTGGGCGGTCACCACGGACGCGAAATCCGTCCGGGACGTGCGCGCCAAAGTCGAGGCGGCCGGCGGAGCGCTCGTGATGCTCGCGGCACCCGGCGAATTCATGCGCGAGGTCGGCGCGTGGGGCACAGCGCCGCCGACAGTTGAGATCATGCGGCGCCTCAAGAAGGCGTTCGACCCGGATGGCGTGCTCAACCCCGGCCGGTTCGTGGTGTGACGGCTCCCTTCTCGCGCCTGTCCGACGACGACCTCGCCGCGTGTGTCCACTGCGGCCTGTGCCTCGACGCGTGCCCCACGTTTCGCGTCACGGGACTCGAGACCGAGTCGCCCCGAGGGCGCATCTACCTCATGACGCAGTGGAAGCGCTCGACGCTCCCGTTCAATGAGGAGCAGGTGCAGCACATCGACCTATGCCTGGGCTGCCGCACGTGCGAGGCTGTATGCCCATCGGGTGTCCCTTACGGCCGCATCATCGAGGCGGGCCGGGCGGACGTGGAAGACATGCGCCGCCCGTCGTTCAAGCGCGTGGTGAGCAAGACCGCCCTGCGCCAGCTCGTCGGCCATCCGGCGCGGTTGAAGGCGGCAGGCGCCGCGACGCGGCTTGCCCAGAAGGTGGGCCTCACCTCGGTCGCCCGCTCCGGTCGAATGCTGCCGCGGCTGCGCCCACGCTTTCGACCGCCCGCGAACAACGTCGCGGCGGCCATCGGCCAACGGAAGCATCGTGTCGCGTTTCTGGTCGGATGCGTGATGCCCATCCTCTACCCGCAGTCGCATGACGCTGCAGTCAAGCTCTTGCAGCTCGCCGGCTGTGAGGTCTGGTTCCCACCGGGCGAGCGATGCTGCGGCGCGCTGTTCGCACACAACGGCGACCTCGAAGGCGCACAGCTGCTGCGCGAGGCAAACATGAAGGTGTACGGCGGCGCCGAGTTTGACGCGCTGGTCGTCGACTCAGCGGGCTGCGGCGCGCACCTCAAGGATTTCTACCCAGAGCTGAAAGGCCGCGTCAAGGACTTCACCGAATGGCTCGCCGAGGTCGGGTTGCCGGCACCCAGGCGCGAGGTCACAGAACGAGTCACCTACCAGGACGCGTGCCACCTCGCGCACGCGCAGAAAATCAAAAAGCAACCGAGGGACCTGATGCGAGCGGTGCCCGGCATCGATTGGGTCGAGATGCGCCACCCCGAGATCTGCTGCGGCGCGGCCGGTCTCTACAGCACGCTCGAGCCGCGGATGTCGAATCGCATCCTGCAGGAGAAGCTCGACGACCTGCTCGCCACGCGGGCCGACGTCGTAGCGGTAGCCAACCCCGGCTGCCAGATGCAGCTCGAAGCGGGATTGCGCCAGAGAGGCTCGACCATGAAGGTCGAGCACGTGTCACAGCTGCTGGCCCGCGCCTACTAGATCTTCAGCTTCGGCAGAACGGCGGTCTTCGTCACGTCGACCTCGACGCGCGCGACCGCGAGCGTGACGTTGTCAGGAGCGCCCAGCTCACGGCAGCGCTCGATGACCCGCTCGGCGCCGCGGTCGAGGTTGCCGTCACGGAGCAGCAGGCGGCCCATCTCGTCCACGCTCACCCCTGCGGTCTCTACGCCGTCGCTGCACAGCACGATCGCGTCGCCTTCCTCGAGCTTGATCTTGTCGGTGAATGCCTGGATCTGCTCCCATACTCCGACCGCGCGCGTCAACCGGTGCTTGAGCGGATGATTGGCGGCTTCCTCCGGTTTGATCAGGCCAAGACGCACCTGCTCGGCGGGCCACGAGTGGTCCTGCGAGACGAGCTTCGCGAGGCCGTTGCGGAACAGGTAGGCGGGGCTGTCCCCGACGTTGAGCAGCGCCGCTTCGCCCGAGCGAATTGCCGCGACTGTCAGCGTGCTGCCCATCCCCGCCCACTCGGGGTTGTCGCGCGCGGCGGCGAAGACCGCCGAGTTGGCTTCCTTGCACGCTCGCTTCAAGCGCTCGACGTCAGGCCCTTCCTGGCCGTCCTCCGCGAGCACCTTGGTAATCGTCTTGACCGCGATCGAGCTCGCGTGCTGACCCGCCGCATGGCCGCCCATCCCGTCGCAGACCACGATGAGGGTGTCGAGCCCGGCCTTGTTTCGCCAGACGGCGACCGAGTCCTCGTTTTCCTCTCTCTCGAGACCCGGGTCTGTGGCCCACGCGATACGTAGACGCATGTGTTACCTAACGAGCCAGACCGACACTAGGCTCCGAGTACTGCGAAGTGGACTGAGTTCTGGCCGACGGTCACGCGGTCACCGTGGTTCAGCTGCTTCTCCTGGATGGATTCGCCGTTGACGAACGTGCCGTTGGTGCTGCCCAGGTCCACCAGCCAGAACTGATCGCCGCGACGCTCGAGCCGCGCGTGGTGTCCGCTCGTCGCGGGGTCGCGGAGGATCACGTCGTTGTCCGGCGAGCGGCCCAGGCGCATCGCGTGGTCGCCGGCGCGGTGCTTGCGGCCGGCGTCCGGTCCTGTCTCGATCGTCAGCTCGGCCTGAACGCCGGCCGCGTCGGGCGGCGCCGGCCGCGTGGGCATCGCCATGATCTCCGGCACCAAAGGAGGCGCCGACGGCGGCGGCTGCCACGCGGGCATCAGGGTCGTCGGCTCGCGCTCCGCTCCGCCGGTGTCGATCGGCGGTCCCGCCACCATCGTCTCCGCCACGTCCGATACGACCGCGGCTCGCGGTGGCTGCCATGGCGGTGGGGGCGGCTCGGCGACGGCGGGTTCGACCGGCGGCGCACTCGCTTCCGCGGCGCCCGCGGCCAGCTCCGAATCAGTCGAGGGAGCCGGGGCTTCAGCCGGAGGCGCGGCGGCCGTCCAGGCCGGCGCGGGTGCGTTCCACGGTGGCGACACCACCGGGGCGGATGGAGGCGGAGGCTCAGGAGCGGGCGCGGGGGCCGCGGGCGGGGCGCTCCAGGACGGAGCTGGAGGCGCGGCGGGCTCTTCGGTCCGGGGAGCCTCCCATCCGGGCGCGGCCGACGGCCCACCCCACGACGGCCCTGGTGGCGCGGAGGCGGGCGGCGCCGCCGCGGCGTCCCACGACGGGGCGACAGTCGGAGGTGGAGCGGGCGCAGCCGCGGGGGGTGTGCCCCACGATGCGACTACCGGAGGCGCGCCCCAATCGCCGGTGCCCGGTGCCGGTGCGGCCTCGGCCGCGGGCGCCGGAGCAGGCGGCACGGCAGGAGGCGCATCCCAGCCTGGCGCGGCCGGCGGGTTCCACGATGGCGCCGAGGGAACGGGCGGGGCGGCGGCATCAGCCGCAGGCGGCGCTCCCCAGGACGGAGCCGGCGCCGGAGGCGCGCCCCACGATGGTCCTCCAGGCTCCCCGGACGAGGGCGCGGGCGGCGCCGCCGGCCCGCCCCAAGAGGGCGCCGGAGCCGCGGCGGGCGGTGCTCCGGGCGCGGGCGAGCCCCACGTCGGGGCGCCAGTCGTGGGCGGCGAGGGCGGAGGCGCGCCCCAGGTCGGCGCCGGTTCGGCAGGGGCGGCGGCGGGCGCGGCCGGGGGCGGCGGCCCGCCCCACGACGGAGAGTTGGATGGTTCCTGCGGCGAGGCGACCGCTGGTGAGGCCGGCGATCCCCATCCGCCCGGGGCCTGCCTGGCCGGGGTAGGAGCTCCCCATCCGGCGTCGGGCGGGGTCACGATGGTCGGCGCCACCATGGCCGGCCGCGCCGGCGTGGGCGGCGCCCATGTCGCGGCGACCCCGGCGGTCTGGTTGGTGGGGGCGGCCGGCCGAACCGGAGGCGCGGACTTCTTCTTCTTGCGGCGGCGGCGAGTCCTCAGGTAGAGAGTGGCGGCGATGAGCGCCGCCGCCGCGAGGATGATGTCTGCGTATTCAACGGGCATGCGGTGGAGAGCCTCCCTTCTCGCCTACAGCGGCACTGGTGTTAAGCAACGGATGCGTAGTGCAGAAGTATGCCACCGAGGTCAGCCGCCGCCACGCGACATGGCGCCGTTTTCGATCACAAGGCGCCCCGATGCGATCCCTGGCACCGTGATGTCGGCTTCCAGCGAATGCGCGCCTGCGCTGATCGCCTCGCCGGTCACCACGTGGAGCGTCATGCGCCGGCCCAGAGGCATGTCGAGGCGCTTGGGAAGTGGCGCGAGACCCGCGTTCGTTTCGATCTGCAACCTGTGTCCGGTGACCAGCACTCCATCGAGCCGCAAACCTGTCACGCCGACGAGCACGGCCGGCCGCGTTCGGTTTTCGAGCGCGAAGCTCAAGCCCTGATTCTCGGGCCGCAGGCTGTTCAGGTCGGCGAGCCGCTCCGCGAGGTACCGCGGAATCTCGGGCCGCGGCCGATCCGCCGCCCGCGCCGACGAGACGGTGAAGCTCAGCTCTGCGTGATCCACCTCACGCCCAGACATGGTCAGAGTCGCCTCGAGCCGGTACTCGCCCTCGGCCGCAAGCGGGAGGCTGAGCGTCGTCGCGCTGACCGCAGGCTCGAATGCCGTCGGGACCTCGACTTCGACGGAACCGGAATACGACTTCTTCTGCACCACGTCGCGCATGCGGTCAAGTCCGCGAACGCCTGCCGCCCTTTCCCTCGCGACCGACCAGCGAATTACGCCCCGGCCCATCACGCTGGGATCGTCGTTGACGACGACGAGCCGCGTCGCGAATGGAACGCGCGGACTCTGCAGCACGCCGAACGGGCGATCTGCCTCGAACGCCAGGGGTTCGATGATCACGCGGGTCGGCTTGAAGGCGACCTGCAGGGCTTCGAGTGCGAGCTTCGGTCGCCGGGTACCATCGAGCATTCCGAACCCGATGCCCCAAAACGGGTCGACCAGGTGATAGGCGAACGCACCCCAGCAAGACTCGAACTTCCGTGTGCGCAGATGCTCGGCGGCGTACCGGATCAGTCCGGCCTGGTACTCCTGCGACTCCTCCGCGTAATCGTCGAGGCTCTGATAGGCCGACGGCAGCCCCACTCCGCGCTCGGCCCAGTTGATGGGCTGAAAACCGGCGTGACGCCAGGCGGGCTCGTCGTCGGCGACGGGCCATCGCTTGCCGATCCTCTCCCACGCCGGCGAATCGGCGTCGGGTAGGGACTGGGCGCCGAACGCCGTGACCATCAACGGCTCGACGTGGCCGATGTCGCGCCATGAACCATCCGACCAGCCGAGCATCAGGTGGAGGTCGATGTCGCCCGAGGCTGCGATCGAGGGCCGGCTCGAATCAAGCCGGTCGAAGGCTGACTTGAGGTCCTGGTCGACAGAATGGTTCTGTCGCACGGCGTGCACTTCGCCGAGGTCGAAATTCGTGGCGAGCCATGGCGGTTCTTCGTGCCCGACCCAGAGCGCGACTGAGGGATGGTTGTGCAGCATCGCGACCATCTCAGCCTGCTGTTCCCGCGCCGCGGTCTCGAAGAATCGCGCTTCATCGCTGCGCCCGTGATAGACGTACGTGCCGATGAGCGGAAGGTCCTGGAAGACAAGCATGCCCGCCTCGTCCGCCTGTCGGTAGAAGTCGGGGGGCAGCACGTTGGCCACGACGCGCAGGGCATCGAGGTTCGTCTGCTTGGCGACCGCAATGTCGGCGGCGAACGTCTCGGGAGTCAGCTCATCGAGCCTGTAAGACGGCACGTAGCACGCGCCGCGCAGGAACATCGGGCGGCCATTCACAGAAAAGTTCCAGCGCCGTGCCGCGATGTCCCATGACAGCTCACGAAAGGCGAAGACGTCGTCGACGCGAGATGACTCGGCTCCGTCGGCGGTGCGTGTGATCACCTCCGCGCGATAGAGCGCCTGCTCGCCGAACCTCCAGGGTTCCCAGCGTCTGACGCCGGGGAATGCGAGCCGCATCGTCACCGTTTCCTCCGTGCCACCCGCGAGGCGGACATCGCGGCGAAGGCGAACCGGCTCGCGGCCGGGTGATGGAACGACGAGCTCGACCTCGCCGTCCATCTGGCGGCCGTCGAGGTTGCGGAGCCTCGCCTCCACCTCGAGCCGCCCGTCGCCCGCCTCGAAGGTCGGCTTGAGGCGCAGCCAGTCGACCGCGATCGGTCCGACGTATTCGAGCTGGACCGGCTGCCATAGCCCGAGCGGCACCTCGACCGCGTAAGGCTCGGAGAGGCTCGAGTACGCGGACGCGGGGTATGGCTTGAGGTCGCCGTCGTTGAAGAGGCCCATGATGTGGCGCTTCTTCTCTGGCTGCGTCTCAACCGCCGATTCGCAGCAGATGACGAGAAGGTTCTCGGGCTTGAGATAAGGCGTGAGATCGAAGCCAAACGGCGCGAAATATCCGTAATGCGAGCCGAGCAGGCGGCCGTTCAACCAAACGTTGGTGGCCAGGAACGCGCCGCCGACGCGCAGCACGACGCGCCCGGCGTGGTCAGGCCTCGGGAACTCCGTGCGGTACCAGACGGACTGGCGGCCCTCGTGCGCAGCCAGCTGCCGCGGAACCTCGATCGGTTTCCATCCGGTCCCGCGCCCGATGGTCAGGCGCTCCGCCTCGCCTTCGCCGAGCGGCATCCATACCGCCTCCCATCCGGTGAGCTCGCGCCGGCCCGCGGCGCGCTGCGCAAGCGGCATGAACAGCGAATCGCTCACGAGTGATTTACTCAGGATTGCGCCCTGCGCGCGCCTTTCGCAAACGCGCCGTCCGCCGTCGAGCAGACCAGCACCGGCCTGCCCATCGATGCGACGAACTCAGCCGTCTTGCTGCGGTCGACCAGGGCGAGAATGCTGCCCCCGAAACCCGCGCCCATGATGCGCGCGCCGTAGCAGCCGTCAATCGAGCTCGCACGCTCCACCAGCATGTCGACGTTGGGGGTCGAGACTTCGAAGTCGTCGCGCAGGCTCGCGTGGGATTCCCTCAACAGCCGTCCCATCCGGACGAAATCGCGCTCGTGCAGTGCGGCGACGAAGGCACGCACGCGCGCGATCTCCGAGTTGACGTGGCGCATCCGCTTCGGATCGCCGGACTCGGCTTCGCGCCGTCGCTGGTTGTACGGAGTTGCGGCGAGAGAGCGGTGCTCACCCGAATCGATCACCGCGATCGCGACCTCGTCGGGAAAAGGAACCAACTCGTACTCCAGGGTCGCGCAGTCGAGCAGCAGCGCGTCGCCCCTGCGCCCGAGCGCCGAGGCGAACTGGTCCATGACCCCGACCAGCACCCCGGTGGCCTTCTGTTCGGCGCGCTGACACGCGAGGGCGGCTTCTCTTCCGTCCATGTCAGGTTTCAGGCCGGCCGCAAGCGCGACCAGGAGCGCCGCGGAAGAGCTGATGCCCGCGTTGGGCGGAACCCGCGATGCGACATTCACAGCTTGCGGCGCGACACCGAGCTCCTCGCCGATCGCCTGCACGTACTTCAGACCGCCCGGAACGTCGCTGGAGATCGACCACTCGCCGGCGGGACCGCCCGATACCTCGGTGAAGCGATCCACCGCCGCGGGAAGGACGATGCCGCCGAGATAGTCGACGTGCTCGCCGATGAGGTTCACCCGGCCGGGCGCGCGCCCATGCCATGACGGCTTAGAGGGCACGAAGCTCCGCTGCGGTGTCCTCGGCGCGCACATCGAGGATGAACGCCCCGGCGCCGAGCTCCGATCCGGCCAGGTACTTCAGCTTGTCGCGGGTGCGGTTGGGCGGGTAGAACTCGACGTGAAAATGATGGTGACGACCGCCGCGTCCGGGCGGCTTCTGGTGCATCGCCATCACATAAGGAAGGGGCTTCTGGAACAGGCGGTCGTACTTCTGGAGCAGCCCCTTCAGGATCGTCGCGAACGATAGGTCGTCTTCCCCGTCCAGGTCGGCCAGCCCAGCGCGGTGATTGGTCGGCGCGAGGTGGACCTCGTAAGGCCAGCGCGCGAAGGGCGGCACGAAGGCGATCCATCGTTCGTCACGCAGCACCGTCCGCACGCCGTCCCTCTCGCCATCGATGACGTCGCAGTAGAGGCAGCGACCGGTCTTCTTCATATGACGTGACTCGGCGGCGAGCTCGCGCTGCAGGACGGGAGGGACGAAGGGATACGCGTAGATCTGCCCGTGCGGGTGGCTCAGCGTGACGCCGATCTCCTCGCCGCGGTTCTCGAAGACGAAGACGTACTTCACGTTGGGCAGCCTGCTCAGCTCATTGGTCCGGTCACGCCACACCTCGATCAGGTCTCGGATATGGTCCACGCTCTGCTCGCCGAGCGATGAGTCGTGGTCAGGCGTGTAGCACACGACCTCGCAGCGTCCCTGCTCGCCCGTATACGAGGGAAACTTGTTCTCGAAGACCACGATGTAGTAGTCGGGCTCGGGGATCTCGGTCTCCGGCTGGCCCGGCCGCGTGGGGCAAAGCGGGCAATGCTCGGCGGGCGGGTGATAGGTGCGGTCCTGCCGCCACGGCGCGACCGTGACCCACTCTTCGAGCAGGGGATGCCAGCGCAGCTCGCTCACGACTTTTCGAAATAGATCAGGTAGCGCCCGTCGCGCTTCTGTACGGTTCTCTTCCCCACTCGCTGGGGAAGGTGGCCCCGTCGCGGAGCGACCGGGCCGGATGGGGGCGTCCGCATTTGCTCAGCCTTCGATTGCACGTTTCACGGCCTCGGCCGGTGTGTCCACGACTTCGAGTCCTTGCACATCCCACGTGTCGAGCGCGAACACCGCGCGGCCGAGCCTTTTCGCATGCGCGATCTCGCTGAGCGTCCCCCATCCGCGCCCGATCGCGATCACGCTCTCGGCCGCGGTCACGATCAGAAGATTGCGGCCCTGTCCCAGTCCGGTCGGCAGGGAGACCGTCAGGTGCGGGTTCGCGCCTTCGCGATCGGCCTCGGATAGAAGGCCGACCACCATGCCACCCTCGCCCGCGGCGCCTTCGCTGGCCGCGGCAGAGACGCCGCCGTAGCCACCGTTGATCACGATCGCCCCGGACCGCGCGAGCAGCCTGCCCACCTCACGCGCCGCGTCGAGCTGCGATGGCGTCGCTTCGGTCGCGCCGCACACGGCGATATATCTGGGGGGCATCCGGGGAGAAGTTTATTCGGTACACTTTCGAGCGAAGTTCAACGCCCGTGGGGCAAGGAGGTGAGGCGAAGCTTGGATAAACCGAGTCGTGGTGCCAGCCGCCTCGTTTGCCAGCCGGGAGCTCGGGAGGAAGGCAGCTTCTAGCCTCTAGGGCTTCCATATCCGAATCCGGCTCCTGGAGTCGGAGGCGGTAGCACTGCGAACGTAGACCTGTGAGGGCCGGGATTCCCGGCCCTCACTTTTTTCACTCACTAGGATTGGCATTCGTGAATGACATGCCCGAAGGGTGGCTGCAGGCTGAGGGCTGGATCCGCGCCATGGGCATCACCATCACGCAGGCGACGAAAGATGAAGTTCGCGCCGAGTTGACGACGGGGACCCAGCATCTGCAGGGTTATGGGATCGTGCACGGCGGCGTCCACAGCGGGCTGATCGAGTCGTTGGCCTCGATCGGCGCGTTCCTTTCCACTCGCGAACGCGGCCAGCACGTGGTGGGTCTCGAGAACAACACGAGCTTCATTCGCGCCGTGCGCGCAGGGACGAAGCTGCGCGCTGTCGCCACTCCTGTCACGCGCGGCAGGCAGACCCAGGTCTGGGCGGCCAGCATCCTGGACGAGGAGGATCGCCTCGTGGCGACCGGACGCGTGCGACTGCTCTGCCTCGCCTCAGATCAATCCCTGGCCGGCGAACAGGTCAAGGGAGCTCTGCACTCCGGAGGCTAGCGCCCGGTGGCGTAGCTGAAGATGATCTCGTCGATCAGGCGCTCGACCGGTGCGAGGTCGTCCGTGAAGACCTGGTCGTGGTAGGGCGAGACGCGCAGGCGACCGCCGTCGACCACGCTCTGCGCGACATCCTTTGCCAGGGGCTCTTTCACCAGGCCGAGGTTGTGCTCGACATCCGCGATTGTCGTCCGTTCCGTGGTCCCGTACACAAGCGTGTTGCTGAAGGCTGGAACGTCGACGAGAAACACGCTGGGGTAGACCGCGGCCATGGTGCTGGCGATCGCGTCGACGAGCCTGTAGTCCGTCGCGGTGCGGCCCGCGTTGACGACCGCGACGCCTCCGGGCCGCAGGTGATCTCGCACCTGGCTGAAGAACTCGCGCGTCGTGAGGTGAAAGGGGATGTACGGCTGCCGGTACGCGTCCATCACGATCACGTCGTACTTTCCCGCTTGCGTATCCAGCCAGTAACGCGCGTCCGCAGTCACCGGGTGGACGTTGGGCTCGTCGAGGTGAAAGTAGCGATGCGCGACGTTGAGGATCTCCGGGTCGATCTCCACCCCGGTGATCTGCACATCGGTGCCGTAGGCCGCGGTGTACTGCCGCGCCGCCGTCCCCCCGGCGAGGCCCAGGATCGCGATGTCCTTGGGCAGCACCTCGCTGTCCTGGGCGGGACGGAAAGAGTTGGCGACGAGCATGTAGTCCCACGGTCCTCCGGTCAGCAGCGTGTTGGGGTCGTAGATGGAGTGGATCGCCTGGCCCTCGTTGAGGATCAGCTCTGTCTTCGTCCCGTCCTGCACGACCTGGATGTAGTGATAGGCCGATTCCTTCTCGTACAGGAGCTGACCGACCTGGGGTGGCTTGATGCCCGAGGGCAGGAAGATCCACGCGAGGATGACGGCGGCTGCGAAGGACGCATACAGGCGGCGGCGAGGCCACAGCCCGACGATCGAGACCCCGACGAGCACCAGGCCGAAGGCCTCGAGCGTCGGCCGCGTGCCGTAGCTGGGGATGAACCAGAAAACGGGAAGAAACGTGCCGAGGATGCTGCCCGCGGTCGACAGCGCGTACACGCGACCGGCGGTGTTGCCCCCCGTCTCGACGTCCTTGAGCAGGAGCCGGATCGCGAAAGGGCTCACACAGCCGAGCAGGATCACCGGCGCCGCAAACAGCAGCACCACCGCGAGCAGCGTCCCCAGGACGAGCCCGACGCTCACCTCCTTGAAACCCTGCTGCGAGATGAGAAGGATCGGGTAGCTGACCAGGGGGATGACGCCGATCCACAGGCCCGCCCAGGCCGTGATCTGGTACAGGACCTCGTCGTGCGGATGCCGGTCGGCGAGCCTGCCGCCGATCACGTATCCGGCCGAGAGGTAGATCAGGATCAGCCCGATCAGGACACCCCAGACGTAGAGGCTCGTCCCGAAGTAAGGGGCGAGCAGGCGCGCCGCGCCGAATTCGACGGCGAGCGAGGCCATGCCTGAGATGAAGACGAGAGGCAGGAGCGTGCGGCGCGAACGAAGCGTCGCGTTCAGGTCGGTTGCTCTGCCGCCCACGTGCGGGTTGCCTCGTCCATCGGGACGGGCAGCTGCACCCGCACCTCCGCGTACATGTCTCCAGCCGGGCCGCCCTTCGGATCGGGCAGGCCGAGGCCCTTCAGCCGGATCTTCGTGCCGTTCTGCGTTTCGGCCGGGATGTTGAACTTCACCTGTCCGCCCTTCAGCGTCGGGCCCGCGACCTCGCCGCCGCGCAGGGCGACATGCAGCGGGACCGGGACCGCCACGCGCACGTCCTTGCCGTCGCGCGTGAAGACCGGATCGGGGGCAACCTGGACCGTGGCGCGCAGGCCCGGCACACGCAGCACCGTGCCCTCCTTGACTCCGGCGGGCACTCTGACCTCGACGCGCCGTCCGCCTGGCAGCTCGACGGTTCGACTCGCGCCGCGATAGACCTCTGCCAGGCTCACCGTGATGGGCGCTTCGACGTCGATCGGCTGCGGTCGCGCCCGGCCGCGAGCGTTGCCGAAGATCGAGCCGAAGATGTCGCCGATGCCGCCTCCCTCGCCGAAGAGGTCTTCCATGTCCTCTGGCGTGACCGTGCGGTACTCGACTCGCGGACCCGATTCCGTGCGAAAACCTCCGCCGGCACGTCCGGATCCAGGCTGCGCGCCCGCCGCCTCGGCCGCGGCCCAGTTGGGGCCGAACTCGTCGTACATCTTTCGTTTCTTGGTGTCGGAGAGGACGCCATGCGCCTCCGAGATCTCCTTGAAGCGCGCCTCCGCTTGCTTGTCGCCGGAGTTGAGGTCGGGGTGAAACTTACGCGCGAGCTTGCGGAAGGCAGCCGAAATCTCCTTCTGCGTTGCCGTCCGCGGCACGCCGAGCGCTTCGTAGTAATCCTTTGTCTTGGGCACCTTTCTTTGTTACCCGGTTCAGAAAGACTCTAAAGCTCGATCACTTTCGGCATGATTCCGTGCTCGTCGATCTCCAGCACGCCGACCGACGGCGGTTCCCAGCGCCGCAGGTGGCGCGCCACCTGCAGCCAGCACCACTCGAACCAGCCGGGCTTCTGATGGAGCCGGCGGGTCGCCGTCATCGGGTTCCACTGGTGGACCGCGCCCGGATTGAAGAGCAGGACGCCGTCGACCCGGCGCATGTGCGAGCGGTGGGTGTGCCCGTAGACGATCACGTCGGCGTCGGGGAACCTCCTCCGAAGGCTTCGCGGCAGGCCGCCGTGTGGGCGGAAGAAGCCGAGGCTCAGCGTCCACAGCAGGGTGTGCGGCTCCTCGATCCAGCGCGAGCGGTTGCCGTGGACGATCACGATGCGCTTGCCTTCTACCGTGAGCTCTCGGGTCAGGGGCAGTGATCCAAGGGCGTGGTCGTGGTCCCCGCGGACCGCCTCGACCGGAGCGATCCTGGCCAGCTCGTCCAGGGTCGAAGCTTCGTTCACGTCCCCCGCGTGAAGGATCAACTGCACCCCCCGGAACGCTGTCGCGACCCGATCCGGCAGGCGTTCGATGAACTCCGGGCAGTGCGTATCCGCCACCACGCCAACCCGGGTCGTCACGCCAGCGCCTAGCTTATCTGGCGCCGCCGATCATCATTTTTGATTGCCGACTTGACAAATTGGCAAGTTTTGGTTTCTAATCTGTGCCGTGAATGACCCACGACGCGAAATCTTGAGCCAGGTGGCGGCAGGCACGATCACCGCCGAGGAAGGGGCCGCCCGCCTGGAAGCCCTGGGCGCCAGCCCGTCTCCGGCCCCCGCCACCCCTGCGCAGGGGGGCGTGAAGCAGGTGAGGATCGTCTCCCGCCTCGGCAACACCGACGTGGTCGGCGACCCCAGCGTCAGCGTCGCCGTCGCGGACGGCCCGCACAACGTCCGCCAGGACGGCGACACGATGCTGATCGAGCAGTCGGCCTTCACCGACGGTGGCTTCGAGTTCAGCCGGCGCCTCGGCCGGACGGTCATCGACGCCCTCGACCGGAATCTGACGGTCCGCGTGAATCCAGCCTTGCCCCTCACCGTTAAGGTCCAGGCCGGAAACGTCCGCATCGAACGGATCGAAAGCCCGCTCACCGCGGAGGTCCAGGCCGGGAACTGCGTGGTCACCGACTTCCACGCGCCGATCACCCTGTCCGTCATCGCGGGCAACGTGGAGGCGTCTGGACAGCTCGACTCAGGAACGAGCTCGATCAAGTGCCGGATGGGAGAGGTGAACGTAAGCCTGGACCGCCGGTCGAGCGTCCGCATCAGGACGCGCAACACGATGGGAGAGGTCGCGCTCGACGGCGACGGCATCACCTTCACAGGTAACGAGGCCAGGGTCGGATCTGGGGCCGGCTCACTCGATATCGACTGCACGATGGGCAGCGTCCGCGTGGCGGTGAAATAGCGTGCCCCGCAATCCCACTCGCCGCCCGCCGAACAACTGCCCCGTCTGCAACTCGCGGCTTGCGGTCACGAGACTGACGTGCCCCTCCTGTGACACCGAGCTCTCGGGCGCGTTCACCTCGTGCGAGTTCTGCGTCCTCACCGACGAAGACCGCGAGGTGTTGCGGGTTTTCCTGGCCTCGCGCGGAAACATGAAGGAGCTCGAGCGCCACCTCAACGTCAGCTATCCGACCGCACGCGCGCGCTTTGATGGGCTGCTCACCAAGCTCGGCATCGAGCGCGGCCCGGTCACCCCGCCGGCGACTCGAGTCGAGCTGATGGAGCAGGTGGCGCGGGGCGAGATCGACATCGACGAGGCGCTGAAGCGCCTGGACAACGGCTAGGGAGGTTTGGAGATGCTGCCATGGACCCCGACCCGGAAGACTTCGTCCGCCACCTGGCGGAGCAGCGCGCCCGGATGGAGGAAGCGCGCGCCATCGTCCACTACGCACACTCGCGGACCGGGATGATGACGCGCTTCCTGCGCCGGCTCGCCGAACGCATTGACCCGACTGGCGCCGCGCGCCGAACAGCCCGTTAGGAGGCAGGCCGAAATGGAAGAGATGGTCGCCGCCCCCGCCGTCGCCGTCACTCCACGGCCGCGTCCCTGGACCGTGTTTTTGTCCGGCTCGTTCCGCAAGCTGTGGGTCGCCACCACGCTGTCGCTGTTCGGCGACTTCTTCAGCTACGTCGCGCTGGCCTGGCTCGTCCTCCAGCTGACCGGCTCCAGCCTCGCGCTTGGCGCGGTACTGGTCGTGCAAGCGGTGCCGAGGGCCTTTCTCATGCTGGTGGGAGGCGCGCTTGCGGACCGCTTCTCGCCGCGTCTCATGTTGATCGGCTCCATGGGCATCCGCGCGTTCTTTGTCGCTCCGTTTGCGGTGCTCGTGCTCACGGGTCGCGCCCAGATGTGGGAGGTCTACGCCATCTCGGCACTCCTGGGCATCGTGGGAGCGTTCTTCATGCCGGCCCGGACTTCGATCCTCCCGGCGGTGGTGGCCGACCACGAGCTCGAACCTGCCAACGCCGTCATGAACGTGACGGGCCAGGCTTCGGTCATCGTCGGTCCGGTCCTCGGCGGCCTGGTCATTGCTGCCTACGGAACCGGTTGGGCCTTCGCGTCGGACGCCGCATTCTTTGCCGTCGGGTTCCTGTTCGTGCTCTGGCTGCCCGCGGCGAGAAGTGTTCCGAGCAGGGTCAAGCATCCCGACGGCGGGCTGGGTGGTCAGATCACCGCCGGCTTTCGCTACGCATGGTCCGACATCGGGATTCGCGTCCTGCTGATCGTGATCGCGGTGGTCGATTTCGCAGCCAACGGCGCGCTTGGCGTCGGTCTTCCGACGCTTGCCCATGGCCGGTTCGGCGCAGGTGCGGCCGGCCTTGGAATCCTTTTCGGCGCGTGGGGTGTCGGAGCGACCGCCGGCGCTCTGGCGGCAGGCTTTGTGCCGCCGCCGAAGCAGATCGGATGGTTGATCATCCTGCTCTGCGTGTGGCTCGGCCTCGGGATCGGAGGTGTCGGGGTGATCCCTTCGATCGTGCCTGCAGCGCTGGTCATGGGGCTCACCGGCATCGCCACCGGGGTCGTCAACACGTACGGCATCAGCTGGCTCCAGCGCCGCACCGATCCCGCGATGCAGGGCCGGGTGATGTCGCTGGTGATGCTCGCATCGGTGGGCTTGACCCCGGTCGCTTACGTGGTGTCGGGATTTCTTGCCCAGGTCAACCCGACGCTGCTGTTTTCGATCGGGGGCGGGATGATCCTGCTGTGCGGGCTGGGAGCGGCCGCCAGCCGGTCGATACGCTCGCTCCGCTAGCCGGCTACTTGATTCCGGCCGCCGCCAGGCCTGCCGCATGCGCCGCGGATGCATCCTGGCCCGCGTCGAGGGCCACGAGCGCGCCGGCCGCGAACAGGTGGGCTCGGTGCTGGTCGAGGTTCAGGTCGATGTTGGCGAGGGCAAACCAGGCGCAGTAGCTCTGGCGCGCCTGGGAGACGCCCTCCGGTGGGCGGCTCATCGCCGCGGTCGCCCACTGCACCGCCGTCGCGACGTCCTTGCCGGTGGACAGGGCCTTGAACGCGCCCTGCGCGGCGGCGTGGCATGCACTTGCTGGAGCTCCTCCCCTCTTCGCCCAGGCAAACCACTCCGCGTAGGACCGATCCTCCGCGGTCGGACCTTCGACCTTGGCATGCGGGCCCGACTTGCGCGGCTGGTCGACGACCTGCCACGCCGGCCTGGTCGGCGGCTGTGACTGGCCGGCCGCCGGCGCGGGAGCGGCAGGTGGAATCTGCGCCACGGGCAGGTGGCCCGTGCCGGGCGGTGTGGGGGCCGCAGGCGGTGGCTGGGGTATGGGTTGAGCGACCGGTTGCGCCGTCGCATGCGGAATGGCCTCCTTGGGCGAAAACCACGTCGGCGTGCCCGGTTCGGCCGCGAGTGGAACCCTCGGCGCCCAGGCCGGGACGACGGTGGGCGGCGGGCCGCTGCGCCTGGGCGCCGGCGGCGCGCCGGCAGCGGACTCGCCCGCCGGGCTGGGCGCCCAGGTGGGGCGGGCCGGGGGTCCAGGCTGCGCCGGCGAGACAGGGGCCTGCGCGGCAGGCACCGGGGGCGCCGCCGGCGGGGGAGGCGCGGGAGGCATGGAAGGCTTGGGCGCGGGCGGAGCAATCGGCGCCTGCATCGCCCGGGCAGGTGCGGGTGGCGGCACGGGCGCGGGGACCGGCGGGGTCGGCTTCGCTCCGGGCGTAAGAGCCGGCGGCACCGGAGCAGCGGCCGCGGCGGGAGGCGCGACGGGCGTATCGAACGAGTCCGGCCAGCTTGGGATCGCCTGCGCCGGTGTCGCGGGCTCCTCGAGCTCGGAGGGCGGCGGCCATGCGGGCATGGCCCTTTCCGTCGGGGGTTCCGGCGGCCAGATGTCGGTCTCCTCGGGTGGCGCGGGCGCTGCCTCCGAAGCGGGCGGCCAGGTCGACTTGGCAGCATTGGCGGCGACGGCCTTCGGCGGGTCGGTCAGCGGCGCCACCACTGGCGCCTCCTCTTCGACCGGGGGCGTCGTCGACTCGGTCATGGGCTCCGCCTCTTCGACCGCGGGCTTCGCTTCCGCCACCACCGGCTCGGCAGTCATTGCGGCCTCGGGCACGTCCGGCTCCGTCGACTCGACAGTCGACTCGGGCTCGTCGAGCGCCTCCCCTGGCGAGGTGGGCACCGTCTGCGCCCATCCAGGCGTCGACTTCTTGGCCTCGCCGTTGGCGGATGACTCGGTCTTCGACCAGTCAGGGTCGCCCTTCTCCATCGGCAGCGCCGGCAGCGCCTCCTCGGCGTCGGGCGGCTCGCTCTCAGTGGTGCTCTCGGCCGGCGCTACCGGAACGGTCGATGCCCAGACAGGCGTCGTCTCCCGCGTCGGGACGGCCGGAACCGGCTCCTCGGTGGTGGTTTCGGGCGGCGTCGAATCGCCGGGCTCGGCGGGCTCGGTTTCCAAATCTTGGTCAGTCTAGCTTTCTGATGCCGAGTTGTAGCCGAGTTCGGAGTAGACGTTCTTGAGGGCGTCCTCGGGCAGGGGATCAGGCTCCTGCTCGGCCCAGTCAGCGGCTTCCGAGGCCTCGCGATCGCAGTCCGCCTGGACCTCGGCCGCGCCCGCCGCGGTGATCCAGCGACGCTCGACGAGCCAGCCCGTGAAGCGAACGATGGGGTCGTGGCCGGCGGCCTCGCTCAGCTCCTCTTTGGTCCGATATTTCAGCTGGTTGTCTTCGGAGGTGTGCGAGTTGATGCGCCAGAGCTTGGCCTCGATCAAGGTCGGCCCGTCGCCATGGCGTGCCCGCTCCACCGCCTCGCGCACGGCCGCGTAGCACTTGGGCACATCGGTTCCGTCGATGGTCAGCCCCGGGATCCCATAGCCGGCCGCCCGCTCGGCAATGTTCGGGTTGGCCATCTGGAGCCGGATCGGCACCGAGATCGCGTAGCTGTTGTTCTCGCAGACGAACACGATCGGCAGCCGGTGCACGGCGGCGAAATTGACGCCTTCATGGAACTCGCCCATGCTCGTCGCGCCGTCGCCGAAGGTGCAGAGCGTCACACTGCCGTCGCCTGTCAGCTTCGCCGCGTATGCGATGCCCGACGCCTTCGGGATCCAGCTCGCGACGACCTGCGAGACCGGCGCGATCTTCAGCGCGCGATAGCTGTAACAGCCGCCGGGGAGGTTTCTCCCGGCGGACAGCGGGTCGCCTGCCTTGGCGAAGACGGCCAGCATCCACTCCTTCATCGTCAGGCCGCGCACGATCGCGTTGGCCAGCCCGCGGTAGTGAGGCACGAGCCAATCGTCGGGACCGAGCGCCGCGGTCGACGCGACCTGGATTCCTTCATGGCCGCGGCTTGAGCCGACAAACGGCGCGCGGCCCTGCTTGACCAGGATGTGCATGCGGTCGTCCAGCGCCTTCGCCATGCACATCCACCGATGCAGGTTCAGGTACTCCTCGCGAGTCGCCGTGTCGGCGCGTGTGGTCGTCGCCATCAGGCGATCAGCGCCTTCGCGATGTCGACCACTTCATCCGCGGTGAGTCCCATGCGGTTCAGGTGATCGTAGTACTGGCGATGGAATTCTGAGAAGTCGCTGCGCTCGGCGCGTTCCTCGCGAATCCGCTTGACCTCGGCGAGCACCTTCGCCACGAGCTCGGGCTCGGGTCGGATACCGGCTCCGCGCAGGGCGTGCTCGATGACGAGCGCTCCGGAGTGCTTGCCGTAGACGTAGGTGATCTCGGCCCCGAGGTCGGACGGGGGCAGGAACTGATAGATCGCGGGGTGGATGAGCATGCCCGCGGTGTGGATCCCCGATTCGTGGCTGAAGACGTTGAGCCCGATGCCAGGCTCCGTCGGCTGCACCGGGATGCCGCTCACGCGCTCGAGGTGTCGGGCCAGGTCGCGGAGCCTTTCGTACTTGAAGCTCGGGATCTCGATGCCGAAGAGGTAGCGAAGCTGGAGGAGGACCTGGTGCATCGGCGCGTTGCCGGTCCGCTCGCCGATGCCGTTCACGCTTGTGGTGAACACCTCGGCGCCCGAGCCGAGCGCCATCACCGTGTTCCACGCACCCAGGCCGAGGTCGTTGTGGAAGTGCACGACGAGCGGCGCATCAGGGGCCGCGGCCTTGATCGCCGGGATGTACTCGCGCACAGCGAATGGCGAGTAGCAGCCGACCGTGTCGGGTGTCGAGGGCCGCGTCCCCCCCGCCTTGAGGCCTTCGCGGTGGATCTCGGCGATGTAGTCGACGTCCGCGCGGCTGCCGTCCTCCCCGCCGAACTCGATCGCTCGCGCGCCCTGCTCGCGCGCGTAGCGGATCGCCTCGCACATCATCCGCAGGTTGGCCTCGCGGTAGTACGAGACTGGTAGCTCCAGCCACTCCGACTCTGGAATGCCATCCCGGTGCAGGAGCGTCTTGCCGAGCTTGTACTTCACGTGAAGGTCGGATGCGGACGTGAAGATGAAGTACGTGACCTCGTCTCGCTTGTGACCCAGCGCGTCGATCACGCGCATGGTCGCGTCGATGTCGCCCCTGGTCGAGCGCATCATGCAGACGACCTCCAGGTCCCCTCGCAGCTCGCCGCGTTTGCGGCCCTCGAGCACGAGTCGCAGCGTCTCGCGCTCACCCTCCGAAACCGACGGAAATCCGACGTCCATGATGTGGACGCCGATATCGGACAGCATGCGCGCGAGCTCGTACTTGTCCCTGGGCGTGATCGCGACGCCCGGCATCTGCTCGCCGTCGCGCAGCGTGTCGTCGTAGACCCGGATCCTGTCCGCCGGCGGGAATTTCAGGTCGTGCGAGAAACGCTTCGGGTCACGGGCCAGCTGGTCGAGCGGCTCCTGTAGCTCTACCGGCTTGTAGTCATCCACGCGCCGGCGCGGCCCGGCGCCGCTCCTCGAGCTGCTTGCGCACCCAGGGCACGAGCCCTCCCATCCGGAGCAGCTCGTTCATGAACTGCGGGAAGGCCTCGCAGCGATACTCGTCGCCTTTCGTGAAGTTGCGGATGATGCCGTTCTCGAGGTCGACCTCGAGCTCGTCACCCTCCTCCACCGCCTCGGCGGCTTGCGGCGACTGCAGGATTGGATAGCCCATGTTGATCGCGTTGCGGAAGAAGATTCGGGCGAACGAGTCGGCGATCACGAGCGAGACGCCCGCGCCCCGGATGGCCACCGGCGCGATCTCGCGCGAGGATCCACAACCGAAGTTCGACCCTCCGACCATGATGTCGCCGACGGCGACCTGCGACGCCCAGGTGTCACGGTCCGGCACGCCTTCCATCGCGTGCTTGCCGAGCTCTTTCTCGTCCAGCGAGTAGATCGCATACTTCGCCGGGATGATCTGGTCGGTGTCGATGTTGTCGCCGAACTTCCACGCCCGGCCGCGCAGCACCTTCGGCAGAGTCACGCCAGGCCCGCCGGCATCTTCTCCAGCACCTCGCTCGGGTGCGTGATGACGCCGGCCACCGCGCTCGCCGCGGCCACGGCGGGGTTGGAGAGGTAGACCAGCGCCTTCGGGTGCCCCATCCGACCCGGGAAGTTGCGATTGGTGGTGCTGAGGCAGACCTCGCCCTCACCGAGCACTCCCATGTGCCCACCCAGGCAGGCGCCACACGTCGCGGTCGTCCAGGCCGCGCCTGCGGCGAGGAACGTGCCGATCAGGCCCTCCTTCTCGGCCTGGATCGCCACCTGGTGCGACGAGGGCGTGATGATGAGCCGGACCCCGGGCGCGACCTTGTGCCCTTCCAGCACCGCCGCGGCACGCCGCAGGTCGGTGATGCGGGAGTTGGTGCAGGAGCCGATGAACACCTGGTCGAGCCTGGTCCCCGCGACCTCGGAAAGAGGCGCGTAGTTGTCGGGCGACATCGGCTTGGCGACGCCGAGCTCCACCTGCTCGGCATCGAACTCGAAGACCTTCTCGTATTCCGCGTCCGGGTCGGAGGTGACCGGCGTGTAAGGCCGCTTGGCGCGTCCGTCGAGGTACGCCTTCGTGACGTCGTCGAACTCCATGATCCCGTTCTTGGCGCCGGCCTCGATCGCCATGTTGGTCATCGTCAGCCGCGCCTCCATGTCGATGTGGCGCAGGGTTTCGCCCGTGTGCTCCATCGCCTTCGACCGTGCGCCGTCGACACCGATCTGGCCGATCACGTAAAGGATCAGGTCCTTCGCCTCGACCCACTCCTTCAACCGGTTGTGATAGACGAACTTGAGCGATTCTGGGACGCGGAACCACAGCTCGCCCAGCGCGAAAACGCATGCGAGGTCGGTCGAGCCGATGCCCGTGGCGAAGTTGTTCAACGCGCCGTAGGTGCAAGAGTGCGAGTCGGCTCCGACGACGAGCTCGCCCGGCAGGACGAGGCCGTGCTCGGGAAGGACCGTGTGGCAGATGCCGCCCTGGCCCACCTCGAAGTACCACTTGACGCCCATCTGGTGGGAGAACTCGCGCGTCAGGCGTCCGAGCGTGGCGCTCGCGGCGTCCTTGGCCGGCTGGAAGTGGTCCTGCGTCACCGCCACCCGCTCCGGGTCCCAGATCTTCTCGGCGCCCATCTGCTCGCGCATGATCTTTCCGGCGGGCGGGATAGTCAGGTCGTGGCCCATCGCGAAGTCGACCTTGGCCAGCACGAGATCGCCAGGGCGGACGCTGTCGCGACCGGCCCCTCGGGCCAGGATCTTCTCGGTCATTGTCATGCCCATCGGCGTTCTCTAATCCTTCAGCCTTCTCGCCACCGCATCGCCAACCTCACTCGTCGACAGGCCGCCGCCGAGGTCGCGCGTGCACTCGCCCGCGCGGATGGCCGATTCGACCGCACCCTCGATCGCGCTAGCCATGTCCGTGTGACCCAGGTGTCTAACCATCATAGATGCGCTCAAAATCGCCCCGACCGGATTTACGATGCCCCGGCCGGCGATGTCCGGCGCGGTCCCGTGCACGGGCTCGAACAGGCCGCGGCGGGTCTGGGGATTGATGTTGCCGGAGGGTGCGATGCCCATCCCGCCGATCAGCTCGGCCGTCAGGTCGGACAGTATGTCGCCGAACAGGTTGCCGGTGACGATGACGTCGAACTGCGTCGGGTCTCGCACGAGCTGCATCGCGGCCGCATCCACGTATAGATGACGCGTCTTGACCTTCGGATGCCGCGCTGCTACAGCCTTCCACTGCTGCTGCCACAGCGCGCCCGCGTGCGTCATCGCGTTGGATTTGTCCACCATCACGACCTCGCGCTTCGCGACCCCGAAGGCGTACTCGAGGATTCGCGTCACCCCGAGGTAAGTGTTCAGGTCCTCCTGGATCGCGACCTCCTGCTCGGTGCCTTTCTTGAACCGCCCGCCCATCCCGACGTACAGGCCCTCGGTGTTCTCCCGGACGATCAAGAGGTCGATGCGGCGCTTGTCTTCCGTGCGCAGCGGTGAGAGGCGGTCGTCATAGAGCCTGGCCGGGCGAAGGTTGACGTACAGGTCCAGCTCGAAGCGCAGCCGGAGCAGCACGCCGGCGAGATAGGCGGCGTCGTTGACCCGGGGGTCGCCGACGGCGCCGAAGAGGATCGCATCGGCCCCCTCCAGCTCTGGCCAGACTTTCGCCGGTATCGGTTCGCCGGTGCGGAGGTACTGGTCCGCGTTGACGTCGTACTCCTCGAAATCGAAACCGGCGCCGGCGGCTTTCAGGACTTTGACCGCCTCAGGCACGACCTCCTTCCCCGCGCCGTCGCAGGGCAGCACCGCAATTCTCGTCACGACGCGGGGATGCCTTCGGGTGTTCGCTCGCGCAGCTTGAAGCGCTGGATCTTGCCGGTGACCGTCTTGGGCAGGTCGGGGACGAACTCGATCACGTGCGGGTACTGGAAGCGCTGAAGGCGGGTCTTGCAGTGTTCCTGCAGCTCCGCGACGAGCGCGTCGCCTTGCGTGGCGTCGGGTTTCGCGATCACGAACGCTTTGATCTTCATGAAGCCGTCGATCGAGAGCCCGACCACGGCGCTCTCCGCCACCGCCGGGTGCTCGAGCAGCGCGGACTCGATCTCGATCGGCGACACCCAGAGCCCGCTCACCTTGATCATGTCGTCGGACCGGCCTTCGTACCAGTAGAAACCGTCACCGTCGACGCGGTAGCGATCGCCCGTGAAGAACCATTCGCCCAGGATCGACCGCTTCGATTTTTCGTGCTGAGCCCAGTACAGCGCCAGCGCGCTGTCGCCCTTGACGTAGAGGTCGCCCGCCACGCCTTTCGCCACTGAGTTGCCCTGGTCGTCGAGGATCTTCAGCTCGTAGCCGGGCACGGGCTTCCCGCTCGACCCGGGTCTTACATCGTCGAGCCGGTTCGAACAGTAGATGTGGAGCATCTCGGTCGAGCCCACGCCGTCGAGGATCGTCAGTCCGAAGGCGTCCTTCCATCGCCGCCACACCTCCGCTGGCAGAGCCTCCGCCGCGGCGACACAGTGGCGGATCGATGAGAGGTCGCGGGCCTTCGCGCCCTCGAAGTTGAGGATCGCGTTGTAGAGCGTCGGCGCGCTGAAGAAGAGGGTGGGCCGCCGCTTCTCGATCGTCTCCAGGACGGTTGCTGGCGTGTGCCGGCCGGCGTGGAGGACCGTCGATGCCCCCACCCAGTAGGGGAAGGTGAGGTTGTTGCCGAATCCATAGGCGTGGAAGAGGCCCGTGGTCGAGAAGGTCGTGTCCGTTTCGCGGATGCCCAGGACCCGCTCCGCATAAGTGACGCACGTATACGGGATGTCGTGCTGGAGGTGGACGACCGCCTTGGGCTTGCCGGTGGATCCGGAGCTGTAGAGCCAGAAGGCCATGTCGTCCTTGCGGGTATGTGCCCGCGGGATGTCGTCTCCGGGTGTGATCTGGTCCGCGCGCAGGATGCGCGGACCGTGTGGGCTTCGCGCCACCGCCGGGTTCAGCTTCTCCTCGGTGTTGGCGTCGACGACGACGACGCGCGCCATCGAGTCTTCGATGTAGTGGTCGTAGTCCTCACTGCGCTGGAGGAGAGGGTTGACCGGTACAGGGATGGCACCCATCTGGATCGCGCCGAGGAAGCAGGCGACCCAGCCGGGGGAGTCAAAGCCCGCGATGAGGACCCGCTCCTCGCGCCGCACCCCGAGGTCGAGGAGGGCGCGGGCGGCGCCTGATGCCAGCTTTGCGAGGTCGCCGTAGGTCAGGTCGCCGGAGGCGGAGTGGATGGCGACCTTCTTGGCGCGGCCGGCGCTCAGGTTGCGTTCGAGCAGGTCGGCGCCGACGTTGTATCGCTCCGGTAGATCCACTGCCATGAATCTTGGCACGCTTTTGGAGAATACTGTGAGGAGGGTGATTGAGGAGCGTCTGGTGGTGATGGCGACGCTTAGGCGAACTATTTTTAATATTAATTTGCTTGACATCGAACCTATGTTTGATAGACTTCTCTTATGCTCCAGCCGGTCATTTCGAACGAGGAGATCGCCCAGCAGCTGGTCTTTCTCGAGCACCAGATTTCGCTCCTCCAGCTCGAGGCGTCGATGCTCACCGCGGAGCTCGCCGGGTCGGGTTTCCTGGAAGACGCCGGCTACAACAGCCCGACCGACTGGCTTCGGTTCAACTGCCACCTGACGGACAGGGTCGCCGGCGACCGAGTCAAGGTCGGCGGACACCTGGCTGAGATGCCGATGAGCGTGGATTACCTGCGCGACGGCGAGATCGGATACAGCCATCTGACCGTCATCGCTCGCACGGCGGAGGCGGTTGGCATGGCCTTCGACGAGCGCAAGCTGCTCGAGCTGGCCGTCGAGCACACGCCGGGCAAGTTCTACTACAGGTCCCTCCACTACCGGCACGCGGTCGACCCAAAAGCCTACGCGGAGTCGCAGTCAGATGACGCGGTGAACCATCACCTCTCCCTGAGCACCGGTGAAGACGGACACCTGTTGATCAACGGTGTGCTCGATCCAGTCGGCGGCGCTGCGGTGCGCAGCGCGCTCGAGCCGCTGGCCCAGAAGTCGGGCGCCCACGACGACCGCCTGCTTCCCCAGCGCTATGCAGACGCCCTGGTCGAGCTGGCCTCAGGTGGTAAGCCGGTCAGCCTCCAGGTCACGGCCACGATCGAGACGCTCAAGGGCCTGGCCGGGGCATCCGCCGGTGAGATGGAGTTTTCGCTGCCGATCTCGTCGATCACGATCCAGCGCATGGCATGCGACTGTAGCGTGACGCGCGTCCTGCTCAGCGAGGAATCCCTGACCATCGATGTCGGCCGCTCGAAGCGAATGATCGAAGGACCGCTCCGCAAGGCGCTGAAGACACGCGACCGGCACTGCAAGTGGCCGGGATGCGAGCGCCCGGCATCGTGGTGCGACGGACATCATCTGATTCATTGGATGAATGGCGGCGGGACCAACCTGGACAACCTGGTTCTTCTCTGCCGGCGGCATCATCGGATGGTCCACGAAGGCGGGTGGCAGCTGATCAAGACCGATGACCAGCACCTCGTCACTATCGCGCCGACGATCACCTTCGGACTGCCGCGTGGCCCAGACTAGAGGCCTACTGCCTGACGACGGCGGCGGCGCCCTTCCTCAGCACGAACTTCTGGATCTTCCCGGTCGCGGTCTTGGGCAGCTCGGCCACGAAGGTCACTCCGTGCGGCGCCTTGAAGTGCGCCAGCCGGTCGCGAGTGAATGCGATCAGCTCCGCCTCGGTGACACCGGCACCGGGTTTCAGCACGACGTAGGCGTAAGGGGCCTCGCCCCACTTCTCGTGGGGCAGCCCCACGATGGCGGCCTCCTGCACCGCCGGGTGGCGCAGCAAGACCCCCTCGACCTCGACGCTCGAGATGTTTTCCCCGCCGCTGATGATCACGTCCTTGATTCGATCGCGGATCTCGACATAGCCATCCGGATGCAGCACCGCTGCGTCGCCGGTGTGGAACCACCCGTCGCCCATCACCTTCCTGGTCGCTTCCGGGTCGTTGTAGTAACCCTGCATGATCACGTTGCCGCGGGCGACGATCTCGCCCAGCGTCTTGCCGTCGGCAGGCACGTCGTTACCACCTTCATCGACCACGCGCA
>WNFD01001223.1_pt1 | contig 30616 bp, 28 predicted proteins | sample 5400491 | NCBI WGS metagenome assembly WNFD01 (sample SAMN13153343, study PRJNA577476) | soil metagenome | isolation source: 120 cm saprolite under Douglas fir tree site 2 hole 2 replicate 2 | place: USA:California | collected 2015-04-18
GATGTCTGCCGAGACCGCGGCGGAGGCGGGCACGGCCGACGGCGGTAAGGTCACTGTGGCCACGGATCGCGGCTCGGTGACTGTTCCCGTGCAGACCACGGCAATGCCGGACCGGGTGGTGTGGCTGCCGACCCATTCCTCCGGGTGTGAGGTGCGGAGCGAACTCGGCGCCGGCCACGGCACCCTGGTGACACTGAGGAGCGCAGAATGATGGCCCTGGGCGACGAGGCCGGCGGCGCGCGGTGAGCGCGGCGGGCGGCCACCTCGGCCTGGTGAGCGCGGCGGATCCGACACTGGCCAGCTTCTACAACCAGCCGTGGTGGCTGGTGATCATCAAGGTGCTGTTCGTGTTCGTCTTCCTCCTGCTGATGACCCTGTTCGCGATCTGGGCCGAGCGGCGGCTCATCGGGCGGATGCAGCAGCGGCCGGGGCCCAACCGGGCCGGCCCGTTCGGGCTGCTGCAGTCGCTGATGGATGGCATCAAACTGGCGCTCAAAGAAGACATCGTCCCGCGGCACGTGGACAAGCTGCTCTTCGTGATCGCTCCAGCGATCGCCGTCATCCCGGCCTTCCTGAGTTTCGCCATCATTCCGTTCGGGCCTGAGGTCTCGATTTTCCACCATCACACGCCGCTCCAGCTCGCGGACTTGCCGGTGGCGGTACTGCTGGTGCTGGCGATGAGCTCGATGGGCGTGTACGGGATCGTGCTGGCCGGCTGGTCGTCCGAGTCGCCGTACCCGCTGCTCGGCGCCCTGCGCTCGTCGGCCCAGGTGATCAGCTACGAGATCGCGATGGGCCTGTCGTTCGTCGCGGTGTTCCTCTACGCGGGCTCCCTGTCCACCACGGCGATCGTCTCCGCGCAGGCGCACGGCGGGGTGTTCCACGTGGCCGGGGTCGCCCTGCACTACCCATCCTGGTTCGCGGTGCTGCTGTTCCCGTCGTTCGCGATCTACCTGATCACGATGGTCGGCGAGACCAACCGGCTGCCCTTCGACCTGCCTGAGGGCGAGGGCGAGCTGGTGGGCGGGTACCACACCGAGTACTCGTCACTGAAGTTCGCGCTCACCCAGCTGGCCGAGTACATCAACGTGACGACGGTGGCCGCGCTCGCCACCACGCTGTTCCTGGGTGGCTGGCGGGCGCCCTGGCCGATCACCGGCGTCTGGTCGGGGGCCAACAGCGGCTGGTGGCCGATGCTCTGGTTCCTGGCCAAGGTGCTCATCCTGGTGTTCTGCTTCTTCTGGCTGCGCGGCACCCTGCCGCGGATCCGCTACGACCAGCTCATGGCGTTCGGCTGGAAGGTGCTCATCCCGATCTCGCTGGGCTGGATCCTGATGATCGCTACCATCCGGGTCTTCCGCCAGCATGGCGGGAGCACGCGACGTGGCGGCTGAGCGGCGCCGAATGGCCGCGGAGGCTGACGCCGAAGCGGGCGCCGGGACGGTGGGTGCAGGGACGGCGGGCGCCGGGGCCGTGGCGGGCCCGACCGGCACGGCGGCGGAGGGCACCGGGGGCACGATCGTTCCCGCGGCCTCCACCCCCAGGAGCTTCCCCATCCCGCCCATGGACCTGCCGCACTACCACGGAGTCGGCGTCACGGTCCCCGCCGGGGAGCGGCCTTCGCCTCCCGGCGGCCCCGGCGACCCCGGGTCCGCCGTCAACGGCACCTCCAAGGAGGTCTCCGGTGTTTGACTTCCTCAACCCCGTCAAGGGATTCGGCGTCACCTTCCGGCAGATGTTCCGGAAAGTGGACACCGTCCAGTATCCCGAGGAGGTAAAGCCCACCGCCCCCCGCTTCCACGGCCGCCACCAGCTCAACCGCTGGCCGGACGGGCTGGAGAAGTGCATCGGCTGTGAGCTGTGCGCCTGGGCCTGCCCGGCCGACGCCATCTACGTGGAGGGCGCCGACAACACCGAGGAGGAGCGGTACTCCCCGGGTGAGCGGTACGGGAGCGTCTACCAGATCAACTATCTGCGCTGCATCCTGTGCGGGCTGTGCGTCGAGGCGTGCCCGACCCGGGCGCTGACCATGACCAACGAGTACGAGCTCGCCGATGACAACCGGGAGAGCCTCATCTGGACCAAGGAGCAGTTGGTTGCTCCGCTGTTGCCCGGCATGGAGACGCCGCCGCACCCGATGCGCCTCGGCCAGACCGAGCAGGACTACTACCTGCTCGGCTCGGCTGGGGTCGCGGCGGCAGCCGGATCGGGGACGCCGGGCTGGTCGGGGCCGGTCGATGACGAGCAGACCGAGGTGGAGCCGTGATCCATGGCGGGGTGCTGGCCGCCGCGAGCCATGCGGCGTCGGCGGCCGAGTCCACGGCATTCTGGGTGCTGGCCATCGTGGCGGTGGCGGCGGCCCTCGGCATGATCCTGACCCCTCGGGCTGTGCACTGCGCCGTGCTGCTCGCGATCGTGATGCTCTCGCTCGCGGTCCTGTACGCACTGCAGGGAGCGCCGTTCCTGGCCTTCGTCCAGGTGATCGTGTACACCGGCGCGGTGCTGATGCTCTTCCTGTTCGTGCTGATGATCGTCGGGGTGAGCGCGGCTGACTCCCTGGTGGAGACCATCAAGGGCCAGCGGCTGGCGGCCGGCGTCGTGGGTATAGGCATGCTGGCGCTGCTCAGCCTGGTCATTGGGCACGCGGCGCTGGGGCCGGCCGCGGCCGGGGGCGCCAAGTACGGGGCGACCAACATAAACGGGATCGCCGCCCTGATCTTCACGCGGTACGTGTTCCCGTTCGAGGTGACCGCCGCCCTCCTGATCACCGCGGCGCTCGGCGCCATGGTGCTCGCGCACCGGGAGCGGACCTCACCCAAGCCGACGCAGCGCAACCTGTCCCGGCTCCGGATGGCCAGCAGCCGCCCGACGCCGCTGCCCGGGCCCGGGACGTACGCGCGGCATAACGCCGTGGACATGCCGGCGCTGCTGCCGGATGGCAGCCCGGCCCGGCTCTCGGTCAGCCCGGTCATCGCGGCCCGGCGCACCGAGCTTGGCCGGGGCGGCATCCAGATCAAAGGCGCGAGCCCAGGAGCCGGCCAGGGCGCGAGCCAGGAAATCAGCGAGGGCGCGGGCCAGACCGCCAGCCAGGCGGTGCGCCAGGGCGCCAGCCAGGGCGAAGGCGCGGACGCCGGGCAGGAGGATACGCGGTCATGAGTCCGGGACACTACGTGGCACTCGCCGTGATCCTCTTCGTGATCGGCGCGGTCGGCGTGCTGGTGCGCCGCAACGCGATGGTCGTATTCATGTGCGTCGAGCTCATGCTGAACGCGGTCAACCTCGCGTTCGTCGCGTTCGCGAGAATGCACGGATCACTGGATGGCCAGGTCATCGCGTTCTTCGTGATGGTGGTCGCGGCCGCCGAGGTCGTGGTGGGCCTGGCCATCCTGATGGCGATCTTCCGCACGCGCCAGTCCGCGTCGGTGGATGACCCGAACTTGCTGAAATATTAACGCGGTGACCCCGGGCTAGCACCTCGGCCGGGGGCTCCGGGGGGTCGTCTCCCGGGCCAGCACAACGGGGGGTCTCCCCCCGGGCCAGCACAGCGGGGGTCGTCCCCCGGGCCAGCACAGGAGGTAGCGCAGTGACAGGCTCACTCGCGGCTGCGGCGTCAGCCGCAGCCGTGCACGCGGCCCCGGCCACGACCACCATGGCCGCGGCCGGAGTGCAGCGCGCGGCGTGGCTGCTGCTCGCGTTCCCGATCGCCGCCGCCGCCGTGCTGCTGCTCGGCGGCCGGCGCACCGACCGCTGGGGGCACCTGGTGGGCGTGGCCATGCCGCTGGCCGCGTTCGTCTACGGCGTGATCGCCTTCTTCGCGATGCTGGGCTACCCTGCCGCCCAGCGCAGCCGGGACCTGCAGGTGTACTCCTGGATCGCGGTCGGCGCGTTCAAGGCGAACGTCGGTCTCCAGCTCGACCAGTTGTCGATCAGCTTCGTGCTGCTGATCACGGGAGTGGGCTCACTGATCCTCATCTTCGCGGTCGGCTACATGGCCAGCGACCCGGATCGGCGGCGGTTCTTCGGCTACATGAACCTGTTCCTGGCGGCGATGCTGCTGCTGGTGCTGGCCGACAACTACCTGCTGCTGTACGCCGGGTGGGAGGGCGTGGGCCTGGCCTCCTACCTCCTCATCGGCTTCTGGCAGTTCAAGCCGGCTGCCGCGGTCGCGGCCAAGAAGGCGTTCATCGCGAACAGAGTCGGCGACGCCGGGCTCTCGCTGGGGATCATGCTCATGTTCGCGACGTTCGGCACGGTGACCTTCGGCGGGGTCTTTTACCGGCCCGGCTCGGCAGGCAGCGGCGTCCTCACCGCGATCGGGCTGCTGCTGCTGCTCGGCGCCTGCGGCAAGTCCGCCCAGTTGCCGCTGCAGTCCTGGCTGCTGGACGCGATGGAAGGCCCCACTCCCGTGTCGGCGCTGATCCACGCCGCGACGATGGTGACCGCCGGCGTCTACCTGATCGTCCGGTCCGCCCCCATCTTCAACCTTTCACCTGACGCCCGCCTGGCCGTCACCGTCGTCGGCGCCGCCACGCTGTTGTTCGGCGCGATCATCGGCTGTGCCAAGGACGACATCAAGAAGGCTCTGGCCGGGTCGACGATGAGCCAGATCGGCTACATGACCCTGGCCGCGGGGCTCGGGCCCGCCGGCTACGTGTTCGCCATCGCGCACCTGATCGCGCACGGCTTCTTCAAGGCCGGGCTGTTCCTCGGCGCCGGGTCCGTAAAGCACGAGATGAACGACGAGGTGGACATGCGCCGCTTCGGCGGGCTGCGCACGGTCATGCCCATCACGTTCACCACGTTCACGTTCGGCTATCTCGCCATCATCGGCGTGCCGCCGTTCTCCGGCTTCTTCACCAAGGACCCGATCATCGAGGCGGCCTTCGACAAGGGCGGCACGTCGGGGGCCATCCTCGGCGGCGCGGCGCTGCTCGGGGCGGGAATCACCGCCTTCTACATGACCCGCGTCATGTTCATGACCTTCGCCGGCGAGCGCCGGTGGGATGACTCGGTGCACCCGCACGAGGCGCCGCCGGTGATGACCTCGCCGATGGTGGTCCTCGCCGCCGGCTCGCTGTTCGCGGGCGGGTTCCTGATCCTGGGTAACCGGTTCGTGAACTTCCTGGCTCCCGTCGTCGGCTACCCGCCGGTCAGCCACGGGCTGTTCACGCCGGTCAGCATCGGAGCGCTGGCGCTCGTGGTGGTGGGGGCAGGCATCGCGTGGGCCATGTACGGGCGGCGCCCGGTGCCCGTCGTCGCGCCCGCGGCCGGGTTTCCGGTCGTCGCGGCGCGCAAGGACCTGTACGGGGACGCATTCAACGAGTCGGTGCTGATGCGGCCCGGCCAGTGGCTGACCAGGCTGTCGGTGTACTTCGACAACCGGGGCGTGGACGGCCTGGTGAACACCCTGGCCGCCACCGTGGGCGGTACCTCGGGGAGGATGCGCCGGGTGCAGACCGGCTTCGTCCGTTCCTATGCCCTGTCCATGTTCGTCGGCGCGGCGCTCCTCGTCGGGGTGCTCCTCCTGGCGCGGATCTAGTGAGGCGGCAGACCCCATGAGCACGTTTCCCTGGCTGACGGTCATCGGCGCGATCCCGCTGGTCGGTGCGCTGGTCATCTCGGTCACGCCCGGCGCCTCGGCCCCGGGTGCTGAGGGGGACCGGCGGGCCCGCCAGTTCCTGGTCAAGCAGCTGGCACTGGGGTTCACGCTGCTCACGCTGGTGCTGACGATCGTGATGATGGTCAGGTTCTCGCCGAGCGGCCCGAACTTCCAGTTCACCCAGACCTACCAGTGGATCCCGCAGTTCGGCGTGCACTACGCGGTCGGCGTGGATGGCATCGCGCTGGTGCTGATCGGCCTGACTGCCGTGCTGATGCCGGTGGTCGTCCTCGCGTCCTGGAACGACGCCGATGGGAGCCCGCGTTCCGGCCCGGGCTCGTCCGCCGGCCAGGCCAGCGGCGCACCGGCCGGCGGCGAACCGTCCAGCGCCGAGCAGGCCGGTGCCGGCAGCCGCCCACGCCGAAGCGTTAAGACGTATTTCGCACTTTTGCTTTTGCTTGAGACGATGATCATCGGCGTCTTCGCGGCGACCGACGTGTTCCTCTTCTACGTGTTCTTCGAGGCCATGCTGATCCCGATGTACTTCCTCATCGGGAGTTTCGGCGTCGGGCAGCGCCAGTACGCGGCGGTCAAGTTCCTGCTGTACAGCCTGTTCGGCGGGCTGCTCATGCTGGTCGCGGTGATCGCGGTGTACGTCTACTCGGCCCGCGGCGGGCACCCGGGCACCTTCCTGTTCAGCCAGCTCATCCACATAACGCTCAGCCCGGGGACGGCCAAGTGGCTGTTCCTCGGCTTCTTCATCGCGTTCGCGATCAAGGCGCCGCTGTGGCCGTTCCACACCTGGCTGCCGGACGCCGCCACGGCCGCCCAGCCCGGTTCCGCGGTGCTGCTCGTGGGCGTGCTCGACAAGGTGGGCACGTTCGGGATGATCCGTTACTGCCTGGAGCTCTTCCCGTCGGCCGCCCGGTACTTCACCCCGCTGATCCTCACGCTGGCCGTCATCGGGATCCTGTACGGGGCGATCGTGGCCATAGGCCAGGCCGACATGAAGCGGCTCATCGCCTACACGTCAATATCGCACTTCGGCTTCATCGTGCTCGGCATCTTCGTGCTGACCAGCCAGGGCCAGTCGGGCGCGACCCTGTACATGGTGAACCACGGGCTGGCCACCGGGGCTCTGTTCCTGATCGCGGGCTTCATGATCGTCCGCCGCCGTTCGCAGCGGATCGCGGACTACGGCGGGGTACAGAAGGTCGCGCCTATGCTGGCCGGGCTGTTCCTGGTATCCGGGCTCGCCAGCCTGGCCCTGCCGGGCCTGTCCACGTTCGTCAGCGAGTTCCTGGTGCTGGTCGGCACATTCACCCGGTACAAGGCGGCCGCCGCGTTCGCCACGGCCGGCATCATCCTGGCCGCTATCTACATCCTGTGGATGTACCAGCGCACCATGACCGGCCCCGTCCGCGAGCAGGTCGCCCGGATGCCCGACCTGAAGGCCCGCGAACTCTGGGCGGTGGGACCGCTGATCGCGCTGATCATCGCGTTCGGTGTCTACCCCAAGCCACTGCTTGACATCATCAATCCGGCGGTGCACCAGACGCTGGTCCAGATGCACGCCACCGACCCGGTTGCTCCGCATCCCGCGCCAGTGAACCCAGCCCCGGTTGCCTACGCCTGGTTCAGCAACAACAGTTCCGTAGGCGCGCTCACCCATGGTCGCGCCTCAAGCGCGCCTAGCCAGAACGCTGCCGCAGGCGCGCTCAGCCAGAAGGGAACCAGCCCGTGACCGGGATCTCTGGCACTCTCGCGGCGGCGCCGATCGCGCCGCCGCACATCGAGTACGGCCAGCTCTCGCCGATGCTGCTGGTCTTCGGCCTGGCCATCGCCGGGGTGCTGGTCGAGGCGTTCGTGCCCCGCCCGCGGCGGCGTGTTGTCCACCTCGTGCTCACGCTCGGCGGGCTGACCGCGGCCTTCGTGCTGACCGTGGTGATCGCCGCCACCTCGTCGCTGTTCGCCAACGGCAGCCCCGGGCATATCGCGGCGATGGGCGCGGTAGCGGTGGACGGGCCGACCCTGTTCATCCAGGGCACGATCCTCGTGCTCGCGTTCGTCAGCGTGCTGCTTATCGCGGAGTCCTCGCACGAGGTGAGCCCGTTCGCGGCCCAGGCGGCCGCAATCCCCGGCAGCGCCGAGGAACGTGAGGGGTTGCTGGCCGGCATCACGCACACGGAGGTCTACCCGCTGACCCTATTCGCGGTCGGCGGCATGCTGCTGTTCCCGGCGTCCAATGACCTCCTCACCATGTTCATCGCGCTGGAAGTGCTCTCGCTCCCGCTCTACCTGCTCTGCGGCCTGGCCCGGCGGCGCCGGCTGCTCTCGCAGGAGGCGGCGATGAAGTACTTCCTGCTCGGCGCCTTTTCCTCAGCGTTCTTCCTGTTCGGCGTGGCCATGCTGTACGGCTACTCGGGCTCGGTGTCCCTGGCGGCCATCGCAACTGCGGCGTCCTCGAATGTCGGCAGTTCGACGCTGCTCTACGCGGGGATCGCGCTGCTCGGCGTCGGGCTGCTGTTCAAGATCGGCGCGGTGCCGTTCCAGAGCTGGAAGCCAGACGTCTACCAGGGCGCTCCCACGCCGGTGACCGCGCTGATGGCATCCTGCACCCTGGTTTCGGCGTTCGGTGCGCTGCTTCGCGTGTTCTACGTCGCATTCGGCCAGCTGACCTGGGACTGGCGGCCGTTCATGTGGGTGATAGCCATCCTCACCATGGTGGTCGGCGCGATCATCGCGATCACCCAGACGGACGTCAAGCGTCTGCTCGCCTATTCCTCGATCGCCCATGGCGGGTTCGTGCTGACCGGGGTGATCGCGGCGAGCGTGGCGGGCCTGTCCGGGAGCCTGTTCTACCTGGCCGTCTACGGCTTCACGACCATCGGCGCGTTCGCGGTGCTGACCCTGGTCCGCGACCCGACCGGGGAGGCAGCGCACCTGTCCAGCTGGGCGGGCCTGGGCAAGCGCTCACCACTGGTGGCGGGCATCTTCGCGTTCTTCCTCCTCGCGTTCGCCGGGATCCCGCTGACCAGCGGCTTCACCGGGAAGTTCGCGGTCTTCCAGGCGGCGATCGCGGGCGGGGCGTTGCCGCTGGTCGTCGTCGGGGTGCTCAGCAGCGCCATCGCCGCGTTCTTCTACGTGCGGGTGATCGTGCTGATGTTCTTCAGCGACCCGGCCCCCGGCGGGCCCGCGGTGGTCACGCCCGGCCTGTTCACCGGCGTGGCGGTGGCGTTCGGCGTGGTCACCACCCTGGTCTTCGGCATCGTGCCGCAGCCCCTGCTCAGCCTGGCGAATCATGCGGCGCTCCACCTGTTCGTGCGCTGACGCGGCTCCCGGCGCGGGCCGGGGTGTCCACCCGCGCAGCGGCGGGCATATCTGGGGTTACGGTGACTTGGGCCTGGCGTGGGCGTGACTTGGCCAGCCTGGGTCACGCCTGGCAAAGGGCAACTCGCTGCCGTGGTCCTGACCGATGACTGGGAGCCCGCGTGATCATTGCCGTCCCATTGGAACTGTCCGATGCCGCGCTCGCGGCCGACATCGTTGACGGCCTGGCCCTGGTGGAGAAGTCGCTCGGCGAAGCGGCCCAGGCCGAGGAGGCACTGCTCGCCGAGGCGTCCCGGCATCTCATCGAGGCCGGGGGCAAGCGGTTCCGAGCAACGCTTGTGCTGCTCGCCGCCCAGTTCGGCGACCCTCACGACGAGCGGGTCGTGCCTGCGGCGGTGGCGATCGAACTGACCCACCTGGCCACCCTGTACCACGACGATGTGATGGACGAGGCGGCGATCCGCCGCGGTCACCCGAGCGCGAACTCCCGGTGGACAAACACGATCGCCATCCTCACCGGCGATTTCCTGTTCGCCCGTGCGTCACAGATTCTCGCTGACCTCGGTGACGAAGCGATCAGGATCCAGGCGGAGACCTTCAGCCGGCTGGTGAGCGGGCAGATCGCCGAGACCCTGGGTCCCGCGCCGGGCCAGGATCCCCTCGCCCACTACCTCCGGGTGGTGGAACTGAAGACGACGTCGCTGATCGCGACGGCGGGCCGGTTCGGTGCGATGTTCTCCGGAGCCCCGGCCGACATCGCCGCGCGGATGGAGCCGGCCTGCGCGGCGATCGGCACCGCGTGGCAGTTGTCCGACGACATCCTGGATGTGGCCAGCGAGTCCGCGCAGTCCGGAAAGACGCCCGGAACCGACCTGCGCGAGGGCGTCAGGAGCCTTCCCGTGCTGCACGCCCTGCGGGGCGCCGACGGCGGTGATGAGCGGCTCCGCGACCTGCTGCTCACCGCCGACCTGACCGACGAGCCGCTGCACGCAGAAGCGCTCCGGTTGCTGCGTGCTCACCCCGCGATGGAAACGGCGCGCGCTGACCTGGAGTACTGGGTCGAGGCGGCGCGTGCGGAGATCTCCGGCCTGCCGGACGTCCCCGCCCGGGCGGCGTTCGAGGCACTGTGCGACTACGTGCTCGACCGCACGAGCTGAAACCTGGCTGCTCTAGGCGGCGGCGAGGCCCCACGCTACTCAGACAACGACAGCGGTGCGGGATTGCTGTCGCTAGGACGACAGCGGTGCGGGATTGCTGTCGCTAGGACGACAGCGGTGCGGGATTGCTGTCGCTGGGAGGCCTGGGCTGATCCCGTTACTTGCGCGGCTGCATCTGGCCGGCTTTGCGGCGGTGCGCCAGGCGCTTCCGGGGCTCACTCCCGCCCGCCTCCCCTTCCCCCTTCATGGCGCCGCCACGGCCCGCGGCGCCCGTGGTCCGCAGCCAGTACCCGACCGGGAACAGCCGGACGTTCAGGTGCTCGTCCACCAGCCCCCACAGTCCACGGCGGGCAAACAGGGCCACGAGCATCGCGACCAGGCCCAGGATGATCAGGTACCACGCGTTGTACGAGGCCAGCGTCTGCTGTAGCACCAGGTACACCGCGGTGCCGATGATCGGCCCCTCGATCGTGCCCAGCCCGCCGATGATGGTCGCGAACGCCATCTCGGCGGTCCACTGCACGCTGAACACCGCGCCCGGCTGCACCTGGAGCTGGCTGATCGCCAGCAGCGCGCCCGCGGCGCCGCAGCCGGCGCCCGCCACCACGAACACCAGCAGCCTGGCCAGGCCGACCCGCGCCCCGGAGCTGCGCGCGGCCACCTCGTCGTCGCGGATGGCGGTGAGCACCAAGCCGAGCCTGCCGCGCAGCAGCAAGTAGATGGCGGCCAGGGCCACCACCGTGACGGCCAGCCCAGCCCAGTAGGTATACGCGGTGAGCAGCGCCGGGCTGAGCCCGGACAGGCCGGGCAGCGGCATGCCGGTCCCGCCGCCGATCGAGGAGAACTTCTCGATGATGAGCATGATGGTCGCGGCGAGCACCCAGGTGGCGATCGCGAAATACCCGCTGCGCAGCCGGGAGAGCAGCCACCACAGTGGCAGCGCCGCGACGCCGCAGCCGATCGCGGCGACGGGCAGCGCGGCGAACGGTGAGGTGCCGTGGATGGCGAGGATCAGCACGAAGTACGCGCCGAGCCCCACGAACGCCTGCTGCCCCACCGACACCAGTCCCGCGTATCCCGCCAGCAGGTTCCACATGCTCGCCATCGTGAGCACGATGAACGCCTGCACCATGATGGTGGTGGTGCCCGAGTAGACGATGTAGGGGAACAGCGCAAGCACCACGACGACGATCAGCGCGGCCGCCCCGGTCCAGGCGACGTTTCTGCGCGACCGCGTGACCCGGAATTTTTCTGCCGAACGAGCGGTGGTTTCCGCGGCCAGGCTCATGATTGTGCCCTCCGGGTGATAAGGCCCTGCGGGCGCAGCACGAGCACGGCGAGGAACACGATGTACCCGGCGAGGACCTCGTTGGAGATGTTGATCTGGGCGCCGATCTGCTGGGCCACGCCAAGCACCACGCCGCCGAGCAGGGTGCCCCACAGGGAGCCGAGCCCGCCGATCACGACCGCCGCGAACGCGAACAGCAGGATCGTGTCGGTGCCCGTGGTCGGCTGGAGCTGGGAGTACATGCCGTAGGCAATGCCGGCCAGCGCCACGGTTCCGAACGCGAGCGCCGCCGCGATACCGAACACGTGCCGGTAGTCGGCCCCGGCCAGCTGCGCCGCCTCCCTGTCGTCGGCCACGGCGCGGATCAGGCGGCCGTACTTGGACGTGGAGAGGAAGTACTGCAGCCCGAGCAGCACCACCACAGCGACCGCGAAGATGACCACGAGCAGGTAGCCGATCTGGATCTGCGACCCGAGCTTGAAGGAGCCGCTGACCAGGGGCAGCCCGGTGCCGATCGCGCGGCTGTTGGCGGTGAAGAACTGGAGCAGGCCGTTCTCGATCACCACCGACAGGCCGAAGGTGACTATCAGCGTGGTGAGCACGCTGCGGTCGAGCGCGCTCTGGATGATAGTGCGCTGGAGCACGTAGCCGAGCAGCGCCATCACCGGTACCACGATGAGGAAGGACCAGAGCACAGGGATGTGAGTGACGGCGATGACCCCGATCGCGACGTAGCCCGCGACCACAGCGAGGTCGCCGTGCGCGAGGTTCACGACCTTCATCACCCCGAACATCAGCGACAGCCCGCAAGCGAACAGCGCGTAGAGCCCGCCGGTCAGCACCCCCTGGATGATGGCGTTTACCCAGGCCACTACGGCTCACTCCCTTCGCCGGGCGGGCTGGCGGTGTCTCCCGCTCGCCTCCGGGGCCCCGCCCGCCTCCCCATTCCCCCTTCACTGCGCCGCCTTCCCTCGTCGCTCGTTCCTCGCTCCTCAGTCCAGGCAGCGCCGCGCCCCTCTGGCTCGCTCATGGCGGTGCCCGCCAGGCCGAAGTAGGCCGCCTCGACCTGGTCCGCGGTAACGTCCGCGGGCCTGCCTTCCAGGGTGGTCCGGCCCTCCAGCAGGCAATGGATGTGCGATGCCACCCGCAGGGCCTGGCTCACGTCCTGTTCGACGAGCAGCACGGTGAGGCCGGCCGCCAGGATCTGCGGCAGCATGCCATAGATGCGCTGGACGACCACGGGCGCCAGGCCGAGTGACAGTTCGTCGAGCAGCAGCACACGGGGGTTGGCGACGAGTGCCCGGCCGATGGCGAGCGTCTGCTGCTCACCGCCGGAAAGCTGGGCGGTGAGCTGGTTGCGGCGCTCTCGCATCCAGCCGAACATCTGGTACACGCCCTCGATGGTCCATGGGCCCGGCCGCGCGAACGTCGCGCCGACCTGCAGGTTTTCCTCTACGGACAGCGACCCGAACAGCCGCCTGCCCTCCGGCACCATGGCGATCCCCTGCGTGGCCCGGCGCTCGGGCCGCAGCCTGGTCACGTCCTTTCCGTCGAACATGACCGAGCCCGTCGTCGGGTGGTGCAGGCCGGCGATCGTGCGCAGCAGCGTCGACTTGCCCGCGCCGTTCGCGCCGATGATCGCGTAGACCTCGCCGGGGAACACCCGCAGCGAGATTGCGTTAAGGGCCCGGAGCTGCCCGTGGTGCACGACAAGGTCGCGGACCTCCAGCAGCGGCGTGCTGTGCCCCCCGCTCGCCTGCGGGGCGCTCCTGAGGCGCCGCCTTCCCTCCTCGCTCGTCGCTAGCGCTCCTCGCTCGTCAGTCCAGGCAGCGCCGCGCCCCTCCGGCTCGCTCATGGCTCGCTCCGCTCGCTATCCCCCGGGGGTGCCTCGAGGGACCCGCCGGCCAGCGCCGCGGTGACCTCGGTGCCGAGGAAGATCTCGCGGACCGCGGGGTCGGCCAGCACCGTGGCAGGGTCGCCGTCGCCGACGAACTTGCCGCCGGCCAGGCATATCAGCCGGCTCACCACGGGGGTGAGCGCGCGCACGACGTGCTCGATCCAGATCACCGCGGTCCCCTCGGCGTTGACGCCGCGGACGATCTCGACAAGCTGGGCGACCTCGGGGTCGGTGAGGCCGCCTGCCACCTCGTCGAGCAGCAGCAGCGTGGACTGCGTGGCGAGAGCGCGGGCCAGTTCCAGCCGCTTGCGCTGCAGCAGGCCGAGTCGCTCGGCGGGCACGTTCGCCTGGCCGGACATGCCGGTCCGGTCCAGTGCCTCGACCGCTGCCGCGTAGCTGGCCCGCCGCCGCAGCCCGCCGCCCTGCTGGGCGGCGACGAGCAGGTTCTCGAACACGGTCATGTCCCCGAACGGCCGCGGCACCTGGTATGTACGGCCGATGCCCAGCCTGCATCGCGCGGCCGCGTCCAGCTTGGTGACCGTGCGCCCGGCGAAGCGTACATCCCCCGCGCCGGGGGCGAGATCCCCGGAGATGAGGCCGAACAGGCTAGTCTTGCCCGCGCCGTTCGGCCCCACGATCCCGACCACCTGCCCCGGACCGACGGCCAGCGACAGGTCCTCCGCGATGACGATCCGGCCGAACCGCTTCGTCACGTGGTCGAGCTCGAGCAGCGGGCCCGTCATATTCTCCCCGCTCGCTTGCGGGGCGTTTTTAGGCGCCGCCTTGCCTCGTCGCTCGGTCGCAAGCTCCCTCGCTCCTCAGTCCAGGCGGCACCGCGCCCCTCCAGCTCACTCAGTGCTCGCCCGCTCGCCTTCGGGGCGCTCTTGAGGCGCCGCCTTCCTTCGTCGCTCGGTCGCAAGCTCCCTCGCTCCTCAGTCCAGGCGGCACCGCGCCCCTCCAGCACACTCAGTGCTCGCCGGAAAACCACCGGCTCGCTCATACGGTCACGGGTTAGTCGGCTTCAGGTCGGCGGTGATCTTCGCCTGCGGCTGCAGCGTGTTGTCGACGACCTGCATCTCCAGCGGATACTTGGTCCCCTTCTGCCACTGCACGCCGACCGGCGGGGTGATCGCCACGCCCGGCGCCGGGCCGCCGGAGGCGAAGTTCAGCGGCCCGGCGAGCGCCTGGATGTTCACCTTGTGGATGGCGTCGGCGACCTCGGTCTTGTCGTGCGGGTCGCTCACCGAGGTGAGGGCCGCGTGGGCGGCCTCGAAGAGGCTGTAGTTGCTGATGTTGGAGTTCCACTGCCCGTTGGTAGTTGCCTCGAAGTCGCTGGCCATCTGCTGGCAGGTCTCCCCGGTGAACGAGGACGTCCACGGCAGCGACGGCGCCCACCAGGCGTCGGTGGCCACGTTGTTCACCAGGCTCCCGAGCGCGTAGGCGTCGGTCGGGAACAGCAGCACCTTGGCCACGGTCGCCAGCTTCGGCTTGAAGCCCTGCTGCACCGACTGCTTCCACATGGTGGCGAAGTCGGGCGGCAGCGGCACGTTGGTGAAGAAGTCGGCGTTGGCCGACTTGAACGCGGAGATCATCGAGGAGTAGTTCGTGGTCCCGTCGGGGTAGGGCGAGGACATCTCGAACGTGTAGCCTGCCGCCTTGGCGATCGGCGGAAACACCGCGCGGAACGCGTTGCCGTCCGCGTCGTTGGGGAACGCGGCGGCGACCACCTTGTCGGTGTGGAGCTGGGCGTGGATCCGGTCCCACATCGGGATGAAGGCCTTGACCAGGTGCTCGGCGCCAAGGAAGTACATCACCACGTACTTGGGCTTGAGGGTCGGCTTCAGCGGGTTGCCCCCCAGGTTGATGTACCAGGGCTCCCACGGGATGTTCGCGCAGATCAGCGGCGTGCCGAGCGATTCGGCCTGGCTGGACACCGCGTTGACGGTCTCCGGCGTGGACGACGCCAGCAGCAGATTCACGCCGTCGTTCAGGATGGCCGTCTTGGCCAGGTCCCCGGCCCGAGTGGGGCTGGACTGGGTGTCGTAGGACTTGATGGTGACAGAGTAGGTCTTGCCGCCGATCTTGAACCCGTTCTTGTACGGGGTGGTCTGCTTGATCTTGGAGATCACCCAGTTGTCTGGCGCGCCGAACCCGGCCAGGGAACCGGTCAGCGGGTGGATCCAGCCGATCGTGATGGCCTTGGTGCCGCCCGCCCCCGAGCTGGCGCCCTTGATGCCGGAGCTGCACGCCTGGAGCAGCCCACCGGCCCCCATGACGGCTGCGCCGGCGCCGCCCGCGCGCAGCAGGCTCCGCCGGCTGATGCTGCCGGCCGGGCTAATGCTGTCGGATTGCGCAGTCTGGTCACTCATCCGTAATCGATCTCCTTATGAGGTCGCGCCAGAGGGCGCGGACCTCGGTGCGGAACGCCTGGTGTGCGGGCTCTACGGAGACCGTCCGGCAGCGGCGCCGACGGACGGGTGTTTCGTTCGCTCTGCGAACGATCGTGCTAAAACTGAACAGCATGCCACCATGCCTGTCCACGGATAGTCAACGGCCGTTATGCAACTGTTGTCACCGGCCAGGAGCATATGGCCAGGCTGAGCTGGGTCGCATCTACGGCCCGCTCCGCGACCTGCTGGCGGCAGGGCTGTTGAGGCCGGACCCGCGTTCCCGTTGAGGGCTGGCCACGCGTTCCTGGTAAGAGCGACCCCGCGGTGCCGTTAAGGCTGGTTCCTGGGAAGATCCGGCGTCCGCAGAACGCTTGTCTACTGGTGGGCACAGAAGGAGGACACGGTGGGCATATTCAGCTCGCACAAGACGCGGATGGTCGCACCGGAGGAGGCACTGACGGGGCGGTCCACACCGCTGGCGGTACCCGCCAGGCACGAGGTGCTCGGCACGCCGCTGCGGCCGCCGTATCCCGAGGGCACGCAGATCGCCGAGTTCGCGCTCGGCTGTTTCTGGGGGGCGGAGCGCACGTTCTGGCAGACGCCGGGAGTCGTCTCCACATCGGTGGGTTACGACGGCGGCTACACGCCCAACCCCACATACCAGGAGGTCTGCTCCGGGCGGACCGGCCATTCAGAGGCCGTTCGGGTGGTCTTCGACCCCGCCAAGGTCTCCCACGGTGAGCTGCTCAAGCTGTTCTGGGAGTCGCATAACCCCACGCAGGGGATGCGCCAGGGCAACGACGTCGGCTCCCAGTACCGTTCAGTGATCTTCTACGGGTCCGACGAGCAGCGGGCGGCGGCCGAGGAGTCCAGGACGGCCTACCAGAAGAAGCTGGCCGAGGCCGGTTATGGGGAGATCACCACGGAGATCGTGCCAGCCGGTGAGTTCTATTTCGCCGAGGATTACCACCAGCAGTATCTTTCAAGCAATAAAAACCCGAACGGATACTGCCCGGACCACGGGACAGGCGTTGCCTGCCCGGTAGGTGTCGTCCGCGCTGACGGCTAAGACCGTCTGTCTGTAGCGGGCTGCCAGAGTTGCTTGTTGGGCTCTGCAGCCCGCTACGCCGCGTCTGGGTGACGTAGGCGTCGCATGATGCATGCTCGACGAGGGCGGAGCGGCTCAGGTCGATGCCCTGGGGCCGGCCTCCGCGTCGCTGTGGCGTTCCTGAGCCGTCGGCTGCCGGCGGCTAGCCCGCGCAAGCCACCGCTTGGCGGCTGGCAGGTCCAGAATGAGCGCGAGCCCGCAGACCGTTCCGATACCGACAGCGGCACCGGCCACGGTATCGGTGAAGTAGTGCCATCGCAGGCCGATGACGGCGATAGCGACGACGCCTCCTAGCACGCACGCTGCTGCCGGGATCAGTACGCGCAGCGCCCGTGCCGTAGCCGGCTGCGGAGGGATGAGAAGCAGCACTGTGACCGTCGCGGCAAGCGTGAATATAGCTGTGGTATGCCCGCTCGGATAGGCGAGGATCCCCCGATAGGTGCGGTGGACCAGGGGCTTGAGCAGGCCTTCGTCCAGTCCGACGGCGGCCGGAACGGCCGCCGCGGCAAGCACGGCGCCGTTGAGCCGGCCGGTGAGCAGGCAGGCTACGACGATGGCTGCGCTCAGCGCGCCAGCCGGAATCAGCGTACCCGGAGCGGCAAGCCACAGCGCGAGACCTGGATGGCCGCCGAGCCAGATAATGATCGGAGAGTCGACGGTGTGATCGAGCCAGTCCGCCCTGGCCTGGTGTGTGAATAGCACACCGAGCACCGCGACGAGGATCGCGCAGCAGGCCAGCAGCGCGCCAGCCCAGGGACGGGCGGAGGCAGCCAGCAGGGGTCGGCCGGGATGTAGATGTATGCCGTCCACGCCGCTCCACACGGGTGCTTGTCTGCGGGGCGCGAGCCCTCGACCTCCGCTAGCCAGCCTATGTGTCCTGGAGTCCGCTGCAGCGAGAACCGGTGCAGCTCATCGAGACCGCTGCCGAAGCCGTGCCGACCGCAAGCTAAGCGCCTCACCACCGGACTGAGTTCCGGCAGCTACCGCTACCACCAGCAGTATCTTGCGGATGCCAAGAACTGGGACCGTGGTTACCCTCGTCGTCGTCCGAAGGCGAAGTATGCGAGTGGTGCGCCGCCGAAGGAGTTGATGAACACCACCACGGGGACCCATATCCACTTCGAGCCTCGGATCTGGCTTGCTGGCCGACGCTTGATGTCGATGAGTGCCGCTGTCTTGAGGCTGCCTTCGGCAACCGCGGCGATAGTGATCAGCCGACGGCTGCGCTTACTGAGATCGCTCCACTTTCGGCCGGCCATGACATCCTCCGCGTAAATGGCAGGAACACCTGATGCTCTGGACTTTACATCGGGTGAGCGCCGCCGAGTTCCGGCAGCTACCTCTTTGCACCAGCAGTACCTGTCGGATGCCAAGAACCCGAACGGGTACTGCCCCGATCACGGCACGGGCCTGTCCTGGCCATCGGTGTATTAGACGCTGACGTAGGTGCCGCGTCTGGGCACCGCGAAGAACGAGCCTCGGCGCACAGGATGTCGATGGCTCGGAGTCTGGTGGTCTCTGCCGACATCACCTGCGCAGGGCAGTGCGACAACGTCTGGACCAGCTATGAGGAGAAGGAGACGGATGTTATCGGGCTTGGTCCTTGTCAGGGGTATATGTGGCACATCATCCTAGGTCGGTGGAGAACCTGAGACTCACCATTGCCCGCTCGCAGTTGCGTGGCCTGCTGGCCTACATCGCCTTGATCTCGGCGGTCACCGTGCTGCTCGCTGTCTTCTGGGCGCTCGGCGGCCAAGGCGGATCGGTGGTGGGAGCATGGGCGCTCGGTGCCGGAATTGGCGCATTGATCGGCCTCTACGCCTATATCGCCTACGCGCGGGCGTTCACGGAGTGCACGCCCGCCGGGCTTCGCACTCGGGGTCTGGGTGGACTACAAGAATGTCCCTGGTCAGGGGTGAGCGATGCAAGTCTTCGGCCGCACGGAAGAACTGCCACGGTGATGGTTACGACTACCAGCGGCACGCGTTTCCGGCTTGGGGTGCCGGTGGATGGCGGCGTCATGCGGGATCCGGAGTTCATGGGCAAGGTGCAGCAGGTTGTGGAGTACTGGCACTCGGCGACTGAGGAGCCTACTGGTCCCCGGACCGGTTCTTCCCCATCCTCCCCGTAGGCGCCAACCCACATGATGGAATGCCCGGCTTCGACGCTCTGCCCCTGGCCGTGCGGGCTGTCCTCACCGACCTGGATCGCTATGCGGAGTGGAACCCGCTCTTCCGTGAAGCGGCCAACGCTGTACGGCGAAGACGGGGTCGTTAGCGATGAGTTTCGGGACGTTCGGCGGTCGCAACGTGCATAACGGTCACATCGGAGGGAGTTCTGGTGGCGAAGGTTCTGTGGCACGTGACGATGTCGCTGGACGGCTTTATTGCCGGTCCGGGTGAGGACATGGCATGGATGGGCGACTTTGTCGGTCCGAACCCGACCGTGGATGAGTTGCTCCCCAGGATCGGCGCCGTTCTTGCTGGCAGGCGGACCTACCGGCCGGACAAGCTGGAGGAGACCAAGGTATACGGCGGGCGCTGGGCCGGTCCGCAGTTCGTTCTGACCCACGATGCGCCGGAAACAGCAGCACCAGGCTTCACCTTCGTCGGCGGCGACATCAAGGACGCTGTGGTCACGGCCAAGGCCGCTGCCGGTGACAAGTACGTCGCCATCCTGGGCGCCAGCACAGCTCAGCAGTGCCTCGACGCGGGCATAGTCGATGAGATGCTCGTGCACATCGCCCCCGTGCTGCTGGGTGATGGCGTCCGGCTGTTCAGCCAGCCCGGCGGCACGAAGGTCAAGTTCGAGCGCATCAGCTGCACGCACGGAGCGAGAGTGACAAACCTCTGGCTACGCCCCGTCAGGTGAAGTTGGCCCAGTCACCACCGCCGCGAGCGACGCTGGGCTGGTGACCGTGTCTCCCCCAGGATTGAAGCCCGCGGCGATGAGTTGAGGGGGTCATCGGAGTCTTCACCGGTGGAAGTGTTCGGCCTTGAGCCGGGTCATTGACACGTATGAGGAGGATCCCATGGCGATCGTGGAAATCAACATTTCGATGTCGGTGGACGGCTTTGTCACCGGCCCGAACGTTCAGGAGTTCCCGGGGCTGGGAGAGGGAGGCGAGATCCTCCATAGCTGGCTGGGGGAGGACGACAGCGAGAAGATCCTCCGCGAGAACCTGTTCGCCCCCGCCGGGGCGGTCATCACGAGCCGCAAGGTGTTCGACGGGACGGGAGGATGGGGTGACGACGGGTTTTACCGGATGCCGGTGTTCGTGCTGACGCACCGGCCCCATGAGGTGATTGTGAAAGGTGAGACCACCTTTACCTTTGTCACCGAGGGGATCAAGCACGCCGTCGCGCAGGCGGCCATGGCGGCAGGCGAGAAGAAGGTCCATGTCATGGGCGGTGCCAGTGTCATCCAGCAGGTCCTGAAGGCGGGGCTGGCTGATGAGTTGCTGCTGCACGTCGCGTCGGTTCTGCTCAGTGACGGCACGCCCCTGTTCGAGCACCTCGGCGGGCCGATCCAGCTAGAGCGCATGGAGGTGGTCGAGTCTCGGTTCGCGACGCATCTCAGATTCCGCGTCGTTAAGTAGACCCTGGGACGATAGCCGCCGACGTTACACCTGGTCAGCGCGCGATCGTTGGTCGGCCACCGCTGCTCCGGATGCGATACGGGCGTGACTTCATTCACTTTCTGTTCATTTGTACGTCGGTAGGGTGTCGTCTGAATGAAGTAATTTCTTCGCGGGGACGCAGGTTGGCAGGCGCCTGGCCGTGCAGGGTGGAAGGAATTGCTGGTGACCGAGACCCGCCCCGTGGACTTGCTGGCCGCCCTGGACGAGGCAAAGCTCAGCCGGTTCCATCTGCGGGCGGTTCTGGTGTCCGGGATGGGCTTCTTCACCGACGCCTATGACCTGTTCGTGATCGGGGTCGCCTCGACCCTGATCAAGCAGGAGTGGAATCTCAGTTCCGGCAGGCTTGCGCTGCTCAACGCCGCGATGCTGGCGGCGGCCTTCCTCGGTGCCAGCGCGTTCGGCCGGTTCGCCGACCTGTTCGGCCGCAAGCGCGTCTACTGGGTGGTCGCGGCGATCCTGGTGGTCGGAGCGCTGGGATCAGCGCTCTCGCCCTCGTTCTGGGTACTGATTGCCTTCCGCTTCCTGCTCGGCTTCGGCGTTGGCGGCGATTACCCGGTCAGTGCGGTGCTGATGAGCGAGTATGCCAACCGCAAGGACCGGGGCAAGCTGGTCGGGATGGTGTTCTCCACCCAGGCGCTCGGCCTGATCGTTGGGCCGCTGATCGCGCTCGCCCTGCTCGGTGCCGGATCCAGCAGCGACGTGGCCTGGCGGACGATGCTCGCACTAGGCGCGGTGCCTGCGGCGGCCGTGGTCTACCTGCGCAGCCGGATGCCCGAGTCGCCCCGCTACCAGATACAGGTCCAGGGCCGCCGTAGTGAGGCGCTCAGGGAGATATCCAGCTTCAGTAACGGGGTAGTAAACGGAGGCTCGACGGCCCGGCTGCGCCACCGGATGGGGCTGCGGTCGTTCCTGACCAACCGCAGGTACCTGGTCATGCTGGCTGGCACGGCCGGTACCTGGTTCCTGCTGGACTACGCCTATTACGGGAACACGATATCCACGCCCCAGATCATCGGGCTGATCTCCCCGGGCTCGTCAACAGCGACCACGATCGCGATCCAGCTCGGCATCTTCGTGGTCGCGGCGGTGCCCGGTTACCTGCTCGGGATCCTCTGGCTGGACCGGATCGGCCACCGGCGTCTGCAGCTCACCGGCTTCGCCATGATGGCGCTGTGCTTCGCGATCATCGGCCTGGTCCCCGGCCTGACGACGGCCGTGATGCCGTTCTTGCTGGTGTATGGAGTGAGTTATTTCTTCACCGAGTTCGGGCCGAACATGACGACCTTCGTGATGCCCAGCGAGATCTACCCGGTTACCATGCGTGCGACCGGGCACGGCATCTCGGCAGGCATCGGCAAGTTCGGCGCGTTCATCGGGGTCTTCGTCTTCCCCCTGCTGAAAGACTCCCTCGGCCTGCGCGGCACGCTCACGCTCACCGCTGGGGTATCGGTCCTCGGTTTCCTCCTGACCCTGGTCCTGCCCGAGCCGACCGGCCGGAGCCTGGAGGACCTGGCCAGCGGGCCCGCCGCCCTCCCTGCCCAGCGGGCCCGGATCGTGCTGGCGGCCCCGTCCGGCGAGACGTCCACTCCGGCAGCCTGATAAGGACTGAGGCGCCGTTCCGGTCGGGGCCGGCGGCCCGCCCCGGTCCTCAGCGCGTGGTGTCCGGCCGCCCCGCGAGGGGCGTCTCGGTCGGTGGGATATCAGGTGTCGTGATCGGCCCGGTCGTCCGCGCCCCCGCGGCGACAGGCAGCGCCACGAGCGCCCCTTCCTCTGGATTGCCGAGCTGCGCCCAGAGGTTGTTGAGTTCGGACTGGTAGTAGAGCGCCTGCAAGCTCGCGACGAATGCGAGGAGCACCCCGATCCACGGGTTGCAGCTGGGCTGAGGCCCGGCGTCCTCCTGCATTTTGGCGATCCGTTGTCCCGTGTTGTAGATCGACACGTACGGCGGAACGATGATGATCCACCCGATCGTGACCGCCAGCACCGAGAGCACTGGGTTCACTTCGATGTTCTCGTCGAAGTCCCGGGCCTCGCGGTTGATCTTGTACCACCAGACGGCGTAGTAGACGCCGAACGTGATCAACGGCCACACCAGCCACACCAGCCAAATATTGCGTGTCTTGCCTGCACGTCCTGTCATGTCGACCCCCCCGACGTCGCTGGGTGACCAGCGACATTCATACGTATGACTACTTTTCGTAACTATATGACTTCTTAGAGCCATGGTAAACCGCGGGGCGGCCGGTCATGGCGGCGGCAGGTGGTGCTGAGGCGGGCAATGCGCTGCAGAGAGAGGAAGTCTCGCGAGGTACGGAAGTGCCGCAAGGCGCAAAGCGTTCCCCGTGGCGGAAGGCGTTCCCGCGGCGGGAGCGTTCTCGCGGAAGTGCCGCGGAAGGCTAGCCGGGCGCGCCGCCCCGGCCGGCGCCCCGGCGGAAGCGCCCGACGCCGTCAATGGCAGTGGGGCTGCCCAGCACCGTCATGCCGTGGCGGAACTCGTTCGCCATGGCCTCCTCGTCGCTGAGCGAGACGCTTTCTAGTGCGGACAGCCGGTCGCTGCGCAGGCACGACTGCGGGAGGGCGGCCAGTTCGCGCGCGAGTTCCTCGGCGGCGGCGCGCGCCCGGCCATCCGGCACCACCCGGTTGACCAGGCCGATCTGCAGTGCTTCGGCTGCGGGCACGGGCCGGCCGGTCAGGATCATGTCGAGCGCGCGGCCCATCCCCACCAGGCGCGGCAGCCGGACAGTACCGCCGTCGATCAGGGGGACACCCCACCGTCGGCAGAACACGCCTAGCACCGCGCCCTCCTCCGCCACGCGCAGGTCGCACCAGAGGGCGAGTTCCAGGCCACCCGCCACGGCGTGCCCGGAGACCGCCGCGATCACCGGCTTGGACAGCCGCATCCGGGTCGGTCCCATCGGCCCGTCACCATCCGGTTCGGCCCTGTTGCCGTCCGGCCCACCGATCGCCTTGAGGTCGGCGCCGGCGCAGAAGCTGCCGCCGGCGCCGTGCAGCACGGCGACGCAGGCGGCATCGTCGGCGTCGAAATCCCGGAAGGCATCGACCAGCGCGGCAGCGGTGGGCCCGTCGACTGCGTTGCGCGCCTCCGGGCGATCCATGATGACGGTGGTAACCGGCCCGGCCCGCTCCACGCGTACCGTCATTAGCGCTCTCCTCCGACCAGGCCAGGACCCGCCGGCCAGGACCGCCGGCCAGCGCCGCCGGCCAGGTCAGGTCAGGCCAGGGCCGCGACCGGGCTCGCCGGGTCGGGTCAGCCGACCTGCCAAGTGTCAGGGCCCGCGAGCAGGGCGGCCAGGTCGCCCTCGCCCTGGCGCTCCCGGGCGCTGTCGATCTGCGCGGCCATGAGCTCGTCGTAGCTCGGCCTGGGCGCCTGCCGGAACACGCCGATCGGGGTGTGCGCGAAGTCTGCGCTGTCCAGCCGGGACAGCGCGAACGCATACGACGGATCGGCCGCGTGGGCGTCGTGCACAAGCAGGGATTCCTCATCCGCCTCGGCCACATCGACAGCCTCGAGCGAGCCGTGCCGGCCGAAGCGGAGCCCGCGACCGCGGTCCGCGCCGAACCGGACGGGCTCGCCGTGCTCCAGCCGGATCAGCTTGTCGTCGCGCGATGAAGGGTCGGTAAGCGGCGCGAACGCGTCATCGTTGAAGATCGGGCAGTTCTGGTAGATCTCGATGAACGCGGCGCCCCGGTGGTCGGTCGCCGCCCGGAGCACGCTGGTCAGGTGCTTGCGATCGGAGTCGATCGTGCGGGCCACGAAACTGGCCTCCGCGCCGAGTGCGAGCGACACCGGGTTGAAGGGGGTGTCCAGCGAGCCGAACGGGGTCGACTTGGTGACCTTCCCCTGCTCGGAGGTGGGTGAGTACTGACCCTTGGTCAGCCCGTAGATCCGGTTATTGAAGAGCAGGATCTTGATATTCACGTTCCGGCGCAACGCGTGAATCAGGTGGTTGCCGCCGATCGACAGCGCGTCACCGTCGCCGGTGATCACCCAGACAGACAGGTCAGGGCGGGACGCGGCCAGGCCCGTCGCGACGGCCGGAGCACGCCCGTGGATCGAGTGCATCCCGTAGCTGTCCACGTAGTACGGAAGCCGCGATGAGCAGCCAATGCCGGAGATGATGGCGACGTTCTCCCGCGGCACCTCCAGTTCAGGCAAGAACGCCTGGAACGCCGCGAGGATCGCGTAGTCGCCGCAGCCCGGGCACCAGCGGACATCCTGGTCGGACTTGAAGTCCTTCGTCGTAAGGCGCGTGTCGGTCTTGGGCACGAGCGTCAGCGAGGCGGGCCGTCGGGAGGATTCCCCGGTAGCCGTCGTCCGCTCAGACATGTGCGATCACTTCCTGGATGACACCGGCCAGTTCGGCAGCGCGGAACGGGAGCCCCCGCACCCGGTTGTAGGAAATCACGTCGACCAAGTAGCGGCCGCGTAGCAGCAACGCGAGCTGGCCCAGGTTGATCTCGGGGACGAGGACCTTGTCGTAGCTGCGCAGCACGTCACCGAGGTTGGCGGGCATCGGTGACAGGTGCCGCAGGTGGGCTTGGGCCACCGAACCGCCGGCTGTCCGTACCCGCCGCACGGCGGCGCCGATGGAGCCGAACGTAGAGCCCCAGCCGAGCACGAGCACCTTGGCTTCGCCGTCGGGGTCGTCCACCTCAAGCGGTCCGATGTCGGCCGCGATGCCGTCGATCTTGGCCTGGCGAAGCCGCACCATCTTGTCGTGGTTGTCCGGGTCGTAGGAGATGGTCCCGGCGCCGTCGGCCTTCTCGATCCCGCCGATCCGGTGCTCAAGCCCTGGCGTGCCGGGCACTGCCCACGGCCGGGCGAGAGTCTCGGGGTCGCGCTGGAACGGCCGGAATTCAGCCGGCTTGCCGTCTTCGTCCTGCCAATCCTCTGGCTTACTAAACGAGAAATCTGTGCTGATGTCGGGCAGACCTGCGACGTCGGGGATGCGCCATGGCTCCGACCCGTTGGCCAGGTAGCCGTCGGAGAGCAGGATCACGGGCGTCCGGTACTTGACCGCGATGCGGACCGCCTCGATGGCGATCGTGAAGCAATCGCCGGGCGTCGCGGGGGCGAGCACGGCGACCGGCGACTCCCCGTTCCGGCCGAACAGCGCCTGGAGCAGATCCGCCTGTTCGGTCTTGGTCGGCATGCCGGTCGATGGCCCGGCCCGCTGGATGTCGCAGACGATCAGCGGCAGTTCGACCGATGCGGCCAGGCCGATGGTCTCCGCCTTCAGCGCCATGCCGGGTCCTGAAGTGCTGGTCACCCCCAGGGCGCCGCCGAAAGAGGCACCAAGCGCGGCGCCCACGCCCGCGATCTCGTCCTCAGCCTGGAACGTCCGTACCCCGAACCGCTTGTGCTTGGACAGTTCGTGCAGGATGTCGGAGGCCGGGGTGATCGGGTAGGAGCCGAGGAAGATCGGCAGCCCGGACAGCTTGGAGGCGGCGATCAGGCCGTACGCCAGCGCGGTGTTGCCGGTGATGTTGCGGTAGATGCCCGGCTCCAGCGTGGCTGGCTTGACCTCGTACTGAACCGAGAAGGCCTCAGTGGTTTCGCCGTAGTTCCAGCCGGCCTGGAACGCCGCGATGTTCGCCTTCATGATCTCGGGCTTGGCCGCGAACTTTGACTCAAGGAACTTGAGGGTGCTCTCCGGCGGCCGGTTATAGAGCCAGGAGAGCAGGCCGAGCGCGAACATGTTCTTGGCCCGCTCGGCCTCCTTCCGGGAGACGTCGTATTGCTCAAGCGCCTTGACGGTCATCGAGGTGATCGGAACCGTGTGCACGTTGTAGGCGGACAGCGAGCCGTCATCCAGGGGACTGCCGTCGTAGCCCACCTTGGCCAGGTTGCGCTTGGTGAACTCGTCGGTGTTGGCGATGATGTCCGCGCCGCGGGGCACATCGTCCAGGTTGGCCTTGAGCGCGGCCGGATTCATCGCGACCAGGACGTCGGGCGCATCGCCGGGAGTCAGGATGTCGTGATCGGCGAAGTGGACCTGGAAGCTCGACACACCGGGCAGCGTGCCCGCGGGCGCGCGGATCTCGGCGGGGAAGTTCGGCAGCGTGGACAGGTCATTGCCGAAGGCCGCGGTTTCCTGGGTGAAACGGTCCCCGGCCAGTTGCATGCCGTCGCCAGAGTCGCCAGCAAAACGGATGATGACACGATCAAGTTGCTGGACCTGCTTGGTCACAGTCGGAGGACCTCCTCGACGCGCCGCGGCCGGACACCGTCAAAGCGTGGGTCCGCGAGCGCCGCACCCGGGTCAGCGTTGAACTCGGGGCTAGAGTTAGGACTACATGTATGTTACCTGCGCCACAATGCCACCGAAGCTGTCACAGTCGCTTCCGCGTTGGTCGTGACGCATCTCACAGTGTCGTGACGGATCCCCACAGTAGTCCTGTCCCGCCCGACGCCGCGGGAGGCGCACGTTACGAGCCTGTGACACCTTCGCGCGAAGTTGTGCACTCCTCTGTTATATACGTCCTGGCTGACGGCCAGGTTCACACAGGGTGTGTCCCAGCACGGGAGCTGCCAGAGCGTGTCCCGCGGATCTTCAGCCTGCTGCACCGGTGTTTGCCGCACAGTCGCCGGAGGGCGCCTCGCGGCGTTGTCGTCGTCGCCAATAGCTCCGCTCATGCCTATCCGCTTCTGTCAGGGGATCGTCGTAGTGCACGGCCAGGCCGCGCCCGGATAAGCATGAGCTCCGCTATTGGCTCCTCCTCCGCCTTGCGATCCATCCCTCCGGACGGCCGCTCGCGACGGCCAAGATCCACGAGACACGCCCTTGTTCCGTGCTCCGCCGGCCGCTCTCCCCGGGCCGGGTCGCGCTGCGGCTACGCTGGGTGCGTGGCTGCCGTGGACCTTCCCGCGCCGCGCACGGGAAGCGACCCTGATCGTGGATCCGGTCCTGAGCCCTTCGTCATCGACACCGGTCGCGGGTACTCGCTCTGGGTTCTCGACGCCGGGCTCGCCTGCTGCGCGGTGGAGTGCGCCGCCGCGCTGCGGAGCGTGAACACGCCGGAGGCCGGGCGAGGCTCGGTCTGGGAGCAGGCATGCGTGCTCGTCGTGGCGGGGACGGTGACCGACAAACTCGCCCCATTGGTGCTCCGCGCCTACGAGCGGATGCCGGGGCGCAGGTATGTCATGTCCTTCGGTGCCTGCTCCAATAGTGGCGGCCCGTACTGGGATTCTTATTGCGTGACCAAGGGCGTTGACCAGTTCATCCCCGTGGACGTCTACGTGCCAGGCTGCCCGCCGCGCCCCGAGGCACTGCTGCACGGACTGGACGTGCTCGCGGCGAGGCGCCTCGAGGGGGAGCCGTGACGCCTGGGGAGATCATCGAGCGGGTGAACGCCGGCTTGGGCGCCGGTGCGGCCGACACGGATCCGCCCGGGGCAGATCAGCCGGAGCCAGATCAGGTGGGGCCCGGTCCGGCGGAGCCAGGTTTGGCGGGGCCGGGGCTGGCGGGACTGGGGCCTGCGGGGCCCGGTCCGGCGGAGCCAGGTTTGGCGGGACCGGGGTCGGCGGGGCCAGGGCTGGCGGGACCGGGGCTGGCGGAGCCAGCGTGCAAGGTGAGCCAAGGAACCGTGACCGTGCTCGTGCCGCCCGCCGCGTGGCTTGATGCGCTGCTGTTCGCCCGGGACGAACTTGGCTGCGATTTCTTCGACTGGCTCAGCGCGGTCGACGAACTCGACACCGGCCTGGCGGTCGTGGCGCACGTGTACTCGCTGGCCGGTCGGCATCACCTGCTGCTGCGCACCCTGGTGGCGCCTGGTTCCCCGGCGCTGCCGACGGCCACCGGGATCTACCGCGGCGCGGCGTGGCACGAGCGCGAAACGCACGAAATGTTCGGCGTGGACTTCACCGGTCATCCCGGGCTGGCGCCCCTGCTGCTGCCGGACGGGTTCGAGGGGCACCCACTGCGCAAGGATTTCGTGCTCGTCGCGCGGGTGGCCAAGGATTGGCCGGGGGCCAAGGAACCGGGTGATCACGGCGGCGCGGCGCGCGGAGGGCGCCGCCTGCCACCGGGCGTTCCCGAGGGCTGGCGGCCGCAGTGAGCGACGTGCAACCGGGCGCGGCTGGAGTACCGATCGACCGGCCGGTCGGCGCAGGGGCCGTATCGATCGATCGAGCGGCCGCGGCAGAGGGTGTACCGATAGATCGAGCGGCCGGGGCGGCTGGCCTGCCGTCGCGCAGCCGGGGGGTAATCGGGCTGCTGGAAGAGAACTGCACGGTCTGCATGCTGTGCGCCAGGGAGTGCCCTGACTGGTGCATCTACATCGACTCGCACAAGGAACCGGAGCCCGGACCCCATGACGGGCCTGGCGGGCGCGGGCGACCGCGCGTCCGCAACGTGCTTGACAGATTTGCTGTCGACTTTTCGTTGTGTATGTATTGCGGGATCTGTATTGAGGTGTGCCCGTATGACGCCCTGTTCTGGTCACCAGAGTTCGCGTACGCGGAAACTGACATCAGGGACCTGACCCATGAGCGGGACAGGCTTCGGGAGTGGATGTGGACCGTGCCGCCGCCACCGGCGCACGACCCAGGCGCGCCGACGCCGAAGGAAGTGATCACCGCCCGGGGCACGGGCCCGGCAGCCCGGGAACTTCCGCCAGTCCGGATGCCGGGCAGCCTCCAGTTACGTAGTGTGTCAACTTGACTGCGTTGCGAAGCGTCTTGTTGGCATAACCCTGCCCGGCACAGGGACGCCGCGGGCTGGCGAGGAGCCTGAGGGCTCATGAAGGATGGGATGCATGCTCCCGCACCAGCCCGTGGGACCGAGGTGCCCGAGGTTCCCCGGGTGCCACCCGCGCCGCGCGGCACGCCCCCGCCGCCTGGGCTGCCTGGTATCGCCGTATCCCAGCCCAGGCCGGCTACCGGTCGCGTCGCCTTACCAGACGACCTGACGGCAAACCTGGACGAGACCGGAATCGCCGAGTGGGCGCGGCAGGTGCTCGCGTGGCTGCCCAGCCGGGGCGCCGATCTTACCTGAAGTTGACGAACTGGAGGGCGAGGTCGAGTTCCCGGCCTTTGACCAGGGAGATCACGGCCTGGAGGTCGTCCTTCTTCTTGGATGAGACACGCAGTTCCTCACCCTGCACCTGGGCGCGCACGCCTTTCGGCCCCTCGTCCCTGATGAGCTTGCTGATCTTCTTGGAGTCCTCCTGCGAGATGCCTTCCTTCAGGCTGATCGCGAGCCGGTACTCCTTGCCCGAGAGCTTCGGGTCGCCTGGGTCGAGAGTCTTCAGCGAGACGCCGCGCCTGACCAGCTTGTCCTTGAAGACGTCGAGCACGGCCTTGGCGCGCTCCTCGCTGTTGGCGCGGATCTCCACGGCATGATCGCCGGACCATGCGATGGAGGCGCCCACGCCGCGGAAATCGAAACGGGTTCCGATCTCCTTCGCCGCCTGGTTGAGTGCGTTGTCCACCTCCTGGCGATCGATCTTGCTGACGATGTCAAAACTGCTGTCCGCCACTGCAACTCCAATCCGGGAGACACGACGCCATGTCCGATCACGAGGCTACTGGCCCCCGGGGCAGGTGTGGTGGATCTACGATGCTGCCGGGCGGAGGCCCGCCGCAGGTCGCAGGCGGTCGGCCGCGGATGGGCAGCAGCTGGATCGCGTCGGTGCCGAGGCCGCGGGTCCTGTGATTCGCATGCAACGGCCGGGCGCGGTGTCCGCTATCCTTCACAGTGCCCGTCCTGCGGGACGGCATACGGCAGGTTGCCCGAGCGGCCAAAGGGAGCGGTCTGTAAAACCGTCGGCTTAGCCTACGTTGGTTCGAACCCAACACCTGCCACCAGGACAAATACCAGCTCAGGGGCGCTGTGGCGTCCCTGATTGCTTTCAGCCCATGCAGCCAGATGCCGCCGGAAGCGGTCGCATGCCGCTAGTCGTGGGATATGCGTGGGATGGATTGCCGCCCGATCTGCCCTGGTAGCGACCGCTACTGACGTCCCGAAATGGGCAGTTTTCTGTCGCATCCTTCGCATCACGCAGCCTCTAGTGCAGCTTCTATGCGCTTGTTGGTAACCGCCTCGCCGTCGTCGAGGCACTTGGCGTAGACCCGGAGCAGGACTTCGACGCTGTGCCCGGCGCGCTCGGCTACTTCTGTCGCGGGGACTCCGGCGTTCAGCCAGAGCGAGACTGCCGCATGGCGCAGGTCGTAGGGGCGCCCGGC
>WNFD01001090.1_pt1 | contig 30610 bp, 27 predicted proteins | sample 5400491 | NCBI WGS metagenome assembly WNFD01 (sample SAMN13153343, study PRJNA577476) | soil metagenome | isolation source: 120 cm saprolite under Douglas fir tree site 2 hole 2 replicate 2 | place: USA:California | collected 2015-04-18
TCTTCTTTCCCGTCATGTAATCTGATCGCTGTCATTCGCGGGTTGTTGCCGCGAAGTCGTTGAGAGTTCGCAGGTTCCTATGGAAGCTATCGTCTCCACCGCACGCCGCAAGGAGCCCACCCTGTGGGCATCCCTGGTGGAAGCTATCCGCGGCTCGCACCAGGACTACACGACCGGCAGCCTCAACCGCGCCATCTTGCTCCTGGCCGTGCCCATGGTGCTGGAGATGGTTCTGGAATCTCTGTTCGCGGTGGTCGACGTCTTTTGGGTGGGACGGTTGGGCGCAAACGCGGTAGCTACGGTTGGTCTGACCGAGTCCATGTTGAGCCTGGTGTTCGCCGTGGGCATGGGACTCAGCTTGTCCACCACCGCCATGGTCGCGCGGCGCATCGGAGAGAAAGACCCCGAAGGAGCAGCCGTGGCGGCGGTTCAGGCCATCACATTGGGTCTGATCGTGTCGGTTGCCATCGGAGTTCCTTGCCTTGTGTTTGCACCCCACCTGCTTCGCTTGATGGGCGCCTCGCCGGACATCATCGCCGAAGGCAGCGGCTACACCAGGATCTGCCTGGGCGGCAGTTGTGCCGTGCTCTTGCTCTTTCTTAACAATGCGATCTTCCGTGGCGCTGGGGATGCGGCCATCGCCATGCGCCTGCTTTGGGTTTCGAACATCATCAATCTGATTCTCGATCCTTGCCTGATCTTCGGAGTTGGGCCGTTCCCTCGCCTGGGCGTCACCGGCGCTGCGTTGGCCACTTTCATCGGACGCAGCATTGGCGTTCTGTACCAGTTCTATCGCTTGCTGCGCGGGACTGAGCGCATCCGCATCTTGAAGAGCCAGATTCGGGTGCAGTACGACGTGTTGCTGCGGTTGCTACGCGTGTCGCTCACTGGCATCCTGCAATTTGCCATCGCGCACACCAGTTGGATCGGCCTGGTGCGCATAGTCAGCATCTTCGGTGCGGCTGCCCTCGCCGGGTACACGATCGCCATCCGCGTGGTCATTTTTGTGCTCCTGCCTTCCTGGGGCCTGAGCAACGCGGCAGCCACACTAGTCGGGCAGAACCTGGGAGCCGGGCATCCCGAGCGCGCTGAGAAAGCCGTGTGGCGCACTGGACTCTACAATGTCGCCTTTCTCGGGGTAGTCGGAATCTTCTTCATATTTTTCGCGGAACCAGTGGTCCGCTTGTTCACGCACGATCCGGCCGTAGTGCCGCTGGGCGCTGCGTGTCTGCGCATCGTCAGCTACGGCAACCTCGGCTATGCCTACTTCATGGTCATGATGCAAGCTTTCAACGGCGCGGGCGACACCATTACTCCGACCATCGTGAATTTCTTCGGCTTCTGGCTGTTCGAGATTCCCTTGGCATACTGGCTGGCCATTCCTCTGCATATGCGTTCCAACGGAGTTTTCTTTTCCATCGCGATTGCGGAGAGCGCAATGGCTGTTACCAGTGCGGTCCTGTTCAGGCGGGGAAAATGGAAGAAGCAGAAGATTTAGGTTCTGACTGCGCGGTGATCTCGCCAACGCCAGCGTGAACTGCTCTTTGTCACCGATCCACTGGGAAGTTGCATGGGCCGATTCCGGCCGAGTCACGTAAGTGCTCCCGGGGCTACTGGGAAGTAACTGTTGCAATCAGGCCACCGCGATTGTCTTTCCTGTCGGCGGGACGCCGAAGAAGGTGCCCCGATGCGTGCCCCGCATAGTGAACCTTGCGCCACCTTGTCGCCTTCGGCAACCATCTCCTCCAGCGTCCATTCGATATCAGGGAAGCCCCCGCGCATCATCCCGATGACGGTGAGGTAGCCAGCTGGACCGCGCAGCGGCTCGGGGCGTCCCGGAACATGAAATATCGCGTCGGGCGAGATGAGTTCCTGGGCAAGCCTCTCGCTGGCAGTGGTTGATGAACTCCATAGTGCTATCTACTTTATCCCTCTTTCGCCACGGCTGGCGATAACAGGCGTGGCTGTTGAAAAACTCACTCCGGAGAAATCCGCGAATATTGGATTGCGTCAGGATGCCCTATAAACAACTTTCTCTGCTCGTTTAGACATTTTCTATCCCCACAATTCTCGCGCATTTCTGAAATATCGAGTTTTTCAACAGCCACAGGCGGCGTTTACACTCACAACCAGCGTTGTTAGTGAAATGGCGATTTTTCGTCAACTACGGCTGCTTCTCCGCTGTATAGGTCATCGTTGTACCTCTTTGTTTGTCGGCGGCTTCGATCCTCATTGACTTTCCGTCCTTGGAGACGCTCATACGTTTGACCCCGACGACTTTCCCATCCCGCTTATGGGTTTCTTCAATCGTGTAGTCATCGATCTGCTTCAGCGAGACGGGACTATCTGTGTCATCAAACCTCGCTTCGTAGCTCTGGCTACCGTCGGAGAACCTCACGCCATCCGCTGTGGTTTGAATGGTGGTCAAAGTACCGGCGCGGGTGGCATTTTTGACCGTGTCCATCCGCCACACTCCCGAAAGCGCGTGCGAGCCAATGGGGCCTTTACCTACTCTCGTGAACCCTGCTTTTCCGGTAACCGTTTCTGCTTCCATCGTGTTGGTGAACTTCTCCGTCATCTTCTGTCCATCCGGCGAGACCGTTTCGGTGCACACGAACGTAGGCTTACCCTCTTTCTTCATGCTGAACTCTACCGAATTGCTATCCAATATTCGTACCGCAAGTGTGTCGTAGTTCGCATACCCGGCCACTTTCTGATCGGTCCCATCAGTTTTCACGTCAACTTTCGGGACGCAGCTAAGGCAGTGGTACATCTCCTTGTCGAACAAGTATTCTTCGGGCGTGCCGGAGAATCGGAGTGTGTCCATCTTCATCTTCCATGTTCCGTCGAAGCGACTCTGCGCAAACAGGAATGATGGCGCAAACAGCAATAGGGCAACCAGATTTCTCACGGGACTCCTGCGTGACCTTGCGGCCCGTTCGGCTGAAGCCTTTAGTTCGTACATGGTTGCGACAAACGGAGTTATTGTAACCGGGCTGCCCTGTCTTTTTCACTTTCGCACTCAGGCGTTGCACATCCTGACAAGCCAAAGCGGAGTACGCGCAACTGCAATAGCCCGGGTTTGGGAATGGCAGGGGGCAAATTCTTCCGTTTGATTGGAAAAAAAGACTCGGCGGGAGGGATGGGGTCGAAGGTTTGTTACCGGGGGGTTCTTGAAGCGAATCGCTAATTGCTCGGCGTTTAGGCTCACAACCGGGTCAGTGAGTACTATGGCGATACAGCCTCAGCTATCGTTTTTCCTCGGTCCGCGTCTATGCTGCATGAGTGTATTGCGATAACGTCCATGAATACGGCTCTGTTGAGGCAATTTGTTTTTATAGTTTCACTTGCCTCAAACTGTCTCGCGCAGGCAGACGCTAAGGCAACGAAGAATCAAAGCGATTCGATGGTCTTAGTCCGTGGTGGCACGATCCAGATCGGGATCGATGCTTCCGAAATCTCGCGGTTTGAGAAAGTCTTCGACACCCCCACGGCGCAACTATTCCAAGATGAGGTTCCAAAGCACTGGGTTACTCTCGACGGCTTTTATATTGACAAGTACCTCGTGACAAACGCCCAGTTCAAAAGCTTTACCGATGCCAACGCCGAATGGCGGCCTGGCCGTGCCTATTGCAGGTGGCGCGGAAAGCGCCTGCCGTCTGAAGCAGAGTGGGAATATGCCGCTCGTGGTGGCCTGAACGCGCTCTTCCCGTGGGGCGATGATCCCGTGGACAAAACGCACGCCAACTCTGCCACGAGCCGGCTGGGGACCACGTCCCCGGTCGGCACTTATCCCGCCAATCGATATGGCCTTTTCGATATGGCTGGGAACGTTTGGGAATTTCTTGTAGACGAGTGGACACCGTATTCTTCAATGTCGCAGAAGAACCCAGTTGCAGGTGATAGTCGGTTCCTCGACGCGACGGCATTTCTGAAGGTGAAGACCCGCCGGGTAATTCGAGGCGGCAGTTTTGATGGAGCACCGGTGAACCTTTGGGTCGAATATCGGGACAGCCATCCTCCGACCGGCTCGCGTGAGTTTGTCGGCTTCCGCTGCGCGAAGTAGCTGGTAATAAGACATCTCCCAATCTTAGGTGTCAGATTCTGTCCCAGTGACGCGGTTTTCGGAAGTAATTGTGGTAGACAGGCGAAAGCGCTCAGAACCGAGCTACTTGTGGCGATGTTACGCCAGCAATTGACCTGGAGCGCGTTCATGCCCACGCCACAGCTTATTCTTGAAACCGAGCGGTGCGGAAGTAATCTAGACCGTACATAGCCGCAGGGGATACGATCCAGCTACGCCAATAATTCTGCCAAGCAAGGGAGGCTTTAACGATTGAGATCCCAAACTTTCTTTCGCTACCTCTGGCGCATTGATGCCGTACTCATTCTCCTTGCTGCCGGGGCCATCACCTTCGGGGTTGTGGCTCTCTTGGTAGGGGAGTTCGGGGCGAGAGCAGCTCGGAATCGTGAAGCGGAGGCGGGAATACCTGTCGTGGCCGCCGATTCGAGCGCTCCCTTATCACTCGGGCGTGCGTCGGCCGTGGCGGGCACGGACGTGATGCGGGCCGACCTCTCTCTGAATCGTGGGGGAGCGGGTTTCAGTAGTGGCGGATATACGGAAACGAGGAACATCCTTTTCATAGAACCTGGGCAAAAGGTAGCGCGTTGGTTGCTTCCGGACAACGATCACGTCAGGACGCGCCCGTTAAACATACGCAAGCAAGAAAGCGTTGGGCCAAAAATCGGTGATAGTTCCGACATCACCGATGACACCGATCACAACGCGAAGCGGATGATTGCGACTGCGGTTCTGGTGAAAGCAACGACAGGCTCCCCCGAAACTGCCGTGGGAAGACTTCTCCTGTTCGACCCTCCTGGCAGGAAGATCGTCGAGGTGGCTAGTAACGTGAGGGAAATTCATCTAGCCTCGCTCGCCGGCGGTGAGTTGACCATCCTCTACGAACGTGACAGACGACTCGTCCTCGCCGCGTTTGATCCCAGATCGCTTGAAAAGCGCAGGGAGCAGGAGATCGATGTTCCTCGACCCAAGTGAACCGTCTTTGTGATCCGTCACCTGCAATATTACGAATCCCTGCTCTGTGCGTAAGACGTCAGAAACGTCGCCAATTTTCATACGAGAGAGCAGATTCTCAAGGGATTGGGACAGCTGACCATGCCTGAAACAGCCGATATCCCCGCCTTGCGCCGCGGTCGGCCCTTGAGAATTTGCTCGGGCAAGATCCGCAAACACACCGCCCCGCCGAACGTCATCTCGCACCCTCTCGGCCTCTTGTTGCGCCGCTGCGAGCTGGGCCGGATCGTCCGGTTGCGAAGCCCTAATCAGTATCTCGCTCAAACGGATCTGACCGGCCTCACAAAAAGACGCTGAACCTTGGGCTGTAGGAAAGGGCGCAGCTACCCTCTTAGCACAGCCGCAGTTCATGAGCATGACCAAGAGCATAGCCCATAAAATCCCGATATCGTGCTTCATGGACGCCTTGTCTAATCGACCCCAGGATCAGGCCAGTTTAACAGCATTGTTAACGAAACCAGGTCATAGCGCTCACAAGCCCTCACAAGCCGGTCAGTGAGTGCTATGGCGATGTTTCAACATTCACGGCTCTGACGCCGATAACGACACCACGCCACAAGCGCTACCAATGCTCCCCAGCACGCAATGGCCGGAAACAGCAATGTTCTTGGCCGACTCAAGTCTGCGACCAGAGCGATGATGTAGCCCATGCCCAGCCCAAAGAGAAACCCGTAGACGAGGAGCCTTCTCTTAAATGGAGTGAGCGGCTTTCCGGCGTTAGTCGTACGACCCCAAAGCCAAGCCAAAAGCAGGAAAATCAGCGCAAGGCCAGTAGCGACCAAGAAATCGCTGAGCAGAACCAATGCCTTCAATTGAGTTTTACTGATAGGAGGTTTACTCGATCACTGTTGCAATCAGGTGTTCGGCAGCTTACGGGCCGTCGTAGCCAGCTATTGACGGTCTCGTTGGTTGATCGATGCGTTTGTGTTTTCCCAATCCTCTGGCAGTATGCAGCCTTCAGCGGCCGAGACGGGGCGAGCATTGATGACCTTTATCGGTCGCCCATTGATCGTGAGGGTCGTGGAGTGAGTGGGTGACATGGTGCCGGTGAGGGCGGTGATCACATCGACCTTGCCTAGGGGCTTCGGAGGGGAGATCCGGACGAGCTGGCTGTTGGAATATGATCTCGAATTGCAATCGAGCAAATCCGTTTTGTTGAGACGCTCGGACTTATCTTGGCAGAGTCCGGTCGGAATCAGAAGTGGCACGGTTGTAGCAAACAACGCGATCTGCCATTTCATAAACCCCCTCGAAAGAGTTCCCGAATCGAGCTTTTCTCACCGACATTTTAATCCTGCTGACCTGCTTCTTTCCACCAATCAACTATCGGGCATCATAACTCGCTTTGACCTCCCCAAAACATAGTTGCTGCCGCAATCAGGCGTGGCTGTTGAAAAACTCGCTTCCGGGAAATTTGCCAAAAACACAATGCGCCACGATGCCCTACAAACGATTTTCTCGGGTCGCCTAGACATTTTCTATCCCCAGAATTTGCGCTGATTTTCTGAAATCTGAGTTTTTCAACAGCCACAGGCGATTTCGATCAACGCGAGGTTTCAAAACTGAGTGGGTGTGGGTTCCCAGAGCCCCCCACGGCGTATTGGGATTGGCTGCGGACTCAACCCGTCAACCGTGTGATTCCTCTGACGTTTACGAAAAATGAAGACGCCGCTTGACTCACCGGCCCACCCTGTGGCAATTACGCTTCGGGCAATCTCAAGGAGGGCACAATGCGATTGACCCCCAATCTAGCTTTTGGCGGGCAATGCGAGGTCGCGTTCAAGTTTTATGAACGATGCTTGGGGGCAAAATCGTCACCATGCTCACATATGGCAAATCGCCCATGGCAGAACAAGTGCCACCGAGATGGCGCGAGAAGATCCTCCATGCGACTCTCACAGTTGGCGACAACGTTTTGATGGGCTCCGACCCTGTTCCCGAGCAGTATGAACAGCCGAAGGGTTTCGCCGTGCTGCTTGGCATCGATGACCCTGTGGATGCAGAACGGATATTTCACGGGCTTGCGGAAAACGGCACAGTGCAAATGCCCCTCCAGAAAACCTTCTGGTCCGTCCGCTTTGGCGGGCTTGTCGATCAATTCGGCATACCCTGGGCGATCAACTGCGAGCAAGCGCCCAGCGTAGCGTAGAGAGTAGAGAGGAAGGGCTCAAGGAAAACGCAGCCCGACTTACGCCGTCATCGACAACGTTTGAGAATAAATCATCAACATCCATGTTGTCAGAAAGACGATCTGCGGTTCGGCACGCCTCTGGCAAGGCCCGTCTACATCGCGCTCGTGTGTCTCATCCAAGCTCTCTTGAAGGAGGTCCACAGGAGGGTGGGGGCAGCGGCCAATTTAGCGACAGTACTGGGCCTACTCGACTCGGGAGTAGTGGATGTCCTCAACATGGCGAAAAGCGCCTCGGCTGTGTTTTCGCAAACACTTTCGGGGTTGTCTCGGTCGACATCCGACTGAGCTATGGGGCAGTCTTGACTGAAGGTTTCATTGATTCCTGAGGCATCCGACAGCGGTTCTGTTGCCGGTTGCTCGTCCCGGCACGATCGGAGCGATATCATTCGTGGAAATCCGTAGGGCAGCAAGACGGCCACGCCCAAAGAACGGATTATTTGTTGGTGCGATTCTATATGGGCATAAAGCGTACGTGGAGACTGGGGCCACAAGCCGTTGCTAACATCAACTCTGGTTCTTACCGCGGCAAGCAATTCAGCCGCGGTTCCAGACCAGACGCCTCCGCGTAGGGCGAACCACCCCACTAGTTCTTTGTCAAATCGATCATCCGGTTCCGGCAGCACTATTGCACTCGTTTGGCACTCTGTTAGGTTCTGCAGCCCATTGTTCCTCTTCATTGGCAAGTTCTGCGGTCAGATGATCATGGCATAACTAATCACGCACTTGCAGGCAGTACTTCAAGAGCTACTCTAGCAAGGAGAGAGGCTTACTAGCCCGACGAGAAACACGCTGCAGCCTCCCTGCGCTTCCACCCGCACTGCTAGTTTTATGGCCAGTGCTTGGCGCGCGGCCCTGACTCGTCGTTCGCCGGAAAATTCGCCACCGAGGCAGCCGTCTTTTTGGGCACGACATCCTCCTCAGTTGTCAATGCTAAGCGAAGCTCTTCTATCAGATTCTTTGGAAGTTCATGAACGGTTCTTACCAGCCTCTTGGCGGCGAGTATGTTCGCAAAACATTCCCTCACTTCTTCATCGCCGATACCGGCAAGATCGTTTTCGGTTTTTGCGACTTCCACCAGCGTCAGAAATCCGCCTCCTTGCTCTATGCGTTCCGCAATTGTGGCCAGGGTCTTGTCCATCGGGTCGAAATTTGTCCAGCCCTTAATTTGAAAGCTAAAGTATTTCTCCTTGTGTTCATCGGTCTGGCTTTTTTGTGGCGCACCGAGTGTGTCGGGCATGGGAAATGATCTCCTTTAGAAATCGGTATGCAATTGGACCTAGTTAAATCAGTCTAGAAACGACAATCGTTCTGCAGTTAATGTCGCCAGAAAACACGATATAGACAGCGCTACATGAGGTCGGGCCCTCCCTTTGGGCCCCTAGAGACGGCGCCATTGTACACCCGGTTGCCTTCTTTGGGGCCGCTTGGCATCCGACCGATCCGACCGTCTCCAAGTCTTGTAATGCACCCATTTCTAAGCGGGGCGGGAAAGCGGACAACAAATTTGCGGTCAGTGTGCAAGGTCTTGCCCACGTAGTTTTGGCCGCCGACCCACGTCGGCAGCGGTCTTGCCTGGCTTGATCTGCGCAGGCGTCCTGGCGGGAGCAAGCCTCGACAATGACGATCCAACGCTGCTCCTGCAGTCTATGTCAACGGTTCTTCAAATTCCTTCCTGGCGAACCACGGCAGGCTTTCTGCCTGAAGTAACCGGGAAGGCCTCGTGAATCGGATTCTCCCCCAACAGCCCGCGTGCGCCTCGATCCCGAGTTGTACGTACGACTTCCGGAGCAGGTGCGGCGCCGGGACGGCTGCAAATGCCAAGGTTGTGGGACCAGGTCAAATCTGGAGGTTCACCACCAGCTTCGCAGCCAGGGCGGTCACGATTCCGAAGAGAACCTGATTACTCTGTGCGCACGATGCCATTCCCTTGTTCATCATTGTGGATGAGGCGAAGTGCACGGCCGTCAAAGGTAGAGTGCCTGCTATCGTTTTAGATCCTGTCGCAAGCGTCCGACAACTTCTCCCCACCGCCCAGCCCCAGGCACGGTTACTCCTTCGGCTCTTGCTGCACGTGCTCAAAGAGCGAGGGCGGTGCCTAGAGCTGCACCGACCAAGGTGACGTCTGACGTACGCGCCCATTTTTCCAAGCACTCGGCTGGGCAAGGAGACGCCTGGCCTCGGGTTTGTGATTGGGCATTTCCGCAATGCGCGGGTCCACATGACTCTGTAGCCCTCTTGATCAAAACCCTCTCCCTAATGCTCGGGCCAATAAATGCCGATAAGAGGTTTTCGTAGGTAGGGGACGAGGGTTCAGCCGCAAGTCCGTCTGCTTTCTAACGTTAACTCTCGACTCGGCGGTCCGGCGTTGATGCGCCGGTGGCTCCGGTTCCTGAAGGCTGGAACTGCCGTGACGCGCGGGAGAAGAACCAACAAAGGACAAGATGAAACCGTGGCGTCAAGGTGGTGTCGTTTTCCTTTTGCTCATGGCGACGGGATGTGGGTCATCTAACGAGAGATCATCGTCAGCAAACCAAGGGGCCACGGCCGGCTGGAGGATTCAGTACAGTCCCAGCATGCCTCCCGATCCGACACTCGGCGGCCCGGGCACTTGGTACTTCGACTTTCCCTCAGACCCGAACTATCCAGCATGCATTCCCAGCCAGAACTGCAATTCTGTAGGCTACGTTACAAATTCCTATAGCGGACCGGTGACGCACAGTGTCAGTATGACATTCCAAATCGTGACCACGGGGGCGCCCTCCTTCAACTACGTTATGGAGAGTGATAACACCTGTACTACGCCGGCGAGCGTCCGCCTTTTCTTGGAGCGCAAGAATGACGACTTCACCGGGGAGTTCTACCGTTGGTGGGCAAACCCAGTCGGATACGAACTGCAGCCGATGTCGGGAAACGTCACCTTGACCGTAGCGCTCACGCCGGATCAATGGTCGAGCGTGTATGGCAAAGTCGGAAACTACGATGCCACCACACTTGCCGGATTCCACGACGTCCTTACAAACTTGGGCCGCGCCGGTATGACTTTCGGTGGAGGCTGTTTCTTCGGCCACGGCGTAAATGTCTCCGATGGGACTGCGCGCTTTGTCCTCATAAACTACACGATCTCGTGAAATCGCTGATTGGCGGCCCTCGAATCACGGAGAAAGGGATGGCTCGCTCGTTTCCAGATCCCGGCCCGAGAGTGGCGGTCTGAAGTCGAACGGGCTTTAGTGCCGGCAGCCGGAGAAACTGAAGTCCTTTGATGAGGTTCTGGCGAGGCGGTTGCCGGAGTCCCGGTGGAAGGCCTACTGAAGGATCTGGGATCGACGAGGGGACTAGGAGGCGAAGCTGGCCAGGAGGGTGGGCAGGAGTTCGATTGTGAACCTGGCTGCCCAAGGCGCGCGCACTGCCGAAGGATCAATTCAAGCGGGAAGGTGAAGAGGGAACTGACGGGGCGGGAATCGGAACCGTGGGAGATTATCTACTGCAAGCCGTACAAGACCCAGATTCCGATCATCGAGCAGGCAATTGAGACGGTGGCTTTGATGCCGGGCACGAACAAGTCGCGAGGCTACTGTCTGGAGATGATCTGCGCAGACTTCCTGGCAGGCGCGAGTCTTGAAGGTGAGGTTCTGTCCATTCCTCGGTGTAAACGGCCAAGGCTTTTTGGGGATAGGGAGAAAACTCCGGTTCAAGTCGCAGTAGAAACCTATTACCTAGCCTGGTCGAGCTGATTGCCAAGCACGAGAACATTTAGTCATTGAAAGACGCAGCGTTGGCAGACGCGGTTTCAGTACGCAGGTTTGATTTCGTGCAGTCGCTCGGAGAGGACGGAGCCGATGTCTCCTCCGGCTCTCTTGTTGAGGAAGTGCTGCGATAAATTCGATAACCGTTCTGAGCGACCTGCAGCCTAAGTTGAGGTGTTCTGTCGGCGAGATAGGCGCAGCTCGGATCGTGCAATACGACCCAAACATCCCGGAAACAGCGGTCGAGCGAAGCGATCAATTTCCTAAGAACTTTTGCCATCACCTCGCTCGCGAACGGATTGAAGAAGAATAGAACCAACTTCTCGTTCGGACATTCATAGTCCGCGGCATCCATATTGAGGGACTCAAAACTGCAGGTCTCGACGTTATGGCAGTGACGAAAGTTTCGGCATGCTTGATCGTGGAGTTCCTTCCGCAATTCGATCCCACACAGTCGTCTAAACCCGCACTGGGCGGCTATCAACAGCATTCTGCCCTTGCCCGACCCGAAATCAACGAATGTATACTCGCCACGGCTCTTCAAAGGCAGTTCTCGCAGAACTCGGCGGGCGCATTTCGGACGTATCGGCAGGTAGTGGAAGTTAACATTGTCCGTCGGCCAGCCTAGGATCTTTTGGTCGCTGATCTGAGACGAAGTGTCCACGTTGTGATAGAAATCGAACCACCAATCTTCTACCACAACGCTCAGATCAATGACGCGTTGCACGCCAGGCGTTCTCTTAATTGCAGGCCGCCACGCTGCTGAATTCAGAAAAGTTGGCACTGTTTCCTCCGATTTGTTAGTAAAAGTAGTTCTCCGGCGCAAATGGCAATTTCAGTTCATTTATCACCCTCGCCAACACACGGGCCCGCACAGCGACGTACCGTGCACTGATCGAAGCACCGAACCCTGAGTAGAACAAGACGCTCCCCTTGCCGCCTAAGCCGGCAAAATCAAAGACCAACCCTCTGCGTGCTGAGTCCTTTATCGCTTCCCAGAGGAGCAAACTGCTTGCGCCGTTGCCAGAATTGGCGCCTCGGGTTGATAGAAGATAAAAGGACGACACCTCATCCCAGACACAAAAGTTCGCAGCAACGATTTGGTTGTCCTTATCATGTGCTGCAAGAATTCTGCCGCGTTGCCGCTCGAGCGATGCGGAAACTATTTTTCTACATACCGCACTATCGATACCGTTATCGAGCCCTCGCAAGGCAAGATTGCGCTCATATAGGTGCGCGAACTCAAGGGGATCGGTCAATTCTCTGATGGAGAGTCGCTCGTCCGCTCGGCGGACGACATTTCTAGTCTTGTCACGCATTTGCTGCCAGAGAACCTCAGCCGGAGCAGGCCGGATCTCGTGAGTGAATTGGACATAGGTTCGAAAGCCGAGTTCTTGAAACGCAATCACGTCGGTAATGCCGCCGTGGCATTTCACGTATTGCCAGGAGGCAGGCGGCAATCTCTCAAGCAACTCCCGAGTTATCTCCAGGCGTTTCAGAAAACGATTGGTCGCACTCCCTTTGCCGTCCTCGATGGCCGGACCCAAGAAGTAGGTCAGCTCAGGCATGCGAATCATTCTTAGCCCGAAGCGTTTCGTCAGGTGAAAGGGAAGGCGGCCCACGGTTCGCCCCCCAGCCGTTACTTCAGCGACGTCGAAACGACCTCCCGTAGCCGCATCAAGCCACCATTCCTCATGGAATATGGTTGGAGCCAGTGGATCGTAGCGAGAGGCATTGCTATGCTGGTCCTTCGAGCCCTTGCCGCGGGAGCCAGCGCCCGATGTGACTAGAACGCTCATGTTCATGATTGTTGATTCATCCATTGGGGAGAACCCATCCGTTCATCGCGTCCGCAAGTCACGGTGCTTTACAAACTGTGCGGGGTTGCCGGCATGAACTTCCATATCCGGAAGATCCTTAGTCACCACACTGCCGGCGGTGACAATGGCGCCAGCACCAACAACAACTCCAGGACAAAGCATGGCTTTGGCGCCGATCCAAGAACCCCGTCTGCAAGTAATTGGCCGGCGAAACAGCCGCATGTTGAAGGAAGACCAGTCATGATTGCCGGTGCAGAGATATACGCCTTGGGACAAGCAGCAGTGTGCCTCTATTGTTACCTGCGCTAGATTGTCGATCCACAGATCCTCACCCAACCACGAATAGTCCCCTATCTCGAGATACCATGGAAATTTGACTCGGAGGCCGGGCTTTATGTACACGCCCCTGCCAACCTTTGCCCCGAAGATGCGCAACAACCTGCAACGAAATGCAGACGATGTGACGAGGTGAGATCGAACGATCGGTAGGGCAAAGAAATACCAGAGCGCTTCGACCCAAAGCGGGGCGCCGCGGACCAGTTCCGTATTGTCCGGACAGCGCAGGTCCACTGAATTGGCGTCCAGCAGCTGACCCTGCACATTTTCCATTCGCTGGTTAATGACATCCATTTAAGTGCTTGGAGCCCAGGAGAATTTCATGCAGTGCCAAGTAATGGCTGATCATGCCCGAAGTACTGAACCGCTCGACGTTGTTCAGGCTCTTTTCGCATGGTTGGTGTCGCCGGCAAACCTTACGAGCGACGGCAGAAGCCGCTGCCTCAATATCGTCAGGGTCGATGTATGTCGCCGCCTGGCCGCCGACTTCTGTCATGGGCACGCGATCCGACGTCACAACCGGGCAGCCACACGCCTGCGCTTCGATAATGGGCCATCCGAAACCCTCTTGAAGTGACGGGAAAAGCATCAGGTCAGCGCACGAATACAGTGCCCTTAATTCTTCGTTGCTAGGGTTGATCAGCTCAAACACGTCCCGGCCTCTCATGCTGTTGCGCAAAAAGCGACGCATCTCCCTGGTGAATGGCTGGCCCGCCATTACCAGGGACAAGGGCCTCCCTTCCGGGTGTGACTTCAGCGCGGCGAAGATCTTAAGAACACCAAGACGGTTTTTGTACCAGCTATTTCCGCCCACATGGACAATAAATCGTTGGTTCGAGCGGATTCCGAACTTCTCGATTACTCGTCGTGCTTGCGTCGGGTTCAAAGGAGTGTAAGGAAAATTCAAGCCGTTATAAATTTGGGAAACGTTGTCTTGTGGGACTCGCGCAACGCGCAACATATCCGAGCGTGTCGCCTCAGAAACGCAGGCAATATGTCCTGAGCGCCCTGCAGCCCGGAGTCCTTTGAGGATCATGCTTTGCAATCGGCGGCCAGTCCAAGATGTGCGATGACAGGCAAATTCGCCAAGGGCGCTTCGAATTGCGAGCATGTCATGGCAGGTAACAACGTGGGGGCGATGCTGGACATACTTGATATAGAACGCATTGGAGTGATCACAGATGTGGACGACGTCTGCCCACTCTGCTGCTTTCTTCAGCAAAGTGGGGAAAACGAAGAACTTATCTGCGTACCCAAGCCATTTACCGGCTGTGCCGCGGAGCGGCAACTTCCCCGCAATCACGGGCGGGCGTATCAGTCGAGTCTCATGTCCGAGGGCTCTGAAGCCGCTGCTTAGCAGCGCAGCGAAACGCTGCATACTTTTTTGCCCGCTGGGCTGATAGTTTCCTACCAGAAGGATATTCATTCTTCGATTTAGGCTTTAGATCGGAAGGGTCGTGACGGATGAAATCTGGACGGTCGTGGCTTTGCTGCTGGCACGGATAGACCTTCGCCTGGTCAATTGACAAGCTTCCGCAGAATCCGACATTTATTGTCCATTTCAGGACTCGGGGTCGGGCCGTGCTGGCCCTCAATGATGCTCTGGTATGCCAGCGCGTCATCTCCCGTATAGCTCTGCGACCGCTTAATCGTGATGTCGATCGTGGTGTCACTACTTCCAGACTGAATTAACGCGGCATAGTTCTGCCGATGCGAGGTCGCATCGCTGGGAATCAGCGGAGTGTATCTAATATCCCGCAGGTGAGTGGCGACGGTGCGCAGCGTGATAATGCCTCGTGGGGACTCTTGTTTGGACTCGAATCCTGGGTCGCATTCAATCCTGAGTCCATCCACGCTGATATCCCGACTCAACGGTAAGTGCCCACTCTCTTCCGAGATCTTGAAGATGGCCGGCCGACGCGAGCTTTGCAGTGTGATGTTCCTGAACTGCACCCGGCTGTTGAATTGGCTGTCGGAGTCTGCGGGTCCGGGCTCAAGCGCGATGACCGGAACACCGCAATTTGACCGGGAGCCTAGCTCAGCGCAGATATCGCGATCCGACGACCAGCTTAGATTGTCGAGCTGCACGTCATGCGCATCGATCATGCTCTGTATGAGTCCTGCGGGGTGTTGAGAAACGACGTTTGCAACCAGCCCATGCTCGATGTCTTTGAGGGCCAATGTGCCGAGGGAGTTCAAATTTGACAAGGTCTCGGGGCCTTCCTTGACGTTTCGGAGGGTCACATCCCTATTCCTGGTCGTGCTGTGAAACACCGCGCGGCCGGCGGGTGCGTCTTGATAACCCTGCACATCGTAAGCATTTTGGAACGTAAGGTAAATCAGATGTCCTGGGGGACCGATATGTTTTATGTCAGGGCCGGTTTCGTGTAAGGGATCGAACGAGCGATACCAGGAACCACGATAGTTCCCCTCAATATTCTCAAAAACTGCACTGCACTGTCCGCTCGCAAGGATACCCATGACATAGTCCTCGAATCGCAGCGACCGAAAAACGTTGCTTGACACACAGTCCGACAAGCCGCCACCCGGTATTTTGGTTCCCCACGAAAGGGTATTGACGGAGTTTGCTTCCGGCTGGGGTACCGGACCCTTTCCTTTGGAAACGATACCGAACGCGAAAGTATGTCCATTATCAGCGGGCATCTTGCTGGAGTGAAAAGAGATATTCTCAAATCGCAGACCGCTGGATCCTATGGTATAGATCACAGTTGAGAGTTCATATGGTCCTCCTAGCCATCTGCCCTTATAGCCGACCTGTTCCAAGAAGTTCTCTTGGGGCCACGGGAAGAACTGCGGCTGCACGCCGTCGAAGACGAACGCTATGTCCCGAATACCCGAGCCATCGGAGTTAACAAATGAGAGCAGTGGAAAGCTCGTGGCGCGCCAGTGCATCCGTGTACTCGGGTTGCCTGCCTTATCTACAGCTCCTTGCACCATAGTGCCCGGCGGAGCCAGGATTAACTTTTCCCTCTTTAAATTCTTCTCCTTGAGTAGTGCTGCATTCCGGGTGTCGTCCGGATCAACATCGCTAGCAATGTCAGGAAAAGCCAGATAGTAGTCGCCGGCGGGAATCGACAAGATGCCCCCGCCTGAGCGTCGGAGGGTGTCAAGCGCCTGCTGAAACGGAAGCCGACTGTTAGATGTGGGGTCGTTCGGCCGAGCGCCGAATGACAAGAGATTGACCACGGCGTGCGACGAACCGGCCAAGCTGGTACGTTCGTCGGACGCAGCGTACCCGAGACCTGACATGAACAGGTAGAGAACCGCTAGTAATATCCTAATCATCGAGGGGTCGCGAAGCGGCGGTCAGCAACGGCCACACTCAAAGGTCGGGCTGCAAATCTCATCCGACGAAGTCTCCGGTATCCTCCTCCGAGGAAAAAGGCCACAAAAACAGCTAAAGCAGCGGCTCTGGTCACGTTAATCGCGGCATAACCGACGTCGGATTCAAGGGAATGAATAATTTCTGGAAACAAAGCTGCGTACAGAAACAGCCCCGTGCTGTTCTCTCGAGATGGCGAGCAGAACAGATAAAAGCAGCGCAAAGTCACCCCGAACACAAACATCCCGCAGAAGACCCCGGGGAGAGAGAAATTCCGATACAGGTCGGAAATCAGGTGCATGGAACTGAATCCGTTATAGCTGCTCGGCAGACCCATGTAGGTGGATTCGAACTCTGCGCTTGGCATGTTGACAGGCTTGTCCTTCCAGATCTGTCGCGGGACGAACGTAAGCGGTATCTCAAGCCAGTGCAGCCCATATACATAGGGAAACGGTCGCGGTGTGTACTTCATGACTAATGCTAAGGCATCCACGCCCGCATCCCGGTCCACCATTTGCTCGAGCGCAGGTCGCTGCGAACCTTCATTGTGCTTTGAATTCAACAAATCGGAAGTCGAGGAAATGCGAGAAATCACATCCGCTAAACTTTTGGGCGAACCTAGATGCCCAACCACAACGAAGCGATAAAAGTTCACAACGCCGAATGCCAGCATCAGTACCGGAACGCCAATGGCCAACATCTCCCAGATCCGAAACCGCCGTTTGCCGTAGTGAACAACGATTGCCGCTTCTATAAGGGGCTGAATAAGGGCGACTTTCCCCCCAGAGGTGGCGAGCTTAATACAGAGCATGCCCAGGGAGGTTCCCAGGAGCAGCCATGTCAGGGAAGGATCCGACTTTCGTCCCGGCGCCACCAGGAAGACGCAGATCGCCACCCAGGACAAATCGATCATGTTTTCAAGAAGCACGATCAGGCCCGGCGGCGGATGTTGTTGGAATTCCCGGTTTCCATAATTGCCCACTGCCAGCCCGGTTTTGAACAGGTATATCAGGCACGCCAGGCCCACCAGCATCATCGCGAGAAGTCGGAAAGTGGGTACTGATTTTGACCAATACGGGGCAACGGACGGCAAGCGTTTCAACCAGCGGCTCGCCATCCTTGAACCAATGCCGGCCGAAAACGACACATAGGCCGCGCAGGCGCACCACAAAGCGGTAGGCAGGTAATCATCATATGAATTCCGGCCTAATCGGGCAAAAAATGGGACGGTACAGAGATAAAACGATCTGAGCGCAAAGTATATGGCGAAGTAGCCAGCGACCAGAGTAGTGGGAGAAAAGACATCACCGTCCGGGCTGAATATCAGCCGAAACAGGTGTTGGCTCGTCAACCCTATGAGTAGCGAAAGCGGCGCTGCTATGGCAAGATTAATATCGAAATAAAGGAAGGTAGGAACCAACACTAACGCAAGCGACGCACTCGCCAACTGATCCAAAATGGCTCGCGACCCGGTACCTGGCCTTCGGCCGACCGATTCTCGGACGGGAGCAATCGCAACTGGAACCATCTGCATCTCTGGAACTCTCATCGGGAAACAGGCGTTCCGGCCTGCGCGCCCTTAAACACTTGGGAGACGATCTGCTCGATTACAGCCTCATTGGTGGTTCTGTTTCGGATGCTTCGGAGTTGGCCATTTCGGGCCACCTTTTTCCTCCAGGTCTTATCGCTTAGAAGGCGTCCGCATTTTTCCGCGGCCTCGTCCGGGCCACTCCAGAACACGGCCTCGACATTTTCCGTGTATAGAGCGAGGTGTTCGGAGGTACGCTCGGCACACAGGAGTCCGCCCAGATGTGGGATCTCGAATGAGCGCTGGGTGCACAAATCGCGGTTACCTTTCGACAGCATGCCTAGGCAAACTTTCGCGCCTTGCACGGCCATCGCGTAGTGGTCTTCGTTGTACAGGCCGGGACCACGCCAATACGGCCTTAGAAACGGCCATTCGCTTGCCTTCGACCAACGGTCACCCCAAATGGCCAGAGGAATGCCATGCTCAACCAGGCGAGCCATGAATGGTCCACGCTCCGGCATCCAGGTTCCGACGAATGCTACCTCGGACCCCCATTCGGTCTGATCGCCCGCTGAGAGTTTTCGTGGGGCATGAGCAACTTCGTCCGATGACCTGTGCACTCGCATGACGTCTCTCGCCCCCGCCTTGTAAGCTTCGGCGACGTTACAGTCGCGAACTACAACCACCACGTCGTAAAGGGGGACGGAGCGCAGGTACAATCGCCACTTGTTAGCGTCACGGGTGCCATATGGGTCATCGACGTTGTAGTTGATAACGAACCTTCCCTGCTGCTTTAGGTCGCGGACAAGCTCGGGACCTATCACATCTCCGGCGTCCACCCACACCAGATCGAATTCCGCGGATCGGATGGTCTTTAACACCCGGGTGCGAATGAACCTCTCTAGACCCCAGGCGCCGGAGTGATGTATCCAATAATCTGTGACTCGGCCATGCGGCAAAAAGCTGTGCGCATCCAGAGTCTGCACGGTGTGACCAAGCCGCCTCAGGCTAAGGGCGCGGTGGCGCGATGTTCCCCAATTCCGCCCGAGGTAAAGGATCGAGAGGTGAGACGGCATATATGCCCTGGAGGATGGAACGGCCAGGCTGGAGGTCATATCTCGGTCCGCTCTGCGGGTTCGGTTAAACCAAAAGGCCAGGGAAAAACCAGCAGGGCTCGAATGAAATCTCCGAGTCTCTCCTGCAACTGGCGCAGCGATGTTCTCAGAACCAGACAAGTCATGGAGATGTCTATTAGCAACAAGGCAATTGCCGCGCCGCTCAATCCTCGTTGCCGAAGTAATACCCAACCGAGGCCGAGCGAAAGCAGCGAGAGGGCAACAAAAGCTAGAGTGATTCGGTGATGCGCATTGGTCGACATCGGCACCACAGAGCTAGTAAACCATAGTGAGTTTGCAAAAGTTACGTACAGGAGAATATGGAAGCAGCTGGCATCAAACGTGACAGCATCGCGTATCCACAGGTGGTAAAGGGTGGGCCCGAAGTACCACAGCGCCGATCCGGTCACGACCGAGAGCGCCAGGCCTGCTTGATAGGCGTGTCGGTGGAGGGTCCGCGCCAAGGAGACATTGCCTTCGCCGAAGGCTCGCGACAGCTCAGGCCACATGGCCCATGCGATCACGGTCATCAATTGGAAGTTGACGCGCGTAAGCGTGCGAAGCGTCGAAAAACTGGTAACCGCAACCGATCCCAGCACCGAGGCAATCAGTAAGGTGAAGCCCTGGATGCTGATGGCATGGGCAAGCGGCAGAGCCACGAAGCCGAAGGCGGGTGCCGCGAGTTCTTTGATTCTCGCCAACCTGGCATCAAAAAATCCGATGGGAAGCCAGGGGCTTTTTCTACGCAAGAGCAAACCATACACAATGGTGCCCAAGGTACGACTAAACAGATAAGCAGCCGCAGCCCATAAGAGACTACCGGTACCGATTCCTACAGCAGTACCCGCCCCGGTCTCGATAAGCCGTAAGAGCGAACCCAAGACGTTACCGGTCGCAAAGTTTCCATCACACCTGAACCCGCTCTCCAAGATTCCGCACTGCTGACTGACTAAAAGATAAGCGCCAAACACGAGTACGACCGCCGAGGCTTGAAAATCGGAAAGAGTGGCAAGTCTTATCCAACGGTGCCATGGCACACGCCAGACTGCGGTGGCTGCGAGCAGACCGACCAGTAGCGAAACCAGCGAGAGCAGCGCCAACGAACTCTGAAAGGTTTCGACGGCTCCCCTCCGATCTCCTGCGGCCACCCTCATGGTCATGTCGCTTCCAGATGCGTCTCCGAATCCGAGATCGCTTAGGCTTAGGTAGCTCGGAATCGCAGATAGTATCAGCCAGTCTCCATACTTAGCCGCGCCCCAGGCGTGCAGCAGACAGGGAACGGTACCGAGTTGAATCACCGCAGTGACGATAGGTTGTAGTGCCGTGGCACCCAGCCCGCGAAGCAATCTGCCACGGACCGAGGCAGTTCCGAAGCGGTTGCTGGAGTTCCAACGGCGATGGGTCTTAACTAGAGACCCTCGGTGATTGTCTTCATCCGGGATATTAGGCAATCGTCTCTTCCGAAAGGTAGTAGGGATAAGTGCTTCGAGAGCGGCTGGGGTCCCAATCGTTAAGGATGCATCCCAGAAGACGAATACGATCCTCGGTAAAGCGCTCCTGTGTGGCGAGTAAAGCTTCGCGCGTAGTCTGTCCCGCTCGAGCGACGAGCACTACCCCATCGGCCAGCACTCCAATCACACGAGCGTCGGTGATATGCAGGGCGGGCGGAGTATCCAGTAGAACAAGATCGTATTCTCTCCTCCAGTTGGCGAGAAGAGTGGAGAACTTGTGTGAGTAAAACAACTGGGCGGTCCCTCGCTTAGGCTTTCCTGCCGTAATTACGTTCAAACCCGCTATTTTTGTGCGCCGAGTCAGCTCCGGCCAACCCCCATCGTTGGTTTCGGAACGAAGCATTTCAGCCACGCCTGCTTCGTTTTGCAGCCCGAAAAGGGCATGGATGCGAGGGCGGCGAAGATCAGCATCCACGAGCAAGACCCTCTTCCCGGTCGCAGCGGCTGCGATTGCAAGGTTGGAAACAACGCTGGTTTTGCCATCGCCGGGTCCGGCGCTTGTGAACACCAAAACCCTGCCGCTTCCGCGGACTTCACCGGCAAGCAAGATCGACGTCAGGGCTGAGTGAAATGCCTCCGCGAGTGCTTTCGGCGTATCCCAGACGTCCGCCAACTGCAACAGACTCGTTTGTTCACAGGCCGTAAAGGAACCAGCGCTGTTCGCGGATTGGCGGTTCCGTATGCCGCCTGGGAGTAGTGCCCGAGGGCTTCGACCTGGGTTGCACTGGAGGCGAGGGATTGTTCCCAGTTCGGGGAGGCTTGACCATGACTTCACCTGACCGGGTTGCCGCAATGTGCGGTCGGCCCTCTCGCGAATCAGGATAAGTCCAACACAGCCAATCAATCCGCAAAAAAAGCCCAAGACGGCGTTTATCTTGAAATTCGGGAACACGGGCCGGTCCAGAAGATATGCGGGATCGATAACGCGCACGTTACTTGCGTGCAGCGCTGTTGCAATGGAAGCCTGCTTCATCTGTTGGAGCATCGTGTCGTAGAGCTGCCGGCTGCTATCGACTTCTCGTTTCAGAATGTTGTATTGCACTGCACTTTGATCCTGGCCGGCGACTTCTCGCGCCTGCTGGTCATATGCGGCCGATAACAATTTTTCACGGCGGGTCGCGCTTTGATAGTCGGTTTCGATCCGCCGGAGGAGATCGGCTCGGCGGCTTGCGAACGCTTCCCGAAGGGTGACCGCTTCCGCCTGGGCCTGCTGGAGCTTTGTGTAACCTGGATTGTAGACAGCACTCAAACTTGCGACTTGGCGAGTCGCATCGTCCAGTCGAGCGCTGAGCGACTGCAAGCTGGCGTCATTCAGAATCTCTGCAAGCGTGCCGGGCGGGCTGTTTCTTGCCAACTCAAAAACTGATTGTTTGGCAATTCGATCAGCGGTAGCTGCTGATAGCTGTTGCTGTATTTCTTGCAAGCGCTCAGTCTCTATGTTCGTCTGTTTTTCATCGTTGATGAAGAACAATCCGGAGCTACGCGCATACGCTTGCAGCGCGTCTTCAGAACTCTGAAGCTTGGTACGGGCGTCATTGATCTCGCGGCCGAGCCAATCGCCGGTCTGCTGGGTGCTTGCCCAGCGGGCGTCGATGTTTTGCTTGATGAACTCCTGAACGAGTGCGTTGGTGAAATCGAGCGCCAACTGCGGGTCCTTAGAATCAACCGTAATGCCCAGAACCCGCGTCCGCGGGGGATTCGTGACTTTAAGGCTCTTGACCGCCGAACCCAGCAGCATCTCTCGAGTTGACGGTTTTCCTCCCTCCTGCAAGTTGAACCAACTACGCCAACCCGACGTGGCATACCGAGCCGGTGGGCTCGGATTTGGATCGAGCCGCGCGCATACCCGGCCCAGCAAAAGGTCGCTTTGCAGCAACGTCGCCTGAGTCTCCTCCTCCGACAAATTGTCGGAGTCCGCGCCTGGCACGGAGGCTTGCGCTGGCCTCATGTTCATGAAGTCTTGGTTGACATTGAGAACCTCAAGCGTTGTGCTGGCACGGAATACCGGCTTCAGCGGAACTCCTATCAAGGCGCCCAGCAGCAAACCTCCGAGACTTGCAGCCAGCACTGCACTCTTGTGACTGCCCAGAGCGCGCCAATAATCCAGCAGGCCTCCAGTCTCCTCCGGGCGATCGGCTGCCTCAACCAAGTAGGGCCTGGCTGCCTCCTCCAGCGGATTCATCTCGGGAAGAGCTCGGGCGCTGCGAGCGCTGAGCCGTGGCGCCTGTACATTCGGTAGTAGTTGTTGCTTGTTTTCCACGTTTTGGCCCTCACCGCCCTGCATATACGGTCGAGTAAGTCGCAGCATTAACGATTGCATCGATGGTGCGGAAACCGGTCTTCTTGGCTTTGCTGGCCGGCACGAAGAGGATATCGTCGGCACGCAATTGCACGTCGGTTGCTTTACCTGCCATGAGGTGATTTAAATTGACGGGTATTTCAGCTCGAGTCGGGGAGCCCGGAACGGAGCGGAGAAGCCGCGCCTTAGACGCAGCGGCTGTGGGCTGCAACCCTTCCGCAAGGGACAAAACTTGAAGCGCGGAAAGCGATTCATTTTCGGCCAGCGGGAATCCGCCGGGTTTGGAAACCGACCCGACAATGTAAACCACTCCCGTCTTGGGGACCGATATTGTGTCACCGGGACGGATTTCGATATTCTCGCTGGCATTCGGAACGTTGATGATGTCCCTTAATCGTATCGACGCAACTCCAACCTGAGCACTTGGATCGGTCCGCACTGTCGAGAGAGGAATATTCCCATTCGTCAAAGAACGAGTAACCTCGACAACGTAGCCGGCATCGGGCTGGAGACCGCCGGCCATGGAAAGCACTTCGAACAGGTTTTTTTTGCCTTGGAGCTGTACGATGCCCGGGTTTCTGACCGCACCGAGCACTGAAACCGGCTGGCTTCCGAAGGCTTCAATCCTAACTACAACTTGCGGATCCTTCAGGATTGGCCTCAGCCTGACTTGCAGTTCGTGTTCAAGGGTGGCGGCACTCAGGCCGGAAGCGTAAATTCGCCCGATTAGAGGCAAAGTGACGTTACCGCTCGCATCGATTCGGAACCCCTTCTCGTTGTATTGATCCTCCAGACCGGGAACAATGAGGCCAATCTGGTCTCCCGGTCCGAGCACATAATCGGCATTGGCGTCACGAGGCGGTAGATTGGCCGACTTAGCTTCGGGCGCCTGTGTATTTCCCGACCTGGAATTTGCCGGCTCTTCGGTATTGAGCGGCTGAGAATAGGCGCCATTTGCGATGAGAAGCACGCACAACAAGGTTGCGTGACGAGTCATAGTGCACTCCTTGAGAAAGCCAGAACTACAGCTGAAATGTTTCTTGGATTTACGGCTGATTCCGTTCGAGTGCTCCAATTTCACGGCGTAGGGGTCTGTGCTCCGTGCTTGTAAATTCGCCAATTGCTGTCGCAGCAGGAAGTGATTAAGCCGTTGCTTGGTTGAGCGTTAGCTTCTCGACCGATGGCATCGGGGTGATCTGCCGCTGAATCCACGAATACGTCTTCTCCAAGCCCTCTCGTACAGGTCTGGAGGGGCTCCAACCGAGTTTTTGCGCGATCAGCCGATTGTCCGAGTTACGACCGCGAACGCCAAGCGGGCCGGGGACATGATGCAGCGAGAGCTTCTTGTCTGCTACGTCCATGACCAAGTACGCCAGTTGATTTATCGAAACCATCTCGTTAGACCCGATATTTACCGGCCCCGTAAAATCGGATTCCATCAACCGTCGAATACCATCCACACACTCGTCGATATAAAGAAATGACCTCGTCTGGCACCCATCTCCCCAGATTTCGATCTCACCCCTGTCTGGAGCTTCGGCAACTTTCCTGCAGATAGCTGCCGGGGCCTTCTCGCGACCCCCCTTCCACGTGCCTTCGGGACCAAAAATGTTGTGGAAACGCGCGACCCGCACCTGAACGCCATAATTTCTCATATACGCGAAATAGAGTCGCTCGCTGAACAACTTCTCCCAACCGTACTCGCTGTCTGGCGCAGCTGGATACGCAGACTCTTCAGAGCACTTGGGGTTGTGGGGGTCTTCCTGATTGTAAGCGGGATACATGCAAGCAGATGAGGAGTAGAAAAACTTTTGAACACCAGCGCGATAGCCAGACTCCAGAACGTTTAGGTTTATGGTGGCGGAGTTGTGCATTACAACGGCATCGTGCTCGCCGGTGAAGATGTACCCTGCGCCACCCATATCCGCAGCCAGCTGGTAGACCTCGTCGATCCCCTCTACGACCCCGCGCGCGACAGCCTGGTCCCGGAGATCCCCAACGATGAACTCGTCGGCGGCGGTGCTTGCGAACTCGTGGGCCTTCATATCAGCGCCGCGAATCCAGTAACCTTCAGCTTTCAGTCGCTTTACCAAGTGGCCTCCGATGAAACCGCCTGCTCCACAGACGAGAATTCGTTTGTTCTTCATCATTGATCTGACTCTCCTGATAGGTGGTTTTTAGCAGATAGTACAGGTCGGATTGTGCTAGTAGGCACCTTCTGCGCTGAAAACGGCTCTTGCCGTGCGAACCAAAATATAGGTATCCAGCCAGATCGACCAGTTCCGAACGTAGTATTCGTCGAAGGCGACTCGTTCTGGATAGGTGGTGTTGTTTCGTCCCGAGACCTGCCAGAGTCCGGTGATTCCGGGACGAACTCGACTGTAAAGGTCGTAGCCGCGACCATATTTCTCTACCTCGGCTGAAACGATGGGCCGCGGGCCCACGAGGCTCATTTGTCCGAGTAGGACGTTACAGAGCTGGGGAAGTTCATCCAAGCTGTATCGGCGTAACCATCCCCCGACCGAAGTGACTCTTGGATCGCGCTTGAGCTTCTGATCGCGCTGCCAGGCGGCTAGTTCTTCGGGGTTTTTGTGGAAATGCTCCAGCAATATGGATTCACCATTCTGAAACATGGTGCGGAACTTGAGGGCTTTGAATGTCGTACCATCGCGACCATAGCGAGTGTGTCCGTAGAAGACAGGGCCGATAGACGTAAGCTTGATGGCTGCTGCGATCAAAAGGAACACGGGCAACAGGGCGAATAAGCCTGCCAAGGTAAGGATTAGATCCAGAGCGCGTTTCATCATGCCGGCGCTCCGGTGAAATAACCGCTGAGGCACCTCAAAGCCAATCTCGCCCCCGATGTCACGAGCACTGATGCCGAGGCTGCATATGCCGCGAAGGTCGGGTACTAATAGAACGTGGCGATAGCCTTTGCATTGGTCCTGAATCATGTAGTGTAGGGCCGCCTTTGACGGCGGTTCGGCAAGAATGGCGTAATGTGCGGTTCCGGTGCGGGGCAAGTGAAGGAATTCGCCCGATACCACGGCCGTTACCCGAACCCCGAGTTCCCGGTTCATCAGGGCATTGAGTACACGCTTTGCTGACGCGCCCGAGCCAAAGACAACCGCCGGAACGCCCCACCAACCGTAGCGAGAGAGCCGTTGCCGCGCCAACTTTCGAGCCAGCAGGACTGCGGGCGCGCCGAGGGCCCAGGTGATCATTACGATGGACCGTGAGTACGACTCCGCGTTGTGCCAGAGGAATGTTGTGCAGAGCACAAGCAGAAAAACAATGCTTACGCAGTGGAACACGCGTCGGATTTCTTCCGCTGGGTGCAGAAGTACGCCGGGATAGAGACCGTGAATCGCGAAGGCCGCAACGAACAGCGCTAGGCCAGGAAATACTTCGAGATAAAAGCGCACATCGCCGGGAGTAATGAGACGGCGCCCCAGGACGGCAAGCCAGTAGATACCGGACAGCGCCACAATGTCGACCAACAGAACGGATACCGATGTCCACCATGCCGGCGCCGTATCGTACTGATTAGAAGCGATGAAAGGCGAAGGCGCGAGAACTGGATTGGCTCCCATATTATCCCTCAGAGCTGAATCTGGGCTTATGCAGTTAGTGGAGACGCTGCGGATGTTGCGTTGGCGTAAAGCCTGTAGGCCGAGAACAGAACGCTCTCAAATGCATCGGATATTCTTTCAACGTCGAAGGTTCGCTCGGCGTAGGATCGTGCGTTGCACCCGAAACGGGCGCGGAGGTCCACGTCGGAGATGAGTCTCCTGGCAGCGCTGACCCAGGCGGAAGGGTCATTTGGATCGACCACGAGCCCCCCTCCGCTCCGCTCGATCATCGAAGCGGACAAATTTTCTTTCGGGCCGGCAAGCAGAATAGGGCGACCAGCACAGAGATAGGTGAGGATCTTGGACGGGACCGCGAACTGTCCGGCATCGGCTTCCAGCGTGGCCAGGAGCACGTCCGCGCTAGCGAGCACTTCGGGCATCTTTTCATAAGGCTGGAATCGGAGGGTCCGCAAATTTCCAAGCTGGGGCATTCGGTCGAGGTAGTCCCGCCCGATTCCTTCTGTGATGACTACAACCGTGCATTCGTGCTGGAGGCGTTCGGCGAGGTGATACAGCAGATCGGGCCGGTGCTTCATGCCGAGCGTCCCGGAATACAGCAAGACCGGACGCTTGCCTAGTTCCTGGCTCCGACTCCACTCATTGTCCCGAGGTGCCTGGGGCATTTCCTCCAGCGGTGCCCAGTTTTCGATCACAGTGATTCTGGACTCAGGGACATTCCATCGGCAAAGCAGGTTATAGAAATCGGGAGAAATGACCACCATATGATCGCTACGCGAGGCAACCGATCTTTCGAGAAGCTCGAACATCGTTGCGATCGGTGCGGCTACCAAAGGGAGTCGTCGTTTTAAGAAGAATCTCAGCGCCTCGCAGTAGATATCTTGGAGCCAGTGAACAAAGCCGACGCGGTTAGCTCGACAATGCCAAAGCAATTCCGCCTGGACATCGATCGGCGTATTACCGGACAGAACAACATCAGGCTTTGTCCGTTGGATCAGTTTCTTGAGGTCGTTGGCATACTTGCGCTGGGTTACAAATCGCCGGTGAGCCGAATACTTTCTGAATTGCGAGGACAATTGAATGCCACGAATGTTAAGGCGAGCAGAATCGGACTCCGCACCTGTAAGTCGACCTTTTGGACCCGCCAACCCCACCGGGTACACGTGCGTAACCGCGTGACCGCGTTGGGCGAGTCGACGACTGAGTTGCGCCTGAAATGGATGACCAGCGAAATCGTGGATCAAAAGACGCATTTTGAGGAGTTCCCGTTGCCTTATATCGTGTGTGGTTGCGCGAGAACACTAAATAGGCTGCTACTGGTCTGTGCTACATCGAAGTGACTGAGGAAGCATTGACGAGCGCGATCGCGCATGGATGCCCTTTGTTCAGGATGTAATCTGCTCCACTGCTCGAGCAAGCGGGATATACCGCTCACGTCGTCGGTCTCGGCCAAACCAGCGCCGTCCGCTATAATTTCACGCCAGATGTTCACTTTATTGGTGATGAGAACCGGTACACCGCATGCTAGGGCTTCAGCCACGGAAAGTCCGAAGTTCTCTTGATGAGAAGGGAGTACGTACGCCTCCGCTTCTCGGATGGCGGCCCACTTTGTCTCGGCATACAGAGGACCTGCCCAGATCAACTGCCTTTCGAGCCCCAACTGTAACCCCATCGCTTTGAGTTCAGATATGTAAGCGGCTGCTCCAGGGCCTGCGATCACGAAAGCGTGCTCTTGATAGTTCTGGCGGTTCCTTGCAATCGCCTGAAGAAAAAGATCGATCCCTTTCTTTTCATGGACGCGCGCCAGGAAAAGCAAGAACCGCCTATCTCCAAGCGCTGGCAGGGCCCCTTTAAGGTGCTGACGAGTTTCGGGTCGATCTTTCGATCGTACCTGCGAAATGAACGGGTCCCCAATGCCGTATCCCACCACCTTCGGATTGCAGCGGTAGGGCCAAAAGGCCCCGTGCGAGACTGCTTTCTCTTCGCGCGTTGTGAATAGCACTGCTTCTGCATCTCGCAGAACTTTGTGCTCAAACAAGATCCAGTAAACTTGCTTCTTAAGCTGTTTTCCTGGGTATTTTTGTTTAAACCACGGATCCAGTGCGCCATGAGTGAATACGAAATATGGAACGTTGCCTCGTAGCGCGGCGCGTCGAACGGCAGCGCTGAAGAACATCCAAATTCCGTTCGCAACCACGGCATCAAATGCCTTGATATTCTCGGCCAACCAGGTGTCCAGACGACGGGAGTATCCAAACTTGCCGCATTTGGCCGGACCAATTGCATTCACGTGTACGTCCAGCGCCTTGAGCCAGGGTGCGTCCGGTCCATCCAGACATGTGACCTGCAATGTGTGACCCGCGACCGCTGCTTGCGCTGCGATGTTCTTTAGTCCTTCGACCGGCCCTCCCCACGCCGGATCCATCGTACGTATTACATGCAGAATGTTCATTTCAGTAAAAAATGGCTCAGTCTCGAGATGTTAAGCTGACGTGTATCCCAGATAATCTTCACTAGTCGTGTGACGCCTTCAGATGTCAGCGGGACTAAAAAGTCTCGGGCCACGAATTGACACGATGAGTCTGGCGGGAACCCAACCGCTGCAGACGCGGAATATCAGAGTGGCGACTCCTGTCGTCCGAATGGGTTCGACATCACAGGGAACTTCCTCTACCGCCAGGGACTTCATAAAGGGGAGCCCGGGCTTTGAATCACCGGCTGGAGTCTGATCGGAAGGTGACGGCAGTGTAACCAAGCAAAGCGCTAGGGGCAGCTCTGAAAAGTGTGTCAAGCTGCAGTGCCATCACATTTTCCGATCGGTTCGATATTAAGGTCATACACGCTGATGGCCAGCGAACGCTGGATCAGTTCAATAGAAATAACTAGTTTTGATTCCGAGCCGCGAGCGAGGAGTGTTCCTTCGACTTGGTCCAGCGCGCCGCCGACGATACGTACTCTTTGTCCGATTTTAAGAAAAGGATACGGGGAGCAGACGACGTTTGTTGACACCAGGGTACGAATGTCGCGGATCTCCTTTTCCGGAATCGGGAGCGGAGCACCTCGATTCCCTACAAAGTCGACCACACCGGGAGTTTTGAGAACCCGCACGCGAAATTCGTTCATGGCAGGAACTTGTACGAAGACGTAAGAGGAGAATAGTGGCACCGAAACCGCTTTGTGCCGGTCACTCCACCGCCGCATTTCCGTTACCAGGGGAAGAAAGGTCGGAATACCAACGTTCTCCAGCAGCTTTGCGGCCACCTTTTCCTGTCGCGAACGTGTGGAAACCGCGTACCAGCAAGTGTCGTTATTTGTCGCTAGCATGGGGCATGCCTGTGTGAATTTTTGGTCGCAGGTTAACCCGTGGCTCCGCCTCTTCAGTCCCACGATTGTTTTAATACGTTCGCGGAAACCAAACTTAGGATGCTCGGGTTTTAGGTGGTGGCTCCTCCGGGAGCGTCGTCCATCCGGACCAGACACAACATAGTGACTGAGGCAGGACTTGAATGTCGGCAATTCTTGTTTAGATCCAAGGTCGCCGACTCATCGTGAAGTCGTCTGAGTGATCTGGAATCATAGTGGGCCATCCATGGATCAGAAGCAAATTAATTTTTTTTATGAATTCGATAGAATCGTTTGTTGATCGCAGCGCTACCGATGCCGACATCGACAACGATGGATCACTCGATGTCCTGATGATCACGCAACGGCGGCCTGGCTTATTTCTTTCACGGCGAAAGCGGAACCAACCATAGTCTCGGCGTGAAGATGAGAGGTACGAGATCGAATCACGATGGCATCGGGGCGCTCTTGCGCATCGTGGCGGGCAAAGATCAGCAATCGCAGATCTGCGCACTGTCCTGAGTTACCTGTCGCAGAGTGAACTAGTGCTGATGTTGGCCTAGCAGCCCGTGGCAGAAGTACTGAAAAATCGCGAGTGGTGATCAGGTGCTGCAAGGCCACGACGGTTCCTTCCGTGGGCCAGCAGCGGGAGGGTGCAGCCAGATCGGCGAAACTGCCTTCCTCAGGCCCAGCAGAA
>WNFD01001733.1_pt1 | contig 30506 bp, 25 predicted proteins | sample 5400491 | NCBI WGS metagenome assembly WNFD01 (sample SAMN13153343, study PRJNA577476) | soil metagenome | isolation source: 120 cm saprolite under Douglas fir tree site 2 hole 2 replicate 2 | place: USA:California | collected 2015-04-18
CACCCCAGCAAGCCAAAACCGGGCTTGCCAGGGACCCCGCTTCCACCCCAGCAAGCCAAAACCGGGCTTGCCAGGGACCCCGCTTCCACCCCAGCAAGCCAAAACCGGGCTTGCCAGGGACCCCGGTTGGGTGAGCTTGGGTGACGTTGGGTGAAATTGGGTGAAACCGGGGGGTAGGGGCAGGGGTGCGCAAAGCCCGCCTATCGCCGGGATCGACGTTATCGCACGACATCGGGAAAGCCAGGTTCACCACTGATTGGCAAAGATGACACTGATCGGAAAAAAGCGAAACGCTTACCGCGGATTAATGCGGATGGTCGCGGATCGGAATGGGCTGAAGTCTACGCCAAATTGGGATGACTGGGATCAGCGCCGGGGGGGTACCCCGGCAAGACTCCGGTAAAAAATCGGGCTATCGTCTACCAGGCGATCGTCTTACAACTTGGGCAAGACAATTCCCTGCTGCTTCTGGTACTTACCGGATTTGTCCTTGTAGCTGGTTTCGCAGGGTTCGTCGCCCTGAAAGAAGAGAATCTGGCAGAGACCCTCATTGGCGTAAATCTTTGCCGGTAAAGGCGTTGTGTTGGAGATTTCCAGGGTGACAAAGCCTTCCCATTCGGGCTCAAAGGGAGTCACGTTCACGATAATCCCGCAGCGGGCATAGGTTGACTTGCCTACGCAGATCGTCAGTATGTCTCGCGGAATCTTGAAATACTCCACCGAACGCGCCAAGGCGAACGAGTTCGGAGGCACCAGGATGGAGGCGCCCTTTACGTCTATAAATGATCTGGCGTCAAAGTTCTTAGGGTCTACGATGGCCGAATTGACGTTGGTGAAGATCTTAAATTCATCCGCGACCCGGAGATCGTACCCGTAAGACGATACGCCGTAAGAGATTACGCCTTCACGCATCTGGCGATCGTTATAGGGGTTGATCATGTCGTGTTCCAGGGCCATTTTGCGGATCCAGCGGTCACTTTTTATCGCCATGTGGTCAGGGGTCCTCTTGTTTTTCTGGTGATTTTGGGGTGCAGCGCGAAGAAGTCATCTTAATTGCCAGATTGCTCATTGACAACCAACGTGAAAGTCCAATACTATCTGCAAGTTACGTCCCTTTCCAATCAATTGAGGAGAGCTGACCCCAGTGATAAAGCTCGATATCATCAACGAAGTGGTCAATAAGACAGGTATCACCAAGACCAAAGCAGAGTTGGCCGTGGAGACTGTCTTTGAAAGCATGAAAAAGGCTTTAGGCCAGGGTGAGCGGATTGAACTCCGCGGCTTCGGCGTGTTCAACGTCCGGCCGCGCAAGACCGGAATCGGGCGCAATCCCCGCACTGGCGCGGAAGTTAATATCCCGCCCGGTAAGGCTGTGCGGTTCAAGCCGGGGAAGGAGTTGCAGTCCATCGATTAGGGCGGTCAACGCCTCCGCTGGCTTAAGCTCCATGCCGGACAAGAATTCTCCTCCCCCTTTGGAATTTCAGGTCTATGACCCCGAACGGCAAGAGCTCAGGGTTGTGGTGGTACACCCGCCCAAGCGGCGATACTGGATCCACGCGCTTCTGTTTCTTGCCACGGTCTTTACCACTCTCTGCATCGGCGCCAAACTGCAATACAACTTCGTAAACAACCTGGGTGCTTTTTCCGGAGACGACGGCTTTTGGCCCTGGAGTTGGGTATTAGAAGACTGGCATCGTCTTTGGATGGGGATTCCCTTCTCTGCCTGCCTGCTGGGGATTCTTACCGCCCATGAGTTCGGCCATTACATCTATTGTGTGCGCCGCGGCGTTTACGCAACTCTGCCCTTTTTCATCCCTGCGCCGACTCTGGTGGGAACCATGGGTGCTTTTATCCGCATCCGTTCACCAATTCGCACGCGTGCCGATCTATTCGACATTGGCATTGCCGGCCCGATCGCAGGGTTTCTGGTGGCCGTGCCGGTACTTTTCTTCTCGTTATTAGGAGCGAAGCCCCTCACCGGCGCTGCTGCCGACAACGGTCTCATCCTCGGCCTCCCTTTGATTTTCAAAATCGCGCATGGGATTTTAGCGGCTTCTGGCCATGCCCTTGCCGGACAGCTTCCGCTATCTGGTCTCTACCTTCCTCCAACCGCGATTGCTGCATGGTTCGGCATGTTTGCCACTGCCTTAAATCTCATCCCTGGCGGCCAGCTAGATGGTGGACACATCGTCTTCGCTCTACGGCCGCGTTGGCATCGTCCGGTATCGTTCGTCTGCATTGCCGGATTGATGATTATGAGTTGGAACCTGTGGATTGGCTGGTTGCTATGGGCGGTTCTCCTGCGAATGACCGGTGAGCGCCATCCCGATGTCCCTCATTATCCTGAACCGGGAAAGAAACGCTGGATCCTGGGTGCGGTAGCGCTGGCGATGCTGGCCGTGACCTTTGTCGTTGATCCGTTCCCCAGGCACAGTTCTGAAGACCCGCAGACGGTTAAAGATATGCTGGATAAATTCCGAAGTGAGCGCATGAAACCGCCGCAACAAGCGCCGGCCCCGCAACAACCCTCAAAGTAAATAATTTCTTCAGCCGTGTGCTGCTCAAAGAAGAGACAGCGCGTCCACGTCCACAATGAGCTGCGTTCTTGTGATCTTCTGCTCTTCGGCGAAAGCCAGCATCCTTCGCAGCGCCGCGTTTAACTTCTCCCGGCTGGCAGCCTTCACGATGAAGTGATAACGATAATCACGCTTGAGGCGCATGATCGGCGCCACTGACGGCCCCAGCACGCGCAGGCCTTCATTGCGAGTGGTCTCAAACCAGCGGCCCAGCATTCCGGTCCATTTCAGGACCTGCTCCAGCTTGTCACTCCGTACCAGCACGTTGGCCAGAGCGTTAAAAGGCGGATAGTGCATCCAGCGACGAAAGCGCACTTCTTTTTCGTAGAAGCTGGCGTAGTCATGCTTCTGGGCAAATTGGATGGCGTAATGGTCGGGATGATAGGTCTGCAAAACCACTTTGCCCGGAGTTTCACCACGCCCCGCCCGACCCGCTACCTGTGTGAGTAACTGAAACGTCCGCTCCGCCGCACGGAAATCCGGAAAGCCCAGAGCATAATCCGCTCCGACAACACCCACCATGGTCACGCCATGCACGTCATGGCCCTTGGCGATCATCTGTGTGCCGACCAGAAGATTGATCTCACCGGCATGAAACTGATTGAGGACGCATTCAAAATCATGGCGTGTGCGCACCGTGTCACGATCAAGCCGGCCAATGCGGGCCATGGGAAATGCCTCATGTAAGCGCTCTTCCACCTTCTCTGATCCCGCACCAAGAAAATTGATGTACTCGCTGCCGCATGACTTGCAGACCTTCGGCACCGGCTCTTTGTATCCGCAATAATGGCATTCCATCCGATAACCGGATTTGTGAAACGTAAGCGCAATGCTGCAATTCCGGCATTCCATCGTCACGCCGCAACTGCGGCAGAGCACCACAGATGAATATCCCCGCCGATTGAGAAGAATTAACGCCTGCTCTCCGCGAGTCAACCGCTCCGTAACTTCTTCAATCAACTGCCGGGAAAACAGCCGGTCTTCTCCGGTCTGAGCGAAGTCAAATTTCATGTCCACTACTTCCACTTCCGGCAAGGGACGGCGTTCCACCCGTTCGGTCAACTCCAGCAGGCGATACTTCTTGCTCTCCGTGTTGTGATATGACTCGATCGAGGGCGTGGCCGACGCCAGCACCACGGCAGCATTGGAAATTTTTCCACGCATCACCGCCACGTCACGGCCGTGATAGCGAGGCGTCTCTTCCTGCTTGTAGGAAGAATCATGTTCCTCGTCCACCACGATCAATGCCAAATCCGGCACGGGAGCAAAAACAGCGGAGCGCGTTCCCACGACAATCCGTGCTTCTCCGCGACGAATGCGATGCCACTGCTCAGCACGCTCATCGCCTGAAAGGGCCGAATGCAGAATGGCGACTTCCTCCCCGAACACCTGATGCAGATTCGCCGCTGCCGCCGGCGTAAGCCCGATCTCCGGCACCAGCAGAATGGCCGATCTCCCTGACTCCAGCACCGACTGCATCGCCGCCAGGTACACCGCCGTTTTGCCGGAACCGGTCACGCCATGCAGCAGAGAAACCGAAAATGTTCTGGCCTCAGACGAACTTTGAATGGCCTTCAATGCAGCCTTTTGCTCAGCATTGAAGATGAAGTCCAGGTGTGAAGGCCCGCGCTTCTTCATCGAGCTGACATTGAACCCAGCAGCTTCTTCAACGATCTCCACAATTTCTCGCTTTACCAGCGTTTGCAGGGTGGTGCGCGGAACCTCAAGATCGCGGATTGCTTCCACCGGCGCGCGACCGCCACTCTGTTGTAAAAACGCAATTATCTTCTGCTGGTTGGCGTTGAGCTTGCCGCTCGAGTCTTTTAATACCGCAATCTGCACGGTGCGCCGCGCATCGCGCGCACCTGAAGCGTCTTCGCGCGTGACCCATTTCTTGCGCACCATATTGCCCAGCATCTCGCGGCTGGCGCCGGTCGCAGATCGCAACGTCGATTCGGTAACCGCGTCCGACATTGCCAGATAATCGAGCACCTCATACTCGAGCATCTGGGCATCCACGTCCTGCTTCGAACGTCGCGACGACCCGGCCGTGGCCGAAGCATGAAGAGCTTCATGTCCGGCCTCCGTGATGCGGTAGACCTTTACTCGCTTGATCTCCGCCGCCAGAGGCAGCATGGTGCGGATGACTTCCCCGATCGGAGCAAGGTAGTACTGGCCTATCCACACAGCCAGCTTCAAGAGGGGCTCATCCATGACCGGCTCGGCATCCAGTACCTGGAGCACCGTCTTGGCTTTCATCGACGGCTCACGATCATGCACGGCAGTTACCACGCCGGAGAGTCGCTCATTCCTGAATGGAACCAGCACGCGTCCTCCCACGAAAGGAAGACTTTCGCCAACACGGTAGGTAAAAACCATGTCCAGCGGCACGGGCAAGGCTACGTCGCAAAATGAAGGCATGGGCAAACTGATTGTAAGTGAAAAGGATAATAGGAATCGCGGGGCTCGAAGTTGTGGTTCCTCTGGCTCATTCGGGCCGCCTTCGCGAGGGGCCATCGCCTGGAGTGAGGGTACCGCTTTGGGAAGCCAGCGCGAAAATTATCTTAAAAATTTCTTATTTCTTCTTGACATCAAAACGCTGCACGAGCAAACTTCCTCCCACCAGAGTCGCTGGCCTTCTTTTTTGGATCGAAGAAGCTTAGCGAAAAACAGGAGCTACGCCTGTACTTTGCGTCGTGCCACCGAGCAGGACATGGCGCCGCCAATCGAACGAGATTGAAGCGACGGAACACATCGTTCGATAGCAATTCTGACCTTCGGGTATAAGGGAAAAATCTGTCGCGGAAGCGGCAATTGTCACGGATGATCTGCGGGCGGCTGGGATTGCCTCCGGATCGTCGGGCAACATGCAATTGTCTGGCTGAGCAAATCGCTAACGGATAGTTAGCGGGCCACAGGTGTTTGCGTCGTGCGCGTTGGACTTGCACACACCTGGGGTGGTCGGCAATGCCTGTCCTCGAGATCGGCTGTTAGAAGGTACCGTCCTTCCAGAACCGGGGCGACATTGAACCAATGCTGTATGGGAGGTTCCCTTGTCTGCTCTGCGCTCCCGCATAGGCTCTCCATTACATAACGGAAATAGTTCCTCTTCCAATGGCGTTTCGCACTCCTTGAATGGAACCAATGGCAACAACACGCATGAGGCCAACGGCAAAAGCACGGATGGAAAACCGGCCGGGCCATCTTCCCTGCAATTGGTCGCTCTTTCGTCCGCGCAGGAAAATCGCATTCGCCGGATTATCCAGCTGATTGAATCCGAGCCGGCATGCACAATTCATGACCTGGCGGAAAAGTTCAACCTCAGCCATTCCCATCTGCAGCATTTGTTCAAGCAACACACTGGCATTCGACTTGGGCATTTGCTCACGGAACAGCGGCTGCTCAAGGCCGCGCAGCTGCTTGAGAACAGCAGCATGTGCGTCAAGGAAATTGCATATCTGGTGGGCTACGAACATACGTCCAGTTTCATTCGTGCTTTTGAGCGCCGTTTCGCGCAGGCCCCGCGGCGCTACCGCATTCAGAAAACAGCATGAAAAGCTAAGCACGAAAAGCTAATTACGCACGAATTGCTAACCAAAAGCCTCTTCGGCTAACTCTTGCGTGTTCCACGTCACAGATACAAAGCGTAGAGTTTCTCCTCGTGCACTTGCAACGTTGCGCTTTTTGAATTCTGTTCCTGTCCGAAAATCACAACTGGCCCGGATAAACGTAATCCCGGCCGCAGCTCGATAGGAGGACGCGATGTACTACAACGTATTCGGAGAGAAAGTCTCCAAGCGGCGTTACAAAGAGATGCTTGAGGCCGCCAAGACCCGGCGCGAGTTGATTGCCGCCGGATTAACCAGCCGGCGCGACCTCTTGAGGATGGGGCTGCTGACCGCGGGCGGGATGCTGGTAGCCAAGAGTGGTTTAAGTGCCAGAGCCCAGACTCCTCAAGGCCTGCCCGGCTCGAACGTTAAAACGAACCAGCCGGCAAGTTCTGTGTCGACTCAGAGTCCCGGCACAAACCAGAACTGCGTGCCCGGCAACCAGTTGGCCAGTCCCAAGACCAGGGCCTTTATCCAGCCGCTGCCGATCATACCGCTGGCGAAGACGGTTTCGTCGCTGACGCCCACTCCGACCGAGAACCCGAACACCGCGGCGGGTGAAGTTCGCGCCGCTCCCTTCCAGGCGCCACAGATCAATGCCACCGCGTTCCCGGTGGTCCCGGGCACGCTCTATCAATTTAACCAGCGGCAGTTCACCACCAGTTTTTCTCCGGACCTGCCCAACCAGACCATGTGGGGATTTGATGATGGCACCGGCACGCGCAGCCCTGGACCTACTTATCAAGCCTTCTACGGCAAGCCGCAGCTGACGCGCAACATCAATTCGCTGCCCTCGATCACGGAGAGTAACAATACCGGATTTGGGATGGCGTCTGTGACTACGCACCTGCACAACGCGCACAACCCTTCAGAAAGTGACGGCAACCCATGCGACTTCTACCCCGCCGGTCACTTTTGCGACCAGTACTATCCCAACGTGCTGGCCGGTTTCAATTCCACCAACATCAGCACCAACGGTGACATCAATGAATCTCTGAGCACGCTGTGGTACCACGATCACCGAGTGGACTTCACTTCGCAAAACACTTACAAGGGCCTGTTCGGGTTCTATTGCCTGTTCAACCAGTTTGACACCGGAGATGAAACCACCGGCTTCCGTCTCCCCAGCTTCCCGCAGTTCGATATTCCGCTGGCATTCAACGACAAGGTGTTCGATCCGCAGACCGGCGATCTGGTATTCGACCTGTTCAATCTGGACGGCATTCTGGGTGACAAGTTCCTGGTGAACGGCGTGATCCAACCCTTCCTCCAGGTCTCGCCCCGTCGTTACCGCTTCCGCCTGTTGGATACCGGCCCGTCTCGCTTCTACGAGTTCTTCCTGACCGGCAATGTGGGAGGAACTGGTTCGCCAACGACCAATCCATTTTTCCTGATTGGCACGGACGGCAACCTCATTCCTGCACCGGTGCAGGTAAACAGCGTGCGCATTGGGCCCGCCGAGCGCGTGGACGTCGTCATTGACTTCACCAACTTCGCCGGCCAGACGCTCTACCTGGAGAACCGCCTGAACCAGATCAACGGCCAGGGACCTGTGGCTGTGGATAGTCAGCTCTTCGCCCAGAACGAGCCCGTCAACACCGAATGCACCCAGGTTCTCGCCAGTACTTTCCCCGCAGTTAAGCCGGCCGGCGCAGGCGACCTGATTTTGCAGTTCCAGGTCACCGGACCCAAGGTTGCAGACCACAGCCTGCCACCCAGCAAGCAGAAGTTCTATTCGCTGCCGACAACAACCGATACGCCAAGAATCGTTCGGACCTTCAAGTTCGATCGCTTGAATGGACAATGGTCGATCAACGGTCAGTTCATGGATTGCAACTCCTTCCGCTTCACGGTACAGCAGAACAGCGTGGAGCACTGGCTCCTGACCAACCTCACGGGCGATTGGACGCACCCCGTCCACATTCACCTGGAGGAGCACCGGATTCTCAGCCGCAACCGATTGGCGCCAACTGTGCCCGCCGATCAGGGGCGCAAAGACGTGACCCAGTTACATCCCAACGAGCGCGTGAAGCTATTCTTCCGCTTCCGTGATTGGCTGGGCAAGTATCCCATCCACTGCCATAACGTGGTGCATGAGGACCACGCCATGATGGCGCTGTGGCACGTCGAGCCGACTGGCGACAACGTGCAGGTGCCGTAGCTACCTCAGAAACTGTGCCCCGCGCAGGAGTCTTGCGTGGGGCGCGGAAGGAGATCGATCATGCCTGATATTTCAAGACGAAAGTTCGTGAGCCTTGCAGCAGCCGCGCCCCTGGCAGCCGCGCCTCTGGTAGCCGGTTTTCCATTCAGCACTGCCTTGGGCGAAGCCCCTTCTGCTCCCGTGGCGTTAACTTTGTCAGACAAGGCGCGCCAGAGGATCCAGCAGCAGCACTTACCCAATATTCCCCTGATTAGCCATGAGGCCAAACGAGTGCTCTTCTACCGCCAATCTGGCCCAGGTTCAGAAGCTGCTCGGCAACCAGGTTGGCCGCGACATCCACATGTATTCCTTCACCTTGCAACCCGAAATGGACACGGTAGAGGTGATCCGGCAATACCGGCAGAAGTACCACGCCGGCCCGGGCTGGACTTTCTTTACTGCTAAACCCGATGACATGGAAAAACTTCGCAAGGCCATCGGGTTCTCTTACCCGGAACCGGCCATCGACAAAGACAAGACCCAGCACATCGGAAACGTTCGCTACGGCAATGAACCGCTGATGTTGTGGTCAGCTTGTCCCGGTATGGCACATGCTAAATGGATCGCCGAAACATTCGAGTGGATGGTTCACCCTGAGCAGAGCCGGGTGCAACCAAGCTGAACCTTGTCTCGGCGAAACATCTAGTTGTCAAACAGATTTTTCATTCCGGGGATCGCGGCGGACGCGGCCCAGGGAGGATAGAGTTGTGAAAATCTTATTGAAAAGCATTCTCGCATGTGTTGTTGTGATGATGGCGGCAGGACTTGCCACCGCTCAGACCTTTACTCACATTAACCCTCCTCCGTGCGATTTCAGTGACCAGTTCTACGCCGACAATGGAATCCTTGCGACTGCGAGTGCTGAATTAAACACTGAACCCGACGGACGTTTTGGCACCTTCCGGCAGTTCGGTCCGCCGGCGACCGGTACCCAGGCAAACTGGGTGGCTGACACCACCGATTGCAGCGCCACCGATCCAGACCGTCGGAATTTCCGTATTCTGGCGACCACGGGCGGCAACTCAGATGACGGCAACAGTCCCTTCAGCTGTGTTGATCAAAATGGGGCCTTTTCCGTCCCTGCCTGCTCTGGACAGGCATCTGGGATACCCGAAACCCTGGAGTTCATCTCCATCCTGGCTTTCCTGCATAGCCAGAATGCCTTTGAAACCGCCTACTCGCGCACGGTAGGCGCCATTACCAACGGTGGTCTGGACGGCGTTCAATCGAATGCCGGTGAAGTTATTTCGATCACTCCGGGCACCGACCCGGTTGGCAACACGACGGGCCTCAACCCTCGCGGGATCAGCATGATGCAGATCGTCGGCAATTTCGAAGCCTACGCCTCGATCAACCAATTCCCCAACGGCGTTTTTGCCGGCAACCCCTGCGCGGCGGACATGCAGAGCCCGCTGGCGCCCGCCACGCCCTGCTTTAGCGTAGCGGATACCAAAGACGCGCATGGCAATACCGTTTCCGACGTTGCCACTCCGAACCTGAGGCAGAATTGGAGGTTCGCGACCAACCGCAATGCCATGGATGGCAGCGACAACAACTGCATCAACAACACCGACCAGAATTGCAAGCACAAGGTCTACAGCGACAGCCCCTACGGCTATTTCTGTGACGACCTGCTGGGCATGTGGATCATTACCTACTTCTGGTTTACACAACCTCCCAATACTACGAATGCTACCTGTAAGGCGGTATTCCAGAACATCGGCAATGCGAACGGCTTCACCCCGGATGGATTTCCCGTTATCTTGACCGCCCATGAGCTCAATGACGAGCTTGAGGCCAATGGCTGCGGAGCTGAAGGTAAGGAAGCCACTAACGGTAGTGATGGAGGCGCGGCGTGGCTCATCTGTCCCGCGATTCCCGATCCCCGCAACGGCGCCATCCCTTCAGACGCATTCCTGGATGTGGTGACGCATAACAGCAAGCTCGATCCGTTTGTGTCGAACAACTTCACCTGCTTACAGAAGAATGGAAAGTTCTGCTTCGAAACCTCTGTGGAGTAAGGCTGAGGCAATAACGTTATTTCATTTCACCACCCCCTGGCTGGACAGTTCAGCCGGGGGTGCACCTTCTAAAGCTGTTCGATGAAGTGTTCGGCCGGCAAACAGGGTGTCCCAGATGACCACGACCAAAGGCGGCAATTCCTCTCGTCGAGATTTCCTGAAGTTCGCGGCCGGCACGGCCGCCTTCGGACCGTTCTTTCTTTTCCCCGAGCGCGCTCTCGCCGCCCAAAAGCAGCTCAAGATCGCCAAATGGGCCCACTTCCTGCCTGAGTTCGATCAGTGGTTTGTGAACGTGCTGGCCAAAGACTGGGGCAGGCAGAACGATACCAACGTCACCGTTGACATAATTCCCGTGGAACAGATTCGTGACCGCGCCTTCGCCGAGGTCAAGGCCGGTAAAGGCCATGACATGTTTATCTTTCCCTGGCCGCCTGCGGAATTTTGCCAATACGTGATCGATCACGGCGAAATCTACCAGGCAGTGGCATCCCGGGTCGGCGCCATCCAGCAGCTCGCGCATCGATCAACATTCAATTTCCAAACAAAAAAATATTTCGGTTTCGCCGATTTCTGGGTTCCCTCTCCTGTGCATTTCTTTCAGGACTACTGGGGCCAGATTGGCATGCCCGTCGGCCCGGTGCATTACGGCGGCCTGCTTGCTGGCGCGAAACAAATACTTGACCAGTTCAGCGTGCCTTGTGGACTTGCCTTCTCGCCGACGCTGGAAGGCAACGTGACTCTGCACACCATTCTCTACGCCTTCCGGGCCTGGATATTTGATGGAAACGGAGACGTTATTTTTAACAAGAATGTCTTTGCGACGATCGCGCTCAAGTACATTCAATCTTTGTACCAACAGGCAGGAACTCCTGAGCAGCTCACTTGGGGTTCAACAGGCAATGTGCGCGCCATGCTGACCCGCAAGACTTCCTGCAGTATCAATGGCATAAGTCTCTTGCGCGCGGCGGAAAAGGAGAGCGCGGACACCGCGAAAAAAATACGGCTGCAACCTCCTCTGATCGGCAGGAACGGGATGGGAATTACTGCGCTGCCACATGTTACCAATTGTTCGGCGATCTGGAACTTTGCCCAGAACCAGGAAGGAGCAAAAAAGTTCACGGGCGACCTGATCGACAGCTCCCGGACCGGTTATGACCAATCCAAGGGCTGCAATCTTCCCATCTATCCCAAAACAGTTCCTGACTTCATCGTCCGGATCGAGAAAGATCCTGCCGCCGATCCTCCATACAAGTACGCGCCTCTTCAGGATGCGCTGCACTGGACACCGAATCTCGGTGTGCCCGCAATGGCAAACCCGGCGTTCATGGATATTTTCAACAGCTCTGTAGTCCCCAGAATGGTGGGCAGGCTCCTCAAAGGTGAACAGAGCGCGGAGGATGCCGCTGCCGCCGGCGCCGCAGAGATGCAGCGCATTGCTGACAAATGGAAACAGGTGAGCTGATCATGGCCGACCGGAGAAAAACACTGCCGTATCGAAGAGGGTCCAACACTATGTCCATGCGGAAGCTTACTTCCCTGCTTCTGGTATTTCTGATCATCGCCACGACCACAGCTGTCCCGTCCACCTCGATACCGCGTAAGTCTCCGGAATTCACGATTAACGAGTCCTCGGGCAAGAAGATTCTGCTTTCCAGCTTCAAGGGCAAAGTGGTGATGATCGAATTTTTTTTCCTGAGATCTCAGAAATGTCTTGATCTGGCCCAGACAATGAATAAGCTCAACGCCGAGTTAGGAGCACGCGGCTTCCAGCCGATCGCGGTAGCATTTCCCGCTCCCCAGTCCGACGTTAACGGCCCGTTGGTGAGCTATGTGGCGGAGTCTTACAAACTCACCTATCCGGTCGGTTATACCGATAAGAACAGCGTCGATCAGTATCTCAATCGTGGGCCAGGCGAAATTTTGAGGATTCCCCAGGTAATCATCATTGATCGCGCTGGTATGATCCGCGCCCAGAGCGGGGGATATGACGGGAACTTAAAGCTTGAAGACGAAGCCTATCTCCGCGCGCTGCTTGACGGTCTGCTCAAGGAGAACGTATCTGCCGGCGCCACCAAGAAATAGGAGACCGGCATCCAGAGTGGTTTCGGAGTAACAAACATCCTTAGAGTTATAGCGATTATGACCAGAATGTCTCGGATTCTCCTTGGACTTCTAACACCGTGTTGTGCGGTCATCCTTTGTGGCTTGCAAGCTGCGAATCCGGAGCCTGAACGCGAACTGGCTGCCGGCAAGCTGGCCGCTGAACAGGGCGGGTATGAGGATGCTGCCGAGCACTTCAATAGGGCGAACGAACTGCGGCAGGATAAGTGCTCCGAGTGCTACGTGTGGCTGGCGCGCCTTGAGATGGCCGAAGGAAAACTCGATCAAGCATTGATCGAAACGGGGAAGGCCATAGCGACATCCATCAGTGGCCCTGAAAGGGGCAGAGCACAACTTTATCGGGGACTCGTCCTGGGCCGGCAAGGCGATCTCGCCCAGGCGGAGATCGCGTTCAAAGCCGCATCAGATGCCAATCCAGAATGCCTGGAATGCAGGTTCAATCTCGGCTTTGTGCTGCTGAAACAATCCAAAGACGCCGAAGACGTAGCGGTGTTAAAGACCGTTGCCGCCGAATTTTCCGGCACGCCCAGAGGACGTGAGATTCAGCGATTCATCGCTGATCCAGGTCGCATTCGCAAGAACTACGCTCCTGAATTCTCGGCCAGGCTGCGGAGCGGCGAAGAAGTCAATTTGGAAGCACTCAAAGGCAAAGTTGTGCTGCTGGACTTCTGGGGGACATGGTGCGGCGTATGCCGCGTGTCTCTACCGCTGCTCAAAGAGCTGGCGGCCAAAGCTGTTCCCGCCAAATTAGCCATCATCAGCGTTGATGAGGGCGATCCCAGGCAGAAGTGGGAGCAATATATTCAGGACAGTGGAATGACCTGGGCCCAGGTCTATGATGGCAATCGCTCTCTGTATCGTGCCTTTGGCGTGGATGCCTTCCCTCGTTATTTCATCCTGAGCCGAGATGGAATTATTCTCGAGCAATTTAAGGGATGGAACCAGGACGGCAAGGCTACCATCAGCGACGCCATTGCTCGCGCGTTGGCACAATAACGACGGACGGCGGAACTCCTGTCAGGATTCAGCGGGCTTTGCCGGCGCTTTCAGGCCCAGGAATTTCATGACCATCTGTAGGTCTTTCCAGGTTTCCTTCTTCTGCCTTGGATCACGCAGCAGATAGGCAGGATGGTAGGTCACAACCAGCTTGGTACCGCGAAAGTCGTACCAGCGTCCGCGCATGTTGAGCATGCTGTCATTCAACGCCAGCAGGTTCTTGGCGGCCGTCGCGCCCAGCGCGACGATCACTTTCGGTTTCACAACGTCAATCTGTTGCATCAAGAAAGGTGAGCATGTGTCAGCTTCGTCCTTTTCTGGAGCACGATTCCCCGGAGGCCGGCACTTCACCACATTGGCGATATAAACATCTTCCCGCCTGATCCCCATGGCCACAATCATGTTGTTCAGGAGTTGACCGGCTCGTCCGACAAACGGTTCGCCCTGCGCGTCTTCGTCCGCGCCTGGGCCTTCACCTACAAACATGATGTCGGCATTGGGATTGCCTACTCCAAACACTAGCTTTGTGCGTCCGCTGTGCAGCCGGCAGCGAGTGCAGTCGCCGATGTGCTCACGAATCGCCGTGAGCGCAGCCACCTTGTCTTGAATCATTGGCAGGGAGGAAGAAGAAGAAGACGGCTGGGGAGCCATTGGCATAGGAGAATCGTTTCCTGGAATCGGTTCATGAGCTTCAGGGGAGACTACATTCTGTAGCGCGAGTTCAGTGCCTTCTTCCACCGGGCGGCGATAAAAATCATAAATGCCCATTTCGCGGTAATAATTCACGCGCGCGGACAAAGCTTTTTTCATCGCCGGATCAAGCTGCTTGGGCATGAAACCTAGTGTACTTGAAGCTCAAGTGATGGAAAACACCGCGGACGAGCGGGAGATTGGGTTCAGCTACGAGTCGTGCCGGAGTGGACTGCACTCCCTGCCTTGATCTTAACGATCAAATCCAGTACGCGATGCGCCACTTCCCATTTACTGGTCTCCGGAACAGTTTCAGATCCGCTCGGCGTGAGGATGGTCACGGCATTGCGCTCCGAATCAAAACCAATGCCAGGTTGCGAGACGTCATTCAAAACGATTGCGTCCAGTGACTTTGCCTGCAGTTTTTTACGCGCATTTTCCAGCGCGTGTTCGGTCTCAGCAGCAAACCCAATCACAATACGGCCGTTTTTCTTCGCGGCAACTTCAGCAAGTATGTCCACCGTCGGCTCAAGTTCCAGAGTGATGGGGCCCTTGCGTTTGATCTTCTCCGGAGCAGCGTGCCGAACGGTAAAGTCAGCCACGGCAGCCGCCTTAATAATGATGGTGGCTTCGGAAAGAGATGACATCACCGCGGTGCGCATCTCCGCAGCGGTTTGAACTCGAATGACGGTGGCATTTGCAGGCGGCTTAAGCGCACTTGGTCCGGTGACCAGAATCACCTTCGCGCCACGACGCGTTGCAGCCTCCGCCAGAGCGTATCCCATTTTTCCGCTGGACCGGTTGCCGAGATAGCGCACCGGATCAATTGGCTCACGCGTACCGCCTGCGGTGATCAATACCGTTTCCCCAGCCAGATCAGGGGTTGCATGCAGCGCGTGCAACGCCGCGTCCAGAATCTTGTCGTTGGCGGCAAGGCGTCCCGCGCCAACCATCCCACAGGCAAGATAACCGCTGTCGGGATCAACAATGGTCACGCCGCGTTTCTTGAGTATCTCAACGTTGGCCCTGGTCGCAGGATGGTCCCACATATTTACGTTCATGGCCGGAGCCACAACCACGGGTGCGGTGGTCGCAAGAAAAAGCGTGGTCAGAAAGTCGTTGGCTTCGCCGTGAGCAAACTTCGCGATCACGTCAGCCGTGGCCGGCGCCACTATCAGCGCATCAATCGCCTGGGCCACAGCGATGTGCTCTACCGCGGAATCGATATTTGGCTCTTCAGCTCCGGCGCCAAACAGGTCAGTAATGACCTTTTCCCCGCTGAGAGCGGCAAAGGTAAGCGGACGGACAAATTCCTGGGCAGCGCGGGTCATGATTACCTGCACGCGCAGTCCGCGATCCTGCAGCAGGCGTACAAGTTCGGCTGCCTTGTACGCGGCAATGCCTCCTGTAACTCCAAGCGCAACCTTCATACAGCTATTGTATGCCGCCTGCCGCTGCCGTGACAGTTACTGGTGGGGCTACATCTCTTGTGGGCGTTACGCCAAACAGGCACACCCCTGCGTTGACTCGCAGGCTATCTCAGAAAGAGGGAAAGCCGGCCCGATTTAAGTGATTGATTTATCTGCTGGCTTGGGAGTACCGGGCTTGGCGGCATTTGCCTCATCAGGCTTGATGAACTGCACTTTGCCGGCGTCAATTTCTTCTTGTGCGATCTTGCAGACTTTTCTCGAAGTGGTGTTCACCAGCGAAGGGGCTCCGCCGGAGAGTTGCCGGGCGCGACGGGCAGCCACCAGGACATAACGGTAGTTGCTGTCAAAACCATCTTTCAGCTTCATAACCTGTCACCTCTCGATTCAATCGCGGTCGTCTGAGAATCATCGAAGGAAGCAAGAATACCTTTAATTTCGCCTTCCATTCTGGGTTTAAGGCATTTATCAGCCTTCTCTAAGTAGCGTTCTTCTTCAGCCGATGGTGTTTTCCCTGACCGCCGCACACGCTCACCCATCACAATGCCAACCAGACGGTCCAGTGATTGTTCCAGGTGGTCGTTCACAAGAATATAGTCGTAATTGGGATAGTTCACAATCTCCCGGCGTGCCGTATCCAGGCGGCGGCGAATCACGTCCGGGGAAACGTTCTCACTGATGCTGCGTTTCCGCAACCGTGATTCCAGCTCCTCGCGGCTGGGCGGCAGAACAAACACGCTCACCGCGTCCGGCATTTTCATTTTGACCTGGCGCTCGCCCTGTACGTCAATGTCCAGCAGCACGTCATTGCCGCGTTGTTCCGCTTCCTCAAGCACGGTCTTGGCTGTGCCATAGTAGTTGCCAAAGACCTCGGCATGTTCCAGGAACTGGTCACGCATGATCATGCCTTCAAACTCTTCCCGACCAACGAAGTGGTATTCGTGTCCGTCCTGCTCACTGCCGCGCGGTGGACGCGTGGTATAGGAAACGGAAAACTCCAGGTTGGGAACAAATTTGCGCAGTTCATTCACCAGCGTGGATTTTCCCGATCCGGACGGCGCAGAGATGATGAATAAAATTCCACTCATTCCAGGTTCTGCACCTGCTCGCGGCACTTTTCAATTTCAGACTTCATCTGTAAGCCCAGTTCGGTGATGCGAAGGCCTTCCCCGGTAATGCCGCTGGTCTTTGAAAGCAGCGTATTCGCTTCACGATTGAGTTCCTGGAGCAGAAAATCAAGTTTCTTGCCCACCTCGCCACCCTGGTCCAGCAGTTTGCGAAAGTGCTCGATATGAGTTTGCAGCCGCACCAGCTCTTCCTGAATATCGCTACGCTCGGCCAGGATGGCAGCTTCCTGAACGATGCGGTCCTGGTCAACGTTCTCCAGCAGCTCCTGCATTCTTGCCTGGACCTTTTCCATGACTGCGCGGGTGACTGCGGAGCGCAGGCGTGAAACTTCTTCGGTAGCCTGCTCAAGATTGTGGAGACGACGGCGCATCTCCTTTTCCATTCCCTCACCTTCATGCTCACGCATCAGGTTGAGTTTTGCAATGGCCTGGTCCATGGCAGCCAGGACTGCATTCTGGAATTCACCATCAAGGCTGGCGGTTTCGCCCAATGCTCCGGGCATGCGGAAGACGACGTTTAAATCGGGTTCGCCGGGTGCGCCGAACTCTGCCGCGGCTTTGCGAAAGGCAGCCACATAGCCGCCCACAAGTTCGCGATTAAACCCAAAGCCTTCCCCTGCCCGGCGCTCGACACTCAGCGTAACTTCCACGTGTCCACGGGCAAGCCGCTCTTTGAGGATGCGACGCAGCTTCATCTCCAGCTCGTCCATATCCGGAGGGAGCCTGAGCTGAGGATCAAGGAAACGATGGTTCACTGATTTCAGAGAAAGAGAGAAGGCAATGCTTTCCCCTGCGTGGGACTTCACCTGGGCAAACCCGGTCATGGAGCGGATGGACATGAATGAGTGATTTTACCCGAGCTGGGTGAAAAAGCTGTATTTAACATCAGCCGGAGTCGGAAGAAATCAGACGATTTTTCCGTCAATGGCCTCTTCACCCATTTTGGGCTTCAACTTCCACAAACTGTAGCTCATACAACTTGCGATAGGTCCCCAGGCGGGTCAAAAGATCTTCATGGGTCCCTGAGTCGGCGATTCGGCCATTCTCCAGGACAACGATGCGGTCCGCATGGCGGACGGTCGTGAGCCGGTGGGCGATCACAAAAGCAGTTCGACCTGACATCAAATTATGCAATGCGGTCTGGACCAGCGACTCTGATTCAGTGTCCAGCGCCGAGGTCGCTTCATCCAGGATCAGAATAGGCGCATTTTTCAGAATGGCCCGGGCGATGGCAATGCGTTGGCGCTCGCCGCCGGAAAGCCGCAAGCCACGCTCGCCGATCATGGTGTCATAACCTTCTGGCAGGCGCAGAATGAAATCGTGGGCCAGTGCCGCCTTTGCCGCCTCCATCACCGCTTCCTGCGTTACATGTGGCTGGCCATAAGCAATATTGTTACGTACGGAGTCGTTAAATAGGATGGTTTCCTGGGTGACGATTCCAATCTGTGCCCGCAGCGAAGCTAGCGTCACATCGCGTATGTCACGGCCGTCAATCTTGATCGCGCCGGAGGTCACATCAAAAAAACGGGGTATCAGATGGACGAGTGTGCTCTTCCCTGCACCGCTCGAGCCCACAATGGCGATGATCTCTCCCGCACGCGTCTCCAGATCAACGCCGGTTAAAATTTCCGGCTCCGTGCCGCGATCGCCGCAATAGGAAAAGCTTACGTTCTCAAAGCGCACCCGCTCACGAAACGCCGGAAGATCCGCAGCTCCGGGTTTCTCCGGAATCTCGTCATGCTCGTCAAGAAAGCGAAACATCTCCTCTGACGCGCCCAGCGCTTGCTGAAAGCTGTTATTGAACGACGCGAACTTGCGGACAGGATCGTAGAGCTTGAAAACCGCCACGATGAAAGCCAGAAACGTTCCATTGGTAAATGAGCCGCCCTTGATCTGGTTACGGCCTACCCAGAGCAGAAGTGCAATGGCAATGGCGCCGATGATATCCATCAGGGGAGAGCTGATGGCCTGTGCGGCCACCGATCGCATATTGGCCTTGAAGAGCTTTCTGGCCGCAGCAAAGAAACGCGAACTCTCCCAGCTTTCCATGCCGAAGGCCTTCACAATGCGATTTCCCGTGACTGTCTCATGCAGGATGTTCTGGATGTCAGCCAGTTTGTCCTGGCCGCTGCGAGTGGTCTGGCGCACGCGCCGTCCGATCTTGCGCGACGATGCAATGACAAATGGAACAAACAGCAGCAACACCCACGCCAGCTTGCCTCCAAGCACCACAACCACAACAATGAGAAAGATCAAGGTGAAAAACTGTTGCAGAAATTCCGCCATGACCGTGGAAATGGCGAACTGGACCTTCTCCACATCATTGATCACCGTAGAAACCACGGTGCCGGTAGTGTGCCGGGAAAAGAAGCCAACCGAGCGGCGCAGGATTGCGCTGTATAGTCTGTTACGCAGATCAGTGACCATGCCGAACCCTGCATAATTCACCAGATACGTCCCCAGATAATCGCAAATGCCCTTAAGCACGGTTGTCGTTACCAGGGCCACGGCCACAACCACCCAGGCATTGTGAAAGTACTTTGGCACAAACTGTTGCAGGTCTACGGCACGCTGAATGATCGGCAATTTTGGAATAAGCGTAAGGTGCCGCGTCGGGGTCGCCGGCTTTAAAACCTCATCAAACACAGGCCCGATCAGCAGAACCCGGAAGGCGTCCATGGCGCCGACAACGGCCATGAGTCCAACCGAAGCAAAGAACTGCAAAGAGTATGGACGGAGAAAGGCGAACAACCGTCTTAGTTGCCGCATAGTTCTCCAGTCCCGGATGAGCGCATCGTCCTTATTCTAAAGGAGCAGCGCTCAAAAGGGGCAGAGGGGATATCCCTGAGGTGAGTGGTTAGTTAACCTGCGCTGGTTATCCGGCGTTGGCTGAACTACTTGGGCGAATCGCGGTGGACCACCTTTACGCGATATCCAGCTTTCGCCAGGCGCTTTTTCACGTCTTCCCCAATCATGACTGAGCGGTGCTGGCCGCCGGTGCAGCCGAACGCGATCGTCAGATAGCTTTTGCCTTCGCGAATATAGTGCGGGATCAGATAGATCAACAAGTCAGAAATGCGATTGATGAATTCCTGGGTCTGCGGAAATGAGCGTATGTACTTGGCGACCTGGGGATGGCGTCCCGTAAGAGGCTTGAACTCCGGCACAAAATGCGGATTGGGCAGAAAGCGTACATCGAACACCAGATCCACATCGCTGGGCACGCCGGTTTTGTAGCCAAAGCTGACAATCGAAATCAGGATGTCCTTTTCCGTACTGCCCGCAGTGAACTTTGAGGTGATATGCGCGCGCAGCTCATGGACATTGAAACGCGAACTATCAACCACAAAGTCTGCCATGTCGCGGATAGGTTGAAGGCGCTGGCGTTCCTCACTCAAGGCCGATTGCACGGTTGAATCTTTACCCAGGGGGTGCGGGCGGCGTGTTTCACTGAAACGGCGCAGCAGAACATCGTCTGACGCCTCCAGAAACAATACCGTGGTGTTCACCTGCTTTTTAAGCCCGCGGATGATGGCCGGAAGCCGCTTGAGCTGCTCGCCTTCGCGGATGTCGGCCACCAGCGCGGCCTTTTCAATTTCAGAAGATTGCTTGGCCAGATCGGCAAAGCGAGGAATCAGGCCGATGGGCAGATTGTCCACGCAGTAATAACCCAGGTCTTCAAATGCCTTCAGAACAGAAGCTTTTCCTGACCCCGACATGCCGGTAATGATCACAAGATTGCTGGCGCCGTCATGCAATCGCGGTTTTGGGTTGCGTGGGCGTTTGGGTTTTACCGCGGGTGGCACAAAGCGATACTAACATGCCAATTTGAAGAGTTGTTTAAGAAGAAACGGTGTCGGCAGTGGCCGAGCGTTCCACTTCTTGTGACATGGCATACATGGTTCGCCATGCACGTGTGAGCATGCGCGATTCCATCTGGTGCTTCCACTCGAGCGCGCTTTTGCGAGCCAGTTCGCGCGCCTTGTCATCGGGAATTCCATCCAGCAGGTTGATGTATTCAGCCATCTGCTCCCAGGCATCAAAAGGCTTGCCTTCCGCCCAGAGCAAAACAATCTTCAGACGCTCCTTGTGCGCAGGCAGGAGTTTTCCATCCTGAATCATGGCGGCCCATGACCGGGCCTTCACGGGGTTGTCACGGAACCATGCCTGAAACACGGCTGCTTCCACAAACAGACGGTCCCGCAGCCAATTGGATGAGGATGGTGGCGCCGCCAGCGCATCTTCCAGATAGCGCGTGGCGGAAGTGATGTCTTGCGACTCGAATGCCCAGAGGTAAGCCAGCCAATTGCCGGTTACTGCATCGCGTGAATCATCATTGCTGATCGTCGCCCGGACAAGCGCGCTCTTGTCCCAGTCCCGTGGATGAATTCCCTGGCCAAGCTGCATCTCAAGTTGCAGGATCGCGAGCCAGCGCGCTGCCAGTTCGTCATTCTTTAACAGCATGAGCAGGCGCGCACCGTCAGAGTAGTTACCCTTGCGATCCATGTCCGGCAGCAGGGCGGCCAGTCCGTACAAGGTGCTGAAGATCGCCACCACGTAAGCCACGAATTGGGTTCCTACACCTTTTTCTGACCAATACGGGCATGCCATCACGAGACAGGCAAAGAGCAGATTCGCCAGGGGGCCGCTCAGAACCAGGGCGGAAAGCCTTTTGCGAAGATTGTCTGCATGTTTCGGCGCGAGCGTCATAGCTCCAAGGTGAATGGCTCCGCAGGCTTGAAGCGGTGAGTCGGTGGGCCAGGAATCTTCCCAGTCGCCGCCAATATGGACCTGGACCATACGGAACTGGACCCATCGTGATCCCACCAGATGGCCAAGTTGATGAACAAGCGCGGCCAAAAGTAGAGAGCCGAATGTGAGCAGTCCTAAAGAGACAACCAGTCCCGCCGGAGTAAGTTTCTCGTAGCCCAGCACCAGTCGTATTTCCGAGAGGCTTATGACGGCAAGAATAAGGACGCTGCTGGCAAAAAAGTACTCGCCGGTGGTGAGCTTTCCCAAAGCAGGCCGGGGCGCTGGACGCAACACGTCCAGTATTGGCGTGGAAGTGGGCGAGTACGACGTAAAAGCCCTTGTGTCTGGCGCAAGTTCCATTTGGGGAGTGTTAAGGCGTATGCCTGCCACCCGTAATGATATGGCCGAAAGGCATCAGACACATCAGGCCTTAGGTTGATGGCCTTTGGTCACCGCGAAGAGGCTCAAGTTTCACGGAAACCAAAGGCCTCGTCTCGGTCATTTCCAGCTTTCGCCCCCAATGGTGACTTTAAAACCAGCACGAAAACTGAAAGGCAGGGCGGGAAAGCCGAAAACCGGGTCATAGTGCTGGCTGACTAGATTTTCCATGACGGAAAAAAGCTTCAGATGGGAATTAATGCGATAACTGCCGGCCAGATCAATCTTCTGATATCCAGCCGCAAGATTCCTGTTCGGCAGGAGCAGGCTGTTACCGAAGAATGGATCGCTCAGGAAGGTGCTGTCATCGCGACGGCTCACCAGATATCCATTGAGCGAAAGATTGAGCTTCTGCCTTACATAATCGACGGAGAAATTCCCTGTGTGCGGGGCGCGACGGAACGGACGCTGACCCAACAGCGGCGCAAAAGCGCCGATCGGCACTCCAGGAAATGCCGGATTACCGCAGAAGGACTGAGGATTGGGTGGCGAGCAGAAGAAAGCATCGTTGGTGAATGACCGCTGCACCACCGCGTCGAGATAGGTGTAAGACGCGCGTGCGGTCAATCCATGCCCAAGATGGGCTTCGATTTCCGTTTCCGCCCCGAGTGCGCGAACGTCACCGGAATTGATAGTCGCGCCAAAGCCGGCCTGTGCGGCGACTGACGCCGGAACGCCAAGCGAGGGCAACGCTGTATTCGGAACAAACTCAATCTGATTAGTGAACTGGTTGTGGAAGAACGTGGCGGAGATCTTCACCTTCCCCTGCGCCGCCAGTTGCTCAACGCCTAAGTCGTAACTGCGGGAACGTTCCGCTGCAATCGGCCTGATCCCAAATTGCGAAATCAACGGCGATTGTCCAGCCTGGGCCAGCAGATCAAACAGAGACGAAGTGGATTCAAAGATCGAAGGTTCTTTGATTCCCTGCCCATAATTCGCCTTGAGTTTGGTACCGCTCAACCAGCCGTCAGACCGCGGACGAATGAGGTAATACGCCAGCGAAGCGCGGGGAACGGCGGCAGTTCCAAAGATCGCATTGCGTTCCACGCTGCCGCCGACCGTGGCATAGGCGCGTCCAAAGGCGCCATGGACTTCACCGATATAGCTGAAATTGTTGCGATCAGCCGGCGTCTTGCTGCCGAAGGCGAGAGTAAATCCGCGCTCCTGCTCAAAACGAAAAGCCAGCAGACCGGTGATATGCCGGTTCAAAGCATAGTCGGACTGGTAATAAACGGAGTCACGCTTGGAAGAACTACTGGTAAGTGCCGGATACGTCCCGGCGAAATCGAGGATGGCCGGTCCGGTAACGCTGAAACCATTCGCTCCCTTGATCACCACAGGATTGCCCAGGAAGTTGATCCCGGAGCCGAATCCGTTGTCAAAGGGCGTGCCTGTAGGCGATGGATTATCGTCTTGCAGGCGAAGCCGGGTAGCGCCGTAGCGCAGCAGGTTGTGCCATTTCTGTGTGGTCTGGTTCTGGAACGTCACACTGGCATATGCATCTTGATCGCGTTCAACAGAGTCATCCGCAATGCCAAACAGATCAAGCGCGTTCGGCTGGCCCAACACCGTGGTGGTGTAACGGCCGGTGAAACGAAGGTCGGTTTTTGAGTTGATCGCCAACCCAAAGTTCGCAGCATAGGAACCGTTGTGGAAGGTGCTGTTTGGCAGGCTGTTGTTCGTATCAAAGCGTGAAAACTCGCCGAGATAATCCACGCGCTTGAAAACGCCTGAGAGCGAGACATCATGGCGACGCGAACCGAAATTGCCGCCATCAAAGCTGTAATCGAGTTCCGGAGTGAGCGTGGTGCCATGCCGCGTGGTGAGACTTACTACGCCGGCCATTGCGTCCGGACCGTAAAGAACACTGTTGGGGCCGCGCAGGATTTCAACCTGCTCAATGCCGGTGGTCGCCAGAGTACCGAAGTTGACCACGCCGCCAATGTCATTCAGGGACACGCCGTCGAGCAGAATTTTATTGGCGTTGCTGTTGCCACCGCGCAGAAAGAGAGAGGTAGCAGCGCCGCGCTGTCCGGACTGCACCACCTGTGCTCCGGGGACCTGCTCAAGAGGCTCAAGGATGTCCAGACGGTCCTGAAACTGGTTGCGCGTGAGCACCGTAATAGACGCGCCGACCTGAGATTCCGGCACCGGGGTTCCCGTAGCCGATACCACGATCTCCTGCGAAACAACCCCGATCTTCAAAGTGAGATCGAGTGTGGTTGTGCCGCTTACATAAATCGTGTCACTTTGCTGTGCGGAGAAACCCGCGGCTTCCGCTCGGACCACATAACGGCCCACTGGCACCGAGCTAAAAACGTAAACGCCGCTTGCATCGGTGGTGATGGCTGTTGCTTTGCCGTTTTGAATGAGAGAAACGCGGGCATTGGGAACCACAGCGCCCAGAGGATCTTTGATGGTTCCGTGAAGTGTAGATCGGTCGGCTGCGAAGGACGTAGCGAGAAAAGACAGGCAGAGCGCCAGCGCGAAGCAGGCGCCATAGACGGACTTCATGGTGAGTCTCCTTCCCCTAGAAAGAGGCAACAACCAGCAAGACCGGTCTCCTGACTTACGACTTTGGCTTCAGCGCCTTCCCACCTTGCGGCAGTGGCATTGCCGGGCCCGTATTGCAGTCGCTTACAGTTGCGGGGCAGTAGCGGATTCACACCGCTTTCCCGAGCATCGTGCTGGGAATTGAATTGTGTGTCGCGGACTTACACCGCGCGCCTGAGCTTTGTTTGTCTCGAACTCGGGTGACGAGAGTTATAGATGAAGTGATGATGCGCGGTCAAGCTTGAGCATCAGCTCGCGATCTAGTCGGCAACGGCTGGCGAGCTCGTGGCTGCTTTCCTTTGCGGCTGCGGCGCAGTTCCAAACATGATCCCTGTTTCCACTTCAACCGGCTGTCCGTTCACGCGATACGGTCTGAATTCCCATTGCAACAGCGCGTCCTTAATGATTTTGCTCTGCTCGGAAAATGCGCTGATCACGTGGACGTGCTTGACGCGGCCATTCTTGTCGATCACCAGGCGAACAGGGATCGGGTTAAATTTTCGCTCAGTGAATACAGGATTGATTCTGTGCATGACGTTATCGCCGCTGGCATAATCCTTGACGCAAATCGGAGCATCGCCGCCTCCTCTGCCCGTCGCCGGGCCTGCGTTTTCAGGCTGCACCATCTGCTCCATGCTTCGTACCAACCGTTCCAGTAACGCGGGATCGCGACTGGTCAGCAGGAACTCAACCGAATGGCAGCGAATCTGAGTGGCTAGTGTGTACCAGTGGAGTTCCGCAACCGGTGACATGTAGTCCATGCGTATGAACAAACGATTGGCGATCCTGACTTCAACCGGTGCGCGCTCCACCTTGTAGTCCGCGCTCAGTCTGCTTTTGCGGAAGTTGATCTGTTCTATGGCATCGCGGGCCGGTGCAAGGCTGAAGAATAAATCCTGTGCACTGATGAGAATCGTTCCCGGGTTATCGCTTTTGAAGCCTTTGCCCGGTTCGATCTGCGCCAGCACGTAGTAGCCATTGTCAGAGGGCGGCGGTCCCACATACTTTTGCGTCCAGCCCAAAGGCAGTTGGTACGCCATGCCGAAATACGGATCAAGAAAAGCCTTTTCTGTGACAGTCCCGCCTTCCGGGACGGGAGTGCTGGCATCGCTTGCGCTGGGCATTGCGCCTGTGATCAGGATTACGCCCTGCGGGACCTTGCTGGCGTTGGGATTATTGGAGAAATCGCCTCCCTGCGGCGGATTTTCCTCTGCGGCATCCTGTGCAACAGCCGCTAAAGATGCTGACAGAGTAAAAGCAAAAAGCGCGATCATGAATTTGAATTTCACGGAACCCCCAAGTTCTTGCTTTCTCGTGCACTGACACTTGTCTGGAAAAATTCCCGGCGACTCTCATTCGCTTTGCTCACATCGAGCCGCAAAAATTTGGTGCCGCTATCGGCACGACTAAAGTCATGCCCTGTTACGTGTATTCCCCTTGAAAGAATCGAAAAGCTAATTCCGGGTACGCGTCAGCGCACGCTCAAGGCTCACGCTCACCGCCTGTTTCGCAGTCTCATATTCTTCGGGCGAGATCACCCCGTATAACTTTTCGGTTTCGAGCTGAGAAAGCTCGTCTCTGATGGCGTTAATCACCGAAGAATCATCTTCAATGTCGTTGGCAGCCACCGTTTTCGAAGGACGTCTTCTTCTCCGCACAACGAAAACAACTCCCGCCGTGAGGAATGCAGTCATGATGGAGAGAATGGCCCAAAACTCTCTGCCCGGCTTCTCTTCACGTTTAGTTGGAGGAACCATCTGAGCTGGAACCGCCGCGGACAGTGCTGCTGCTCGACCCAGAGGCGGTGTTGCATGGGCCAGTTGCGGCGGCGGAGCCAAGCCCACACCTGAGAGTTCGAATGCAGGGACCTCGCGTATCAGGCCTGAAGAAACGAGTTGTTCAAGCTGAAGTCCCTGGACTACGCCCGGACTTGAAAAGGCCTTGGGGCGGGAAGATTTGAAAACCATGGAGGGTGGATGGACCACGCCAAAGCTCTTGACCGGATACGCGGGCTGCACCTTCAGAGCGGTCCCGGTGTGATAGGGCAGGTGGTAAACAAATCTGAAAAGCGTATCGCCGGGGCGCAGCGGAAAATCTACGGCATAGCGGCCCTTCGTGCCTGCAACAGGAGATGGCGTTGCATTGACCCAGATACCGCCGGCGCGTTTCACTTGAAATGAATCCAGCGCTGCTCGGGTGGGCAATGAGATTTCGAAATTGTGCGCACTCGCCTGTGTAACTGGAGGATTGGAGGCATTGCCGATGGCGTACATCTCAGTGACTTTGAGATTGGCGCCGTCGGACTCCACTTGCACGATGCCCATGGTGCCGACCAGACCTGGAATCTTCGCTACCGCGTCATACACGGTAATTTCCTGCCGCAAAGAAGAGCCACTCAGCTTCTGGTCATAGTTCACGCCTTGATGCAGCACGCGGACTATGTAATCGGCGTCTGAACCATTGGCGGAGAAAGAGAAAATTCCCTGCGCGTCGGTTCGCGTGCGCTCAACTTCCTGCATGCCTTCGCCCAGGCGAAGCAGTATCACGTCATCACCAGCCGCCGCCCTGGCCACAGTCTGGTTCGTAACGCGGCCCGAAATCGTGTCAGCCGATGCAGCGGCGCGGCCACCAACCAACGCCAGCAGAAAGATCAATGAAATTCGATACTTTACAAACATAGTTACAGTCCAAGGAAACGAATTTGCAAAATGCTGTTTAGAAAGCCAGTAGTACGTATCTCCTTTTCGCATGCTCTCGCCTGCCGCACGCCAAGGGGAACAGGGCGAGACACTTGCGTGTCCCGCCTTTTGTTGGAGTTGGGTACGTGGCTGCTAGAGCGAACGCAGGAAGTTCAGAAGGTTCTGCTTCTGCGTGGCCGTAAGAGAGTTGAAGTTCGCAATCACGCCGTTGGCTTCTGAACCGCTGCTGGCATGCTGGCCGATCGCCGTGATCAGGTTGCTGGTGCGGCCATCGTGCAGGAAGAAGATTCTCTGCCCGAGTCCCCACAACGGCGCTGAACGGAACTGATCACCACCGGCGCCGCCCTGACCAACGTTGTCATTGAGGCCGTTGCCCATGTGATGGATTTCCAGATCGCTGTAGAGATTAGCCGTCACACCGCCCAGACCAGGCGTAACGCTGGAAGCCGCGGTTGCCAGCGAAGGTGTGTGGCAAGCCGCGCAACCAATCGCCGAGAACAGCGATTTGCCGTTGGCAATGGACGTTGCCCCGCCAGGTGTGGTCGTGGATGGAGTGGGCGGAGCCAGCAAACGCATGAAGATGGCAAACTGCACCGCGTCGCTTGAAGTACCCGTGTTGGCGGCGTTGAAGTGCGTGGTATCTTCCGGCGTTCCGTTGATCTTGCAGTTGGCGGGCAGGCCTGTCGTCTGTCCTTCACCAGGCAGCGGACGTTCCTGCTGGAACAGTTCGTTGCTCACGCCCTGTTCAACGTTATAGGCCTCACCGGCAAAGATCAGCAGAGATTTATTCTGTGCTTTCCAGCCGAAGCGGGTGATGGTGCCGTCGTTACCGTTGCGGTTAAGTGCACCGCTGATTCCAAACGTACCGGAGTTGGCGGCAAGATTGTTCAGCAGAGTTGTCTCATCGATATTTTCCATCAAACCCGCGCCAAAAGTCGGCGTGGGAATACGGAAGATGATGTTGCCGGTCGCCTGGGCCTGAGCAAAGCTGGGCTGAGAGATGTTGCAGGCGCCCGCATCGCTACGACCGGTAATGGTGAACAGATCTTCCACTCCGCCGTTAGGCCGCGTGGTGTCAGGGTTGCCAAATTGGTCAAAGAAAAACGGGAAGCGTACTTCACGCACTGGCCCGCTTGTCGTGATGAACGACGGTATGGTGTTCCTGGCGCCATCCGCGGTGGCGTCTGTTACCTGTGGGTTAACGGATGGGCTGCTGCCGCCCGTTGCCGGTTGCGCATGGCAGAAAGCGCAGCTCCTGGAATTGAAGCGGGGACCAAGGCCGGATCCAGCTTCAATGGTGCCCGATACTGAGTCAACTTCTCTGAATGTGTCCAGAGCTGTGTTGAAGAATGTGAGACTGCCGGCAGGGTTATTGGCTGCAACAGAAGCCAGAGGACCACCCGCAGCGGCCGCGCCTGTGCGGACTCCGGGATCAGTTTGTGCAAACGCACTTCCAACAAGAAGCAGCGCTGCGATGGTTAACGTCAGAAATGGGAATTTCCTCGTCATTGCGAGTTCCTCCTAAGTTACGGATCCAAAGATTTAGGTTTTTTTGAGAACTCTGCCGCACTGCAGACGATTGAGAACTGTCTGCCAAAAGTGGACGGGAAGGGTTGAACAGTTGCACCCGGGAGAGCGTAAGAAAACGCTCACCACAAGCTGAGAGAAAATACAGCATCTCAGGATTCAGAGTCAAACAATTATTCAACTTAGAGGAATTCATAGAATGGGGAGACATTCATAAGACTGTCTCAAGTCATTCATTCGCTATGCAGATAGGAATCAAAGCGCAGAATGCGTGTGGGATACAGCCGTCTCAATCTGAGGCGTGGGAGTTCCAAAACGGAACGCAAAAAGAGGGCGGACACGGAGAAAGGTCCGCCCTTGGGAGTGGTACATCAGAGCGAGTTGAGAAACACCATAAGCTGGTTTTTCTGTGTGGTTGTCAGCGCGCGGTAGTTGTTAGTGACACCTGCTGCTTCACCCTCATGATGCATGATTGCCTCATTGCGCGTCATTGAAAGCAGATCATGCATCAGCCGGCTCTTGGCCCGCATGCCCCACAGAGGCGCTGTCCGCATTTTGCTGGCGGTGTCAGGCGGCCCGTTCTGAACAATGCCGTCACCGGTGCCGATGTTATGCAACAGGAAATCGCTATACGGATGAATGGTCTTACCGCCCAGTGCGGGAGGCACGGTAAAAGTGCTTTTATAGAACCCGCTCAGTTTTCTAGGGTGAGATGAAAAGAGCACTGAGGAAAGGGTGGTTCACCCGCCGATTACGACGTTGCTAGAAGCTGAACCTTTGTGAAGATTCAGCCTCGAGCAAAGCCGCTACTCAAATAGATACTTGTTATGGATGGATCGACATGAGCAAAGCAGCCCACAGTGGCCACCATTCCCCTATTTCATCACACTGATTGATACACCGACCGCCAGGACAGGGATCAATAGGAGGCGGGGGCGGAGGTGGAACAACTTGCACGCTGACGACCCCAAGTATATCGTAGCCTCCCGCGGAATTTGCATTGTTAAGAATTCCTACATACGTTCCAACCGACAACTGCGAGATATCGGGAACGGGTGTGGACATCCAACTGCCATCGGCTGCCACCGCATCGGCAGATGACTGTGCTACGAGATTCCCATTCAGATCGAAGTATTGAAGAAGGGGCATTCCAAATTGTTGGTTAAACCCTGATCCCAGAATAAATGCTTCATCTCCCGTGGAACGGTCAGTTGCAATCGGGTCAGGCGAGAATGTGTAACTCGGCAATGATGATGCAGTAGCTACCTGAACGTTGCCAGGAAAGGTCTCGACGGTGCACACGAGACCCACATCATCATCGATTTCTTTCGCATCCTGGTCAATCGACAGTCCCTCGCATGGCCCGGTCACACTAAATACCCACTTAAAGTTCCAAGTTGCAGGAACTCTTCCGTTCGAGACGATACCGACTCCCGCAGAGTTCGTAGTTATGTTTTGCGTACTCGCGCTCCCGGCCGCCCCCGTCAGGTCTTTCTTCCATGTAAGCCTGAGCCCTACAACAGGAGCGATAACAGGCGGGCCCAAGTCAAAGGACGTGAATGTGCTCACAAAAAAGCCCCCGCCAGAAGTCGTTGGTGGTAACGTCGGAGTGGGACAGCCGGTCATCAAGACCATTGACAGGAGAATGAGTAAAGCCAGCAGTTTTCGCATTGTGATTCTCCCCCTTTAGCGGTTCAGCTTCAAAGTGGTTAACGCCTCGTCTACAAGGGCTATACCATCCGACAGAGATAGATTTGAACTCGCCTGAAGT
>WNFD01000842.1_pt1 | contig 30503 bp, 32 predicted proteins | sample 5400491 | NCBI WGS metagenome assembly WNFD01 (sample SAMN13153343, study PRJNA577476) | soil metagenome | isolation source: 120 cm saprolite under Douglas fir tree site 2 hole 2 replicate 2 | place: USA:California | collected 2015-04-18
AATCCTCGCCCTGCCGAGACCGCAAGCGCACGCATCATCGCCAAAGAACACGGCCGGACACCCACCGACCATGCTCAGGAAATCAGGCCGTCAACACCCGGAACTGGCGTCTCCGGGCCGAAGGTCTCGCGGACGTACTGATGGATCATGCGTTCCTTGGTGCGCATGGTCACCTTCGCCCGGCGCAGCGTCTCCTCCCGGACCGCGAAGATCGCTTCCCGGACCTCCGCGGTGACGCTGGTGTGGCCGCCGCCTTCCCGCAGCCAGCGATCGTCCGCGCAGCCGATCAGCCCGAACCGCCGTCGCGCGTTCTCCCATCGGATCAAGGTGTGATAGCTGACGGAATCCAGGCCCAGCAGCTTGGCCTGCTGCCGGTCCAGGGCCTTCAATTCGGCCACCTTGGCCCCGCGGCGGCGGGTCAGCGTCGTGGTGTCCGGGTCGTATTCAGGTTCCGGCTCACTGGCCCAGGGCGCAGCCGGTCTCCGTTGCGGAACCCCGTCGCCACTTCCGGCAGATGAGCCATCCTGAGCCCGGTCAGCTCGCGTCTGCCCGGCTTCAGGTCCTCCACCGTCTTGGGCTGACGCCCCCGATCGGCACCGCCGGCCGCCGTTCGCGACGATGGCCAGCAGTCTGGATGGCTGGCCAGGAACCGCAGGCTCACCCTGTGACGTGCGCCGTCGGCTCCGACCAGGTGAACACGGCCCAGGTGCGGTTCACGCCGCTCGACCATCCACTCCGCCCCGTCCAGCACCACCGCGGCGCCAGCCAGCAGATCCAGCACCGCCCCGCCCGGCCTCACCCAGCCGCTCCGGGAACCAGGATCGAGCGATCCGCCAGCGGCTCGGCAAGGTCCACTCCCAGCCGCCGGTGCCAGAGCAGATGCAGCAACTGGGCCCGCGCCGCCGGCTCACACGCGCTCGCCGCCGCGACCTCGCCGAACCGCGCGCCCTGCCGTGTCACTGACGCGAGCAGGCCCGGCCGCAGCCCCAGCGGGTCAGACAGGGGTCGCCGCTGCGAGGACAACGCGTCGAGCGCCGAGGGAACATGTTCTCGCCACCCAGCCGCCACCACATACCGCCAACCGCAGGACATCGCGACCTCGGCCGCCGCGGCGAACGACTCCCGATCCATCTCCCGGATCAACGGCTCCGGGCGCACATCGATCAGCCAGATCCCCGACCGGGACACCGCCAGGAAGTCGGGCGTGTGCTCCCTGCTCTTCTCAGCGGTGCCGAACCGCAGCCTCAGCGGCTGCGAGACGACATCGGCCAAGTCCCCGGCGAAGTCCAGAGCCAGCAGCAACCGGGCCTCCTCCATGCTCTCGGTTCCGTGGTGGCGACCGGTACTGACCAGGAACTGCAGGCCCGGACGATGACGCTGACCCCGCTGCCAGGAGAACCAGCGAATCGGCTCTCCATCCACCACCGGCCTGCGGCCGAGTTCCCGCACCGAGCACGACACCAGATCCCTGCCCGTCCTCCACGTCACCAGCCACCGATCCGGCCAGCCTTCGCTCAAGTCCAAACCGGGCACGCCCGCATCCACCGTCACCGGGACCAGCAGATCCTCCCAGCCGATGAGATGTGACCACGACGGACCACGCGCTCTTGCCCCGCATCCGCTCTCATTGTCCACGCATCACAGATGACACCTCGGAGTCCTTTGCCACCGGACAGCTACGGCGTGCACTAGCCAGGCTCGCGCGACAGGGTTACCGTTGAAGTCGGGCCCACTTGGGCACACCCTGGATGTTGGAGGCTGTGATGCGGCTAAGTTTCGTCGGTATCACTCCGGATACTCCTGATAGCGAGTGCCCGGCGGTGTATGTGGATGAGGACACCGGCGATATCTGGTTCCAAGGGGAGACGGTCACCGACCCGGCAGCGCTGGCCGAAATCGCCCGGCACAGCCCGATCGGCGCCAGCGAGTCAGTCGTGAAGCTGCCGCCGGTGATGGGAGCGATCGTCATGGAGGCGGTCAATGGAACCTACGAACACGGCAGGCAGGGACCGGGGCCGCATCCCCGGCACGGTTGAGGAGGCAGTGCCGCCGTTCGAGGACATGCTCAGGGCGTGCACGGTGTCAGCCGTGCACCTGGAGATGCGCGATCTGTACACGCCGTCGGACCCGTGGTTCCAGGCGTGGCTGACAGGTGACCGCGAGGAGTTCGAGCGTCGGCTGGCGCGACCATGGCTGGACCTTATCCGCGAGGTGACCGGACGGGGGGTGCTGGCGCGCAGAGCGCGGGTGATATCCGAGCCGGTGACCGAGTACATCGCTTTCGAGCACGCCACCACCGGGTCTAATGTCGCGGCAGGCGAGCAGGTGCGCTGGCTGCCGCGCCGGGACGCCTCTGACCTGCTGTTGCCGGGCAACGACTGCTGGGTCTTCGACGCCAGGCTGGTGCGGTTCGCGTACTTCTCCGGAAACGGGGAGTTCCTGGCCGCCGAGCTGTCCGACGACCCGGTGGTAGTGAAGCAATGCGCTGCGGCTTTTGAGGTGGTGTGGGACCGGGCTGTGCCGCAAGGGAAGTACCAGCTCCGCTGACCGCAGTCCAGATGCAGGCGTCATCGTCTAGTGCCCAGCAGGCCCGTCAGATCCTGGCTGACCGGCTGCGTGAGCTGCGCCTCGATGCCGGGCTCACAGCCAGGGAGCTTGCTATGCGCGCCGGGTGGGAGCGGACGAAGGTCTCGAAGATCGAGCATGCGACCCGGCCGCCATCGGCCGATGCGATCCGGGTCTGGTGCCGGGTGTGCGGAGCGGAGGATCAGGCCCCGGACCTGGTCGCGTCGCTGCGCGCGGCCGAAGGCATGTGGGTCGAATGGCGGCGGATGGAACGCACCGGCCTGAGGCGCGCGCAGGAAGCACAACTCCCGCTGTATGAGCGGACCAGGCAGTTCCGCGCCTACGGCTGCTGGGTGCTGCCGGGCCTGATACAGACCGAAGCGTATACGCGGGTGGTGCTGCGGGCGGTCCAGCAGCGGCGCGGCCTGCCCGATGACGTGGAAGCAGCAGTGGCGGTGAGGATGGCCCGCCAGCGGGTGCTGCGGCGCGGCGGCCGCACGGCGGCGTTCGTGCTGGAGGAATCGATGCTGCGCAACGGGTTCGGCGGGCCGCATGTCATGACCGGGCAGTATGCCAAGTTGGCCGAGATCACCGCGTGGCCGTCGGTATCCCTGGGGATCATCCCGGCCACGCTGGACCGGGGTGAGGCGAGGCCAGCGGAGGACTTCTGGATCTTCGACAACGAGCAGGTCGCGGTGGAACTGATCTCCGGTCACCTGACGATCACCCAGCCGGGAGAGGTCGCCATGTACGCGCAGATGTTCGCGCGCCTGGCTGAGATCGCCGTCTACGGCGCGCGTGCCTGCGAACTCATCGCTGCCCTGACGCCCGTCACGTTAATTCTGTGCCACACTCGGGCACACTCCTGGCCCTGGGCGACCCTGGCGATGCATCGTGGAGAGCATGGACGAGGGTGAAGCAGAAGGGTGCGGCCTGGCCGACCGGAGAGGATCGCCGAGGCCATCGCTGCACGTCGTCGATGGCGGTGCCCCGCCGGACCAGGCACTGCGGTTGCGGCAGTTCCGGGAGGACCACCCCGACGTGGAGGTCATCTTGCGCGGTCCGTGGCAGGCCATCATCCCTGAGCCGGACGGGGAGACGGTCATCATACGCTGGGAACTGAGGGAGTTGCTGGATGAGCTTGATCGTCGGCTCGTGTCCGGGGAAGGGGATTCGGCGGACAAGTCGGCACACTCGATGGGTTTCCGGCAGTGACGAGCCTGGACGACGCCGCCATGCTCGATGTAGAGGCGGTGCGTGCGACCTTCCCCGAGTGGCGCATCTTCCAGGCGCATAGGGTGTGGTGGGCTGCACGCGGTGGCTTGCAGGAATGGACCGGGCCCGCGTCGCTGCTCGCCCGCGTCTTGTGCGCCGAGACGCTGAAGGCCCTAGCCGAGAAGTTGTCGCTTCAGGAGTACCTGGATCACCTGACTCCTGGCGAGCTGGCCAAGGTGTACCGGGATTGCCTGACGGTCCCGGGAGTCTACCCGCACCCTCGGTGAGACTGCGCGGAAGGGGTAACCGCTTCCAGGGCGAGCGTCCGGGGTGGAGTTCGCCTCCCCTAACGCGGGCCGCTCCGGCCGTCCGTGGCGGTCGTCGGTGGTCTTCGGTGGACCATGCGCGGATACTCACGCCCGGACCGTTCGGCCAAATCGGCGGCGGCATGGGTGCGGACCCCAGCTTCCGGTGCGGTGCTCGCGATCACCGTGCAGTAGCGGCCATGAGCTGGTCAGACGTCGATGTCCAGGGACGCCTCGTCCGGGCCAGGCACCGTGTAGGGGACGGTGATGCCCAGGCGTTCGGCCAGAGCACGGGCCCGGGTCAGCAGCGGGTGGGCCTCGCCCAGGGCGGGGCGGCCGTGCGCCAGCACGGTCCGGTCGAGCAAGGGCTCGAGCAGTTCCGCCGCCTGCCCGGTGTTCCCGACGGCGGTGCAGCGCTCGGCTTCGTCGTAGTGAGCGGTCAGGATCACCGGATGGCGGGGGTCGACGCCGGCGGCGGCCAGGCCGGTCACCGAGCGGAAACACTCCGCGGCGCGGCGGGTGTCGCCGAGCCTGGTCGCCGCCCGGCCGAGCAGGACGAGCGTCCAGCCGTGCGCGGGCAGCGGTGTTCCGCCCTCGCCCATCGCCTCGGCCTCGGCGTCGGCCAGCCGGGCCAGCGCGGCCGCCGCGGCCGCGGCCTTGCCGCGCAGCAGCGTGAGCTCGCCGAGGGACCGGTCGAGGTCCGCGGCCAGCGGGTCAAGCCCGTCGTCCAGCGGCCAGTCGCCGAGCTGCTCCCGGTCGGCGAGCAGGGCCGCGACCGCCTCGTCGGTCCGGCCGAGCTCGCCGCTGGCGAGCGCGAGCAGGCGCCGGGCGGTGTAGCCGAGGCGGAACGACACCTGGTCACGGAACCAGTCGGTCCCTGCCGTCTGGTCGGCGAGCAGGTCAAGCACGGTCCGGGGGTGCTCGAGCACGAGGGCCGCCTTGGCCAGCCAGATGAGATCTTCCTGAACCCGGTAGGAGGTGGGCAGGAACCGGCTGCGCCGCGTGTCGGCCGCCTCCTCCAGGTGACGTCGCGCGGCGGTCGGATGGCCGGCCGACAGCAGGGTCTGGCCCAGGATGATCCGGGCATCGGCGGTATCGACGTGTGCGGGGTCGCCCAGCCGGGCCCGCCGGTCCGCCACCAGGCCCAGGGCCAGCCGCACGCTCCCGGGCGCCTCGCCGTTGAGCCGCGCCACCTCCGTCCGGGTCCGTTCGGTCACGGTCAGCCGCCGCCACGCCGCCGCGTCCTGCGGCTTGCGTTCCAGCAGGTCCAGCCGGGTCTGGCGGACGCGGGTGATGACGGTCCTGGCCAGCTCGCCGCGCCCGGTCTCGGCGGCCAGCACGGCGAGGTTGTTGTCCGCGCGCGCGACCCGGGACCGGTCGCCGCCCAGGCCCTGGTCGGCGATCCGGCGGGACAGTTCCCATGCGTCCGCCGCCGTCCGCCGGTCCCCGTACCGGGCCGCGGCCAGCCCGAGATGGCTGGCGGCGTCGCTGAGCCGCTGCAGGTCGTGCCCCGCGACGTCGGAGATCGACGACGCCGGGCCGTCCAGGTCGGCCGCGAGGTCCTGCCAGAGCGAGACCGTCCGCCGCGCCTCGGCGATGCAGCGACGGTGCAGGGTTCCGGCCTCAAGCAGAACCCGGACCACGACGGCGCTGGCGTTCGCCTCGGCGCGGGGATCAGTCTGCCGGCGGGCGACGGCGGCCAGCGCCGTCTCGGCGCTCTCCAGGTCACGCGGCAGGGCGCCCGCGACCTTGGTGAGGTCGCGTTCGAACCACAGCGCCGCCAGGCCGCGCGCGACCAGCTCGACCGGCCCCTCGCGATCCGCCAGGCAGGTCCGGAAGGCGACGTCAGAGAGCCTGGAGGCGCTCTCCGCTAGGTTTGGCTCGGCCAGGTAGGTGACGGACTCCGCACAGTCCCTGAGCACCGGTCGCAGGAAATCGGTGAAGACGTCGCACCGCCCGTGCCACGCCGCCGCGGCGACCCGGCCCCACGGGCTGTCCGGCCAGCTTGGCGGGGCGCGGTCGGTGCCCGCGGCGAGCTTGCGTTTCTCCGCCGTGGAGATGTCGCCGATCCCGTAGCCGACCTGGGTCATCAGCGGCTGCTCGGCCCGGTGGAAGGCGACGATCACCCCGAGCGCGGCGGCCGCGGTCGACCTGGCCTCCGTCACCGAGCCGATGAGCCCTGGCAGCGACCAGCTCGCCTGCCCGGCGTATTCCCGCCAGGCGTGGGCCGCGGCCAGCGCCACCAGCACCCGGCGGTTGTGCACCTCGTTGTACAGCCAGACCGCGGAACGCCCGGTCTGCCCGGGCAGCCGGACCGCCGCGGCCACGTCGCCGGCCCGGACCACGTGATAGGGCGTCTTGCGCAGCACGGCCGCGGCGGCCGCGGCGATGGCCGCGAGCCGCTCGTCCTGTGCTGCCACCGCGCCCTCCTCCCGTCCGCTGACCGGCCGTTCACCTGGCCTCTTACCTGCACCAAGATCATCATCATAGGTGCTGACCCCGAGGGAGGGCCTGCCCGGATTTTTCGTAGCTAAAGGCAATATGATTTTTTTGTGTTGCTTCAAGTATTGGGCTCCGGCTGCCGGGCGCGCCCCGGCTTACCAGGATTCACGCAAAGCCACCCCAGCGAGTTTCGGAGCCATGTCAGTGCCGGATGGGTAGTGAGGAGTGCGGCCCGGGGGCTGAAGCCCCCGGGCCGCTGCATGTCGCGGCGCCCGTTGCGCGCGCGTGGGCGGTCGCCGCGGCGGCCGCGGCGATGCGGGTACCGGCCGGGAACGCGGAAGCTGACGCGTGGACCGCGCGGGGCTGGGCGGACGTAGCCGTCGGCTGCCTCGCGCTCGATAGTCCTGGGTTCGGTGGCCCTGGGTTCGGTGGCCCAGGGTTTGGCGGGGCAGCGCGCCGCACGGCTAGGCGGGACGGTCCAGGCGCGTTCAGCGGCCTGGACGAGGCGGTCCGCTCCATGCGCGTCGTCTCCGCCGGCCAGCACGCGGCCAGGCTCCGCCAGCTGCGGCGGTTCGCCGGCCCGGTGCCGGCGTGGTATCCGGACACCCGCCCCGTCTCCGGCCCGATTCGCGCCGTCCGCGAGGTCGCGTGGCGAGCTGCCGATCTGGTCGCGGAGTTCGGCGAGCTGCTCATGGCGACCGCCGCCAGGCTTCCGCGCGACGCGGCGTGCCCGCTGATCAGCGCGCGGCAGCTGGCCTGGGGCGTCCGCTACCGGCCGTCGCCCAGCTACGAGCACGTCGCGGTGCGCCTGCCGGTCACTCGCCGGCTGGCCCGGCGGACCTGGATGTGCCTGCCCGGGCTGCCTGGCCCCGGCACCGCGATCGCCGAGGTCCCGTCCACCGCGACCCCGCTGGAGCAACAGATATGGCGCGGCATACACGAAGGCGCGCACCTTGACCACCTCAGCGCACTGGCCAGGCTCGGCGGTCCGCTGGCGCCGAGCCCGGGGGAGTTCGGGGCCGGGCTGCTCGTCGCCGAGTCGTACGCGATGGCCGTCGAGGTACTCGCCGCCGTGGAATGCATCCTGGCCGGCCAGGGTCACGCGGTGTGGCAGCTGGGCGCGGGCCTGATCGAGCGGGCGACCCGCCTGCACGGCGGCGCGAACCCGGCGGCCGAGTTCGCTGACCTGCCGACCCTAGCCGAGGTGTACCTGCTCGGGCCGCTCGAAGTGCTGGCCGGCGGTCCGGCATTCGCCGCCCTGCCGACGGAAATTACCAGGTCATTGCATGACCGCTGGCGGAGCGCGTGCGCGGCGTACCCGCCCGCCGCCGCATTCGGATCCGCGGCCGCCGAACTGGTCGGCCGGTCCGCCGAGCCGCCTGCCTCCTAGCGCCGCCGCGGCCGCCTACGGGATCCTAACTGTCTCATCATGAAATCTTTATTGACGTAAATCCTGCATAGATAGACATCGTTTATCTAGCTACACTAAGCTCATCTCTGGTGCTCACGAGATCCGGGACGGGCAACGTCCTGGGTGGGCCGTAAGGGGCGGATGAGGGGCGGACCGCAAGGTCTGAGTGGCCGTCGTCGCGGCGAGATCGCGCGGTGACCGCTCCGGCCGGCGGAAAGGGTCGTGAGGGATGAATAGAACGTAGCCAAGGGTCACGCGATGCGTGATCGCATCGCCATCCCATGAACGCTCGTGTGGCCGCCGGGCGGGCACCCCTGCCACCTCCGGCTCCGGGCAGCTGGCATTTATTTTCGCTAGCCAAGCGTCTCATTTCAATTTCGTCGCACGTTAGCGAGATATCTGCCGCACGTTTTGCCGATCACCGGCAATAGCCTGCCTGGCAGGCAGCTGCCGGTCAACGAATCTATAGCCTTTGGGGGGCATATGATTCCGCCGGTCGGATTCTATTATTCCCGTTGCGATTTGAGGCTGGGCCGGCTGCGCCGGTCAGCCGCATCCTCTCCCGCCGGTCACGGCCATGGCGCCCGTGACATTTAGGACCCCAGGTGGCGGCCGCCATGGCCCTGACGGAGCCGGCCGTCACCTGGCCAACCTGGGGAGGGGATCTGCCATGAATGACATCGCCAGCCGCCCGTTGCTTGACGGGAAGGAACTGGACGCGGCGATCGACCATGCGCGAGCGGCGCTGGCCGCGTTGCTGCGTGTTCCCGATGGCGGCGACGGAGCCGGTTACCCGAAGGTGCTCGCCGAGGCCCGCGCCCTGCTCGGGGCCCTCCTCGATCACCGGCTGGCCCTCGCGGCGGCGCGGATCGATGGGCGGGACGCCGCTGCGGTCGCGGCCGCCCGGGCCGACCGTAACGAGGCCATCGCGGTGACCGGCGCGCTCCTGTACTGGCTGCCGGCCGGCGCTCCGGCCTGGCCGGAGGTGGCGCTGACCCTCGGGCGGCTCAGCTACGACCGCTACACCGATCCCTGGCCCGGTGCCGAGCCACCGGACCCGGACGACCTCGACGCCGCGTGTGACCTGCTGCTGCGCGGCGCGAGATATGACGAGGCCGACGAGCGTACGACGCTGTACCTCTTCCTCGCGCTACGCGACCGGCAGCACCTGCTGGCCTGCCCGAAGGATACGAGGGCGCTGATGACCTGGGGCGAGCGGCTGCTCGCCTTCCCGGCCGCCGGCGGCCTCGGTCAGGCCAGCCTGCACGACATGCTGGAACTGGAACTGTTCGATCGCGCGGAGTCGCTGGCCCGGGCCGGATCGTGGGGTCCCGGAGGCCTGCGGCCGCTGCGGTTAGCTGGCACCCTGATCTAGCGAGTCCCTGATCCAAAGCGGGTTTTGTCACGGGTGCGGTGCATGATGTCGTCAGACGGCGGCACCGACCCGGGAGGCAGTGATGGCGGCCGATTTCATGCTGGTGATCGACTGCGCCGATCCTGACCGGCTGTCCCGGTTCTGGGCCGCCGCCCTCGGATACGTGATCGCGCCGCCGCCGGCCGGCGCGGCTAGCTGGGACGAGTACTGGCTCGGCCTCGGGGTGCCCGAGGAAGACTTGGGCATCGGCGAGGACCGCATCATCGACCCAGCCGGCCGCGGGCCGCGGATCTGGTTCCAGGTGGTGCCCGAGCGCAAGGCGGTCAAGAACCGGCTGCACATCGACATCCACGCCAGCGGCGATGACGCTCACACCAGCGTCGAGCGCAAAGTCCCCCTCGATGTCCGCAAGCAGCGCGTCGACGCCGAAGCCAGCCGGCTGACCGCCCTGGGCGCCACCATGGTCGCCGTCCTGTACGAGGAGGGCATCGACCACTACGCCATCGCGATGCAAGACCCAGAAGGCAACGAATTCGACATCAACTGACGCCAACTCAAACCATCAGCTGGCGCGCGAAAGGCCGCCTTAGCCGATGGCACCCGGCGCGGGCACGCCAACGGGACTCGGGTAGGGAAGCGTGCTCGCGCAGGCCTGCGCGAGCGGGGTGAGGACATTCTCGAGTTCCGCCGTGGTCTCCGGGCCGAGCCGGGTCCACGGCCGCGCTGCGGCCCAGTCAGTGGCATTCTCGACGGCCGCGTGCGCCTCTCGGCCCGCGCTGGTCAGCTCACCGTCCGTGCCGACCCAGCCGCGTCCGGCTAGCCGGGCCAGCGCATCTTCCCACGCCTCATCGGTCCAGCCCCGCACCGGCTGCAAGTCCTCGCGCCGCAGGTCCAGGCAGCACCGCAGGACCACGGCCTCGCAGCCGTCGATGTCCGCCGCCGCCAGGGCGGCGAAATGCCCGTCGCCCCGGTGCTCACGCAGCACGGTGGCTGCCTGCCAGAGCCGGGCCAGACCCGAAGACCCGTCATCGGGAACCGGCAGCGCGACGTCCGCCGCGGCCAGCACCCGGCCGGAGAAGTCAAGCTCGCCGATCGCCCGCCAGAGCAGGTCGGCGGCCGCCGCGGCTTCAGCGTCCCGCCCGGCGAGCAGGCCGCGAAGCGCTTCGGTCGCGCCCGCCATCCGGATCCGCAACGCCTCGTCGGGAGTGATCAGCTCCCAGACGCCGGGGATCGCGCGGGCGACGAAAGCCGGCGCGAAGTTAAAGAACGAGGCGGTGACCACCGCCGCGCTCGCGGCGCCGAGCGGCGCGGCCCGGCCGGCGAAGTATCCGCGCCAGAACCCGCGCAAGCCGGCTTGCTCGAAGGCCGAACGGGCCTCGGGAGCGAAGTAGGTCACCGCGTGGATGGGTTCGAACAGGGTCCACATCGACCGAGCCGTTGATGCCGCGTCAGCCACGACCGCCCCTCCTCTGGGATCTTGCGGATCTCCTGGGCAGGATAACCCTGCGCGGCCTGTTACACATGTGGCCGCGTTCTTGCCCGCAAGCCGGGTAAGGGGGTTGTTATGCGGACTGACCCGGCGAAAGCCGGCCGGAAGCCCGGTGATGACACTGCCGCTGGCAGTGAGCAACGGGGTAAGTGGCGACGCTGGTGGCGGCGCTTGCGCAGTTGGCTCCCGTTCGTGGTCAAGCCGTTGCGCCGCGGCGTCGTCATCTTCGTCCTGTTGCTGATCATCGAGTACCTGGTCGTGCCCGAACTGGTCGGAGCCAGCAAGGACCTGTACCTGCTCGGCCAGGTGAACGCCGCCTGGCTGGTCGCGGGCCTGGTCCTCGAGGGCCTGTCGCTGTTCTGCTACGGTCTGCTGACCCAGGCCCTGCTGCCGCCGGGTGCGCCCAATCCGGGCCTGTCCCGGCTGTTCCGGATCGACCTGGCCGCCGCGGCGATCGCGCACGTCATACCGGCCGGAACGGTGGGCAGCGCCGGGATCGGCTACCGCCTGTTCACCGCCGAGGGCATCAAGGGTAACGACGCGGCGGTGATGATGGCGACCAAGGGCCTGGGCTCGACGGTGGTGCTGAACGTCCTGCTCTGGCTGTCCCTGGTCGTCTCCATCCCGCTGGCGGGCTTCCACCCGATTTACGTGACCGTGGCCGTCACCGGTGCCGTGCTACTGCTCGCGGTCGCGGCCCTTTTCGTCGGGATCACCCGGGGAGCCCGCCGCGCCTCCCGCATCGTGCACGCCATCGGCGACCGGATTCCCGGCGTGACCGGCGACCGCCTGGAACAGGCCCTGCTCGACACGGCGGCCTCGTTGTCCGCGCTCGGACGGGACCGGCGCACCCTGGTCAAGTCGCTGACCTGGGCGTCGCTCAACTGGCTGCTCGACGCCGCCTCGCTGTGGTGCTTTGTCGCCGCATTCGGCCGCTTCGTCAATCCGGTCGAGCTTTTCGCCGCCTACGGGATCGCCAACGTGGCGGGCGTGCTGCCCGTGACGCCCGCCGGGCTGGGCGTCATCGACTCGGTCGCTCCGCTGCTGCTGGTCAGCTTCGGCGTCACCCGCAGCGTGGCGACGCTGGGCGTGCTCGGCTGGCGGCTGGTCAACTTCTGGCTGCCCATCCCGGCCGGCGCCGCCGCCTACGTGTCCCTCAAGGTGCCCCGCGGCGCCGGCCTCAAGGCCATGCGCGCGGCCGTGTCCACCATGATGGCCCGCCCCGATCCGCCGTCCGAGACCGCGCCGCCCGAGACCGCGCCGCCGCCTGACGCCGCGCTGCCTGACGCCGCGCCGCCTAAGCCGGCGCCTCCCGAGGGCCCTGAGCGCCCGGTCCGGTTAGTGGCAGGTGAGCTTGGGATTGGCGCCGAAGTAATTAAGCGGCCCGAAGAGAATGGTCACCGCGATCGTGCCCGCTCCTGCGCAATCTACCGATGAGGCGGTGTAGTAGTGCCGTTGCCCGGCGGCGAGAGCGCCGATAAGCAGCCAGACGAAGATCAGCACCCAGACCAGGCGCATGGCCACCTCCGGATTGTGCGTGGGATGGCATGGACCGGGCCGTCACCCGCCACGGTTCAGTGATATCAGGCCCTATCGCTCAGCGGTAGGCCCCGCGCCCGCATCTCGTAGAGCTCGGCGTAAGGCCGGCCCGGACCAGCGACGCGTCATCCTCGCTAGCCGCGATCCGGCCCTTGTCAAGCACGACGATCAGGTCGGCCATCCGGACCGCGTAGAACCGGTACGACACGAGTGCCGTGGCCTCCGCCGCTGGCCCAGCCCGCTCCTGGCCGCGCCGGGAATGTCGCCCACCATGCGACCCGCGGCGATAAGGACTAGGTTGGGCAGAATGGAGGAGCCGACCGCAGAACCGGCCACGGCGAAGGAGAGCGGGCGGCTCGTCGGTCCATAGCAGCCGGACCGCAGCGCCGTAGCCGGGTCCAGTGAGCGCCGGAAAGGGCCGTTTTGCGGAGTTTCCGATCCGGCTTTCCTACTGCACCAGTGCCACAGCGAATGAAATTATTTTAGAATTCGGCCATGTCCCACCCATCCGATCCGATGTTGACTCCGAAGGTGTCATATGAATCCAAGCGATTCGGACGCATTCCGGTTCAAGTCCGCGACCACGGATAGGAGGGGAGAGCGGGACCTTGACGACCTGCTTGTCCACGTGGCGCGTGGCGACCAGGAAGCGTTTGAGGCGGTGTACGACCGGCTGGTCGGCCCGGCGTACGGCGTGATCCGCAGGGTTCTTCGTGATCCGTCCCAGTCCGAGGAGGTAACCCAAGAAGTCCTCCTCGAAGTGTGGCGGACCGCCGCGCGGTTCGACCCGGCCATGGGTGGCGCGGCGACGTGGGTGATGACCATCGCCCACCGCCGCGCCATCGATCGTGTTCGTTCCACTACGGCCGCGGCCGACCGCGAGCATAAGACCGCCGAGTTCCACACACCACATGACGAGGTCGCTGAGGCGGTGGAGGCAAGCCTGGACCGGGAGCGGGTACGGCGCTGCCTGGACGGGCTCACCGAGGTGCAGCGCGAGTCGATCACCCTGGCCTACTACGGCGGGTACAGCTACCGCCAGGTGTCCGATCTCCTCAAGGTCACCCTGGGCGCCATCAAGACCAGGATCCGCGACGGGCTCATCCGGATGCGCGATTGCCTGGGGGTGAGCTGAATGAGGCTGCTCCGCCACGACATGCACTCGCTCTCCGGCGCCTACGCGCTCGACGCGCTCGAGGGAGGGGCCGAGCGCGACCGTTTCACCCGCCACCTGAACCGCTGCCAGTCGTGTGCCGGCGAGATACGCGGGTTCCGCGAGGTGGCGACCGCGATGGCCTTCGCCGCCGCCGCCGAGCCGCCGCCGGAACTGCGCGACCGGGTGCTGGCCGCCGCCGCGCGCACTCGCCAGCTGCCGCCCGAGGTCAGGACCCACGCCCGGCCGCGGCGCACGCGGGCCTGGGTGCCGTGGGTGCCGTGGCTATCCGGGGCCATCGCGACGGCGTCGATCGTGGTCGCGGTGCTATTCGGCTTCGCGCAGGCGCACACTCAGCAGGAACTCAACCAGGTCCGGGCTGAGAACCAGGCGATCGCCCTGGTCTTGTCGGCGCCGCAAGTCAGGCTGCTCACCCACTCGACGAGCAAGGGCGGCGTGGCTACCGTCGTGCTGGCCGCGGACCGGCACCAGCTGGTCGTGACCACGAACGGGCTGCCTGCGCTGCCGGCCGGCAAGGTTTACCAGCTCTGGCTGATCGGCAAGACAAAGATCGTGTCCGCGGGACTGCTGCCCGCGTCCACGTCCGGACAGACCCCGCCGGTGCTGGCGTCCGGCGTGGTCAAGGGCGACACGCTCGGCCTGACCGTAGAGCCGGCCCCGGGCAGCGCCCAGCCCACCACCAAGCCCATCCTGGCCTTGCCCCTGCCCCTCTAAGACGCTGCCCGTCCAAGACGCTGCCCGCCCACCCTCGGCGGGCAGCGTCTCAGGACGCTACCTCAGTCTGGCCAGCGGCAGCTGCTGACCTGGCCGCCGGCGACGGTGACTGCGGCGGCCGGGCTGCGCTGGTCGCGCCAGATCGTGTAGCGCCCGGCCGGCAGGCTCGGGTAAACGGCCGCGTACCTGGTCTCGCCGGGCATGTGCCGCGGGCGGACCTGCGAGTGCGTGCGCCGGGCACCGGGCTCGTCGTCGCAGCTGATCTCGATCTCCTCGCCGTCCAGGTCGGCCGGCGTGTACAGGATCAGGGCGCCGATGCCGGGGCCGAGCTCGAGGACCACGGTGCCTGGGCCGGAAGAACCGGCGGCTGGCTCGGTCATGCTGCGCTCCTCATGACGGTGACCGGGATCACGGTGACTGGGCGCCCAACCGCCCCGGCACGGTGACTGGGATGACTGAGCACCCATGCGCCCCCGGCGCGGACTCGGGAACCGTGGGTCTCGCCGGGGGCGCAGGGCTGATGCGATCAGGACGGGTTGTCGAAGCCGCTGTAGGGAACCCCGAGGTAGGGGAACTGGCCGAGGTAGGGGGAGCTGACGCTGGCCGGGGTCAGCCCGTCGGTGAGCTTGCCCGCCGCGCCGTCGGGCGTGTACTTGGCGACCAGCGCGTAGGTGACTCCGGCGATCGCCCGCAGTTCGATCGCCACCACGTCGTCGGTGACCCGGCGGCCGTTCGGGAAACCAGCCGCGTCGCCCCCGAGCAGGCCGTAGATGCTCTGCTTATTGGCCGGCGTGGGCGGGATCGAGGTGTTCAGCCGGAGCATGTCGGCCAGCACCGGCCCGGTGAAGTTCTGGAATCCGGGGATGATGCCCGCGGGTATGCCGGTCAGCAGGATGGCCTCCAGGTCGGCGCGCGGCTTTCCGGAGGCGACCAGCGCGGCCAGGTTGGGAAACACACCGGGGTAGAGATCGGGCAGTAGCGCCGCGAGGCCGGGCTGGGTGACATAGCCGGCGAACAGCTTGTCGTCCGACGGCGGCAGCGAGTTCCACTGATCCTTGCGGCCGAGCGGGATCAGGACCTCGTTGACCAGCGGGTTGCCGAGCCGCGACACCTGCCGGAACGGCCCGCTGTCGACGTTCTCGCCGTTGTCCGCGTCCCACACCCTGACCCGCTGGCGGCTCGCCGTGGTCCACACGCCAATGGTCGGGTGGCCGCTCCTGGTCAGCGAGGAAATCGGCACCTGGATCGTGATCGAGTGCACGTTCAGGTGGTTGGTGGCGTTCACCCCCGGCGCCGGGCCGGAGAAGACGTTCAGTCCGTACTGGGCGTGCAGGTTCTCGAACGGCCGCAGGTCACCCAGGTCGAAGATCGAGCCTAGGTCGACGTAGAAGCCCTCGGCCCGCTGCCCGGCGAACACCGTGATCCCGCTGCCCAGGTTGTGCACCGCCTGGGCGGCCAGGGCTGGGTAGTTCGGCGTGGACAGCGGCCCGATGTTGCACGGCGGGCAGGCCAGCCCGGTGCCGATGGTCTGGTCCGAGGAGGCGGACACCACGGAGACGTCGTAGCTCTGGCGGCGGTTCCAGTTCGGGCTGCTCAGCGACTCGATCGGACCCGTGTTGTACAGGAAGGTGTTCGGGTTGAGCACCACGGTGGTGAAACGGAACTGGTAGGAGATGTCCGCCCGGCCGTCACCGTCGTTGTCGACATGGATCTCGTACAGGACGTCGTCGCCGAACTCGTAGAAGTTCGGGCCCCCGGCCGGTCCCTGCAGCGGGATGTAGTTGGCGATCAGCGTGACCGTGTCCGGCTTATCCGGGCTCACGAACGCGTACACGTCGGTGCTGTCGGCCACCGGGTCCTTGGAGATTTCCGGCGCCTCGCGATGCGATGACATTCAATTACCTCACTGGCTCGAACTGGCTCGAAACTCGCTCGAATGGGCGGATGGCTGGGGTCACCAAGGGGTTAACCAAGGGGCTACCGAGGGGTCACCCGATCGCCCGGGCGATCCGGGCGGCCAGATCCTTGTCGCGCAGCCGGGTCTGGCTGATCCCCGAGAACACCTCGATGTCGCCCGCTTTGGCATCGCGTACGTGCACCATGATCGGCCCGGCGGGCATCTTGGCCTCGCCGCGGACGTGCGGCTGGTCCGGTGCCGACGGCCGGCTGGTGGCGGCCAGGGCTGGGCTCGCGGCCGCCCCTACGGCGGTGACGGCGAGCCCGGCGGCACCGGCGGTCGCGGCCCCCTGGAGCAGGGAGCGCCGGGACAGGCGCCCCGAAAAGCCCGGAGAGCCTGGTGACTCAGAAGATCCCGGTTCCGAGGCATGCTTCGCATCCTGACTTGGCATGACGGTCCTTTCCCGTGGGTGGTTGGCATGCGCGTCGCCGGGGGCGAAGGTCACGCCGCACAGCGTTAACTGGATGTAGTCAATATATTACTTAGAGTTGCCAGCCGAACATAGCGGCCGTGCGGCCGCTAGGCCGGCTTTCAGTGGCTGGCGAGGCGGGGACGCTGGTGAGCGGTCAGGGCGCGGGCACGATGTGCCCACGGCTCGGATCCCATGACGCTCATCGGTCCCCGGATCGCCTATCACGCCGTTGTTTCGCAGCAGACGGGCCGGCGGATGGGTTTTCTGGTCAAAAAGATTTGGTAACTTTCCGGACATGCCGGAGATTTTGGGTGATCCAGGTAGAAAGCACACGGGCTGGCTGGGTCAGTCGTTGCGGGCGCGGCTGATGGTGAACAGCACAGGGCCTCAACTGCCCTTAGGGCGTCCACCTGGCGATGACCGCCAGATACAGGCCGAACCAGGTCGTCGCAGCCGTGAGGACCACGATGAGCGGCACCAGTACCGAAGTCCGCAGCGGTGCCAGCAGTCGGGCCACCGGGAGCGCGAGCAGCACGGCGGGGAGCACGAAGCGCGGCTTGGAGCTTATCCAGTTGGCGCTGGTAAACAGGGCCAGCACGACCACTACGATCGTGTAGGCGTGCAGGTAGACGGGGATGCGCTCGGTCAGGCTCCACAGCATGAGCAACACGGCCGCCACGAGGGCCCCTACCACCAGAACCTGGGATACCGACGGCGCGTCGAGCAGCGTGCCCTTCGCGACGCGCAGCGTGCTCGCGCCCCAGTCGAAGACCATGTGGCAGGTGTGCCTCTCGACCCAGAACCATCCGTCCAGCCGGTGTGTCGCCAGCGCCACGTATCCCAGGTAGCCGAGCAGGCCCAGCGGAGCCAGCAGCACAGCGACCAGCGGCCGCCACCACCGGGCGATGGGCTGGCGCGCCCGTACCGCCTGGACGACGGCGATCAGCGCCGCGATACACACGGCCGCGATCAGGGCCACGACGGTGCTGCGCACGGTCCCGGCCGCCAGGGTGAGCCCCGCGGCGGTCAGCCACCGCCGGCTGACCAGGGCGACCAGGGCCCAGATGGCCAGGGCGCAGAACAGCGCCTCGGCGTACATCATGGACAAGACCGTGGAACTGGGCGCCACCGCCCAGACCGCGACCATGAGCAGGCTGATGCGCGGGTCACCGGTCAGCTTCAGGCCCAGCGTGGTGAGCCCCCACGCCGCCACCAGCCCGGAGACGGCGGTCACGGCGAGGCCCGCCGCGACGATGGTGACGCCGGGCAGCCAGGCGATGGAGTCGATGACGGCGGGATACCCGGGGAACCAGGAGAATACCGAGGCGTGCGCCAATTGGCCGGCCGGATAGGTATATCCGTGCGCGGCAATGGCCTGGTAGTGGCCGCCGTCAGAAGATCTCATCCACCGGACAAGCGACCAATGCGGCAGCCGATAATTACCGTTCCCTAGCAGAAATGCGGCGACCGCCACGCTAAGCACGCGGACGCCCGCGAAGATCAGCGTCCCGATCAAGGGCAGCGGGAGTTCCGGAAAAGACCAGCGCCTGCCTGCACCGACGCCGGGGTCCGGTTCCGGTCGCGCTGGTACCGCGGCGTCATCGATGTCCGAATTTACGCCAGAAACTGACATTTGCTATCCAGGCCGTTAGTTGATCAAAGTGTCACAGGTTCGGTAGGCACTACATCAAACGAGTGTGGGTCCCGCTTGGTTGCGTGGTATGTCAGAGCTTGGGGAGGAAACAAGTCATCGTACCGCCCCCGGGTGACACATGACCGGTAGCATCCCGAGAGTGGCAGCCTCCGGTGGCTTGGTGCTGGTACTCAACTCGGGCAGCTCGTCGGTGAAGTTCGCGCTGCTCAACCCGGAAACCGGCGACCGCGCGATCGGGGGAGAGGCCCAGCAGGTCGGCACGCCCGAGGCCGTGCTGAGCGTCCGGCGATATCCGGCCGACGCGGTCGAGGAACGCCTCCCTGATGCTAGCCACCAGGCCGTCATTTCCTGCATCCTCGACCACCTGGTCGGCGCCGGAGCGGACGGTCCCCAGCAGGCTCACCCGGTGGCCGCTGCGGGCCACCGGGTGGTGCACGGGGGCGACCGGTTCAGCGCCTCGGTCCTGGTCGACGATGAGGTCATCGCCGCCATCCGCTCGTTCATTCCGCTGGCGCCGCTGCAGAATGCGGCCGACCTGGCCGGCATCGAGGCGATCAGCGCCATCCGGCCCGAACTACCCCAGGTGGCCGTGTTCGACACCGCATTCCACCAGACCATGCCGGCCCACGCCTTCCGCTACGCGGTACCGGAGGAGTGGTACACCCGGTACGGGGTGCGGCGTTACGGGTTCCACGGCACCAGTCATCGTTTCGTCAGCGGACAGGCGGCGGCTCTGCTCAAAAAGCCGCTTGGCGAGCTGCGCCTGGTCACGGCCCATCTCGGCAACGGCTGCAGCGCCGCGGCGATACGGGACGGCGTGTCGGTGGACACGACGATGGGCCTGACCCCGATGGAGGGGCTGGTCATGGGGACGCGCTCCGGCGATGTCGACCCTGGCGTTTTCGGCTACCTGGCCGGCCAGACCGGGCAGACCTCCGAGGAGCTCACTCAGGTGCTGAACACGCAGAGCGGCCTGCAGGGGCTGTCCGGTGTCGGCTATGACATGCGTACCGTCGAGGCCGCGGCCGCGCGGGGAGATGAGCGGGCCCAGCTCGCCCTCGAGGTCTTCGTGCACCGGCTGGCCAAGGCGATCGCCGGGCTGGTCACCAGCCTGGAACGGCTCGACGCGCTGGTCTTCACCGGCGGCATCGGCGAGAACAGCGCGACCGTCCGCGGCCTGGTCCTGCGCCGCCTGGGGTTCCTTGGCCTGATCGAGGACCCTGAGGCCAACGCGGAGCACGGCCGCTCCACCGGGGGGCGGATCAGCCGCCCCGGCGCGGTCCAGGCGCTCGTGGTGCCGACCGACGAGGAGCTGATGATCGCCCGCGACACCGCCCGCCTCATCGCCGCCCAGCCGCCGGTCTCAGCCGGGAGGTAACGTCATGGCCCGGAGCGGCCTGGTCGAGGACATCATCTACACGTTCGCGCTGACGGCGATCCAGGCCCGGGCCAGCTGACCGCACCGAGCACCGGCCGGGATCACGCCGGCCCGGCGCATATAGCAGCAATTATCCCCCTAATCAGGCACATATCGGCATGTCGGCGCCTTCTCGCGCCTTCCGGTCACGTTCCGAAATTCATTTAAAACGCCATGTGATTAATGGTTGCCGTCCTGTTGCCGCCCAGTTGCGGCCAAGTAGTAAGTGCAGAAGAACTGTTGCTTAAGACCCGAATGAGGAATCACATAGGTATTACCAGCGCTTTTAAGTAATGCGAGCAACTTTTCAGCGCTAACTCCTCCGTTAAACGGGAGTATCTGCCCGGCGACCCTCGACCCGAGGCGTGCCGCGGCGTCATTCAGCAATTGGGGGTACCGAACGTGCGCGAGTCAGCGTGCCTGCCATCGGCCAGTGTCATGGTCGTCATACCGGCTCACAACGAGGCCGGCTCGATCGGCGCCACGCTGCTGTCGCTGCGGCAGCAGACCCGGCCCCCGGACGAGATGCTGGTCGTCTGTGACAACTGCACGGACAACACGGCGGAGATCGCGGCCAGCTGCGGGGCCCGGGTTTTCGTCACGGCCGGGAACACCGGGCGCAAGGCCGGGGCCCTGAACCAGGCCCTCCGCCAGGTTCTCCCCGCGCTCGACGGCACCGACCTGGTCCTGCTCATGGACGCGGACTCGCAGCTGAGCACCGGCTGGATCGAGGCGGCCACCGCCGCGCTCGCGGCGGAAAGCCGGCTCGGCGGGGTCTGCGGCACCTACCTGGGCGACGACGAGAAGGGCGCCGTGCGCCAGCTGCAGCGCAACGAGTTCGTCCGCGCCTCGCGCCTGGTGCCGCGCCGCGCGTCCCTGTGGGTACTGTCCGGCACCGGCGCCATGTTCCGCGCCCGGGTGCTGCGCGAGGTGGCGCACGAGCGCGGGCGCAGGCTGCCCGGTATCCCGGGCGAGTACTATCACAGCGCGTCGATCACCGAGGATTACGAGATAACGCTGGCCGTCAAGACGCTCGGCTGGCGGTGCCTGGCGCCCGAGGGCTGCACCGCATCGACGGAAATCATGCCGACCTGGCGCCACCTGTTCCGCCAGCGGCTGCGGTGGCAGAGCGGCACCCTGACCGCGCTGCGGGATTACGGCATGACGCGCGTGACGGCGGGCAACTGGGCCAGGCAGGTCTTCTTCTATGTCCGGTACTTCTCGCAAATGACCTGCATGGCGATTATCGGTTTCTCGATGGCCCGGCATCCGGGCCTTTACATGCCGGCCTGGGTCGCGGTCATGCTCTTCGTAATCTACCTCGAGCGGATCATCACCGTAAGGAAAGCGGGGCTCAAGGGCATCGTGCTGGCAATCCTGCTCATCCCGGAATGGTGCTACGGAATGTTCGACGGCCTTTACCTCATCCGGGCCCTGGTGAACGAGTTCACCGGAAAGGACATCGCCTGGGGACATCTGGCGCAGGCCAATGTCTGACCTGATCCGCGCGGCCGTCAGCGCGTTCCTGCATCCCGGCGGTCCCTACCTCGTCGTCAGGATCGTCACCGCCGCGTACGCGATGTCCGCCATCGGCCGGCTCATCCCGGTGCGGTGCAAGCAGGTGGCCGGATACCGCCCGAAGCAGCCGCGTCCCGTCGCCCTGACCGCGGGGGCCGTCGCGGTCGCCCTGGTCGCGGCGGCCTGCACGGTCACCGTCGGCCACGGCCCGACCACCGGCCACGGCCCGGCCACGGCTACGGCCGACCGCGGTGCCTCGCTGAACGCCAAAACCGCAACCTCGACGGGCAACCTCCTGCTCGGCGTGTTCGAGCCTGGCGAATGGACCTCGTACCAGCCCGTCGCGCGCTTCGCCGCCGCCACTGGCCAGAACCCCTCGCTGGTTCTCATCTACAGCGGCTGGCCGGAGCCGTTCCAGACCCATTTCGCCGCCATGGTGCACGCTCACCACGCCGAGCCGTTCGTCCAGATGGAGCCGGTCGGCGCCAGCCTGCAGTCGATCGCGGATGGCCGGTACGACCGCTACCTGAAGACCTACGCGGACCAGGTGCGCGGCTACGGGTATCCGGTGGTTCTCAGCTTCGCCGCGGAAATGAACGGCGACTGGTACGCCTGGGGATCCGGTCACACGCCGGCCCGGGTTTTCGTCGCCGCCTGGCGGCACATGGTTGACGTCTTCCGCGCCGAACACGCCCGCAACGTCACCTGGCTCTGGACGGTCAACAGCGTCAACGCGTCCTCGGTGCCGCTGCGTCCGTGGTGGCCGGGAGCCGGCTACGTCGACTGGGTCGGCGTCGACGGTTACTTCTACCGCCAGGCCGACACCTTCGCCTCGGTCTTCGGCACCACGATCACGCAGGTCCGCGGATTCACCAGCGCCCCGATCCTGATCTCGGAGACCGCGGTGGGCCCGGTCGCCGGAGCAGCCAAGATCGCGGACCTGTTCGGCGGCGCCCGCGCGGCCCGTGTCGTCGGCCTCGTCTGGTTCGACCAGGCTCAGCACGACGGGATCTACCACCAGGACTGGCGCCTGGAAGACAACCGGGCCTTGCTCGCCGCTTTCCGGCGCGCGACCCTGCGGCCCTGAAGACTTTTTCTCCCGAACGGGCCGGGTTCCTCGCTCCCGGCCACCGCTCATGCCCGCCCCGGCGATCGCCCCAGCCCGGTTCCTGGGCCGGTGCTCCGGGCCAGGCGTACCGTCTGCTTGTGGTGCGCTATCGGGTGCTGATTTCCGGCCGGGTGCAGGGCGTCTTCTTCCGCGACGCCTGCCGCCGCCTGGCCGAGCAGCACGGCGTGGCCGGCTGGGTGCGCAACCTGCCCGACGGCCGGGTCGAAGCGGTCTTCGAGGGCCCGGATAAGGATGTCCGCCGGCTGGTGGACTGGGCGCGCACCGGTCCCCGCCTGGCCGTCGTCGACAACGTGGCCGTGCAACCCGAACCCCCGGAAGGACTCGCCGCCTTCCGCATCAAGTAGCGGATTCGCGCCGTACCAGCCGCTGCACATGTCCCGTCGCCTCGGCTTGCCCCCGGTGTGACTCAGATCATATTCTATTAAACAGATCGGTTTAGTATGTTTGACGACGATGATGTTCTCCCGGACTCCTGAGAGAAGGACCCATCATGACCGCGACATCCCTCAGTACCAAACTCGGCATCCGCAAGCTGACCGCGCGCATCGGCGCCGAAGTCACCGGCCTCAGCCCCGATCGTGACCTGGACGCGGAAACGGCGACCGCGGTCCGGGCGGCGCTGAACGAGCACAAGGCGCTCGTCTTCCGCGGCATCAGCCTGGACGACGAGGGCCAGCAGCGATTCGCCGGCTACTTCGGGCCGCTGACCTCCGCCCACCCCACCGTGCCCGCCGTCGACGGCGAGCCGAACGTGCTGCCGGTCGACAGCGAGGACGGCCGGGTCAACCACTGGCACACCGACGTGACCTTCGTGCTCAACCCGCCGCAGGCCAGCACGCTGCGCAGCATCGTCGTCCCGCCGTACGGCGGCGAGACGCTGATCGCCAACGCCGGCGCGGCCTACCGGGACCTCCCCGGGCCGCTCCGCGACTTCGCCGACTCGCTGTGGGCGGCGCACACCAACGACTATGACTACGCGGTGCCGCCGGAGAGCCTGAACGAAACCGAACGGGCCCGCCGCGCGGTGTTCGTCTCGACCAAGTACGAGACCGCCCATCCGGTCGTCCGGGTGCATCCGCTGACCGGCGAACGCGGCCTGTTCATCGGCGGGTTCGCGCAGCGGATCGTCGGCCTGTCCAAGGGCGAGTCGAAGGACATCCTGCGGCTGCTGCAGGCCTACGTGACCCGGCCGGAGAACATCCTGCGGGTCTCCTGGGAGCCGGGCCAGCTCGTGCTGTTCGATAACCGGATCACCCAGCACTACGCGATCGACAACTACGACGACCTGCCCCGGCGGCTGAACCGCGTCACCGTGGCCGGCGACGTGCCGGCGGGCGTCGACGGCCAGCAGAGCTACTCCGTCAAGGGAGATGCCTCGCACTACACGCCGGTTGCCGCCTAGAGCTCCGCGAAGCAGAGCGCGACCAGCATCTGGCCGGCGAACACGGCCGGCCAGGTCCAGATGAACGCCGGGCCGCCCGAGCCGAAGCCGAAGAAGAACAGCTCGAACACCCCGGTCATGATCGAGATGTAGCTGAACCCGCGGCGAACGAGGAGAACAGGCCAAGCGAGCGGTCAAGTTCCTGCTTGTAGCCGAACTTGGCGAGTTCGTCGGTGTCCGCGCTCGGCATGGACCGAACATCCCCGCAGATGAAGGCGCCAGCCCGGCCTCGATTGGCGCGGCTTGCCGGTCGTTGCGTATACATGGACTAATGGGTGAGCAGCGTCGGCCGCCCCTGGCCAGCCGGAGTGCCGATGTGCTCAGCCTCGGCAGCTTCGTGATCCTGGGGCTGCCGGACGGCATGCTCGGCACCGCGTGGCCGTCCATGCGGGCCACCTTCGGCGCTCCGGTCGGTGACCTCGGCCTGATCCTGCTCATCGCCACGGCCGGGTCCGTCCTGATCACCGCGTTCGTCGGCCCGCTCATCCGCCGCCTGGGCGTGCCCGCCCTGCTCGCCGTGGCCGGATCGGTCGCGGCGCTCGGGTACACCGGGTTCGCGCTGGCCCCTGGGCTGTGGCTGGTGCTCGCCGTGGCCGTCCTGCTGGGCGTGGCGGCCGGCATGATGGACGCCGGGCTCAACACGGCCGTGGCCCTGACCGGCCGGCACCGGCTCCTCAACCTATTGCACGGCGCCTACGGCGTCGGCACGGCGATCGGCCCGCTGGTCGTCACCGCCGCCATCCTCACCGGCTCGTGGCGGCCGGCTTACCTGGTCCAGGTCGCCCTCGACCTGGTCCTGGCCGCCCTGTGGCTGCGCCACCGCCGCCGCGACCGCGCGCAAGCCAGAGTCACGGCCAGCCCGGAAGCCGCGAGCGAGCCGCATCCGGCCGCGGCGTGGTCCCGGCGCCGTTACAGCGGGGTGGTGGTCGCGGGCATGACCGTCTTCTTCGTCTACACCGGCCTCGAGGTTGGCGCCGGGCAGTGGGAGGCCAGTTTCTGCCGCGGGCAGCTGAACCTGTCGCCGGGCGCGACCGGCCTGGCCGCCTTCGGCTACTGGGGCTCGCTGACCGCCGTCCGGATCGGCCTGGCCCTCCGGCCGGTGGCGCCGCAGGCCGTGGTCCGCTGGGGCAGCGCCCTGGCCGTGATCGCCGCGGCCGCCGTCTGGTGGCAGCCGGACACCGCGGTGGCCGTGGCCGGGTTCGTCGTGCTCGGCGGCGCGCTGGCCGGCGTCTTTCCCGCCCTGATCGCGCTCACCCCGGTCCGCCTCGGCGAGCAGCGGGCTCGTAACGTCATCTCCTGGCAGGTGGGCGCGGCCGCCGCCGGGGGAGCGGGCATCTCGGCGGTCATCGGCCTGCTCATCGGCGCGACCAGCCTGGCCATCCTCGGCCCCGCGATGACCGTCCTCGCGCTGATCGTCATCGCCGCCGAACTGATCCTGTACCGCCTCGCCCCGCCCGGCCCCGGATCGTTATCGTGCGCACGGCCGCCGTATGCCCGTCGCGGCTCAGGTCCGTACCCCGCTGACCCACCATCCGTCAGAAAATTTGGCCGAACGAACTGTGGTTCCACGCTCGGCCCACGTGCACCAGCAACCCGGCCGACCCGCCCCCGCGGAGCCGCCCGCCTGTCCCTCCCCGGCTAGCGCGACCTGCCGTCTCGGCACACTGCCCCTGCCCCCCCTTGCCCCCTGCCCCGGCGGCTTTCCCAGGGGCGCGGCTTGTCCCCCGGAAGCCGGAACGTTATTATCTAACATACGTTTGTTCGCCTAAGAGAATCGCGGTGCGTGCAGCATGGCGTTCGGCCCGATGAATGCGGCGATCCTCGGCACCGGAATGACCCGGTTCGGCCGGTGGCCCGGCGAGGATCTGCGCTCGCTCAGCGAGGCGGCGGTCGCCGAGGCGCTGGCTGACGCCGGGCTGCGGCCGCGTGAGGTCCAGATGGTGCTGTTCGGCAACGCGGTCGAGGGCGTGCTGCACGGTCAGGAGATGATCCGGGCCGAGGTGGCGCTGCGCCGGACCGGCCTGCACGGCGTACCGATGATCAACGTCGAGAACGCCTGCGCGTCCTCCTCGAGCGCGTTCCAGCTGGCCTGCATGGCGGTGTCCTCGGGGGCGGCCGAGGTGGTGCTCGTCGTCGGGGCCGAGCAGCTCACCCACCGGGACAAGCAGCGGACCTTCGCCGCCCTGGCCACCGCGGTCGACTTGTACGAACACGTCTCGCTGGCCGCCCAGGTCAGCGCGGCCGGAGCGACCGAAGGCGTGTCGCACTCGCCGTTGATGGACCTGTACGCGGCCAAGTCCCGCGCCTTCATGGACGACTCGGGCAGCACGGTCGAGGACCTGGCCCGGGTCTCGGTCAAGAACCGGCTGCACGGATCGCTCAATCCGCTGGCCCAGTTCCGCCGGACCGTGGACCTGGACACCGTGCTCGGCAGCCGGCTGATCTCCGATCCGCTGCGCCTGCTCATGTGCGCGCCCATCGGCGACGGCGCAGCCGCGGTGGCAGTCACCTCGGCCGACTACGCCCGCCGCTCCGAACGCCCCTACGTGCTGGTCAACGGCATTGGCCTCACCTCCAACGGGGCCGACTCGCACGCCGCGCAGCCCGTCGCGCGGGCGGCCCGTGCCGCCTTCGACCAGGCCGGCCTGGAACCCGACGACATCGACGTCGCCGAAGTCCACGACGCCTGCTCGGCCGCGGAACTCTGGCTCTACGAGGAAGTGGGCTTCGCCAAGCCCGGCGATGCCGCGCAGCTCATCCGCAGCGGCGCCACCCAGCTCGGCGGAGGTATCCCGGTCAACGTCAGCGGCGGCCTGCTGGCCCGGGGCCATCCGCTCGGCGCCACCGGCTGCGCCCAGCTCGTCGAACTGGCCAACCAGCTGCGCGGCCGCTGCGGGGGCCGTCAGGTCGCGGGGGCCAGGACGGCCCTCGCACAGAACAGCGGCGGGATTCTCGACGACGGCGACGAAGCGGCCGCCGCCGTCACGATCCTCAGCCGGGCTACCGCATGAACCTCCAGGGGGTGCGGTCATCGGCGATCGCATCCGCAAGCTCGATCACGTCGGGATCGCCATCGCGGACATGTCCGAGGCGATCGCGCTCTTCGCGGGAGTGCTCGGCGCCACGCTGATCGCGGGCGGCGACAACGACCTCACCGGGATCCGGCTCATGCAACTATCCTGCGGCGGATTCAAGATCGAGCTCATGCAGCCGCTGCGGGACGACTCAGTGATCGCCCCGCGGCTGGCCAGGACCGGACCTGGCCTTCATGGTCGACGATCTCATCCAGACGGTCGATGACCTGGCCGCGGCCGGCATCCGGACCGGCATGCCATCCGCGATGTCCTGATGACGTACTCGCGCGGCATCGACCGGCTCGACCGCGAGCTGCTGATATCGCTGTATCACGAGGATGCGATCGACGACCACGGCGTATTCGTCGGTCACCGCGAGGAATTCGCGGACTGGGCCATCGCCATGCACACGGCGACTCACCGGTCGCATCAGCACTGCATCTTCAACTTCACGTGTGATCTCGACGGCGATGTCGCCCACACGGAGACTTATTACATGTTCGTCGGCATGAACCGGACGGGGAAACCCATGGCGATGAGCGGCGGTCGCTACATTGACCGGCTGGAGAAGCGCGACGGCCGATGGGCTATCGCGGCCCGGGTGTGCGTCCGTGACTGGGCGCCACTTGACGAGATACCAGAAGTCATGGACCAGGCGGCCACGACCGTCGTGAAGGGCCTGGACGAGCAGACCAAGCAGCTCATGCGCACTGGCTCCCAGCCGACCCGGGACCGCAACGACGTCTCGTACCAGCGCCCGCTGACCATCGATCCCGCCCGGGCCAGACCCTGATCCCAGGCCTCCCGACCCGCCAGCGGGTTCGGCCCCGTGGCCGTGATTGGTGACCTCAACTTCGTTGGCATGCTGCCCAAGACACGCATCGGAGAAGGCGCGGGATCTCCCGCCGCCCGGGGCGCGTCCTATGGCTGGGTTGGAGGGACGGTTGGAGTCATCGTGAACCTCAGCGTGGTGCGTGGCACAGTATCTCTTGCTCTTGCTCTTGCTCTCGCTCTCGCGCTCGCGCTCGCGCTCGCGCTCGCGGCCTGCGGGTCGCAGCATTCTGCGGGAAACGCCCGGCCGGGCACGGCGGAGTCCGCGGCGTTCACCATGCGCGCCCGGCAGGTCGTGGCGCAGTGGCAGGTGTCACCAGCCGCGCGGGCCTGGCGTACCGGGCTGGTCCTGCTCAGCCCAGGCGAGCTGACCCCGATCCCGCGCGACGCCGGGTTCGCCAGCCAGCGTCAGAAGGATGCGTTCTGGTCCGGGCGGTTCCGCCTGGCCGGCGCCCTACCGGGGCAGGCGCTGCATGGCCGCATCCACTGGGCGGACGGCTCGACGCAGGCGGTCCCGCTGCTGGGCGCGCGAGCGGCCTTCCGCCAGTTGGCCGCCGACCGGGCATGCGCCGTCCCGCCGTGCGGCCAGCTCACGATCACGGCCGCCCGGCCTGCGGCCTTCACGGTTGAGACGAGCAGGGGTCCCGTGATCATTCCCGCGTGGCGGTTCACCGTGGCGGAGCTCAGCTGGCCGGTCACCGAAGCCGCCATCGCGTCCGGGACCGTCATCACCTTGCCCGACCCGTACCCGCTGCCGGCCGCGGGCCGGGATGTTCCCGGCGTCGCCGGGCTGGCGGCGGCCTCGGATGACGGGCGGAGGCTAAGCCTGCAATGACCGGTGAGCGCAGGCCGGCCACCGACACCGCCAGCCCAAGTCACATGCCGCAGTCAGTGACAGTCAGTCACGGCGGCGTAACAGGCGTTTCCGCGGAAACGCCGAGGCTTGCAAGGGCGCAACGCTCCAGGCGGGTCAGCCGCGTCCGCCGTCGGGATGGAGGTGTCCGGCGTTCTTCGCCGCCTGGACGTAGTGGCCGGTCAGGAAGTGGGGCGTAGACGTCGATAGGGTTGCGGGGCATGCCTGCTCGGGAACCTGGTCGGTCACCAGGGCGACTGAGTTCTGGATGTTCACGCGTCTTCCCACTGGCTGGATATGAAATCACGACTTAGCTAGCCGAATTGGACCTGCGCGTTCACCCGCGCGCGCTGCCGCTTTTTAGCCGAAGCTTCTCCCGGGCCGCTGCCGAGCCGCAGCTGTCAGCGCGGTCCGCCGTGTCCGTCCGCTCAGCTGGCGGGAAGCCGGCCCCTCAGGGAGGGGAAGATGCGTATCGCGTTGGTGGCCACGGCGAACCGTTCTTCCCCCGTGAGGAGCTGAGTCCTGCTCAGAGCCGCCAGGTTTGAGTCGATCACGCTCGGTCCTGGTTCCGGGTAGTCGGTTCCGAATACGATGTGGCCGCTGTCGGTCATCTCCAGTAGGGGCTTCAGAGCACTGTCCGTGCCGGCGATCGCCGTGTCGCAGTAGAGTCGGCTCAGTTGCTTCCCAACCTCGTCATAGCTGACCCCTTCAGCCGGGTCGGGCACCCAGTCCTCTGGCGCGAGGTCAAGGATGCGCGGTGCCAGGACGGGCAGAACGCCGCCTGCGTGGGCCAGGATCAGGTTCAGGTCGGGGTGGCGTGACATGACGCCCGCCCAGATGATGTCGACCACCGTGCGTGCCGTATCTATCGGGTACTCGATCAGCGGACCTGGGCGGCCGCAGCTGACGAGGTCGAAACCGGCGGGATTGACGGGGTGGATGTGGATGCTTGCCTGACGCTGGTTCAGGGCGGCGAAGACGGGCTCGAACGACGAGTCGCCCAGGTACTTGCCTTCGTAATTCGTCACCAGCGCGAAGCCGTCAGCGTTCAGCTCGCCGGCGGCCCGGTCGATCTCGCGGAGTGCCACCTCGGGGTCCGGGTCGCCTAGGGGGATGTTGGCGAGCATCCCGAAGCGGTCGGGGTGCGTGGCCACGACCGACGCGGCGAAATCGTTGTACCTGCGCGCCGTCTCGGCGGGGAGCTGCATCGGGAAGGACAGCAGCTGCATCTGGATGTGGTGAGCGTCCATGAACTTCATCGCGCCCTCAGGAGTCCATGCCGTCGTCGGGCCGGCGTACTTGCCCTCCTTCGCCGCCTGGTCGAGCAGGGAATCGTCGGGGACGTTGAAGTGGGCGTGCACATCCAGTGCCCACGGCCGGTCAGAAGGGGGAACGGGGTTGGACATTTCGGTACCTCCGCGTTGCGTTTTGATGAGGGCTGCTCCGCCGTGCGGTGCCGCACGGCGCCATGGCTGTATTCGAGTTCAGTGGATTAGTGCCCTATGCGCCTGGACTCGGTAGCCTTGCGCCGTGGCGACGAAGCTCATCGACTTCAGCTCGAACGTGATGATCACGCTACGTTTGCGGGCCTGGGTTCACATCCGCAAGCGTTGATAGTCATGACCTGCGAGCTGATAGCCAGCCTGGTAGCCGGCTTCGCTCGGCATCACCGCCCTGGCCGGCCGAGGCCGATCATGCGGCCACGCCGCCTGCCGGTCCAGACCTTCAGCGAGCGGTCACACGCTCCACAGAAACGGCCGAGACTCCCGTTGTGTCGGGAAGATCAGCTCCCATGAGCCCGTTGGGGCCTCAGTCCTGCGGCCTGACCGGCCGGGCTGAGTCCGGCTGAGCGGGCAGCGCGCTGGCGAGCTGGCTGCGGGAGCTGATGCCGAGCGTGGCGAACACCTTCCGCAGGTGGTAGGCGACGGTCGCCGGGCTGATGAACAGCTGCACGGCGATCTCGGAGTTCGAAGCACCCCGGCCGGCCA
>WNFD01002318.1_pt1 | contig 30447 bp, 24 predicted proteins | sample 5400491 | NCBI WGS metagenome assembly WNFD01 (sample SAMN13153343, study PRJNA577476) | soil metagenome | isolation source: 120 cm saprolite under Douglas fir tree site 2 hole 2 replicate 2 | place: USA:California | collected 2015-04-18
CACCAAAGCCTGCCGTATGATCCTGATGGAGGCGGGCCGGGCGATGAGCGCGCGCGACGTCTGCGATCAAATTGGGCAGAAGATGCCGCCCATGCTGGCTCGTCACAAGGATCCCATGGCGTCGGTTACGACGGTGCTCAATCGGCTGGTGGAATACGGCGAAGCGCAGGCGGTGCTTCTCAGCAATGGCCGGCGTGCCTGGCTTTGGGTTGCCGACGCGAATGCCGATGCCCAGAGTGTGAGCAGCGTCACAAGTTCACCCGCAGCCTAGAATTGGTTTGGTCGCTCTGCCGGCTGTCCGATTACTTTTCCGGCGGAAGCAGCATCCCCTTTTCCAAGTGCCTGGTCACGTGCGCGTACGAGGCCGCATGAGGATCGTGTGTGACCATCACGATCGTCTTGTGAAAATCTTCGTTCAAGCGCTTGAGAATTTCCAGAATCTCGGTCGCCGAGTGACTATCCAAGTCGCCGGTGGGCTCGTCCGCCAGCAGCAACGTTGGATCGCTAACGATGGCGCGAGCGATCGCAACCCGCTGCTCCTGCCCGCCCGATAACTGTTTCGGAAGATGGTTGACGCGGTCTTCAAGTCCGACCAGCTTCAGCGCGGTCAAGACATGCTCGCGGCGCTGTTGCGGATTGAGCTTGGTCAGCAACAGCGGCAATTCCACGTTCTCAAAAGCAGTCAGAACCGGAATCAGGTTAAACGTCTGAAATACGTACCCGATGTGTTCGTTGCGCCAGTGGGCGGTTTGCGAGTCGTTGAGACGGAAGATGTCCTGTCCCTGTACCAGCAGTTCACCCTTCGTCGGCCGGTCGATGGCCGCAATCATGTTCAATAGGGTGGTCTTGCCCGAGCCCGACGGGCCCATCAGTGCCATGAACTCGCCGGTGGCAATATCGATGGAAACGTCGTCGAGGGCTTTTACCTCGAAGGCATCCCTCTTGAAAATCTTGCTGACACTGCGAACTTGAACCACCTTTGCGGTAGTGGCCACATTGGTTTCAGCAACTGTGCTCATGATTGCCCCTTGATTTTAATTGACTGCCCGTCTTTTAAACTCGCCGGTGCACTGGTGATCACGCTCTCTCCCCCGACCAGACCATCCACCAAGACCCCATCGCTGCGCTGGCTAAGGACATGAACCTCGCGGGCCACGGCCTTACCGTTGTAAGCGATGAAAACGATCTTCTTGCCGTCCCGGTCGCGAACGGCTGCGGATTGCACGAATACGCCCGCTGGCTGGCTCGAAGTCTTAGGTGTCTCATTCGCCAGGAACCTCACCGTCGCATTCATCTCCGGCCGCAGATATTCATCCGGATTCAGCACCTGAACTTTGACTTGCACGGTCGCTTTCTGGCGGTTTGCCTCGGGAGAAATCTGGGCAATTTCGCCGTTGTACTTGCGGTCTGGATAAGCATCCACGGTGACGATCCCTTTCTGCTTGGGACCAAGCCTCGCAAAGTCGGATTGGGCGATGTCGAGCTCAACTTGTAGATCATTCAGGTCAGCCAGCGACACGACTGATCCCTGAGGCCCTCCGGCAGCCGCACTGGCAAACTGCGCCGTAATGAGTTCACCTTTTTCGGCGGTACGGTCGAGAATCGTGCCCGTGACCGGCGCGCGGATCACCGTGGCGTCGAGCTGCGATTTGGCGTAGTCGAGTTGCCCCTGTGCCTGAGCCAGAGCTCCGCGGGCGCGAGCAATCTCTTCTACCCGGGGACCGATCTTCATTAACTGAAATGTTTTTTCCAGAGAATTCACTCGCTGCTGGTCAGATTCGAACTTTGCGGTGGCATCATCCAGCGCCTGCCGGGAGACTACACCTCCACCGGCGAGTTCTTGTGTGCGATCCAGAATCCGTTTGTCATTGGCCAGAGTGGCCCGCGCTTCATCAAGATTGTGTTGGGCCTGCTGCACCTCCTCAGGCCGCGATCCATGCTCAAGCTCGTCCAGATACGAGCGAGCGCTCTCCACTGCTCCCCGTGCCTGCCCATAGGCCGCGCGGAACTCTTGATCTTCCAGGCGCACCAGGACCTGATCCTCCTTAACCTTGTCACCCTTCTCCACACCAATCCAGGCCAGGCGTCCGGTTACTTTGGAGTTCACATGCGACAGCATGCGGTACGCTAGAGCGGACAGGCTCAGCAGGGTCACAATCGCGACTCCGATGATGATGTAGCGGCGCGCCCAGGCGGGAGGCTCTCCATCGGGGCCACTGCGAGCGGTGCGGTCAATTCGCAGGCTTTGCAGGTCTTCGTGCTTGGTGTCGATCGCCATAAAAATTAGTACGAATTTCCTTCCGATCTAGTTTCCAGTCAGTGCCATCTCCAGCAATTGTCGGCAGTTCAGCCTCGCAGCGCGTTGAGAATGTTCTGCCGCGCCGCATGCCAGGCGGGGAAAAGTCCGCCGAACAGTCCCATGACCAGTGCGAACGCTACTGCAAGTCCGGCCACCATCGGCGTAATTCGCAAACTAAACACGACTTCACTAAATGTCACCTGATTTGACGTGCCGGTCTGCATTCCGTTAAACGGCAGCATCAGAAGAATTCCAACCAGCGCACCCAACAGCGCCAGCATCAGGGATTCCAGGACAAATGACGTCAAGATGGCCGGACGAGAGAATCCAATAACTCGCAGGGTCGCGATCTCGCGCCCGCGGTAGGCGACGGCCGCATACATCGTGTTCATAGCGGCAAAAATCGAGCCGATAGCCATGATGAAGGCCACCACGATCCCGATCACCTTGATCGGACCGCCGGAACTCGTCTGCTTGGCGTAGTAGTCGGTCTCAAGCACTCCTTCCAGCTTGAGCCGTTGATCGTCGCTGACCCGGTTCTTAAGTGCGTCAGCAGCAATGGGATCGGTTGCACGCAAATAGGCCGAGGAAAAGCCGCCCTGGCGATCGAAATCCGAGGCCATCTGATTCACGTCGCCCCAAACCTCGGACTCGTAGGCTGACCCGCCTGCGTCAAACACTCCCACCACTTTCCATGATCCTTTGCCAAACTCCATCGAGTCGCCAAGGTTGGCATGCGCAAAGCGCTGGCGTAGGGATTTACTGACCACCACTTCACGTTGGCCCGTCTGAAACCACCGGCCGTCGACCAACTTCACGCTAGGACGAAGTTCGAGACCATCCGGCATCATGCCGCGAACAGTAACGTTGACCTCACCCGTGCCGTCCTTACGGGGAAGTACGATCACCACGACCCATTCGCCAGACGCCATAGGCTGGCCATGGCTATCCTTTGCGACGCCGGGAAGAGTGGTGAGCGTAGGGAAGAGCGATGCGTCAAAGCCCCCCGACAGCTCGGCCTCTGATCCTTTACGCAGCACCAGGATATTCAGCGGGTTGCCGCTGGTCACAAACGCGCGCTGCAACCCAGCCAGCAGCGCCATCAGGAAAATCGCTGTTGTGACTGTGAGCGCGATGCCCAGGGCGGTCATGACGGTGAGCCCTTTACGAAGCTTCAAATTGCGGACGTTATAACTGATCGGTATCGCCATAGATGTACTCTCAACTCAGCCGATGTGGCGCAGCCCTTCCACAATGTTCATGCGTGACGCTTTATATGCGGGGAGGCAACCGCTGATAAATCCCACGGTCGCCGCCACCAGCAATGACAGGATCACCGTGCGCACCCCAACCGTCATGTTGAGTGGAACTCCCAGCGCGATGAAGCGGTGTGTCAACCACCGGATCAGCGGGGTGGCCGCAATAATCCCGAGCGCTCCGCCCATGGTCGCCAATGCGACAGCTTCGCCAACGAACAGGGAAAGCACGCTCTGGCGAGTGAATCCGAGTGTCTTCAAGACAGCCACTTCACGGGTACGGTTGCGAACCGACATGGCCATGGTGTTGGCCGAAACCAAAAGGGTAGCGAACACAACCGCGCCGCAGATACCCAAAATAAATGCCTTCACGTTGCCCAGGGTAGCTACAAACGAAAGTTGAAAAGCTTTTTCACTCTCTGTCTTCGTGGGCAGCGGCGCGTTGTGGAACATACCGTCTATCTCTTTCGAGACCCGCGCAACATCATCCGCAGAGGCCACCTGAGTGGCATACCAGCCGGCTTGCCCCTTGAACCAGGGCACGGCTTCTTCCAAATACTTAGCATGGAAATACAGCGCGTTCTGGGGTGGATCCCGATGATAGATACCTCGGATGGTCAGTTCGGGATTCAGCGGAAAAATCGTGCCCTGCAAGGTGATGCGATCTCCAACTTTCCATCCGTATTTCTGCGCCAATGTGACGTCGACCAGGGCGCCGGCTCGATCATGTTGCCACGCGGCTACCTGGTCCTGAGGCACGATTTTGTCCGACGCCACTTTCAAGTATTCCTCCGGATCGGTTGCGATCTGGGCAAAGAAATTCTCCGGACGATTATCCTTGTAGCGGCCTCCGAACCATGTCAGGGGAACAACCGCCACCACGCCCTGAACGTTGCGAATCTTCTCCCGGTAATACGCTGGAAGAAAAAATGCCAGCGAAACACGGTCGCGCGTGATTACCCGCTTGGCCGCTTCAGGCGCCACTTGATCGATATAAAAGGCGCGCCAGATGGAAATCATCAGGGTGAGCAGCAATAGCGAGAAGCCTATGCTCACCATGGTCAGGATGCTGCGCCGCTTGTTGCGGAACGTATTGCGCACCACAAAACTGCTTAAATTCATGACTTCATCCGATGTGGCGCAATCCTTCCACAATGTTGACCTGCGACGCATGGTACGAAGGCACCAGGGCGCTCATGAAACCGACCAGGCCGGCGATGAACATGGCCACGACCCACATGCCCGGCGTAACCTGCATATTGTAGAAGCTGAAGAACTGCGGCGAATGAGTGGCGGCGTAAACCAGCCCATACGCCAGGCCAATACCGATCAAACCGCCCGCTAGCGCAAGAGACACCGCCTCACCCACGAACAAACCAAGAACGGTCTGGCGGGTGAAACCCAAAGTCTTGAGCACGGCCACTTCGCGCGTTCGCTCCCTGATCGACATTGCCATGGTGTTGGCCGAGACCAGCAAAGTGGCAAATACCACCGCCAAACAGATACTCAGGATGAAAGTCTTCACATTGCCCATCATGGCAACGAACTCCAGGCCAAATGCCTTCTCGCTTTCCGCCTTGGTGGGCTGAGGCGAGTTTCGGAACATGTCATCGACAGTGCTTGCTACTCGGCTAACGTCCTCAGGAGAAGCAACCAGAATACTGAAAGTTCCGGCTCGTCCTTTGAAAAACGCAACTGCCTCTTCCACATACTTGGCATTGAAATAAACCGACTTATTATCGGGGTAGGAATGGAAAATGCCTCGGATGAACAACTCAAGGTTGATGGGATAAATCGTCCCCTGCAAAACAATCCGATCGCCCAGTTTCCATCCGTATTTCTTCGCCAGGCTGTCGTCAACGATGACGCCTTGGCGGTCGCGCTGCCATGCGGTCACTTGCGCGGAAGGCATTTGCATGTCCCGAAACACCTTGAAAAATTCCTCCGGATCGGTGCCGAATTGCGCGAAGAAATTCTCTGGCTTCGCGTCTTTGTAAATCCCTCCAAACCAGGAAACCGGCACCACCGACACCACTCCGGGGACGGCGCGGATCTTCTCCCGGTAATAGCCAGGCAAATTGAAGGTCAGAGAAACTCGGTGACGGACCACGAGCCTTTGCGCAGATTCGGCGCTGCCTTGATCAAGATAAAAAGCGCGCCAGATGGTCATCATGAGCGTCAGCAGAAGCAAAGAAAACGCAATGCTCAGCACCGTGAGAATGCTGCGACGTTTATTGCGAAACGCATTCTTCGTGACAAACCGGGTCAACGTCATCAGTGAACTCCAAGGAAAAACCGGGAACCGGGAGCAGGAGGTGAGCATGTCCCGGCCCGGCAAGGATAAATGAACCCCGTGCCGACTACAACCGCACCGAATTGATGCTGCTCTTTCGCCATCACTCTAGACCTCACCACGCTGAACCCCACGAGATCGACGCCGGTCACTAATGCTCCAATCCAACTGGCAAACTCGCCAGTGGTGATCGTCACCAGCCGTGCATGACAAATGTCACAAAGGGCTCATAACAATACAACGCAAAGTGGAAAGAGGAAGTTACGGTTCCTCAAACTTAACCCTCGATTTCCGGCCTGCTCAGCCCCGTCGAATCTCCGCGAATTCAGGGTACTTTGGTAACTCGAACCTTGGGAGACTGCGAGATATCCTAAGTTTGCCCTGCCCCGCGCTTCGCCCGCAGAGCCTCGTGTTGACGGACGAGAACGGCTTTTTGAACGAGGTTGAGAAAGCAATGTCGACGAAAATCGGGCACTTCGAAATCCTGAGTGAATTGGCAAAGTCCGCCACCGGGACGGTTTACAAAGCGAACGATCCCCAAAGCGGACAGACGGTCGCACTGAAGGCGATCCAGTTGAGTGCCTTCGGGGCGGCTGCTGCGGACGTGGAGAAATCCCTCCTCGAAGAGGCTGAAGCCACCAAGGCTTTAAGCAGCCCGAACATCGCGCCGGTGTACGGCGCGGGCAAAATCGAGGGTCAGTTCTGTGCGGCGATGGAGTACGTTCAGGGAAACAGTATCGCCACGATGCTGGCTCGCAAAGAGGGATTCTCAATCTGGGACCTGCTCGACATTGGAAGGCAGGTGTGCGGCGGTCTTGAGCACGCGCAGTCGACTGGCGTGGTTCACTACAGCCTGGAGCCGGCCAAGGTCATGTGCGGCTGGGATGGCACGGTCAAGATCCTCGCGTTTGGCGTGTCGAGCGCCGGTAAATTCGTTCAACATATTCCCGGACCAGTTCCTTCCTTCCTGTACTACCTGTCGCCGGAGCAAGTGCGAGGCGAAGCCCTTGATGCCCGCTCGAACCTCTTCAGTCTGGGTGCGATGTTTTACGAAATGGTGACCGATCGGAAGGCCTTCGAAGGAGGGGATATCGAGTCACTGCGGAAAAGCATTCTGGAAAGCATTCCAGTTCCGCCGGTGGGTGTGAATGGAAAGGTCCACCCGCTTCTCAGCGACCTGATTATGAAGGCGTTGCAGAAGGATCCATCGCAACGGTATCAGCGGGGGCGTGAATTGCTTGACGATCTCGAGAAATGCAAGGAATCGAAGCCGCAAGTGGCAAAAAAGTCCACCGAGGCGCCTAAGACTGCGGCCGTCCCACACAAACAAAAAGTTGTGGCTCAGCCGGCCGCCGCGTCGTCTCTGCAGAAGAAATCAGACGGCACGTCGAAAGCAGCTGCCGTCGCCGCTGGGGCCGGAAACAGTCTCGCCCCGTTTTCCGCCACTCCTGAATTCGATGCGCCAAGCCAGTTCATCACTTCCAGCGTCAAGGCAACGATTGACGCGACCGAGCACCACTCGACACACATGTCTTCGGCCGTGACGGATGAGCCTGAAGTTGAAACCTTCGCTAGGGATGCTCCGAAAATTGCTGTCGACCCGCTGATGTCTGAGGGTAGTCCAAATCGTGGTGGCGGCACGAGCTTTTCCGAGATCAGCGAATTGCCCCCGCTTAAAGAAGCTTATATTGCCCCCCCACCCCCTCCGCGATCTTCGGCTCCGGCGACAGCGCCGTCGGTAACCATGTTTCATGGCAGTATTGAGAAAGAGGAAAAACCGAAGATTCAGCCTCGCGAAGTGGCCGGGAAAGCCATTAAAGAGATCAAGAGTGTTCCTCCGCGATTGATGCTCTACTCCTTGGGTGGCGCGGCCTTGCTGATCCTGATCATCGGTGGAGCGCTTGCTCTTCGGATCCACAGTCAGAGCAGTGACGATGATCCTGGCGCGGTGGCCGCCAAAGCAGCAGCGGCGCTGGCAGCCCAAGTGCCTTCCAGTCAGACAGCTGCGGAGAATCCTCCCGCCCCCGCACCTGCCACGGCGGCAGCGCAGTCCACAGCAGAAACCACGGAGCCGGAACCATCACCAGCTCAAACGGCGAATTCTCCGGCGGTCAGAACAAAGAGCAGGAAAAAGGCAATGTCAGCTGCTCTCATCGTAGTTCCGGGACAGATCGTCGTGGATTCCACGCCACAAGGTGCACAGGCGCAGGTCGACGGAAAAAGCGATCCCAGTTGGGTTACCCCGTTTACCGTCCCAGGCCTGCACCCGGGGCAGCACTCGATCACCGTCAGCAAAGCCGGATACTCCCCGGACACTCGTAGCGTCGACGTTTCCGCCGGGAGCAAGGCGAGCATCGTGATGCATTTAGCGCAATTGATGGCAACTCTGGCGGTCAACAGCGATCCAGCCGCAGCCAGCATTTTTGTTGACGGCAAGGACGTCGGTAAGACCACACCTGTACAGCTGAGCGTAGACAAAGGCCAGCACGTGGTCCTGGTCCGGAAATTGGGTTACATTGACGAAACTTCCAACGCGCAATTTGTGCCTGGGCAAACGGTCAACATTTCTCTTACGCTGCGGCCCTTGGGCAACGCCGACAACATGAAGAGTGTCGGGAAAATGAAGAAGCTGTTCGGCGGAAAAGGCGGTCAGCCGGGTCAGGCCACACTCAGCATCCGCACCCAGCCAAAAGGCGCGCAAGTTGCGATCAACCAGCACATAATGGACAAGGGATCGCCACTCGAGGTGATGCTCGATCCGGGCAACTACGTGCTTGACATAACGCTAAGCGGCTACGCACCCATCCACAAAATCATTAGCGCGGATAAGAGCGGTAAAGTCGTAGTTGACGAAGTCTTGCAGCGGCAATGAATTGATCCGCAAGGCACGACACGATTCACATTTTTCAACCGCCGGTTTGACCGCTTGGCAACTGGCCCCCGATCATTTGCCGATCGGGGTCAATCCACATGTGCCAGTTCAGGCGCTTCTCCCTTTATACATCTTATACATCGAGTTCTAGTCGGATCCTTGCGCAGTAAGTTGTACGCTGGCTGCGAAAAAACATAAGCTTCGTATCAGGGCACGGCTTCAGCCGTGCCGTAAATTGCTGAAACTACGTTCGGCTTCACAGGCTGATGAAAAACTCCATCAACGACTCTGTTTTGAAAGCGCGGCTTTAATCCGCCAACGACTCTGTTTTGAAAGGGCGCGGCTTTAGACGCGCCGTAAGGTTCAGAAAAATCAACCGCGGCTTCAGCCGCTAGGGTTGAATAGCCTTCGGCACGGCCGACCCACTCTTCAACGCGGGTATGCGTGTCTACCGGCTGCGTGCCGGTATTGCCTCTTGCTCAAAGCTTAGTGCGGCAGCTTGAAGTTGACGGTGATTTGAGTTTGGATTTCAACCGGCTCACCATTGAGATAGTACGGCTTGTATTTCCACTGCTTCACTGCGTCGAGTGCCGCCCTCGCTAACGTCGGCTCACCGTTAAGAGTCTTAACCGCAGTGATGTTGCCACTCTTGCCGATGGTTGCCAAGAGCAGCACTGCTCCTTCCACGTGCATGCGAAGTGCGTTGGGGGGATAGTTGGGCTGAACTTTCTTTATTAACAGTCCCTGGGATACGCCCTGCGAGACGTTGAGTGTCTGAAGCACCGGCTTCGCCGAGGCGCCAGGATCGCCGATCAGGTTGGGAAGCGAACCACCAGCGCTCGTCGCGGCGACCATCACGCTCGGAGCGGGCGCATCCGCCGCGTTCGTCTGAGAGGGTGGAGCCGCCCCTTTTTTCACGACAATTGGGGCAGCGGCGGGTTTGTCTTCCAGGGTAGGTTTGGCCGCGGCCGACAAGTTGGAGACTTTTGGCGAACCTTTCGTGCCCGGCTCTGCGTTCTTATCGGAAGCATCGTTGTTGTCGGCAACGGTTGCCGTCGCTACAGATTTTGTGGCTGGTTTTGGTTGCAAAGCCGTCTGCGGGCTCGGCGAAGACATCGTAGTTGGCGTAGACGGAGGCGCGGTCGTTGAGGACGTTACTGGTGGAGGGTTGCTCCCATGCACAGCAACATCGGACGGCGACGTCGTCGGTCTCGAATCACTCGAATTAGAAGTCGCTCGTTCGCGGAATTGTGTCCAGCCCACGTATAGGCCTGCTGCGACCACGACTGCTGCGGCCACGCCCAGCAGCACTTTCTTGCTCCCCCCGCTCGATGATTCTGCGGCATCGGCTCCGCCATACGAGAAGGACGGCGAAGCGGCAGCGGTCGCAGAGACAGAAGATTCATTCATGCCGGATTCTGCGGCTTTCTCGAAGGACGCTTCCGCTGCGCTTGCCCCTTTGAAGGCGGTCGCTTCAACCACAGCCGGATCTGCCCCCGATCGGGCAGGTGCCGGTGCACTTGCGGCCCCGGTCCCAAATGTAGCCTTTCCCGTGCTTAACGTAGCCTTCGAAGGCGCGGGCGCCTTGAGATCTTGCGCCTGTGGTGCCTTCGCCTCAGCCGAAGATGAACTCGGCGAACCCGGCGGTGCGATTGCCTTGGAAATTGGCGGAACAGGAACGCTCTTGAATGCTGGCGGCGCAGCTGGAGCGGCGTTCAGAGCCGGGGCTGCAGCAGAAGCTTCTCCGTCGATATCCAGCGGATCTTGATCGTGTGCCGCGGAAGCTGAACTGGCTATCGCTGAACTTGCCGGATTTGCGACTTGCCAGAGAGCAGATGGAGCGGAAGGACCGGATGGACGCGGCGTCGGCGCACCCGCACTTGGTGGCTGAACCGCAGGCTTCGCAGGCACTTGCGGAACCGGCGTCGCATTATCGGTCTTCTTTGTTAGAGGGACCGGTACCGGCGTTGTTCCAATCGGAGCGACCGCTTTTGCCGGATCGCCTTTGCGTAGCAGTCCGCGAGCAACCCGTAGCGTACCTTTTGCTTGCTCTACATTGATCGGCTTGGTTAGCACCAGATTAGCGCCGATGCGGAATGCCTTAGCTACTCCAGCCTGCCCTTCCACCACGGCCACTGCCAACGACGCCTGGTTTGACGTCGAATTGCGCGCGCTCTTGAACAAAAGCGTGGCGTTTTGCTCGTTATCGCAATCCACCACGATTGCGTCGAAGTGCTCTCCCATCAATTTCTTGACGGCGGCGAAGGGCTCGCTGCAGGGCTCGACCGCAAACTCCAACTCGGTGAGCACCTGCGTCACCGTGCGTGCAGTTTTTTCATCGGGGCAGAAGAGAAGGGATTGGTAGCTCATACTAAAAGTATCGTAGGTACGCGCGTAAGAGCCATCAAGTTACGCAGGTAATTCGCCGTCGACGGATTTCTGTGGATGCGGGTTTAGATCCATGTTTGGGGCGGGAGTTGAATGCAGACGCAACCGGCAAGTTAATGCACTCGCTTTGGAACATGGACCAGCGAGTTCCGGAACCAACCTGCGTACAATGGTCCTCCATGCGAGTGCCACTGTGGCTCAAACTCATGTGGACCATCTGGATAATCGCATGGGTGCCGCTTTACTGGCGGCAATACGGCCTGCAGAATTTTCTATTTTTCTGCGATATTGGAAACATCCTCATCGGCGTAGCCTTGTGGCTGGAAAGCCCGCTGATGTTTTCATGGCAGGCTTGCGGATTGCTGTTGTTTCAAACGCTCTTCACCATAGATCTCGCGAGCGCCGTTGTCACGGGCCGTCACATCATCGGCGGAACAGAATTCATGTTCGATCCGAATGTGCCGTTGCTGATTCACCTGCTCAGCCTGTTTCACGTGGTGGCGCCAGCGCTGTTGCTGTGGGCGATATGGCGCTTAGGCTACGACCGCCGCGGCTGGAAGTATCAGACGCTCACCACGTGGATCGTGGTGCCGATCAACTACTTCTGGCGCCCGGAACACGACGTGAACTGGGCCCGGGGTCCATTTTTCCGCGAACAGCACGTTATGCCAGGGCTGGTCTATCTGCTGGGATACCTTGTGGCGCTTCCTTTGCTGGTCTATTTCCCGACGCACTTGATTTTGTCCTGGTGGGCCCGCTCTTGGAATTCCCGGCCCTAATGTTTGGGTTCGGAATCCGGCTGCTCATTGCGCAATGCCGACTCCGGCTGCGGGTAATCGATCGATCCACGGAAGGACGAAATTTCTTTTTCTGCGAAGTCGGGGAAAGGCAACTGCTTTCCATCCCGCAATTCTGCAATTTTCCTGACGGCGTTCTGAGCCTTCTCTTTTTCCAATCCTGAATCCCGCCCCAGGTAAAGGGTTTGCGAAGGGAGCGCGAATCCGGTGCCGGACTCGCCTACCATGCCGATCATGTGCAGAAATAGATCTTCGCGCACCGCCGCAAATTCGTTGAAGTCGCGGGTCAGGATGTAGCAAAAAACCTCTATGTTGTAAGAACTCGAAACGATATCGGTCAAGCGCACGCGAACGCTGGCCGTTTCAACCTTGGCGTGGCTGTACAGCAACCGCCGGATTTCTGAAAGAACAAACCGGAGGTGGTCGGCCTCAGTCTCTGGGCGCAGATTCAAGTTCGTCTTGAACAGAATTTTGTCGCGGCGGCTCAGGTTCTCCACGTTAATCGTCGCGACGGTGCCGTTCGGAATTGCGAGCAAAGTCCGCTCCTCGGTACGTACCCGGGTTGAGCGCAAGCCGATATCTTCGACAGTGCCGGTGCGATCGCCAAATCGGCAAACGTCACCCACACGAATCACCTCATCGCCCAGCACGGAAACGCCACCAAAGAGATTCTCGATCGTCCTTTGCGCGCCGAAGCCGATCGCCAGGCCTCCGATGCCGAGGCCCGCGAGCGCCGTGCTCATGTTGAATCCCAGGCTGCTGAACACGGCAAGGACTGCCGTCACAAACACGGCGGCCTTAATGATTCGCTCGCCCAGCAGCATGAGCGATCCCGTCCCGCCATGGCCGCGTGCCAGGGCACGAGTACGCACGCGCCGCATGAACCATTGAATCGCGCGCCAGAAAATCCAGTTCGCGCCGATGATAAGAGCGATGGACGTGACTTGGACGTAATAGTGCCGCTGCAGCAGGGGCATACCGAGATAGGCCGCAAGGACTCGATGAACCACCGTTCCCGCAAGAAGCCAGGCTGGTCCCGATACCGACCGCCAGTTTGCCACGTCGTGATGGGCCCGGCGCCGTGCCCACCATCGCAGAGGTATTTCAAGCAACGCCAGGATCAACCAGCCGACGCCGGCCGCTATCGGCAACGCGACTAGCAATGCCAGCCATTGCCACAATGTCATTCCGGCGAATTGGTGCTTCACCAGGGCGCTTGGAAGCCGCGACTCTACCCGGCGCGCTTCCACCTGATCGTAGAGCTCAGGAACTTTCGCCAAGGTCTCAGAAGAAATGAGCCAGATCTTGCCCGAACTTGAGTCGGAGACGCGAACCAGTTCCAGATCCGCTTCCACGTCGCCCGATGCCATGGTCCCGAGCTTCTGCCGGCCTATGGGAACACCTTCCTGCGGCGTCCCTTCCGGTTGTGTGCTCACGTTCCTCAGGGCGCCGGCGACGGCGCGGTCCATCACAACCTTGAGCTTCGTGGCCATTTGCGCACCTTCGGACTGGCGACGAGCCGGGCTCAGTTGCAGATATTGGGCTGCGGTGCTGTAGTTGCCGGACTGCGCGGCTTGCAGAAATCCGAAGACAGTTCCCGAGGGCGTTTCCCTCCCCAGAGGATCGACGGGTGCGCTGGCGGAATGGTTCGCCGTCGTTGACGGCTGCAACATCTGGTTAAGAGAACTTTGTGCTGTCGCCGGCAGGCACGCCGCGACGCAAAGAACAGAGATGACGATTCCTTTCAGGCAAGAGGACATGGTCTTCTCCAGAGCCCGAATTTGTGCGGGCATAGGTCAAGCGTGCGGAGCAAACATCACCCTCGTTTGGGCCGGTACACGTGGGTGCTCGTGCCGAAGAAAACCTCGGCAGACTCCATTATTGTTTCGGAAAGAGTTGGGTGCGGGTGAATGCTCAAGGCCACATCGCGGGCCAGCGCAGCCATCTCAATCGCAAGCACGCCTTCGGCAATCAACTCCCCCGCTCCGGCGCCGACGATGCCGACTCCAAGGACGCGTTCCGTCTGCGGCTCCACCAGAAGCTTGGTCATTCCTTCCGGACGGTCAAGCGTAATCGCTCGCCCTGAGGCGCCCCACGGGAACTTGGCCACTTTGATCTCTCGGTTTTCTTTCTCGGCTTGCGTCTCCGTGAGACCACACCATGCGACCTCGGGATCGGTGAATACGACAGCAGGAATCGCATTCGGTTCAAACGCAACTTTGTGTCCTGCGATAGCTTCAACCGCAACCCGGCCTTCGTGCGACGCCTTGTGGGCAAGCATCGGCTCTCCCACAACGTCGCCGATGGCGTAGATCGCAGGATCATCGGTCTGCAGTTGCTTGTTTACCTGGATGAAGCCCTTCGGCCCAATCTTGACCTGCGTTTTATCAAGTCCGGAAATTTCCGAGTTTGGCTTGCGGCCAACCGATACCAGCACACGGTCAAAAACTTCTTCCCGCTCCTTGACGCTCGCTCCCTCAAAGGTGACCCGAATTCCATTTTTTTCTTCTTTGACCGAAGACACGGTCGTGTTCAGCAGAATCGCCTCCAGCATCTTCTCCAGTCGCTTGTGCAACGGAACAACCAGGTCCCGGTCCGCACCGGGGAGTAATCCCGGAAGCATTTCCACCACGGTCACGCGCGTGCCCAGAGCGGCATACACCGAACCCAGTTCCAGACCAATGTATCCTCCACCGACCACCAGCAGGCTTCCGGGAATATCTTCGAGGTTGAGCGCGCCCGTCGAATCCATCATTCGTGGCGAATCGAGCTGCAGCGTTGGAACGGCGGCGGGCCGCGAACCGGTGGCGATAATGATCTTGTCGAACGTCAGCGTTTCCTCGCTGCCGTCCTTTTTTGTCACGCGCAAGGTAGTGGAGTTCTCGAACGCAGCCAGACCCTGCAAATATTGCACCTTACGTTGCTTCGAGAGTTGGCCCAACCCTCCGGTTAACTTCTTGACTACGCCCTCTTTCCAGGAGCGCAAACGCGCCAAGTCGATTTTCGGTTCGGCGAATTCGATTCCCCAATCCTTGGCTTGATGCGACTCCTCCAAAAGTTTGGCCACATGCAGCAGCGCTTTCGAAGGGATGCAGCCGCGATACAAGCAGACTCCTCCTGGGTTCACCTCAGGGTCAATCAGCGTGACACTCATGCCCAGATCGGCTGCCAGAAATGCAGCGGCGTATCCTCCGGGACCGCCACCAACCACTGCAATTTTTAGGTTTGGAGTTTCGGACATTCAGAATGTGTCTTTCTCTATCGGTTTGAACTCTACGGGTTTGAAGGGAACGGCCTAACGATCCCAAAACTTTGGGGACGCATTCGCGTCCGCCTAGCCTTGCACCGACAGCAGGAATGGCTGCTCGAACGCTTCAGCAATCCAGCGCAGGAAGCGAGCCGCATCCGCGCCGTCGATCAGGCGATGATCGTACGAAAGTGAGAGCGGAAGAATCAGACGCGGCTCAAATTTTCCGTTGATCCATTCCGGCTCCGTACGCGACCGTGAAAGCCCCAGGATAGCCACTTCCGGATGGTTGACGATCGGCGTGAAGCCCACTCCGCCAATGCCACCCAGGTTTGTAATCGTGAACGTGCCGCCCTCCATCTCACCGGGCGTAAGTTTCTTTTCCCGAGCCTTCTTCGAGAGCTGCGACAACTCCACGGCCAGCTCGACGATATTTTTCTTGTCCACGTCCCGGATTACCGGAACCAGCAGCCCGCGGTCGGTGTCCGCCGCGACCCCGATATGGATGTATTGCTTGTAGACAATTTCTTCGTGCTCCATATCGATGCTGGCATTGAACTGCGGGAAAACTTTGAGCGCGGCCGCGCAAACCTTCAGCGCGATGGCCGTCACCGTCATCTTCCCGCCAGCTTCTTCAGCTTTGGGAGCGAAGCGGGCGCGCAGTTGTTCGAGCTCCGTAATATCGGCGCGGTCATGCTGCGTGACGTGAGGGATCGTATTCCAGGCTTCCGCGAGATGCTCGGCCGTCTTGCGGCGCACCCCACGGATCGACACTCGCTCGATCTTGCCCCACTTGCCGAAGTCCGGCAGCTTGGGTGCGGCGAAGTGTCCGGCGCGCGGCGGCGCCTGAACTGCGGAAACGGCGGCCGACAACATCGCCTTCGCGAAACTCTTCACATCGTCTTCGCTGATGCGTCCGCCTGGTCCTGTGCCCTTCACTTCATAGATGTCGACACCAATTTCGCGCGCCAGTCGCCGCACGTGCGGAGCAGCCGGTATCGGCTGGCGATGTTCAGTCCCGGCAACCTTGCCCAATTGCACCGGCATGCTGAATGCCGGAACCTGTTCTCGAGGCTGATCCGGCGGCAATGCCTGCTCTTCCGTCTTACCTTCGGCACGAATGGCCGCCTGAAAAGCCAGGCGCGCACCGTGCTGTCCGGAAACGTGTTCGACCGGTGCGGTGCGCGGGCGAGAGGGTTCCGGTTGCGCCGCCGTACCGCCTTCGAGGGTGAAGATCAACTGTCCGACTTTAATCTTCTCGCCTTCTTTGACTTTCACTTCTTTGACCACCCCGCTGATCGAAGATGGCACTTCGACCACAGCCTTGTCCGTTTCCAACTCTATGACCGGCTGGCCCTCGGACACCTTCGACCCAGGCGCAATCATGAGTCGTACCAAGTCGCCCTGCGAAATGTTCTCCCCGAGTTCTGGAAGTTTGAATTCGCTCGCGCCCGAACCGGCCGGCGAAGTCTTTGCTGCCTGTTCTGTCGCCTGCTCGCGAACCTGTTTCGCTGGTGCTGCCGTAGCCGCTTTTGCCGCAGACGCCGGTGCTGCCGTAACCGTGGGTGGTTCCACTTCGCGGACGGGGGTAGCCGATGGACGCTGCGCACGATCCTGCTGATTCTGCGGCACCGCGGCTTCTCCGCGTGCTGGCGCGACCGCTTTCTTTTCCGACGAAGACTCAGCGGCCGCTTTCGCCCCCGTTCCGTTCTCCACCGTGAAAATGACCTGACCAACTTTGATCTTCTCGCCCTCTTTGACCCGGATCTCCTGCACCGTTCCGCTGACCGATGACGGCACTTCCACCACCGCCTTGTCAGTTTCCAATTCCATCACCGCCTGACCCTCGGCGACGGAGCCGCCGGGGGCAATCATGAGGCGTACCAAATCGCCCTGTTCGATGTTTTCTCCGAGTTCGGGGAGTTTAAATTCGATCACTGCGTCGTTTCCTCTTTTCGATTCTTGCTGTGGCCAACAGGTCAACCAGATGGATGCCGACTATTTAGCTGATTGCCGGATTTGCTTTCTCTGGATTGATACCTAGTTCCTTAATTGCCCGCTGCACGACATCTGTCGCGATTTTCTTTTCCCGCGCCAGAGCTCCCAGAGTTGCAAGCACAATGTGCTTGGCATCCACCTCGAAGAAGTCGCGAAGCGCCACGCGACTTTCGCTGCGTCCGAAGCCATCGGTTCCAAGCGAAACCAGTTGTCCGGGCACCCACTTTGCCAGGCTCTCCGGCAGCACCTTCATATAGTCAGACACTGCGATGAAGGGTCCCTGAGCGTCCTTTAAAGTCTGGGTGACATAGGGAATCTTCGCCGGTTCAGCGGGGTGAAGCATGTTCCAGCGTTCGCAATCATTAGCGTTGCGATAAAGCTCTTTGTAACTGGTCACGCTCCACACGTCGGTCGCGACCCCATACTTCTCTTCCAGAATCTGCTGCGCCTTCAGCGCCTCATACATGATCGTGCCGCTGCCCAGGAGTTGCGCGCGCAACTTAGCGTCCTTCTTGCCTGACGCCTTGAAGCGATACAGCCCCTTCAGCACCCCCTCCCGAACATTCCCATCCTTCGGAATTTCCGGCATGGGAAGCGGTTCGTTCGTTACCGTCAGGTAATAGAAAATCGACTCCTGATCGATATACATCCGTTTAATTCCATCCTGAATGATGATGCCAATCTCATAGGCGAACGCCGGATCATAAGCCAGCAAGTTCGGCACTGGCAAAGCCAACACGTGACTGTGACCGTCCTGATGCTGCAGGCCTTCTCCCGCCAGTGTCGTGCGTCCGGCCGTGCCCCCAATCAGAAATCCACGGCAGCGCATATCCGCGGCTGCCCAGATCAAATCGCCGATTCGCTGGAAACCAAACATCGAGTAATAGATAAAGAAAGGAATCGTGTTGATGCCGTGATTCGCATATGCAGTGCCCGCCGCGATGAACGAGCACATCGATCCCGCCTCAGTGATTCCCTCCTCCAGGATCTGCCCATCCTTGGCCTCTTTGTAGTAGAGCAGCGTATCCATGTCCACGGGCTCGTACAGCTGCCCGACGTTGGAGTAAATGCCGACCTGGCGGAAGAGCGCCTCCATGCCGAACGTGCGCGCCTCGTCGGGAATGATAGGAACAATCAGCTTGCCCAGCTCCGGATCGCGCAAGAGCTTCGCCAGCAACCGCACGAACACCATCGTGGTCGAAACTTCCCGGCCCTCGGTCCCTTTGTGAAATTCTTCGAAGTAGGATTCCGGAACCGACTTCAGCGGAGTGGCGCGCACCTTGCGCTGTGGCATGTATCCGCCCAACTGCTGGCGCTGCGCCTGCATGTATTTGATTTCAGCGCTATCGTCGGACGGCCGGTAGAAGGGCGCCTCATGCAGTTCGTCGTCGGGAATCGGAATCCCGAAGCGCGAACGGAACATCTGCAGTTCATCCTCGTTCAGCTTTTTCTGCTGGTGCGTGATGTTCTTACCTTCGCCCGCTTCACCCAATCCATAACCCTTGATGGTTTTCGCCAGGATGATCGTCGGAGCCCCGGTATGCTCCATTGCAGCCTTATAGGCCGCGTGCACCTTGATGGGATCGTGCCCGCCCAGCCGCATGCGCGCCAACTGGTCGTCCGACAGATGTTCGACCATCTTAAGCAGGCGCGGGTCGGAGCCGAACAGGTTCTGACGAAAATACGAACCGCTCTCTACAAAATATTTCTGATACTGACCGTCGCTGACTTCACCCAGACGCTTTACCAGAATCCCATCGCGGTCGTTCTGAATCAGGTTGTCCCAGTCGGTACCCCAGATCACCTTGATAACGTTCCATCCGGCGCCGCGGAAAATTGCCTCCAGTTCCTGAATAATCTTTCCATTGCCGCGCACCGGCCCGTCGAGCCGCTGCAGGTTGCAGTTCACCACGAAGATCAAGTTGTCGAGCCGTTCGCGCGAAGCCAGCGTAATCGAACCCAATGACTCCGGTTCATCCATCTCACCGTCGCCGAGGAACGCCCAGACTTTTCCGCCGGTTGTCTGCTTCAGGCCGCGGTTCTCCAGGTACTTGATGAAGCGCGCGTGGTAAATCGCCTGGATCGGGCCCAAGCCCATCGAGACGGTGGGGAACTCCCAGAAATCCGGCATCAGCCACGGGTGCGGATACGAACTCAAACCGCCGCCAGACTTCAGTTCGCGCCGAAAATTCTGCAGCTTTTCTTTTGCAAGGCGTCCCTCGAGATACGCCCTCGAATAAATGCCCGGGGCAGCATGTCCCTGGAAATAGACCACGTCGCGGTCGCCATTTTCAGTTTGCGCTCGAAAGAAATGGTTGAAGGCGACTTCGTACAACGTCGCCGCCGATGCGAATGTGGAGATGTGGCCGCCAATCCCTTCCTGAATCTTGTTTGCGCGCACCACCATCGCCAGCGCATTCCAGCGCACCAGACTCTTGATCCTTCGCTCCATCTCCTGGCTGCCGGGGAAGGGAGGTTGCTGCCTTACCGCAATCGTGTTCTGGTAAGGCGTAGTCGCCGAGAAAGGAAGATTGATGCCCGCTTCCCGCCGCGCATGCAAAGCAAGTTGCTGCAGCAATCGGCCAGCCCGGTTCGGCCCGCCGCCCTTGGACAGAACGTAATCCAGCGAATCGACCCATTCCCGAGTTTCCAGAACTTCTAGACCATCAGTTTCAATTTGAGGCACGTATGATATCTCCGTCGTGGAAGGCGCAACACTCCATAATATTCAATCGCGGAGATTTTTGCTGGCGAAACCCTTCTCAGGCTTGGATTCTCATATAGAATCCGTTCCGAAGCGGCGCGTGCAGGAGGATTTATGTTGCGGATCGTGCTGATGTTGCTGGTCGTGGTTGTGCTCGTTTTGTTCGTCCCGCGTCTGCTCTCTCGCAGTCCCATGCCCGCCGTGGGCGGCGCTGCTCCCGATTTCACGCTGCCGTCGCAGGAAGGCACCTCCGTCAGTCTGAAAGCTTATCGCGGCAAGTGGGTCGTGCTCTACTTCTACCCTAAGGATCAGACCGCGGGCTGCACCCGCGAGGCCCACAACTTCCAGGCCGATTCCGCGAAGTACGCCCAGCGCGACGCGGTAGTGTTGGGCGTGAGCCTGGACAACGTCGACTCCCACAAACGTTTCTGCGCCAAAGAAGGGCTGAATTTCAAATTGTTGGCCGACACGGACCACAAAGTCACCCAAGCCTACGGATCGCTCACCAACCTGGGCGTGGTGAAATTCGCCGCCCGGCACACCTTTATCATCGATCCGACCGGAACGATCGCCAAAGTCTACAACAGCGTGGATCCGGCGAAGCATAGCAGCGAAGTCTTGGCCGAACTCGATGAATTGCGGAAGTAGCGACCGCCACTAGCTCGTGTTCGCAAGGTCGGCCCCTCTTCGTTCTCTGCCGGTCAGGGTTACGACGGCAACCAGGGTCGCAACAATCAGCACAGTCCAGGCCAGCACCGGCGGGTATCTTCCGCCATAACGCAGTTCGGCGAATTTAGCCTGAATCACCGAGTTCCGCGAAGCAAGAAGGTTGCCGAGTTGGTAGGCAAAACCAGGGAACGTTCCACGGACAGCCGACGGAGAGAGTTCATTCAAGTGGGCGGGAATGACCCCCCACGCGCCTTGCACCATGAATTGAATCAGGAAACCGCCGAGCGCAAGCATGGGCACCGTATGGGAGTACGCCCATAGCGGGATGATTGGAATTGCCAGCAGCGCGGCGATGACGATGGCCCGGCGGCGCCCAATTCGCTCTGACCAGGTGCCGAAGAAAATGCCTCCGAGCAGCGCACCGATGCTGGTAATGATGCCAATCATGCCCACGATGTGCGGCGTGAACTGTCGGTTCTTTTCCAAAAATGTGGGATAGAGATCCTGCGTTCCGTGGCTGAAAGAGTTCAACGCAAACATCAGCACGACGAGGAACAGGAAGCTGCCCAGGTGTTGCAGAATGTCCTTGCCCAAATGTTTTTCCGCATCCCCACTCTTCCTGGCCTCACGGACCAGAAAAGCAGGCAGCGCCCCGATCACGAACATCCCCCTCCATCCGAAAATGGGGAACAAGGTGGCATAAGCCAGCGCGGCCATCAGATAGCCAACCACGTAGCCCTCCTGCAACAGCCCAGAAAAGAAGCCCCGGCCCTCCGCCGGCAAAGTTTCAAAGGCAAGGGCGGCGCCCACGCCCCATTCTCCACCCATGGCGATTCCAAAAAATGCGCGCATGATGAGGAACACTTTCAAGGAGGGAGCGAACGCGGAGGCGAGTTCGAAAACCGAATAAGCGATGATGTCCACCATTAGCGTGGGGCGCCGGCCGAAGCGGTCTGCCATCAATCCGAACAGAAAGGCCCCGACCGGCCGCATGGCGAGAGTGATAAATATCGCCTCTGCAATCGCCGAAACCCTGGTCTGGAATTGCGTCGCGATGGCGCTGACACAGAAGACGAGAATGAAGAAATCGAAGGCGTCAAGAGCCCATCCCAAAAAGCAGGCGATGAACGTATTTCGCTGCACCGGAGTGAGCCTGCGAAAGTGGCCGAGAAATCCCATATTTTTGGGGCAGGCGCGCTTTGAAGGGCTCGGCTTCAGCCGCCGGGTTCCGATCTCCCGCCAAGTCCTGCGGATGCTAGCATATGGTTTCAGTCAACTAGTAAAAAATTCAGCCAATCACCAATTCCGTTACCATGCCTGAACTTGACTCCCCCCAACGCCAGACGCCGGACTCACTGATGCTTGCAGGCTTCTGGTACCGGGCCATGCCGGCCGGCCGCGTGCACCGTAACCAGTTGTACAAAGCCATGCTGCTTGAAATTCCGCTCGTCGTCGGCCGCGATCGTGCCGGGCATCCCTTTGCGCTGCGCGACGCCTGTCCCCACCGCGGCATGCCGCTCCACTGTGGCAGATTCGACGGGGAGGAACTCGAGTGTTCTTACCACGGGTGGAGGTTTGACGTTCACGATGGACAATGCCAGCTCATTCCCTCGCTTACCTCGGATCAGAAACTGCGAGTGGATCGCATCTATGCCGGCAGTTATCCCTGCGAAGAGCAGGACGGATTTATCTGGGTCTACGTGCCAGAACCTGCGCCGCCAGGTGCAGGTGTGGCAAAGCCTGCCAACGCTCCCGACCCAGCCCCGCAGGTGGAAAAATTTAGCGAGAAGTACAAACTTGCCTACTTGACTGCCGACATGCCGGTCAGCGTTGACCACGGCATCATCGGCCTGATGGACCCGGCGCACGGCCCCTTTGTTCATCAGGCGTGGTGGTGGCGCAGTCGCCACAGCATCCATGAAAAACAGAAAAATTTCGAGCCGATCCCGAATGGCTTCCGCATGAACGCGCACACCCCGAGCTCAAACTCAGTGCCCTACAAGCTGCTGCGCCTGTATGCCGCCGCGGATTCTGTTACGACCACCATCGACTTCACACTGCCCAACCTGCGCAGCGAAGTCATCCGGGCCGGGAAGTACTGGTTTTCTTCTCTTACCACCGTGACCCCGATCACGCGCAATCAGTGCCGCATCGAGGTCGTGGCGGCGTGGAATGTCTTCGGTTGGGTGCCGTTCGGGACTGAATTGCTGAAATTTGTTTTTGCGAAGTTTGTCGAGCAGGACCGCCGCACCATGGAGTTGCAGGCCGAAGGCCTGAAGCACAATCCCCACCTGATGCTGATCGATGATGCCGACCGTCCCGCGAAATGGTACTTCCAGTTGAAGGCAGCTCATCTCGAAGCGAAACGAACAGGACAAGAGATGAAACATCCCATGGCGGGTCCGGTCACGCTCAAGTGGAGAAGTTAGCTGGAAGTAAATGTTCGGCGCCGGTATGCCTCCTTTTAATTTGCGAACCCAGAGCTGCCTTCGAACCCAGGTCAAAACGACCCGGGCAGGGTGGTTTGCGAGCCCGCCTGACTACCTCGGACGCTCAAGGGACTGAAAACCACAGAAATGCCGCTCGCCCCTGTGGCGGGAAGCTAAATCGATTCAACGAGCGTGTTGTTTAGAATCATGAACTTAGGTGGCGGGAAGACTATATCTTATTGAAATACAAGGAAGTTGGCGCTTGGAGCAGCCGCCAGAGCCTACTCCTGCTCCACCAGCCACTGCATCGCTTCCTCGCGAGTCTTGAAGGTAGGCAGCTCTCGCCGCGAGAAGCTCTTGATATGTTCGTAAAATACCTTCGGCAGCTTATCGATTCCAACCCATGCGGACTGCTTCAGATGCGGGCGGTCAAAGACTGCACTCTCCTTCAGTCGGTCAATCGCGATGCGATCGAACTCCGCTCCGGTGAAGTCGGCCAACAGCAACACTGACTCCAAAGGCTCACTCTGCACATAAGAGGGAACTATCTGTGCAATTTTTGCTAGTTCGTTAGCGGAACAGTGAGAGACATCGATCAGAAGAATCCGTTTCCCCTGATAATCGATAAAGCGGATGCGATCTTCCATGGCCCTTGTCCTAACAACTGAAAGGTTATGACTCCAACAGAGAGTCCACAACCGCGTACACCTCGGCCAGCGCGGAATCTAGCGCCGCGGCATCTTTGCCGCCGGCCTCGGCTAGGTCGGGACGGCCTCCGCCCTTGCCGCCGACTTTCTGCGCCACAGGACCGATCACTTTGCCTGCCTGAATGCGGCCGGTGAGGTCCTTGGTGACGCCGACAATCAGCGACACGCTTCCATTCGATGCCGAACCGAGCACAACGACTCCGCTGCCGACCTTGTCGCGAAGCTGATCGACCAGGGTACGCATCTGTGCCCGCTCCAGATTGTCGATACGGTGCGCAAGCACCTTCACGCCGCGCACATCCTTGATCTTCACGCCGATGTTCGCCGTGCTCGACGACGCCGATTTCATCCGCACCTGATCGAGTTCGCGCGTCAGGCGCTTGATCTCGGCGTCTTTCTTTCCGAGTTCGGCCTTCAATGCTTCGGCGGGTGTTGCCGAACCCTCCTCAGAGGTGAGTGCCCCATCCTTGCGCGTTCTTTGCGGAAGGGTGGATGAAACGAACGCCGACACCACCTGTTCTAGTTCATGATCCTGGCGAAAATGCCGCAGCGATCCTTCGCCGGTGACGGCTTCCACACGGCGCACGCCCGACGACACGCTGCCTTCTTTCAGAATCTTGATCAGCCCGATCTCTCCGGTGGCGCCGGTGTGCGTGCCCCCGCAGAGTTCGGTCGAGAAGTCACCGATCTTGACCACGCGAACTCTGTCGCCATACTTTTCGCCGAACAACGCCATGGCATGGTACTCGTTAATAGCCACGTCGATAGGCACGTTCTCAATGGTCTCCACTCTCTGGTTACGCAGCACTTCCTTGTTGATGATGTCTTCAATATCCTGCAGCTCTTCGTCTTCAACGGCGGTGAAGTGCGAGAAGTCAAAGCGCAAATGATTCGGAGCGACCAGCGATCCGGCCTGCTTCACGTGCTTGCCCAGAACTTCTCTCAGGCCAGCGTGAAGGAGGTGCGTGGCCGTGTGATTACGCATGGTGGACTGGCGAATCTCGGTGTTGACCACGGCGTCAACTTTGTCGCCCACGCGAAGGGTGCCCCATCTTTCCGCGTTTTTTGCGGAGGGTGGGGATTTCATGATGACCTGATGCGCCCGCACGCCCTGGATCGGGGAATAACATCCCTTCACCTCGGCGACGATGGTGTTGTGATCGTCCGAGTAAAGCCATCCGCGGTCGCCAACCTGCCCGCCGGATTCGGCATAGAACGGCGTGTGGTCGAGGATTACCTCGCCTTCGTCGCCGGGCTTGAGTTGTTGCACGCCTTGACCGTTGTGGATGATGGCCAGCACTTCGCAATCGTCGGAGCGAGTCTGCCGGTAGCCTTCGAAATCGGATTTCGGAAGCTGCTGGTACGCGGGATTAGCCGTTTGCTTGGCTGCGCCCTTCCAAGAGGCGCGGGCGCGCTCGCGCTGCTCAGCCATGGCACGGTCGAAACCATCTTGATCAAAAGCGATGGCCTGATCCCGCGCGGCGTCTTGCATGAAATCTAAAGGCATTCCGAAGGTGTCATAGAGCCTGAAGGCTTCCGCTCCATCAAGCTTCTCCACGGCGACGTTCAGCAACGCCTCAAGTTTCCCCAATCCCACATCCAGCGTGTGAGCAAATCGAGTCTCTTCGATCTGCACCGTGCTGGATACGCGGCCGACCGTCTCTTTCAGTTCTGGGTAAGCGTCCTGCATCAGGTCGCGCACGGCGAATACCATCTCGTGCAGGAAGGGCTTGGTCTGACCGAGCAGCCTTCCGTGGGTGATGGCGCGGCGTATGATTTTTCGCAGCACATAGCCGCGTCCTTCGTTTGAAGGGAGCACTCCGTCGGAGATCAGGAATGTGGCCGCACGGGAGTGGTCGGCGATGACTCTCAGGGAAGCGGCTGATTTGTGGCCGGGAGAGCCAGCCGAGCTTTGCTCGGCCTGACGGGCAGGAGTGCCCGTCTCCACACGAGCAGTGGAGCTCCCTGCTGCCGGGCTTTGCCCGGCACGGACAGCCGAGGCGGCTGTCCCCACATGGCTTGTGCCTTCCACACGAGCAGTTGTGCTCCCTGTCAGGTCTGCTGCGCGCTTGATCAGCGGCGTGAATAGATCTGTCTCATAATTTGAGATCACACCTTGCAGCACTGCTGTCACACGCTCGAGGCCCATGCCGGTGTCAATCGAAGGCTTGGGGAGCGGATTCAACTTGCCGCTGGCATCGCGGTCGAACTGCATGAAGACCAAGTTCCAGATTTCGACGTAGCGTCCGCACTCGCAGCCGAACTTGCACTCTGTGTGTCCTTGATCGGACGCCGCGGGGCCCATGTCGTAGTGAATCTCACTGCAAGGGCCGCATGGGCCGGTGTCGCCCATCTGCCAGAAGTTGTCTTTCAGGCCCATTTCGTAGATGCGTGACTTGTCTATACCTTGAGCGACCCACAGGTTATAGGCCTCGGCATCTCGATCAATACCGGCTTCACCTTTGAAGATGGTCACGTACAGCTTGTCTTTTGCAATGCCGAACCACTCCGCCGAGGTGATCAGCTCCCAGGCGTAGGCGATTGCGTCTTTCTTGAAGTAGTCGCCAAAGGAAAAATTGCCCAGCATCTCGAAGAACGTGTGATGGCGGTTGGTGAACCCGACATTTTCAAGATCGTTGTGTTTGCCGCCGGCGCGCACACATTTCTGCGAACTCGTGGCGCGGGTATAATCGCGCTTTTCGAGGCCGAGGAAGACGTCTTTGAACTGATTCATCCCCGCATTGGTGAACAGCAGGGTGGGATCGTTCTGCGGGACGAGCGACGACGAATGCACCTCCTTGTGCTCCTTCTGCACAAAGAAATCCAGGAATTTGCGGCGGATTTGAGAGCCGGTCAGCATGGAAAGTCAATTCTAAACGATAACCACAGACCGAAATGAAAACCGCAGAGGACGCCGGTGACGCGGAGGGAATCGCTTCAACCGCAGAGAATGCGGGGGAAGAAAGGGGGGGCCGCGCGGCACATCGCGCGGCCCGCGAGACGTTTGCCCGCAGAACGCACTACTTCACCGCGTCGGCAGTTTTCTCGGTGCCTTTCTTGACTTCGTGACCCGTGGCTTTCACACCCTTCTTGATGCCGCTGCCGGTTTTCTTCGCCGCCTTCTCGGTCGCGGAGCCGGTTTTGTCGGCGGCCTTTTCCGTACCTTTCGCGGCGGTCTTGGCGCCCTTTCCCGTATCCTTGGCTGCGACCTTCGCGCCTTTTCCGGTGTCCTTGGCGGCGGTCTTGCCGCCCATCTCAGTATCTTTTGCGGCGGTCTTGGTGGCGTGTCCGGTCTTTTTGGCTGCCTTCTTCATCTCGGTGCCAGCGCCGGTGGTTTTATCTTTGTCGGTGCTGCCTGCGTCCTGAGCGCGCACGAAGGGCGCTGCGCTAAGTAAAAGCGTCACAACAAGCGCTGCCAATTTCATTTTCATAGGGTTCCTCCTCAAGCTGTAGCTGAGATCGATTGTATCCAACATTTGCGCGACCGACGCAAACTCACGCGCTCTTAATCTTTGAGGTGCGGAATCCGAGTGCCAGGATCGCCTTCACGGTCTCCATGGCCGTGGCGCGGTCTCAAATTTTCTCTGACTCGGACAACTCTTCGCAGGGGACAGGGCTGGAATGGAGTTTGCGCAACATCGTCTCGCGCCGGCCCCCAGCGCCAGCCATGGCCAGGCTCTGTTGCGCCCAGATTTCGTGCCCGTTGCGCGAGACTTTTTCAGTTAGCTCCTCCACCTCTCTTGGCAGGCGGACTTTCGAGGTGTCAATGGGAACGGGGCGGTAGTGGTGCGAGCTCATGCCGATTCGCTCTCCAGCATGCTCAGGGTTTCGTCGCCGACATCCCATTTTTTCAGGATTGTCACTATGGTCTTGGTGCCGAAGCCCGCACGGGCGAGTTGGCGGAAGATGCGTGCTGTTTCTTTCTGGTCTTTTGGTTTTTTCAGCCGCTTTTTGCGCAGGTAGTCGCGCGCCTGTTTTTCTTCGCTCACGCCTTCGTAGGCGGACTCTATAGCTTTGGCGATCACCTCGCCGTGCACGCCGCGAGTCTTCAATTCTGTGATCACGCGTGTGCGGCCAAATTTCTGATTGTCCCGCCGCAGCGACGTGTAGGACGCGGCGTACTGAGAATCGTTCAGGTAGCCCTGATCCTTGAGCCGCCGGATCACCAGTTCGATCAGCGTCTGCCCGTATTCGCTCTCGGCCTCTTCGACGCGGGCGCGCATCAGGCGCTTGAGTTCGGCAACTGTCCGCATGCGTCGCGCGAGCGCGCCGACGGCGTACTCGTAGAGTTCGTCCTCGGAGTAAGTCTTTTTCTTTGGACGCGGGAACGACATAGGTTAACCATAGCGCAAGTGACCAGGGAAAACGAATGGCGAGGCCTGGAATTCGAAATCGATCTTTTCTTTTCCGGAAGTCCCTCGGGGGCTGAAGCCCGCGATGCAGGGCGAACAATCGCAGCGTTGAAACGCTGCGCCACCCAAAAACAAAGGGCGCGCTTAACACGCGCCCCGCCCAACGAGAGAATCACTAGAGAAGGCAAGTTCCGAGACCTAAACGCCGAACCCTCAAGAATTGCGCCCTAAACCTACCGCGCACCGAATCCGGCGGATTGCATCGACTGCCGTGAAATGTCGGCGGTCGAAGCGATGCCTTGCATGCGCAGCTTGAAGTCGTCGGCGTTGGAGGCGTTCTCCAGCGCGGTTTCGTAATTGACCAGGCCCGCCTGGAAGAGGTCCCAGAGCGACTGGTCGAAGGTCTGCATGCCGTACTGCGACGTACCCGCCGCGATGGCGTCGCGAATCGCTCGCGTCTTTTCCGGTACGAGAATACATTCGCGGATGTAGGCCGTGTTGATCATTACTTCGACGGCAGGTACTCGCCCTTCGCCGTCGCAGCGGCGCACCAGCCGTTGGCTGACAATGGCGCGGAGTACGGCGGCCAGCTGCATGCGGATCTGCTTCTGCTCCGGTGGCGGAAAAATGGAAATGATGCGGTTGACGGTTTCGACCGCGTCCAGCGTATGCAACGTGGAGAACACCATGTGGCCGGTTTCTGCGGCGTGCAGCGCCGTGCTGATGGTTTCCAGGTCGCGCATTTCACCGACCAGAATCACGTCGGGATCCTGACGGAGGGAAGCGCGTAACGCCGCTCCGAAAGAAGGCGTATCCACCTGGATTTCGCGCTGGTTGACGTAGCCTTTCTTGTCGCGATGCAGGAATTCGATGGGATCTTCAATAGTGACGATGTGTTCCGCGCGGCACGAGTTGACGCGGTCTACCATGGCAGCCAGCGTGGTGGACTTGCCGGACCCGGTCACGCCCGTTACCAGCACCAGGCCGCGGGGCATGTCGCAAATCTGTTCCACTACTTTCGGGAGGAACAACTCATCGAGCGCGCGAATCTTGGTGGGAATGACGCGAAGCACCAATCCCACGTTCCCGCGCTGCTGAAAGATGTTTACACGGAAGCGTCCCAGGCCCGCCACGCCGTAGGCCATATCAATTTCCGTGGTCTCTTTGAATTTCTGTTTTTGCCGGGCCGACATCATGCTGAAGGCCATGGTCAGCATGTCCTCGGCGCTGACGCGGGGCTGCTCGGTTAACGGCGTCAGTTCACCGTCGATACGGAGGTGAGGATAATTTCCTACCTTCAGGTGCAAGTCGGAAGCTCGCCGTTCCGTTGCTATGCGCAGGAGATCGTCAATATTCATGAAGAGTTTTCCGTGGAAGCTCTTTAGCATGATGAACCGAGTCGTCACCTTCCCCAAGATGACCTAGGTAACGGGTGAGGGGTGGTCGTCGGACACAGCCTTCAGTGTGTGAATGGGAGCAATCAGGCGCGAACAGCGCGCTCCACAACATGGGTAGTCGCCGCAACCTTGCCCTCACCCTGCCACTTTCGCGATAGCCCTTCGAGCTGAGCCAGCACCTTCTCAATGTCCTTCATGCGATCGGTAATACCGTAGGTGACGGCCGGCGGGATGGTCTGCTCATAATGGCGGAAGACAAAACCCGCACCTTCCAGCGTTCGCAGCCGTTCGGTCAGCACGCGCGCGGAGATTCCCTCGATCTGCCGCCGAAGTATCCCGAAGCGCGTTGGGCCGTTAGTGCTGAGCGCCCAGAGAATGTGCATCGTCCAGGGTCGCGTGAGCAACTCCAGCAGCCCGCCGATCGCGCAGGGGGACGGGGTTTTAGAGGATCGCGGGACGGGAGTCATATGGATACTAGGTTACTCTAAAGTTCCTACTATGTAAAGAGATTGTAGTTATTTTTTGTAACCAACAACCCACGCCAGCTATCAAATCTGCTGAAGTCGGAGGATTCCATGACATTACTTCGCATCGACTCCAGCGCCCGGCGCAACTCAGTGTCGCGGCAACTTACCCAAAGGTTTGTCGAAAAGGAACATCCCGGGGGACAGGTGATTGAGCGCGACCTGGCCACTACGTCTCTTCCCCTGATTACCGACGAGTGGACGCTCGCCGCGTATTCCGACCCTGCTAGTCTGACTCCCGCGCAACGGGAGACCCTTTCCGTTTCCGACACGCTGGTCGAAGAATTACTGGCCGCGGACACAATCGTAATCGGCGCGCCCATGTACAACCTTACGGTTTCCGCTCCGTTAAAAGCCTGGATCGATCAAATCGTCCGCGTCGGCCGCACGGTCCTTACGGCGCCGCCGGCGCAGAAGGCGTTCTGAAGGGGAAGAAGGTGGTCGTCGGACACAGCCTTCAGTGTGTGAATGGGAGCAATCAGGCGCGAACAGCGCGCTCCACAACATGGGTAGTC
>WNFD01001051.1_pt1 | contig 30372 bp, 28 predicted proteins | sample 5400491 | NCBI WGS metagenome assembly WNFD01 (sample SAMN13153343, study PRJNA577476) | soil metagenome | isolation source: 120 cm saprolite under Douglas fir tree site 2 hole 2 replicate 2 | place: USA:California | collected 2015-04-18
TCAGGCTCTGGCGACCGTCCAGCATGGCTTGCCGGCGAGCGGGGTCGCGCACCAGCTCGAGCGCCTGGCCGAACGCTGCATCGGAATCGGTCTTTCGCGTCGTGTACCTTTGCTCGTCGTCATCCGTTGCAGTCTGAAGATAGCTGACGACGCGCCGATCGGCGCCGGCGAACTCGCGGATACCGACGGTGACGAATTGCGCCTGCCTGGCGACACGGATGCTTTCCGCCAGCGCCGCCGACACCTGTGATATGGCGTACCATCCCGCCCCCGCGATCACGATCGACAGCAGAATGAGGAGCCCGGCAAGCGCCAGGATTCGCAATCGGATTGACAGATTTTTGAACATTTTGCGACGACCTGAGGTCGGAGGGGAAGTCGGGCGAATACGCAAAAAAACGGCTGGGGCCGCTTCCTCCGGTGTTTCTTGGATCACCATCGGCTCGCTGGCAGCTGAACTGACGATGCCACGAGGTCTCTGCCAGAGCCCCATTCCGTCTCATGCTTGACCGGAATGGCGGGCTCAAGACCAAAGAAGGGCCATCGCGAGAATTCGGGTTACGATCGCAATATTGCGGTCATCATGCCATCGAATTGCCATCGCTTGGCTCGCGCCGGACGGATTCAAGATGTAAAAAGCTGAACCAGCGTGGCTAGCCGTTCCGCGGTGACCCGCGAGAGTGACGAAGCGCAGGCAATTGTTGGGCAAGTTATTTTCAAGGAGTTTGCGTCCGGGATCAGTCGTGACGGAAATTGTGGGCCGACCGGTCTGAAATTGGCAGCCCTACGTGGAAGCGATCCGAACCCTGGCGGAGACGATTACGCTTCTGCGTTGCGGCCCGGACCGCGGGCGAAATCGACGCCACCTTGCACGGCGAATTCGGCGCGATCCTCGGCTGGATCGAAGCGCAAATCGTTGGGATAGCCGCGGGGGGGGAGTGTCGGTGGGCGGCCCGAGACATAGGTGACATTTCGTACCGGACACCTGGGTTACACTTTTCGCTTTTTTCAAGCGGGAGGTGTGGATGCCGTGGAAAGCGAGTTCGGTTATGGAAGAACGCCTTCGCTTTGTTGCCCGCCTGCTGGAGGGCGAGGCCATGACGGACGTGTGCCGGGATTTCGGCGTATCGCGCAAGACCGGCTACAAGATTTTCGATCGCTACAAGGAGCACGGGCTGGAGGCCCTGAGCGATCGCTCCAGGCGGCCGGTCCGCTATGCCAATCAGCTACCGCAGCCGATCGAGAGCCGCGCAAGATCCTCGAGCTCGTGGTCAGACGGCTCGATGGGGACGTCAGAGTTCCGGCCAAAAGCACCATCCATGCGGTTCTCGATCGTCACGGCCTGGTCAAGCGCGGCGGCGGGCCGCGCCACCGCGCGCGCGACGCCCGATGCTCAGGCCAGTAATTTCAAGAACTCGCCGTGATTCATGGGGTGCGAAAACATTCCGAAGTTGTGGGTCAACGCCATGTCCTGCGCCTCTTGGCTCAGCGTAGCCGTACAATCCTTCAGCGTTACGACGTCGAATCCGCGTTCGTAGGCGCTGCGCATGGTTGATTCCACACAGCAGTTTGTGAGAAAGCCGGCCAGCACCACGGTCTGAATTCCCTTGCTTCGCAAGATGAAATCGAGATTGGTGCTGGGAAAGGCGTCAAGACCGCGTTTGCCTTCGATAACGATGTCTTCAGGGTGCGGCTTCAGCACGTCGACGATTGCTGCGCCCCACGATCCCTTGCGGAAGGCCTTGTTGTCGACAACGCCCTTGAGGATTCCATAGGGATGGGCGGTGAGTTCGCCGTACCCGTCGGCAAAACTGATAGGCGCATGCATGACGGTGGCGCCGGCGGCACGGCCCTTGTTCGCGACTTCCACCGTATTGGCGAGCATGTTGTTCGACTGCATGACGTCTTTGACGCCATCATGAAAAACGCCACCCACCGTCGTAAAATCGTTCTGATACTCGATCAGGACAATGGCTGTTGTCTCCGGCTTCATTGGCTTTTCTCCCGTCGTTTCCTGCTTCTCTTCCCTCTTTGCGCGGGATCGATCGAAGCGATGCCTACCCCTGTTCGGGTCGAAAATCGTATCGCGTATACTGGCGTGGCGGGTAACAGCCCGTTGTTACATATGCGCGAAAGGCCCGGTCCATCGGCCCTCCAATGGAAAAGGGTGGCGGCGCCGTCCTGCCCGTAGTACTTTTGGGCGGTCTGCTCGACGCGTGTCATGCGGAGGTGCTCATGTGCAAGATCTTCATCAGCGCTGACCCGGCTTTCTACGAGACGTCTACCCGGTCGATACGGCTGCACGGGGTCGTGACCAGCATTCGGCTGGAAACGCTTTTCTGGAGCGTGCTGGCCGAGATCGGCCGGCGTGACGACATGAGCCTCAGCCAGCTCATCACTAAACTTTACGATGAGATTACCGAAGCCCACGGTGAGGTTGAGAATTTCACCTCCTTCCTGCGCGTGTGCTGTCTGCGTTATCTGTCGCTGCAGATCTCTGGCGGTATCCCCGGCGACGTTTCGGTTCCGATCCGTTCGTTGGATGCGGATGCCGTGCTCGCGCGGGAGCAAGCCTCTTACAGTTCTACCGTCCCGGCGATTTGAACGACCGCCGTGTCGCCGCCACGCGCGAACGTCGTCAAATCGGGAAGGCGCGTTGCCCCCGCTGCACCGTGATCCATTTGAGTTCGGTCATTTCTTCCATCGAAAAGCGACCACCCTCACGACCGTAGCCGCTGTTCTTGACACCGCCGAATGGTACGTGCGGCTCATCTGAGACCGTGCAGTCGTTGAGGTGGACCATTCCGGCATCCAGCCCGAACGCGAGATCGAGGGCTTTCTGCATATCATTGGTAATCACGCCCGAGGAAAGTCCGTAGTCAGTGGCGTTGGCTATCTCAAGCGCCTCTTCGTGATTACGGATCTTGATGATTGAGGTTACTGGACCAAAACTTTCCTCATGAAAGATGCGCATATCGGGAGTAATCCCGCTCAGCTTACTGACGGCGTCTTCGACATGATCATCGATAACAGCGCATTGCGTACCCCGTATCAGAGGACCGATGACGGTGTCAGGCTCACGCGGATCGCCGACCTTAAGGCTTTTGGCGACCGCGACGAACCGCTCACAAAACACATCGAAGATTGGCTCTTCGACGAGAATGCGCGAATTAGCCATGCAGACCTGGCCCTGGTGAAAGAAGATACCGAATGCGGCTGCTTTGACCGCGTAATCGACATCCGCATCGCCCAGAACGATCAGTGGGCTCTTGCCTCCCATCTCAAGCGTGAAACGTTTGAGAGTCTTGGCGGCTTCCACGGCGAGATGCCGCCCAGTCTGCGTCGACCCGGTAAATGTAATCATCCGGACACGGGGATCGGCGAAAATGGCGGCTCCGATTTCGGACGCCGGACCGGGAATGACGCTGAGCAGGCCTGGTGGAAGTCCCGCCTCGTCAAACACCTCGGCAATCTTGAGGCCGGTGACCGGGGTAAGCTCCGAGGGCTTCAAGACGAATCCGTTACCCGCCGCCAACGCCATGACCACCTTCTTCATGGCGAGAAGAAACGGTGCGTTGAACGGTGCGATACCGGCGATCACACCAAGTGGCTGACGTATGGTGAACCCGAATTGCCCGGGTGCCGTCAACGGCATGGTCTCTCCTGGAGACCGGCGCATTTCAGACGCGGCAGTACGCAACAGGTCGAAGCAGTACCCGACCTCGAAGCCCGCCTTGCCAGCAACTGACCCGGATTCTGCAACGAGCACGTCGGTAATCTCTTTGGCCTTTGCTGCGAGAACATCGGCGGCGCAGAAAAATACTGTCTCGCGTTCCGAAACCGGCATCGCGGCCCAAGCCCTATAGGTCTGGTGCGCAGCCGTGATAGCGCGCTCCGTCTCTGCTTTGCCAGCCTGCTGCACGCGCGCGAAAAGTTCGCCGGTCGCCGGATTCATGCTGTCCGTCAACTCATTGCGCAGGGAGCGCGTCCACTGGCCGGCTACATAAAGATTGTAGTTCGGCGTTCCATCAATCATCTCAAATGGTGCAGTCACCAAACTCTCCTCATGACCAATTCCAACGCGGGTGATTTATTTGAGAACTTCGCAAACCGTCCGGTGATCAAGCCTGAAGGTGCTACCGCTACAGGCTGAAACGGCATTCCACCAGGCGTCCAGTGACTCGCGATCGCAGCGGAGCTTGACGCTCATGCCGTCGGCGAACTTGATCCATTCCGCAAACCGGTGGCTCGGCACCGCGATCACCACCGGAATATCCGCGCTCAAGGCGCGCTCGACCAGGTACGAAAGGCCTTTGCCCTCACGCTCCTGCCGTCCGAACCGGTTGACGATCACGAGGTCCGCGCCTTGATCGATCGCGCTGGCGACCTGCGCGCCTGCGTCGAGCAACTGGCCGACATCCAGCCTGCAGCCCGTCGCACAAGCACCGAGATTTTGAAACAGTTGCAGTTCCTCGCCGGTATGGACCAGCATCGCCGACAATTTCGGTGCATCGACGCAGTGATGACCGAGCTGAACAAGTCCGACCGCGCGGTATCCGCGGCTGTTCAAATCGGAAGCAAAGGCGCGCAGGATTTCGTCCGGATCCTGATCCTGCTCGTAGACCAGCGCCGCGAGGTCGCATTGGGAGTCAAACATGACGCACCTTCTCCATTTCGCGACATTCAAGGACTGATCGCGGCGGGATCGCCGCCGCGATCATCAATATCAAGTTACGCGCGTGCCTCGTTGATGATCTGGAGCTGGGTAAACTCCGCGAGACCTTCTTCGGCGAATTCGGTGCCGATGCCGGATTGCTTGGCCCCGCCGAACGGGATGTGCGGCGCCATGTCGAGGTGCTTGTTGATCCACACCGTTCCGGCCTCGATCTGGCTCGCCATCTTGTGCGCCCGCGCTGTATCCGACGACCAGACCGACGCCCCCAGCCCGTAATTGGTCGCATTGGCGCGTCTGATCACGTCGTCATTGTCGGAATATTTGATCACCGGCAGCACCGGCCCGAACTGCTCCTCGTCAACCAGCCGGGAGCCTTCCTTGATGTCGCGAACGATGGTCGGCTGAATAAAATAACCGGGGCGATCCATCGCAGCACCACCGGCAATGATGTTGCCGTTCTTGCGGGCGTCTTCCAGGAAGACCTTGACCTTCTCGTACTGCATCTTGTTCTGCAGCGGCCCAAGCTTGGTGCCCTGTTTGGAGCCATCGTCGACGACGGTACTTTTGGCGATCGCCACGAGTTCGTCGCAGATTTCATCGTAGACCGACTCGTGCACGTAGAGCCGCTTGATGGCGAGGCAGACTTGTCCTGAGTTCTGGAACGCGCCCTCAAAGATCCCGGGCGCGACCTTCTTCGGATCGACGTCGTCGAGCACGATACCGGCGTCGTTGCCGCCCAGTTCCAGCGTGATCCGCTTCAGGGTTTGCGCCGCGCTCGCCATTACCTTCTGGCCGGTCGCGGTCGAACCGGTGAACGAGATCTTGCGAATGTCCGGATGCTTGGTCATGGCGTCGCCGAGATCGTTGGCGTCGGTAATGACGTTCAACACGCCCTTGGGCAGGATGTCCTTGACCAGTTCAGCGAATTTAAGCGTCGACAGCGGCGTGGTCGGCGCCGGCTTCACGACCAGCGTGTTGCCGGCCAGCAGCGCCGACGGCAATTTGAAGCTGAGGATCAGCAGCGGATAATTCCAGGGGATGATGGCGCCGACGACGCCGAGCGGGCGTCGATGCGCCTCAACACGGCGGTCCCCGCTGTCCTCGATCACCCGCATCGGCAGGTCGAGCGAGCTGAGATAGCGGAAGAAGGCGGCCATGCCCATGACTTCGCCGGTTGCGTCGGCGAGCGGCTTGCCCTGCTCGCTGGTCAGGAGGCGAGCCAATTCGTTGACGTTCGCTTCGATGACCTCGGCCATCTTGGTTACGAGCTTGCGGCGCTCCTCGATCGGCGTTGCCGCCCAGGCCGGAAAGGCCGCCTTGGCCGCGGCCACCGCGATATCGAGCTGGCCTTTCGAGGCACGCGGGCACTGCGCCAGCACTTCCTCGGTCGCGGGATTGAGAACGGGCATCGTTTGGTCGCCGGGAACCATCTCCCCGTCGATGAGAAGGTTGAAATCGCTCATTGGCTTTGCTCTCCCTTTCGAACGGACCCCTTTGGAAGTCTCGTTATATTCGACCGTATATCATGGCTTTGACCGGCAGACTACCGCTGGAGGTGCATCGGCCGGTCGAAAAAGCGGGCTGGACGCGGCCCGTTGCAACGATATATTCCATCGATATATTCCACGGAATATAACGCATATGTCAGGAGCTTGACGATGGAGATCGACACCCAGGCCCTTACGACGTGCGAGGTCGCAGCCGATGGCGGCGCCATTTCGCTCGGTTTCGTTGATTCCGCAGGCAACCCCGCGACGATCCGGCTTTCCCTGAACCAGGTCGGGGCGCTCGCGATGACGCTGCCGGGTTTGATCGACAAAGCGCTTCAGACCCGCTTCGGCGATCAGAGCCTCCGCTACGCCTACCCACTGGCGTCGTGGGTGGTCGAGCAATCGTCCGATCCCAAGGAAGTCATGGTCACGCTGCGGACCGTCGATGGCTTTAGCGTCTGCTTTTCCATCCCGCGTCAGCAGCAGGGCGAACTCGGCGAGGCGCTTGTCGCCCAGCGGGCGTCAAATACAACCCTACTTGTGAACTAGGTTCGGTTCCCAAGCCCCTCAAATTTGTTGTGTCCCGTGCGATCAGCCGTGTAAGTCCGGGCGTCCGATCTGGAATGGTTCAATGCGAATCTGGCTGGTAGCGATCATGGTTGCGTTGGCTTCGTCGTCCGCATCCGCATCCGAAATCCGAGTGATGGCGGCCGGGAGTCTGAAAGACGCGTTCTCGGCGATATTCGCCGACTACGCAAAACTCTATGGCGGCAGTTTCGCTCCGGTCTGGGGACCGTCCGGTGTGCTGCGCGAGCGCCTGCAGAAGGGCGAGGCGTTCGACATCTTTGCGTCGGCCGGATTACCGCATGCGCAAGTCCTGACCGAGGCTGGCGTGTCTGGTCCCAGCGTGCTGTTCGTGCGCAACGCCTTGTGCGTGGTGACCGACGCTGATCGCCAGTTCGATGCCGGAAACCTGGTCGAGACGCTGCTCAAGCCGGAGATCAGGATCGGGACGTCGACACCCGTTTCCGATCCGGCTGGTGATTACACTTGGGAGATGTTTCACAAAATCGACGCCCAGCGGCCCGGCACCTTCGAGAGCTTGTCCAAGAAGGCACAACAATTGGACGGCAGTGCCGCCACCGCAGCCCCTGTGAACGGCCGGCCGCGAATGCTGGTCGCACTCGACGACCGCCAGATTGATTTGTTCATCTCTTATTGCTCCGGCGCTCGCGCGATCGTCAAAGCGTCGTCGAAATACAAATCGCTCGGGCTGCCGCCGGAGCTTACGGTCGACGCCGAATATGGGTTGACGGTCTCTCGCAAAGCAACGCCGGGCGCCGCGGATTTCGTGATGTATCTGTTGTCACCACAAGGACAGGCCAGCCTAAAGTCCTTTGGCTTCATTCCAGTAGCTATTCCTGCAGAGCAAATTGGAAAATGAAGGAAGGCTGGACCGATTGTCTTGCGCCAGCTTACTCCCAACAAATTTAAGCTTGGCTCCTGGACGTCTTCCGGGAACGTCCAATCTCAGATCGCAATGCGGTCAATTCCCTTCGGACGGCGGTCGCCGCGGCGCGTTCGATCCTTCGATACCGAGCAACGAGAGACGTGCCAAAAGGTGTGAGTACGGCGCCGCCGCCGTTTTTACCGCCGGTCTGCCGCTCCACAGCAGCATGCCCGCAGATATGATTGATCTCATCAACCAGGTCCCACGCGCGCTTGTACGACATATCCATCGCGCGACCCGCCGCCGAAATCGAACCACACGCCTCGATTTTCTCAAGCAACTGAATCTTGCCGGGCCCGATTCGGCTTTCCGGATCAAGATCGATACGGACACTCAAAGAAGGCAGAGATTTCGCCTCGACTTTGCTCATACTTGTCCCGCCTGTATTTAGTGGGCAACGACATAGAATACCTGAAACGGAGCGTTTATTCCATCCAAGTCCGAGACATTGAGCGGTAATTTAGGACCATGTTTTTGGTGGGCAATACAGCAGGCGGCTTCCATAATTGTGGGCCGCGGCACCAACGGCGTCTTTCCTCGAGACGTCCGTTTTTTGCAAATATTGAAGCAGATGCCTACGGAAACGCTTTGATTCGAGGGGCCCCACCGGGCATTGCCGTTGTCCAGCGCTTATTCAACCGGACGAGTTCAAATGAAATGTTGGTAACGGGGCAAGAGCTCCTAACTAGGCCGCGCTATGGATAAGCGAGCGTGCCAAGTCAGTTGAGGGCACGAGTCCTTCGAGCCGATGGGATCACGCTGCGCGCGCCGGCGGGCCGGCGGCTTCCAGTTCGGCAACTTCTTCATCGGTGAATACGCGGCTGCGCGTCAAAAACCTCACGCCTTCGGGCGCTTCCGCGGAAAATCCGGAACCGCGTCCGGGCACCACGTCGATGATGAGTTGGGTGTGCTTCCAGTATTCGAACTGGGCGGCTCCGATATGGAACGTACAACCGGCAATTTCTCCCAACAGCACATCTTGCGGTCCGACGCGAAAGTCGCCGACCGGGTAGCACATCGGAGATGATCCATCGCAGCAACCGCCGGACTGGTGGAACATGAGAGCGCCGTGCTGAATCTTAAGCCGAGCAAGCATCTCGGCGGCCTTGTCCGTTATCTCGACCCGATTGACCATCGCACCATCCCTCGTGGACAAAGAACGCAAGCGCGGGTCATCCCCGCGCCTGTGCTCCATACTGAATTTAGAAGAAGCCCAGCGGCTTGGTCGAATAGCTCACCAGGACGTTCTTCGTATTCTGATAGTGGTCGAGCATCATCTTGTGGTTTTCGCGACCAATACCGGACTGCTTGTAGCCGCCAAACGCGGCATGCGCAGGATAGGCGTGATAGCAGTTCGTCCAAACGCGGCCGGCCTGAATCTCACGCCCGAACTTGTAGGCCCGATTGCCGTTTCGGGTCCACACGCCTGCGCCGAGGCCGTAAAGCGTGTCGTTGGCGATTGCGAGCGCGTCAGCTTCGTCCTTGAATTTCGCGACCGAAACGACCGGTCCGAAGATTTCTTCCTGGAAGACACGCATCTTGTTGTGACCTTCGAAAATCGTCGGTTCGACATAATAGCCTTCGGCAAGTTCGCCCTCGAGTTTCGCGCGCTTGCCGCCGGTGAGCGTCTTGGCGCCCTCCTGCTTGCCTATGTCGAAATAAGACAGAATTTTCTCAAGCTGGTCGTTGGAGGCCTGTGCGCCGATCATGGTTGTGGCGTCAAGCGGATGGCCCTGCTTGATCTTCCTGGTACGCGCAATGGCTCGTTCCATGAATTTGTCGTAGATCGATTCCTGCACCAGCGCACGGCTCGGGCAAGTGCAGACCTCACCCTGGTTAAGGGCGAACATGGTAAAGCCTTCGAGCGCCTTGTCGAAGAAATCGTCGTCGGCGTCCATGACGTCGGCGAAGAAGATATTCGGCGACTTGCCGCCCAGTTCCAGGGTAACCGGAATGATGTTGTCCGAGGCGTACTGCATGATCATGCGCCCCGTCGTCGTCTCGCCGGTAAAAGCGATCTTCGCGATGCGTTTGTTCTGCGCGAGTGGCTTGCCCGCCTCAATACCAAAACCGTTGACGACATTGATAACCCCTGGCGGAAGGATATCGGCGATCAGCTCCATCACTGCCAGGATGCCAAGCGGTGTCTGCTCGGCGGGCTTGAGCACCACACAATTGCCAGCGGCAAGTGCCGGCGCCAACTTCCACGTCGCCATCAGGATGGGAAAGTTCCACGGAATGATCTGACCGACCACACCAAGAGGCTCGTGATAATGATAGGCCACGGTGTCGTGATCTATCTCGGAGATACCACCTTGCTGGGCCCGCACGACGCTGGCGAAATAACGCCAATGATCGACCACAAGCGGCATGTCGGCATACGTCGTCTCGCGGATTGGCTTTCCGTTGTCGAGCGTCTCGACCAACGCGAGCAGGTCCAGATTGGCTTCCAGCTTGTCCGCGATCTTGTTCAGAATGCGCGAGCGTTCGGCTACCGACGTCTTGCCCCAGCCATCCCTGGCCTTGTGGGCGGCGTCGAGCGCGAGTTCGATATCCGCTGCGGAAGAGCGTGGAACCTCGCAGAGCTTCTTCCCGGTGATCGGGCTCGGATTGTCGAAGTAGCGTCCCTCGGTTGGCGCCACCCATTTGCCGCCGATGAAATTGTCGTATCGGTCGCGGATGAGAAGCTGCTTGGAGACCTCATCCAGAGCCTGCTGAAACATGGCATTTCTCCCTGATTGTTGCGCTTTTTGGTGTCGTAGATTGGTGTCGTAGGGTTGCGTATTTCCGACAGCATTACCGAGGCTGGTGCCTCCATTGCGAGCCGGCCCGCAACAGGGCCGGTCTTTGCCTATTTGAGGTACTTTGACCTCGGGCGTCGCCGTCTTCAGATTTATCGCAAGCGGGACCACCAAAGAGTGTGCTCCCGTCCAAATGTCCCGTCAACGTTATATTCAAATGAATATGTCGCCCATCCAGTCGCAATTCTTTCGACGGCGCCCGGACCTCGGGACGCGTGGCCCAGCTGCTCGCGGACATATGAGCCGACGGCAGCCGCTGCCCGTTACGTCATCAGCCTCAATCGTCTGAAGTTTTCTTTAAAGACGAGACGGCCGACGATTTTGGAAAATATCGTGATTACCAATTGCGGAAATGAAACTTGCGACGCTTGCCGTTCGAAGTGGAACGAACGGCTTGTCACCATCCCGGCAGCACTTCTTGATTTGGCCAACGGCGGCGTGGCTGATGCAGTCTACAGGAAAGAAAGTCGCGTCGGCGCGGCTGATCAGTCCCGGCAGCGCCGTCAACTTTTCTTCAATGCCTCCGTCATGCGAAAGTACCGAGCCTCCCCTCCTTGCGACGATCGCTTTCAATTGATCGATCAATCCGGGGCGTCCGCCAACATAGAGCACCGTAAGACCGTGCAGATCGTGTTCGACGCTTAAGCCAGATTCGCCGGTTTCATCGATCTTCAGTTCGGCTTCGAGCGCGACGACTTCGCGTTGAAGTTGATCATTTTGCTTATTCAGGGTGGCCACAAATTTGTGCGCCTTTTTTACCTGGTCTTCCAGTTCGGCTACCCGCGCGGCCAATTGGTTCGAATGAGCTTTTTCCGTATCCAGCCGCTGTAGAAGCGCCGACGTGGTGATTGCACCCGTCGTCAATTCGGCGGCCGTCCGCGCGGCTATTTCCCGTCGGCGAACTTCCGCTTCGAGGTCTTCAACTTTGCGCAAAAGCTCCGAGCGCTCGCGTGAGGTCTCTAAAAGACGGGCCTCCTGCCGAGAAATCTTCTCGTCGCGTTCACCGAGTTCCCGTTCGAGCGTACGCAATCGCACGATGTCTATCCGGTTGGACGAGCCAACCATATGCGACAACATATGCACTTGGCCGAAAGCCTCTTCAACGAGAGGACGGTCGGTTGCAGGATGTGTCAGAACGGCCCAGTAGCCGCCGGGAATGCCGCCTTGTTCGAACGCCTCAAGCCAGAGATCTCTCACCTGGGCCCTGCTCGAGGCTTTCGCAAAACGCCTGATAGCCGCTTCGTGGCGATTATCCAGCGTCTTGTTCAGTAATTTTCCGATGAGATCGTGCTTGCCCGCGGCGTTAACACCGTAGCTGTGCAGCGTATGATCCGACGCGGTTTTGGCGGAGACCTCGCCTAGCTTGACGAAGAATTGACGCAACTCGGCGGCCGAAAGGCATGTGCCGATAATCGAGCAATGAAGCGAGGGCGTTATATCCCAAATCTTGGACCTTCGGCCCTTTGCGTCGGTCACGACGAGCGGCGGGGGATCGTCTCGCCCGCGAAGCACGAGCGTGCTCATCGCAATTCGCTGATTTTGGTGAACAACGGATAAGTCTGACACTGGATTTTCCGAAACGCTGTAGCTATACGGATATAACGCTATCCCGCATTCCGTTTGCTGGCAATACGTATGGGTCCGATCCTTTGCCGGTCCAAGCCGTGAAAAACCGCCAAAATCAGATAGATCGGGCTGCCAAGCGTGAAGCGCTTGATAAGCGGACATTGAACTTTGGGGATAGGTCATGATTTCCAGACGTGACGATGGCAGCGCTGGAGACGCAGACTACGGACTCATCGGCAAGGGATACGCGCAATACCGCAGGCCGGATCCTCGCATTGCCGCGATGATCGGGCGGGAGCTCGCAAGTGCCCGGACCGTGCTCAATGTTGGCGTTGGTGCAGGTTCCTACGAACCCGTCGATCGTTGGGTCACTGCCGTTGAACCGTCTGCTTCGATGCGTGCGCAGCGACCGTCTTACCTGCCCGTCGCGATCGATGCGGTCGCTGAACATTTGCCGTTTGAGGAGAACAGTTTCGACGCCAGCATGGCGACCTTTACGGTGCATCAGTGGCCCAATCTGAAGGCCGGCCTTACCGAGATGCACCGGGTCACCCGAGATACCGTGCTCATTCTGACTTGCGACCCTGACGAGCTGGACCGCCTTTGGCTTCATGACTACGCGCCGGAAGTCATTTCGGTCGAAGCGCGTCGATACCCTCGGATCGAGACTATCGTAGCGGAATTAGGCGACCCTATCGAGATCATCCCTGTTCCGATCCCGTTGGACTGTACCGACGGCTTCGGGGAAGCTTACTACGGCCGACCGGAATGCTTGCTCGACCCCGCCGCCCGCCGGGCATGCTCCGCCTGGAGTTTCGTCGAGCCATCGGTGGAGGCCCGTTTTGTGAAAGAGCTAGGTCGCGATCTCGAAAGCGGTAAATGGGATGCGAAATACGGGCATCTGCGCGAGCAAGTGCGTTTCGACGGTTCGCTGAAACTCATCGTCAGCCGAATGGAAGCCAAGTAACCGAGCGGCTTGAAAAGTCAGCTTGCGCAGCTTCCACGAAATAAGCGTACGGGTGCCCGCTTTTCGGAGATGCTTGATCGGCCGGCTGCCGCTTTACCTCTGTATGGAACTCGATATATTCCGTCAACTATAACGAACTCTCGGGGTGAATGAGCGAACCTCACTAAATTCGCCAGGCCCATCCGGACAAAAGAGGAAACATGCCGAGCTTGAAGCCTGCTGCACGTTTGAAGAAAGCAGAGAAGATTCGCATCGCGGCTGCGAAAGCGGATAAGCACATTGCGACACAGAAGGATAATGGCGACGAGGCTCTTTATCCGGAGAAATGGGCCAGCTACTCGAAAGGGCTTGCCCACGACGGCAAGGGTGACGTCAAGATCAGGTCCTATAACAGCATGCTGCGTGCACTAAAAACCGGCGCGGAAACTGATTTTGACAAGATCAGTTTAGGCGGGATCGTCCCGCTGGTTGATCCGCAGGCCGGTCTGGCTTTCACGCTGGAGGGCAGTGATCCCCAGTCCTTCGAACTTCCAGCGGCTCCGCCGCTTGCTTCTGCGTGGCGCGCTGGCGAAGCCGTCGAAGCCTACTGGATGGCGCTGCTTCGTGACGTGCCGTTCAGCGAATACGACAGTCACCCGTTAGCCCAAGCCGCGATTGCGGATATCAGCAAGCTTTCGGATTTTCGCGGGCCGAAGGAGGCGGGAACGGTCACCGCCAAGACGTTGTTTAGGGGATTCACGGCAGGCGATTTGGTGGGGCCGTATGTCTCGCAATTTCTGCTAAAGCCGTTCGATTATGGCGCATTGAAAATCGATCAAACGTTCCGGACCTACAGTCCGGAGCTCGACTACATGACCGAATTCGCGGACTGGTTGGCTGTGCAAAACGGGCAAGCAATGGACTCGTTGACGTCGCCGACGCGACCATTCGGGGAGAACGTCGTCGGACCTGCGCGATATCTTCGAGATGGGCGCGGGCTGTCAGCATGCGTGCACGCCGACATTTCGTTTGAACCTTATTTGAATGCATGCCTGGTGCTGCTCACTCAACAGCAGCCGACGCCGTATAGCGAAGGCAACCCATATAACGCGAACCTGACGCAGGCGGGTTTCGGCACGTTTGGATCGGCTTATGCCACGACACAAATCTCAACGGTAGCAGCGCTGGCGCTCAAAGCAGTCTGGTTCCAGAAATGGTTTGTCCACCGGGTATTACGACCGGAGGCCTATGGCGCGTTAGTGCATAAAACGATGCTGCCTGCTTCCCGCCGCTTGCACAAAATCTATCCGGTTCACCCTGACGTACGGAATTCTGACGCGGCGCAGCAAGTGCTCGCTAAACATGGCAGCACCTTGTTGCCTCAGGCTTTTCCGGAGGGATCCCCCTGCCATCCCTCGTACGGCCAAGCGCACGGCGCGGTTGCAGGTGCTTGCGCAACAATTCTAAAGGCGGTGTTCGACGAAAACGCTGTTATCGCCGACCCGAAAATACCAAGCACAGAACTTGGCGAATCAGACGTCGATGCGCTGACGGACTACACCGGACCCGATAGGGAATTGCTGACCGTTGGAGGAGAAGCCAACAAGCTTGCGGCAAATATCGCATTGGGTCGCTGCCACGCGGGAGTGAACTTCAGATCCGACTACGAGCAGTCTCTGATACTCGGAGAAGAGGTTGCCATCAGCATGATGCGCGACCAGAAAGCGACTTTCAACGAGAGTGCCAGTTGGAAATTTACGCGGTTTGACGGGACACTGATGACGATCTAAGCGTTGCTCATGAATTGCGGCTATTTGGCAACGGCTGCTCGATATCCGGTTTGCGGCGCGTTGCGGATTGAAGACAGACATCGCGCGAAGTCCGAAAACCTTCGCAGAAGCGGACTCATTGCACTGCAGAAAAAGCCACACATCGCCGGCAACATGCTCTCCTTGGCGAACGTCACGCTTTCAAGTTTTCGAACGGTGGCCTAGAATTTATCATCGGGTTAATTCGGGCTGCCATCGTTGGATCGCAGCCCTTCCCTGCGCTATAGCAACGCAGCGAACCGATGGCTGATGATGATCGGCCCCTGAGGCATTGCCTCGTTCCCCTCATGTCGATCAGGAATCTCAATCATGAATCAAGAAAACAGCGTTGCTCTAAGCTCGCTTGCACAGGGAGAATTGTTCAAGAGCCGTTGCGCGCGTGCGCTCGGCACCGCCGGACTGGCAATCTTGGTCGGCGTGGCGCCTTTTGGCATTGCGTGTGCCGAGACTGCGCCGGTTGGCGTTCCGGATAAAAGTTTTCCGGAAAGCGTGACATCTACCAAGGACGGCACACTCTATGTTGGCAGCTTCAACCTTGGCGGCGTGGTGAAAGCCGCGTCCGGCGGGAAAGCAGAGCAGTTCATCAAGCCCGGTGCCGCCGGCAGTCGTTCGGTGCTCGGCGTGCTCGCCGACGAGAAGAGCGGCATGCTGTATGTCTGCTCCAATGACATCACCGGCTTTGGCGTTCCCGGCCCGGGCGACACCAAGGGGGCCTGGCTGAAAGTCTTCGATCTCGCCAGCGGCGCACCGAAGGGCAGCTTTGCACTCAGCGACCCGAAATCCCTGTGCAACGACATCGCCGTTGGCGCTGACGGGACCGCCTATATCTCCGACTCGTTCACGCCCAATGTGTACAGCCTGAAGCCGGGTGGCACCGCGCTCGAGGTCTGGGCGACGGATCCAATGTTGGCGCCGGCAAAGGATGGTGTCGGCCTCGACGGCATCGCGTTCGGGTCGGACGGCAATCTCTACGTCACGACGTATATCCCGGCCGCGCTGTTCAGGATCGCCGTCAAGGATGGCAAGGCCGACGCGATCACCGCCCTGAAGACTTCTCGCCCGCTAGACCATGCGGACGCGATGCGCACCTTCGGTGACAGCTTGTTGTTGATCGAGGGGAACGGCAAACTCGACAAGGTCACGATAAAAGGCGACGAGGCCGAAATCGAGACCATCAAGGACGGCTTCGCCGAGCCCGTCTCGGTGACGCAGGTCGGTGATACCGCGTGGGTCGCGGAAGGCAAGTTGTCCTACATCATCGGCGACAACAAGGAGAAGGATCCCGGCCCGTTCACGCTCAAGCCCGTCGCGTTGTCGAAGTAAGGCGCGCTTAGCCCGGAACTTCGAGGGCGCGGCTGGTTCGCGGTCGATCACGTCGAAAACGCGGGCGAAGTGGCCCGCGTTTGATTTTTAACTGGGTACCGTTATGCGATGGCTCGAACTATCAAACGTTCAGGTTCATCCAGACTGCCTTCGGCTCGGTAAAATTGTCGATCGCCGCGGTGCCATGTTCTCGGCCAAGGCCGGAGTCGCGCTCGCCACCCCAAGGCAATCGCACATCGGTATAGCCATAGGTATTGATCCAGACCGTGCCGGCCCTCGCCTTCTTGGCGAAGCGCTGCACGCGTCCCATGTCGCGACTCCAAACGCCTGCGGCGAGGCTGTAAGAGGTGCCGTTGGCGACCCGTATTGCGTCGGCTTCGTCTCGGAACTTGATGACGCTGACCACCGGGCCAAAGATCTCTTCCTGCGAGATGCGCATCTCGTGTTTGACGTTGGCAAACACCGCCGGGCTGATGAAGTATCCGCGGTCGCCGATACGCTCGCCGCCGGTCGTGAGCAATGCGCCCTCCTTCTGGCCAATATCGACGTAGTCAAGGATGCTCTTCATCTGCTTTTCGGAAATCACCGGACCCAGCACCGTCGCGCGGTCACTGGGATCGCCGATCCGAAGTGCTCTCGCACGCGCCGTCAACCGTTCGACCACGTCGTCGTAGACCTTCTCTTGGACCAGCACCCGTGAACCCGCCGAGCACACCTGCCCTGCATTGAAGAAAATACCTGCCGCGGCAGCTTTCGAGGCAGCGTCGAGATCGGCATCGTCGAAGATGACGTTGGCCGACTTGCCGCCGAGCTCGAGCGACACGCGTTTGAAGTTGCCTGCCGCTCCATGCATGATCCCGCGGCCGACGCCCGGCGAGCCGGTGAAGGTGACTTTGTCCACGTCGGGGTGATTGACGAGGGCGTCACCCACGACACGGCCGGGACCCGTAACGATATTGAGCACCCCCGGCGGCAGGCCCGCCTCGAGCGCCAATTCGGCGATGCGAAGCGCCGACAGCGACGTTAGCTCGGCGGGCTTCATGACAACCGTGCAGCCGCACGCGAGCGCTGGCGCGAGCTTCCACATCCCGATCATCAGCGGGAAATTCCACGGTACGATCGCCGCCACCACGCCGACAGGTTCTCGCACCGTGTAGGTCAGCGCGTCGTCGCGCGTGGACACGACCTCGCCGCTGATCTTGTCGGCCCACCCCGCGTAGTAAGTCAGCGTATCGATGGCTGCCGGGAAATCCTGCCGCAGCACCGCCGCGATCGGCTTGCCGGCGTCGAGGCTCTCCAGTTCGGCGATTTCATCGACATGCTTTTTCAAAAGGTCTGCCCATTTGAGCAGGACATGGCCGCGTTCGGCAGCACGCATCGTACGCCACGGACCTTCGAAGGCACGACGCGCAGCGGCCACCGCGCGATCGACGTCGATTTCGTTGCCTTCCGCGATCGTGGCAATGACCTGTTCAGTTGCCGGATTCAGCGATTCGAAGGTACGCCCGGAGGCGGACGAAACGCGCCGGCCATCAATCAGCAGCAGCTTGGGCTTGGCGGCCGGAGTCGCGGGCGACCCGTCGCGAGAATAGCCATATGCAATCGTCATCATATTTCCTCCGATTCTTGTTATCGAACATAGGAGGGTATTTCCCATCGTAAATATGATATGAGTTGCCTATGGCTCGCGGGATATATGAATCACATTTCATAAAGTTGGCTTATCCATGTTGCATATTGAAATCGAGACCGTCTGGCGATTTCACAGGGAAGGCAGCCCGCAGACCGCGGTCGTGATGCTCGGGATCCTCAACGAGATCCGAAAGACCGGAAAGCTCACCAGCGCGGCCAAACATGCCCACCTCTCCTACCGGCACGTCTGGAATCTCGTCGAACAATGGACCGATTTCTTCGGGGTCCCATTGGTCGAAACCCAGCGCGGCAAAGGCACGAAACTGACGGCCTTTGGCGAGAAGCTGGTCTGGGCGGGAGAGCGCATGCAGGCGCGGCTCGGCCCGCAACTGGAAAACCTGGCGCAGGAGCTTGTCACCGAGATCAAGCCGTTTCTGCAGCAACGCCCCTCGGTGATCCGCGTTCACGCCAGTCACGGTTTCGCTGTCTCAAAGCTGCGGGAATTGCTTGACCGTGAGCCCGGCATCGGCGTCGATCTGCGCTATGTCAGCAATCAGAATTCCCTGGTGTCGCTGGCGCAGGGCGCCTGCGACCTCTCGGGCGTGCATTTGCCGCACGGCGAGTTGCGCGCGCAGGGCATTCAGGCTTGCAAGGAGTGGCTCGATCCGCGCGAGGACCGCGTGATCAGTTTCGTCACGCGTGAGATGGGCCTGATGGTCAAGCACGGCAATCCGCTCAAGATCGCATCGCTGAAAGACCTCGTCGATCGCAAGGCTCGCTTTGTCAATCGCGACCACGATTCCGGAACGCGGCTGCTGTTCGATCAGTTGCTAGCTTTGCACAAGATCGACCAAGCTCAAATCAACGGCGCGCAGCAAATGGAGTTCACCCATGCCGCCGTCGCCGCTTACGTCGCCAGCGGCATGGCGGACGCGAGTTTCGGCGTCGAGGCCGCGGCCCGGCAGTTCGGGCTCGATTTCATCCGGCTGCTCACGGAGGATTACTTCTTCGTCTGTAAACGCGCTTTTCTGGAAACAGAGCCGATGCAGCGCGTGCTCGATATCATGAAAGGCCGCGAATTTCATAAGGCCGTCGCAGCGCTGCCCGGATATATCGCCGCCAATACCGGGGCGGTCAGAACCGTAAAAGAGTTTCTGGAGAGGATGGATGCAAGCCGATGAAGGGCGGAGTAAAGCCAATCGCTCCATTCGCGCTCGCCGCAGCTAACATCCTCCCTTCTTCCTATGCATCAGGACTATTTCTGTTTCCACTCACGCCAACCTCTCTTCAGAGGAGCAAAGCAAACGGGAACTGCACGGAGATTGAATTAAATGGCAGCCAAAGCGGCACCGGCTAGACGAAGCGACAGAATACGTTATATTTCATTACATATAACGATCATTCGACACGAGTTCGCACCTATGGACATCGAAAGCAAGTCGCTCACAGCCTTCGAGGTCACGCCGGACGGCAGCGCGATTCTTCTCGGCTTTGTTGATACAGACGGTAAACCAGCCACAATCCGTCTGTCGCTAAACCAAGTCGGAGCGCTCGCCATGACCTTGCCGGAGCTTATCAACAAAGCGCTCCGCTCGCGTTTCAAAGATCAAAGCCTGCGCTACGCCTATCCGCTTGCGTCTTGGACGGTCGAACGGTCGTCTGATCCGACGACCGGAATGGTTACGCTCAGCACGGTGGATGGATTCACTGTCTGTTTCTCGATGCGACGTGAATTGCAAAGCGAACTTGGCGAGGCGCTGGTTACCGAGCATGCGGCGAGACCCCCGGTGCTTGCGAACTAGGCCGAACCCTCGTTGGAGAGCCTTTTCAGACGACGAATCAAGTGCATTCAACACTGTTGCGCGAGCCCACCCGAATGATCCAACATCGCCGCTCAGCGGTCGCTCTCCGCCACGTTGCATTCGAGGATCTGGGCCTGCTCGCGCCCGTCATGGAACGCTGAGGGCTGGGATGTTTCCTTCCGTGAAGCCGCAGTCGATGACCTGCCTCACGAGTCGATCCGAAACGCCAACCTGCTGGTTGTTTTGGGCGGACCCATTGGCGCGTACGAGACCGACGCCTATCCGTTTCTGAAGTCCGAGATTGCCCTGATCGAGCACAGGCTGTCCCGGGATTTGCCGACCTTGGGGATCTGCCTTGGCAACCAACTCATGGCGAAGGCGCTCGGAAGCCGGGTCTTTGCAGGTCACGTCAAGGAAATCGGCTGGGGAAACATCGAGCTAACGAGCGAAGGTGCATCATCGTGCTTGAACACACTTGGGGATGCGGATGCGGTTGTCCTTCATTGGCATGGCGATAGCTTCGACTTGCCCAAGGGCGCACAACTGTTGGCGTCGAACACTCATTATGAGAACCAGGCATTCGCGTATGGGCGCAACGCTCTGGCCCTTCAGTTTCACCTGGAAACCGATCCGCGCCAACTTGAGGAGTGGTACGTCGGTCATACCGTCGAACTCGCCGCGGCGAAAATTTCGGTCACTGAGTTGAGAGCGGCCACGTCGAAATTCGCGAACGGTCTCGCATCTCAGGCGGACCAGGTTTTCACCCGCTGGCTTCGTGAAATTAGCCAGCCCGGTCATCATTTCAGCCGAACGTAAAGGCGTACGCCTGGACGCCGGGGTCGAGGAAGCGGATTTCAAAGGTATGGTCCACTATCGCTCCGGGATCGCGAACAAGCTGATAAAGCCGTTGCGCCGTAACGATGCCCTGCCCTTCTGAATCAATGTCAACGCCGTGTGAGGCACCCGGCGCCGCTCCATCTATCGTGACGCGAAAGCGCACTGGACTGCCGTCGGCGGCAGGTCCTAGAACGAGATGCAAATCCCGCGCGTGGAAGCGATAGACGATGCTGCCATCCTTTTCGTTGAGGACTGCGCGCTCACCGCCAATGGTCCAGTTGCCGACAAGTGACCAGTCATTCAACTGCGGCGGACCCGCTGCATAAACATGGCTCGTGTCCTGAACCACGCCGCCCGGCGAGATAAAATGATCAATCCGGTTATAACCGATGTAAGTCTCGGGTGACTCAACGTCTGCCTTGGCCGACGCGGCTTCTGCCCCGGGTGCATTTACGGCAACAACGCCCATCGGGACGTTGCCATCTCCTGCATCGGCAAGCAGCTTTTGAATGACACGTTCGGATTCGTCATATTCGCCTTCGCCGAAATGATGGTGCCGAATCAGTCCCTTTGCATCGATGAAATAATGCGCCGGCCAATATTCGTTCTCGAAGGCCCGCCAAACCTTGTAGTCGTTATCGATCGCGACGGGGTATCCGATCCTGAGCGTCGATATTGCCTTCTTCACGTTGTCGACGTTCCGTTCGAACGCGAATTCAGGCGCGTGGACACCGATCACCAACAGGCCGTGATCCCTGTATTTCTCGGCCCAGGCGCGAACGTAAGGAATCGCACGCAGGCAGTTGATGCAGGAATAGGTCCAGAAATCCACCAGGACGACTTTTCCTTTCAGGTCTTCCGCCGTCAAAGGTTTCGAGTTCAGCCATTCGACGGCGCCGGAGAGAGAAGGTAGCGGACCTTCGACCGGCAACTCTTCGCTTTGCCCTGCCGGCTTGGCCCGCATCATCGATGGACCGCCGGTCATCGCGACGTTTGCGCGCGGGCGCAGTTTGTCGAGCAGACCCTGCTCCAGCGATGTCGTGCTTCCAACCGACAAATTGGTGAGGAAACCAGTGTCGAGACCGAGTGCGATAGCAGCGATCGCCACCAGCACCGCTGCACCCAAACCACGGCGAATCCACTCGCCGGCTCCAATCGAGCGTTTCATCGCGGCGAAGACGCGCCCGCCAATCAGAAGGGCAAGCGCCAGTGACGTTGCCGCGCCTGCGGCATAGGTCAGCAGCAACAGCGTGGTCTTGACGCTCGCCCCCTGCAACGCCGCGCCGGTCAGAATCAAGCCCAGAACGGGGCCGGCGCAGGGCGCCCAAAGAAAGCCGGTTGCAACCCCGAGCAAAAGTGGCGCAAGGACCGAGCCGTCGGAGCCTTGGTCCGCCGACTGGGATAGACGGGCGCCAACGGCGACCAGCGGCCGCATCAGCCGATCGGCGAGTTCGGGAAACAGAAGTGTGACGCCGAAAATCGCCAGCAGCGTCAAGGCTGCAACTCGCCCGTATTGATTGGCCGAGACGACCCAACCGCCGGCGACAGATGCGAGGGTGGCGATGACGGCAAACGCCAAAGCCATGCCGACGAGCATCGGCAAGCCGTTCCTGATGAACGGCCGATCGGCCCGTGCCAGCACGAACGGAAGCACCGGCAGAATGCAAGGGCTCACGATGGTCAGCACGCCACCGAGATAGGCCAACGCAAAAAGCACCATGGTCTTATGTTTCCATCGTTATGAGGCGCATCGTGGTTCCTCACGTATCAGAATGCCGGCTGTCAACCGCGCTGGGGTTCCCGTTGCGGTGGCCTCGCTACGCCGCCAACGGAACGGTCCAGGCGTCGTAGGCGTAAACCCAATCTGTGTCTGTCTTGTCCTTGAGCCATGTATTCGCTCGCGACGTTTGCTGCACGCGCGTCGTTCGATCTTTTCTGCTCGCCTCGAATCGCCGGAACGCACTCGCGACACCGTCGCGTTCCACTCCTTCGAGGCAACGCGAAAGCACCGCTGCGTCTTCCATCGCCATCGCGGCGCCCTGCGCCATATACGGCGTCATCGGATGGCAGGCGTCGCCGAGCAGCGTCACGTTTCCGTCGGTCCAGCGATCAAGCGAATCGCGGTCGACGAGCGCCCATTTGTGCACGTCCGGACAGGCGGCCAATACGTTTTCGACCTGGCGGTCGAAACCTTCGAACGCCGAACGCAATTCTTGGACGTCCCCCTTGGCCGACCAGGACTCTATTCTGAAGTCCGGCTCGGGTTGGCTGGTGACGAAGTAGACCTCGCTTCGGTCCGGCTTGACGTAATAGATGACGATGTGCCGGTCTTCTCCCCACCACTTGGTGCAATCATCTATTATGTGCCCATTTAGGAGAGCCGCGGGGAACGTCGTTCGATAAGCAATGCGCCCGGTATAGTTCAGTGGCGAGGTTCCGAACAACACGTCCTTTACCGTCGAATGAACGCCGTCTGCGCCCGTAACGGCGTCCGCAACCGCCGTCGTGCCATCGGCAAAGGTCAGTCGAACGCCATCGTTGGTCTCGTCCAGTCCGACCAACCGATGGCCAAGTCTGACACATTCGACAGGAACCGCGCTGGCCAGAGCGGCGTGCAGATCTCCACGATGCGCGAGCAGATAGGGCGCGCCGAACTTCCGTTCCGCCGCCTCACCGAAAACCATGTCGAATTTGACTTCGCCGGTTCGCCAGTCCTTGTTGTTCCACGAGCGCGGGTAGAAGGACTGCTGGCGCAATTGCGACTCGAGCCCGAGCTCACGCAGAACCTTCATGGCGTTGCAGCCAATCTGGATTCCCGCACCGAGCCTGCTGAATTGCGCGGCCTGCTCGTACACAGTGACCTCGATGCCGACGCGCCTCAGTGCCGCCGCCGAAGCGAGGCCCCCCATGCCGGCACCAATAATCGCAATTGATAGAGGTCTCGGCATTGTTCACGTCAGCCAGGTATATTGTGCCGCGTAGCCAAGCACCCGGCCCGCCTTGCCGCTTCCGCCTGTCACGATCACGCTTTTCATCATGGCTCCTTCATCAAAACCTGCTGCGACGTCGATCAAAATCCGGATACGCCGTGCGGCACGTACGGCCGTTCGAGCGAGGCAATCTCGTCAGCCGTGAGCTTCAGCGAGAGCGCTGCAACCGCGTCCTTCAAATGATCCGGCTTCGACGCGCCGACGATGGGCGACGTCACGCCCTTCTTCTGAAGAAGCCAGGCCAGCGCGACCTGCGCGCGAGGAACGCCTCTTGCGGTCGCGACGGCACTCACCTGATCGACAATAAGGCGATCGGACTCCGGAAATTGCGTGTAGAGCTTCTTGCCGAACTCGTCGGTTTCCTGACGTGAACTGGTTTCATTCCAGGCCCGGGTCAGACGACCTCGCGCCAGCGGGCTCCATGGCATCACCGCGATGCCCTGGTCGGCACAAAGCGGGAGCATTTCGCGCTCCTCTTCGCGGTTCAGCAGGTTGATGTGATTCTGCATGCTGACAAATTCCGTCCAGCCGCGCAGGCGGGACGTATAGAGCGCCTTGGAAAACTGCCACGCATACATGCTGGAAGCGCCGATATACCTCACCTTCCCGGCTTTTACGACGTCATGAAGGGCTTCCATTGTCTCCTCAATCGGAACCGTCGGGTCCCATCGATGAATCTGATAGAGATCCACGAAGTCGGTTCCGAGGCGGCGCAGGCTGTTGTGCAATTCGCCGAAGATCGCCTTGCGGGACAATCCCGCCCCGTTCGGCCCCGGCCGCATTCGGCCGTTGACCTTGGTTGCGATCACGACGTCCTCGCGGCGCGTGAACTCTTTCAGCGCGCGGCCAAGAATTTCCTCAGACGTGCCGTCGGAATAGACGTTGGCCGTATCAAAGAAATTGATCCCGAGCTCAACGGCTTGTTTGATTAGCGGCCGGCTCTGTTCCTCATCAAGTGTCCATGGATGAGCCCCGCGGTTCGGGATGCCGTACGTCATGCAGCCGATACACAGCCGCGATACGCCAAGGCCGGTCCTTCCGAATTTTACATAGTCCATGTTTCCGCTCCTCGACCCGAAGTTGTTCTTGTTACCGCCCAGATCTGTGCGGTTTTTCATTTTGGACGCCCACCCAGCCAATCTTCCTAGTTCGGTTGTGCGGTTGGGCGTATCAAAATCTCATTGACGTCTACGTTGCTCGGCTGCCCAATTGCATAAGCCATCGCAGAGGCTATGGCCTCTGCCGGGATGGCCATCTTTCGATAGTCCTGGATACGTTTCTTGACGTCAGGATTGGATATCGTTTCTGCGAGCTCGGATTCCACCGCCCCCGACGAAATAATCGTCACTCTGATCTTGTCGCCGGCCTCTTGCCGTAGGCCCTCGGAAATTGCCCGCACCGCAAACTTGGTGCCGGAGTAAACCGCACCGTTCGGCCCAACTCGATGGCCCGCCACCGACGAAACATTGATAAAATGACCGCTGCCCTGCTTTCGGAACACAGGAAGTGCCGCCGCAATTCCATACAGAACGCCTTTGATGTTGACGTCGATCATCCGATCCCACTCGTCGACCTTGAGGTCGTCGAGGGGAGACAGCGGCATCAGGCCCGCGTTGCTGATCAGTACATCGAGCCGACCGAAGCGATCCTGTGCTTTGTTGACAAACGATGTCAGGTCTTCACGTTTACTGACGTCGATCACCTGAAGGTCCGCCTCCCCCTTGTTCTTGCGAATGTCGGCGGCAATGGCCTCAAGCCGATCGGCACGACGCGCGCCTAGAATGACCTTGGCCCCGGACTCAGCCAGCAATCGACCGGCGGCTTCGCCGATTCCGCTGGACGCTCCCGTGATAGCGACAACTTTTCCTTTTACATCGGACATTTTTCACCTGTTCTTTGGAGCGTCTTGCTATCGCGCCAGATCAGCGGACATCGATCACGCGGCCATTGGAATTGTTGATCGGACAGCTAAGCGGTTCGATCGCCTCGAAGTAACAAATGCGAGAGCTATCCGGACAAGCGTTGCCGGTCGGCGCCGAACTCTTCTCCAATCTCTGTCGATGTGCAATGCCGACGCTGTCTCATCGAGGAATGTCAGCCGTCTCTGGCTGATGTTTGACTCGTTATATTCTATTAAATATAACGGTATCAAACGATAAATAATAGACCGACTGATGAATTTAGCTTGTGCGATTGGCACTTTCTCGCCCTGCCGTCGCGGTTTGCTAGATACGCTTGGGGAGATGAACATGAGCAAACCGCACTCGACCGGCGCCTTGTCGGGAGCGAAATCCGAGCCTGTTCGCGGCCTGTTCATCGATGGCAACAGTGGTGAAGCCTTCGGAATATACGCCGCTTACGACGATAAGGATGTGGGAGATATTCAATGAGGCAGGCCTGCCGCCAGGTGTCTTCAATATCGTTACCGGCCTTGGCGGATCCACCGGCAAGGCGCTGACTGGTCACCCCGGGATCAACAAGCTGGTGCTGACTGGCGGAACGGAATCGGGTCGGTTCGCGGGCGCTGCCGCCGCGCGCAACTTTGCCCATCAGACACTCGAACTCGGTGGCAAGGCGCCCGTAGTGGTATTCGATGATTTCGACGTTGACCAGTCGGTGAACTATGCCGCGTTCGGCACCTTCATCGGAGCCGGACAAACCTGCATCTGTTCCTCCCGGCACTTGGTTCAGCGAACGATCTATAAGGAATTCGTCGAGAAGCTGGCGGTAAAAGCCAAGAGCATTCGGGTCGGCGATCCCGCCGATGTCACACCGGACATGCGGATCGCACGTGAAGAGGTCTTCGGGCCTTTCACGGTCGTCATGCCGTTTGACACCGAGGAAGAAGCACTCCGCGTTGCCAACGATTCGCAATATGGCCTAGCCGCTGCGGTGCGCACAAATAATGTTGCACGCGCGCTTCGCTTTGCCGAGGGTTTGGAAGCGGGCATCATTTGGATCAACGATCATCATCGGGTCGATGCGGCGTCTCCATGGGGCGGGGTCAAGGATTCCGGCACGGGACGCGAGTTCGGTCAGGAAGCCTTCGATCATTACTTTTATACAAAGGCGATCATGGTCAACAAGAGCAATGAACCCTTCGATTGGTTCGAACCGGAGATGCGTGATCTGCGCCTGAACTGATCCCGCCCTCAATCGGCGGCGGAGTGTCGAGCGACCTCAACCAATCGGCAGATATTCGCACTGAAAGGCCAAAGGCTTTTGGATCGTCGCGGGCTTAAGCGTGAGGGAGCATCCGTAGCTTCTCATCAATCCGGTCACGTCTATTGCTTTTTCGATCTCGAATATTCGATCCTTATGGGGCTGCACCCAATCGTTGACCTGCCCTAACGCTTTCTGTTTTGCCGCGGGCGCATCAGGTGCAACGATCAAAACGTTCCTGTGGAGCTCGCTAAATTCCGCGGGGTTATACCCACCCAGATTTACGAAAAACAGTTTGAACGACGTGTCGCTGGGCGGCGCAGTCATCAAAGTTACATCGAATCCGTCGGCCTGTTCGACCGGCCCCCAACAATCCAGATGAAGGCTTTTGGGATCCCCCCACCATTGTTGACGTAGATCGTCGTAACAATCCTCGGGCAGGTTTCCCACGGAGAATCGGACATCATGCAATTCGATATTCGAATTGCCGCAGTTGCCTCCAATGTAGAACATGAATAACTTCATCGCCGCCCCCAGCACCGTACATCAGCCACAGCCCACGCTTCCTGCCTATAATAGTCAGCGATCAACGTGCGCAATACATGGCTGAGTGTCGCTTGGCGCGGAGCACTTATTCGCAAGCGCGCCTTGACGTGGCGACTGAACAACGACTTATATTCTATCAACTATAACGCTGCAAATGCGAAGCCTGAAAGTCCTTTTGAACCTGCCGGATCATTGTGCCGTCCCACAAGGTCGAACCCTTCGAATAGCCTGTGCGATCCTCCTCAACCGTCCGCGAACGAGCGTGCCATGACAAATTACCCCGAAATCGAGCTCTATATCGATGGCCGCTGGAAGCGCGCGAGCGGCCAGCCGGTCATCAATCCAGCCGATGAAAGCGTCCTCGGGACCGTCCCGACCGCGACGACCGCCGATCTCGACGATGCGCTCGCGGCCGCCGAACGGGGGTTTGCAATCTGGCGCAAGACGCCTCCCGCCAAGCGATCGCAAATCATCCTGAAGGCCGCAAGCCTCATCCGCCAGCGCGTCGATGACATGGCGATCGCGATGACCCTTGAGCAGGGCAAGCCGATCGATCAGGCCCGGCTGGAGATTTTGCGCGGGTGCGATATCCTCGAATGGGATGCGACCGAAGGGCTGCGGGTCTATGGGCGTGTCATCCCCAGCGAAGAGGGCATGCGCCATACGGTTCTGCGCCAGCCGATCGGTCCCGTGGCGGCCTTCTCGCCGTGGAATTTTCCGATGAGCTCGCCCGCGAGAAAAGTCGGCGGCGCGTTGTCCTCCGGCTGTTCGATCATTCTCAAAGCTTCGGAAGAAACGCCGGCCGGCGCCGTCCAGCTTGTGCGAGCCTTTCACGATGCAGGGCTTCCGCCCGGAGTTCTCAATCTGGTCTTTGGCAACCCGGCAGAGATCTCCAATTATCTGATCCCGAAATCATCTGTCCGACTGATTACATTCACCGGCTCGATCCCTGTCGGCAAGTCCCTCGCCGAAATGGCTGGGCGTCATATGAAACCGGCCATCATGGAACTCGGAGGTCATGCGCCGGTCATCGTCTGCGACGACGTCGATCCGGTCACGACCGCAGCAACATCCGTCGCGGGCAAGTCTCGCAACGCCGGGCAAGTCTGTGTTTCGCCGACGCGGTTCTTTGTTCAGGAATCGATTTATCAGCGTTTCGCCGATTCATTCGCCGAAAAAGCCGCGGAGCTGAAAGTCGGCGATGGACTTGATCCAAAGATGCAGATGGGACCGCTGGCGAATTCGCGGCGGATCGACGCGATGGAGGCGCTAGTTGCGGACGCCAAATCGAAAGGCGCACGGATTCTTGCTGGCGGGAGCCGGATCGGTAATCGCGGATATTTCTTTCCGCTCACCGTTCTTGCCGATGTGCCGGATGACGCGCGCGCCATGAACGAGGAACCGTTCGGCCCACTGGCGCTGGTCAATCCCGTGCGCAATCTTGATGAGGCGATCGAGAAAGCCAATTCGCTGCCCTTCGGCTTGGCCGCCTATGCTTTTACGCGCTCGGCACACAATGCCGACCGTCTGGCCAACGATGTCGAGGCCGGAAATCTCTCAATCAACCATTTCGTCGCGTCGGTGGCCGAAACGCCCTTCGGCGGCGTAAAGGACAGCGGTTACGGACGCGAAGGTGGGACCGAAGGGCTTTATGGCTACACGGTCGCCAAGAACGTTTCGCATAAGATGTTGTCACCGTAACTGCCCTATACGCACGACGTGACATCACCGGTGCGGGCATCTGCGTTGTCGGCGCTACGGGAATGCGCTCCAGTTGCCGGTGAGCTCGCACGTCGACGATAAGCTGTTAACGCGCCTTGGCGTCGGTTGGTGTGCGCGCGATCAATAGGGGAATTGCATGAGCTTGTCCGGCATTTTTGCGCGAATAGTCGCGCTGATCGGCGCCGCCGCGGTCCTGTGGCGCCGGCTGCAGGGGGCAGCACATGAGCCGGCCTGGGGCAGCGCTCCGGTGGTACCAGCGGCGAAGCCGCAGGGCAGCATCCCGACGCTCAAGATGCCGACGGCCAGGGGCTGGACCGACGGGCAGACGCCAGTGGCGGCGTCGGGGCTCAAGGTCAATGCGTTTGCGACCGGTCTGAAACATCCGCGCTGGATCCACGCGCTGCCCGATGGCGACGTCCTCGTTGCCGAGGCGACGCAGGTCCAAGGACCGGTCAGGAGCATGTTTGGCTACGCGATGCAGGCTACGATGAGACGTGCCGCCGCCCTTGGCGTCAGCGCGAACCGCATCACGTTGTTGCGCGACACGGATGGCGACGGCATCGCCGAAAGGCGCGAAATTTTTATGGAGGACTGAACCAGCCGTTCGGCATGGCGTTGCTGGGCGACACGTTCTACGTCGGCAACACCGACGGCGTGGTGGCCTTCCCGTATGCGGCGGGCGCGGACCGCATCACCGTGCCAGGGCGGAAACTCACCGCCTTCAAGCCTGGCGGGCATTGGACGCGGAGCCTGCTGCCGAGCCCCGATGGCCAGAGACTCTTTGTCGGGGTCGGCTCGCTCAGCAATATCGCCGAGAGCGGCATGGCCGTGGAGGAAGGCCGGGCTGCCATCTACGAGCTCGATCTGGCTGATGGCTTTGCCGGCGGCCTGCGCAACCCGGTGGGCCTAGCATGGGAGCCACGGACCGGCGTGCTCTGGACGGTGGTCAACGAGCGCGACGGCCTGGGCGACGAGACGCCTCCCGACTATCTGACCTCGGTCTGCGACGGGGGTTTCTACGGCTGGCCCTATTGCTACTGGGGGCAGACGGTGGACGATCGGGTACCGCAGGATCCGACCGCGGTCGCAAAGGCCATCACGCCGGACTACGCGCTGGGCGGGCACACCGCGTCGCTGGGTCTATGCTGGCTGCCGGCCGGCACGCTTCCGGGCTTTCCGGACGGCATGGCCATCGGGCAGCACGGCTCCTGGAACCGCAGCACGTTGAGTGGCTACAAGGTCGTCTTCGTGCCGTTCGCGAACGGGCGCCCGGCCGGGCCGCCGCGGGATATTCTGACGGGGTTCCTCGCACCGGACGAGCGGGTGTCCTATGGACGACCGGTAGGGGTAACACTCGGTCCCGACGGCTCCGTTCTGGTGGCGGACGATGTTGGCGATGTGATCTGGCGCGTGACGGGCGAATGACCGGGCTGAGCGGCGGCCCGGTCGAATAGAGCAATATATTCAACTATATACAACGCATGCGGATGCAGCATTGCATCGCGGTTGTCGGCGCGACGGCGCTTGCCTTCAAGTTGTCA